>Ga0207704_10001194_pt1 | contig 11575 bp, 6 predicted proteins | sample KBSMisM12_FD_184308 | JGI IMG/M metagenome (GOLD analysis project Ga0207704, IMG submission 184308) | Miscanthus rhizosphere microbial communities from Kellogg Biological Station, Michigan, USA - KBS Miscanthus M1-2 (SPAdes) (version 2) | ecosystem: Host-associated > Plants > Roots > Rhizosphere...
ATCTCGGGCAAGTTCACCGGGCACGACGCGATCGTGCTCACCGGCAGGGCGCAGGCGCCGGCCCATCTGCTGATCGACGCCGACGGCGTCCGACTCGTCGACGCGGCGCCGCAGTGGGGCATGTCGGCGTCGGACGCCGAGGAGTCGCTGCGCGCGCAGCACGGCCGGCGCTGGCGTGCGGCCTGCATCGGCCCGGCGGGCGAGCGCGGCGTGCGCTACGCCACGATCTCTCACGACGGCCGGCACGCCGGGCGAGGCGGTCTGGGCGCGGTGATGGGCGCGAAGAACATCAAGGCGGTCGCCGTGCAGGGCCGCACCCGGCCCACGGTGGCCGACCGCGAGGCGGTGCTGGCGGCGGCCAAGGACCTGCGCGAACGTTCCTTTGGCCCGGCCACCGCGAAGTACCGCGAGCTCGGCACACTGGCAAACCTGTTGGCGTTCAACGCGATCAACACCCTGCCCACCCGCAACTTCCAGTCCGCCACCTTCGCCGAGGCGCCCATGCTGTCCGCCGAGAATCTGGCGCAGAGCCGGTCGGTCGCCAGGAACAGTTGTGCCTCCTGCTCCATCGGTTGCGAGCACATCTATGCCGCCAAGGGCGGCAAGACGGCGAGGGTGGAGTACGAGAACGTCTTCGCGCTCGGGCCGATGTGCGGGGTATCCGACCCTGATCAGGTACTCGAGGCCAGTGCGCGCTGCGACGCGCTCGGGCTCGACACCATCTCCGCCGGCGGCACTATCGCCTGGGCGATGGAGTGCGTCGACCGTGGACTACTCGACGCGCCATGGCTGCGATTCGGTGACGGCGCGGCCCTGCTGCGGGTGCTGGACGAGATCGGTTCCCGCACCGGCCTCGGCGACCTGCTCGCCGAGGGCTCCCGCCGGGCCGCTGAGGTGGTCGGCCAGGGCTCGGCCGCGTTCGCCCCACACGTCAAGGGCATGGAAATGCCCGGCTACGAGCCACGCACCATGCAGTCCATGGCCCTGGGTCTGGCGGTCAACGCCAGGGGAGCCGACCACAATCGGTCCGGCGCCTACGAGGCCGACCTCAAGGGCGGTCTGGACCGCATCCGTGGCAGCACCGAGCACGTACGCGCGGCGATCGAGACCGAGGACCGCGCCGCCGTGATGGACTCGCTGATCCTGTGCAAGTTCCTGCGCGGGGTGTTCACCGAGCCGTTCGCGGAGTGGGCACAGCTGCTGTCGAAGGTCACCGGCTGGGACGTCGACGGTGACGAACTGCACGAGACCGCACGACGCATCGTGCTGGCCAAGCGCGCCTTCAACCTCCGGGAGGGCTGGACCCCGGCCGACGACTGGCTTCCCGAGCGGTTCCTCGACACCCCGCTCGAGCTCGGGTCCGGTCGCACGGCGACGCTGCCCGCCGACCGGCTGCGCACCATGATCGACACCTACTACGCCGAACGCGGACTGGACCCGCAGGGCCGGCCGCTCGCGCAGCGCCTCGCACAGACTGCTGTAGGAACGGAGCAGACGATATGACCCTCACCCGTCTCGGTACGACCGACGTGCAGCAACGCACCGTGTCGCTCACCATCGACGGCCAAAGCCTCACCGTCGCCGAGGGCACGACGATCTGGCAGGCGGCCCGTGACGTGGGAATCGACATCCCGACGCTGTGCCACGACGAGCGCTACGACCCGGTTGGCGTGTGCCGGATGTGCGTCGTCGACGTCGGCGGGCGGGTCGACGCGGCGGCGTGCATCCGGCCGTGCGAGGAGGGCATGACTGTCGCCACCGCGACGCCGGAGATCCAGAACCGGCGCAGGGTGCTCACCGAACTGCTGGTCGCCGACCAGCCGCCGCGGGAGGAAGACCCGAAGCAGACCACGACCGCCGACAACGAGCTGATCGCGGTCGCGGACGGCTTCGCCATCACCAGCGTGGCAGACCTGCTTCCGGGGCCCGCCCGCGGCGCCGACATGTCCAATCCCGTGATCGCGGTCGACCACGACTCCTGCATCCTGTGCGACCGCTGCGTGCGCGCCTGCGACGACATCCAGGTCAACAATGTCATCGGCCGCAGCGGCAAGGGCTACTCCACCCGCATCGCGTTCGACCTCAATGACCCGATGGGGCAGTCGTCCTGCGTCACATGCGGTGAGTGCGTGGCGGCCTGCCCCACCGGCGCGCTGACCAACAAGGCGATCAACAACATCCCGATCCAGCCCCGCGCAACGCTCGACGCGGTCGACACGGTGTGCCCGTACTGCGGCGTGGGCTGCGCGCTGACCTATTACGTCGACCGCGAGCGGGGCGGCATCTCGTTCGCCGAGGGGCGCGACCAACCCGGCAATCAGGCCCGGCTGTGTGTGAAGGGCCGCTACGGCTGGGACTACGCGGCCTCACCCCAGCGGCTCACCAAGCCGCTGATCCGCATCGCTGACTCCTACCCCAAAGGGCCGCTGTCAGCGGATGTGAAGGCGAACGACGGACAGGGACGCAGCGACAAGCGTGGGCGCAAGCCTGGCGGCCTGGTGCCCTACGAAGAGGTGATGCCGCACTTCCGGGAGGCGAGCTGGGAGGAGGCACTCGACCTCGTCGCGCGCCGGCTCGGTGAGATCTACGCCGAGAGCGGCTCCGACGGCATCGCCGGCTTCGGGTCGGCCAAGTGCTCCAACGAGGAGGCCTACCTCTTCCAGAAGCTGATCCGCACCGGCTTCCGCACCAACAACGTCGACCATTGCACCCGGCTGTGTCACGCGTCCAGCGTTGCGGCGCTGTTCGAGGGCGTCGGCTCCGGCGCGGTCTCGACCACCTACGGCGACATCGCGAACGCCGACGTCGCGATCATCACCGGCAGCAACGCGACCGCCAACCACCCGGTGGCGTCGTCGTTCTTCAAGCAGGCGCGGCGCCGTGGCACCAAGATCATCTACATCGACCCGCGGGCCGGCACGGTCGCCGAGCACGCCGACATCTTCTGCCAACTCAAACCCGGCACCGATGTGGCGCTCTACAACGGGATCATGCACGAGGTGATCCGCCTCGGCCTGATCGACCGCGACTTCATCGCGAACCGCACCTCCAACTACGACCAGCTGGCCAAGACCGTGCAGGCCTACCCGCCGGAGCTGGCCGCACAGATCACCGGCATCGACGTCGAGGTGATCCGCGAGGTCGCCAGGCTGTGGGGAGAGGCCGGGGCCGGCGTCATCTACTGGGGCATGGGCGTCTCCCAGCACACCACCGGCACCGACAACTGCCGCTGCCTCATCGCGATGTGCGCGATCACCGGCAACGTCGGCCGGCCGGGCACCGGACTGCATCCGCTGCGCGGTCAGAACAACGTGCAGGGCGCATCCGACGCGGGGCTGATCCCGATGTTCTACCCGGACTACCAGTCGGCCTCGGACAGCAAGGTCCGGGCGCGGTTCGAGCGGGCGTGGGGCGCCGAGCTCAATCCCGACAAGGGGCTGACCGTCACCGAGGTGATCAAGTCGATCCTCGACGGCGGCGTCCGCGGGATGTACATGCTCGGCGAGAACCCGTTCCTGTCCGACCCCAACATCAACAAGGTCCGCAAGGCGCTGTCCAAACTGGACTTCCTGGTAGTGCAGGACATCTTCCTCACCGAGACCGCGGAGTTCGCCGACGTGGTCCTGCCGGCCTCGTCGTATCTGGAGAAGGACGGTACCTACACCAACACCGACCGGCGGGTGCAGCTCGGCCGCAAGGTGTCCGACCCGCCCGGTGATGCCCGGGTCGACTGGGAGATCGTCCAGGACATCGCCCGCCGGCTGGGGCTGGACTGGAACTACTCCTCGACGAGCGAGATCTTCGACGAGATGGTGCCGTTGATGCCGGACTACGCCAACCTCAGCCACGACAACCTCGGTTCGTACGGCAAGCTGTACCCGATCGAGGACCCGGACCACAGCGACGGCACCGTGGTGCTGTTCGACCAGCGGTTCAACACCGACGACGGGCTCGCCCACCTGGTGCCGGCGGAGTGGTTGCCGGGCAAGGAGCTGCCCAGCGAGGAGTTCCCGTTCGTACTCAATACCGGACGACTGCTGGAGCACTGGCATACCGGGTCGATGACCCGCCGCTCGTTCGCGCTGGACTCGATTTCGCCGCGCGCGGAGGTCTACGTCAACCGCGAGGACGCGGCCGAGCGAGGTCTCGTCGACGGCGAGCTGGCCCGAGTCACCTCCCGTCGGGGCACGATCGTGCTGCATGTGAAGGTCTCCCACCGCGAAGCGCGTGGGAACGTGTTCATCCCGTTCCACTTCCGGGAGGCCGCGGCCAACCTGCTCACGATCGACGAGATCGACCCGTTCGGCAAGATTCCGGAGTTCAAGTTCTGCGCGGTCAGCATCGCCCCGGCGGGCGATCGCGAGAGCGCGCTGGTCGGAGGGTCCGCACGGTGACAGTTACGGCTGACCAGCCGCCGGCCGTCCCTGGCGTCGAAGCGCGTGCGGGCAAGTTCCGGGGTCCGAGTTTGATCCCGATGCTGATGGAGATCCAGGAGCGCCTCGGCTGGCTGCCGCGCGAGGAACTGGAGGCGCTGGCGCGGGAGCAGAAGCGGCCTCTCTACGAGATCCAGGGTCTGGTGTCCTTCTATCCGCATTTCCGCACGGAGCCGCCGGCAGGAGTGACCGTCCGGGTCTGCCACGACCTCACCTGCTGGCTGAACGGAGCGGAGGACCGGATCGCGCAGTTGCACGAGCAGTACGGCGATACCGGTGACGTGGAGGTGGTGGAGATCTCCTGCCCCGGCCGGTGCGACATCGCGCCAGCGGCCACCGTGGACGAACAGCCTGCCCGGCTCGACGACGTCGAGATGCTGGTCGAAGTCAAGCGCAGCGGCGACAACGACCTCGGCGCCGTGGTGGCCTATGGCCCGGAGGGCGGCTGGCCCAACGACCCCTATGGGCCCGGCGAGCCGCGCTACCAGGCCCTGCGTGCCCTGCTGTCTGGGGAGATCACCCCGCAGCAGGTGATCGACGACCTGGAGGCCTCCGGCCTACGCGGGATGGGCGGGGCGGGCTTCCCGACCGGCAAGAAGTGGGAGCTGGTGCGCGGCGAAGAGGCCGTCGACGGCAGCGGCATCAAATACGCCATCTGCAACGCCGACGAGTCCGAGCCGGGAACCTTCAAAGACCGCCAGCTGCTCGCCGAGCAGCCGCACCTGGTGCTCGAGGGCCTGCTGATGGGCATGGTCGTCACCGGCGTCGAGGAGGGCTGGGTCTTCATCCGGCACGAGTACGGCCCGGAGGAGGCGGTGCTACACGCCGAGATCGAGAATCTGCGCGAGCAGGGCCTGATCGGAGACGACGTGCTGGGCAGCGGCCGCCGACTGAGCCTCGACATCTTCACCTCGCCGGGTGGCTACATCCTCGGCGAGGAGACCGCGCTGATCGAGTGCATGGAGGGGCATCGGGGCGAGCCACGCAACAAGCCGCCGTTCCCCGGCGTCTGGGGCCTGTGGGGCCGGCCCACGCTGATGAACTCGGTCGAAACCTTCGCCGACGTACCCATCATCGTGGCCCGCGGTGCGCAGTGGTGGCAGGACCAGGGCTTGGGCGACAGCGACGGGTTGAAGTTCTTCGCCGTCTCCGGTCACGTGGAGCGTCCCGGCGTTTACTGCGTGCCGATGGGCACCACCATCCGCGACCTGCTCGACGTTGCGGGCGGGGTGGCCGGCGGGGCGGCCCTCGAATCGGTGCAGCCCGGCGGCGCCTCGTCGAACTTCCTCGGCCCCGATCACCTCGACGTGCCGCTCGACTTCGGCACGCTCGCCGAGGCCGGCTCGATGCTGGGCTCGGGCGCGGTGGTAGTGATCGCCGAGGGCACCGACTCGCTCGCGGCGGCCACGAATGTGCTGCGCTTCTTCCGCAACGAGTCGTGCGGCAAGTGCGTGCCGTGCCGGGTCGGCTCCACCAAGGCTCATGACCTGCTGACCGACACCCTGCGGGCCGGCGGCGAGCTCGACGAGGGTCGACGGGCCCGGCTGTTGGAGCTGGAGCTGACCATGCGCAAGACCTCGATCTGCGGTCTGGGCCAGGTGGCGCTGGGCCCGGTGGTCAGCGTGCTGGGGCGGCAGCGAGGTGGCGCCGTGGCGCGGCCACAGCCGCGGCAGACACCGGATCAGTGAGGTTCGGGTGACCGGTCGGGAGTTCTTCACGGCCCAATCGGTATCGCAGGCGCTGGCCGGGTTCCGGCCGTCGCGACGGACCCGCATAGAGACGGTTCCCCGCGAAGCGGCCCTCGGCCGGGTGCCGGCCTCGCCGGTGGTTTCGGGTTCGGCGCTGCCCGGCTTCGCCCGGTCGACCGTCGACGGCTACGCGGTGCGCGCCGCCGACACCTACGGCGCCAGCGACTCCCTTCCTACGTACCTCGACCTCGCAGGGGCGGTGCGGATGGGTGCCGCCGCCGACATCGCGGTGCGCTCCGGTACGGCGGTCCAGATTCCGACCGGAGCGGTGATCCCCACCGATGCCGACGCGGTGGTCATGGTGGAGTACACCCAGGTCACCATGCCCGGCGTGATCGAGGTGACCCGGCCGGTCGCGGTGGGCGAGGGTGTCGTGCGAGCCGACGAGGACGTCGCGGTCGGCGCTGAGATCGCGCCCGCCGGCAGGCCGTTGCGCGCCCAGGACCTCGGCATGCTCGCCGCTGCCGGCGTCACCGAGGTGGCGGTCCACGCCCGCCCGCGAGTGGCGATCGTGTCCACCGGCGACGAGGTGGTGCCGCCCGATACCGAGCGGCTGAGCCCCGGTCAAGTGCGCGACGCCACCGCGTCGGCGCTGGCCGCGATGGTCACCGAGGCAGGCGGCGAGCCATCGCCGCGCGGGATCGTGACCGACGACGCCGAGGCGCTCGCCAAGACCCTGCACGCCGCCCTACACGACTGCGACCTGGTGGTGGTCTCAGCCGGGTCGTCGGTCGGCGCCCGCGACCAGACCGCCGACGCGGTGGAGTCGCTGGGTGCACCCGGCGTCTACTGCCACGGGCTGGCGATCAAGCCGGGCAAGCCGACGCTGCTGGCGGAGTGCGACGGAGTGCCAGTGATCGGGCTGCCCGGCAACCCGCTGTCGGCCCTGGTGGTGTTCCGCATGGTCGGGCTGCCGGTGCTGCGCCGCGTCGCCGGCATCACCGTCACTCCCACGGAGCCGACCACCACAGCGGCGCTGTCCCGCGAGGTCGCCTCGGCCGCCGGCCGGCTCGACGTGGTGCAGGTGCAGCTGAGCGATGGGCCCGACCGCATCGCGACACCGCTGTTCGGGTTCTCCGCGCTGCTGTCCCTGCTGACCAGCGCCGACGGCTACGTCGTGATCCCCGAAGCCGCCACCGGGCTCGACGCGGGGTCGACCGTAACCGTGACGATGTACAGGTAGGTTGGCCACCCGTGCACGACCCGTCGACCCCCACCGCGCCGGACAACAGCCCCTTCATCAGCGACGTACCCGCCGACACCGCAATCCGGTCGTGGCTGGACGCCTGCGCCGCCGCCGGCTGTCCCGAGCGGGTCGGGGCCGTCACCGTGCCGCTGGCCGAGGCGGTCGGCCGCGTCACCGCCGAGCCGGTCTGGGCGACTCGTTCCTCGCCGGTCGGTGACGTTGCCGCGATGGACGGCATCGCCGTAGTCGCCCGGGACACCGCAGGCGCCTCTCCCACCACACCGCTGCAAATCCAACCCGGCAACTACAAGGTGGTCGACACCGGCGACCCTATGCCGGATGGGTTCGACGCGGTGGTGATGCGCGAGCACGTGCACTATGTGACCGGAGCCGCAGGGCCGGCGACATCAGGCGAAGTGGCCGCGGAGATCCTGGCCGCGGTCCCGCCGTACCAGCACGTGCGTTCGATCGGCGAGGATGTCAGCGCCGGCGAGCTGCTGCTGCCGGAGGGGCATCGGCTGCGCCCCGTCGACGTCGCGGCCGCAGCCGCTGCGGGCGCGACCGAGCTGCAGGTACGCCGGAAACCACGGGTGGCCGTGATCCCCACCGGGGACGAGATCGTGCCGGTCGGGTCGCCGCCGCAGCTGGGCGAGATCCTCGACACCAACTCGCTGATGCTGGTCGCGCAGGCCCAAGAGGCAGGGTGCGAGGCGTGGGCGACGCCGATCCAGCCCGACGTGGTGGGCCAGATCAGCGCGGCGGTGCGGGAGGCGGCCGCGGACTCGGACCTGGTGATCGTGGTCGCCGGTTCCAGCGCAGGACGCGACGACTACACGGCCCGCATCGTGGCGGAACTCGGCGTACTCGCGGTACACGGGGTCGCGGTCCGACCTGGCCACCCGGTGGTGTTGGGCGCCGTCGACGCGACTCCGGTGTTGGGGGCACCCGGCTACCCGGTCTCGGCCGCCCTGACGTTCGACATCTTCATCGCGCCGCTGCTCGCGAGGCTCGAGGGTGCGTCACCACCGCATCGGCCGGAGGCACTTGCCCGGCTCGCGCGCAAGCTTCCCTCCGTGGTGGGGATGGACGACTGGGTGCGGGTGCGGCTCGGATCGGTGGGCGGTCAGGTGGTGGCGTCGCCGCTGCCCCGCGGTGCCGGGGTGCTGACCTCGCTGGTGCGCGCGGACGGGCTGCTGCTGGTCCCGGCTGGCGTGGAGGGGCACCATGCGGGTGAGGAGGTGTCGGTGCAGCTGCTGCGGCGGTTGCCCGAGATCGAGCGCACGATCGTCGCGATCGGGTCGCACGACCTGGTGCTCGACCTGGCGGCCACGGCGCTACGGTCGTCCGATCCGACACTGAGCCTGGTTTCGACCAACGTCGGCTCGCTGGGCGGCCTGGTGGCGTTGCGCGACGGGCTGTGCCACCTCGCCGGCTCTCACCTGCTACACCCGGCAACCGGGGAGTACACCCTTCCCTACCTCGACGAGATGATGGGCGACCGGGACCTGGCCGTGGTGCGGCTGGTGCACCGCGACCAGGGGCTGATCATCCCTTCAGGGAACCCGCGCGGCGTGACCGGGATCGCGGACCTGGCGAGTGGCGAGCTCTCCTACGTGAATCGGCAGCGTGGCGCAGGCACCCGGATGCTGCTCGACCAGGAGCTGCGGCGGCTCGGGATCGACCCGGTCACGGTCCACGGCTACGAGCGCGAGGAGCCCACCCACCTGGCGGTCGCCGCGGCCATCGCGGCCGGGCGCGCCGACTGCGGCCTAGGCATCTTCGCGGCCGCGCGGGCGTTCGGGCTGGACTTCGTGCCGATGGTGCAGGAGCCCTACGACCTGGTGGTCGAGGCGGCCAGCCTCACCGATCCGCTGCTCGCCCCGCTGTGGGAGCTGCTGGATTCCGCGGACTTCCAAGCCTCGGTGCGCAGGCTCGGCGGCTACGGCACGGAAGAAACTGGTCGCCGGATCCGGTGATCTGTACCCTATGCGGATGCTACAGAGGGCACAGGAGGTCGCCGAGGCGATCGCGGCCGACGTCCTCGCCGGCCGGCTGGAACCCGGCGACCCGGTGCCCACCGTTCGCGCGCTCGCCCGGCAGCTGGGCTGTGCGCCCGGCACTGCCGCGCGGGCACACCGCATCCTGCGCGATGCCGGGGTGATCGGCGGTGCGCCCAGGTCGCGCGCGGTAGTGGCTGCCGGCGGTGTTGCCGCAGCCCTGATGATGGGCGCCCACCAAGGCGTGCTTCGGCTGTCGGGCAGCGATGACCCCGCGCTCGACCTGCTGCTGTCCGCGGCCGGCGGGGGCGTCGAGCGGGCTGTCGGTGGCCGCGGCAGCGTGGCCGGGCTGGGGATGCTCGCTCAGGGGGCGGTCGACGCCGCGGCGGTACACCTGCGTGACGCCCGCACCGGCCGTTACAACGACGTGTTCGCGCGCCGGGTGCTCGGTGGCGAGCCCGCCCGACTCGTGCATTTGTGGAGGCGCGAGCAGGGCGTCGTGGTGCCGAAGGGTAACCCTTTGGACATCCGCGGCATCGCCGACCTCGACGGCGTTCGGCTCGCCTGGCGCCCGCCCGGTACCGGGTCGCGGCTGCTGCTGAGTCGGCTGCTGCTGGAGGCTGGCGCCGTGCCCGCACCGGAGGGCGAGCTGTGCGACTCCCACTTCGGGGTCGCCGTGGCGGTGGCCGTCGGCGCGGTCGACGCGGGGCTGGCCGTTCGCGCGGCGGCCGAGGCGGTCGACGCGGACTTCCTCCCGGTGGAGTGGGAGGACTTCGAGCTCGCGGTGAACCCGCGGGCGGTGGGGCTGCTCGGTCCCTTGCTCGACATACTCGCCTCCACGTCGGTGCACCAGCGGGTGTCCCGGCTCAGCGGCTACGAGCTGAGCCGCAGCGGCGAGTCCCGGGTGGCGGCATGAGCGAAGCTTGCGAGCGAATCATCTGCACGGAGTGCGGAGGCCGAGCCTGCGAGGTCACCGCATGAGCCGGCCGGCACAGCTGCGGATGGCGTGCCTGCTCGTCGCGGCGGGCCTGCTGGTCACGGCCGGGTGCAGCAGCGAGCGGACTCCCGGCGCGGAGAGCGCGGCCGAGGCCACCGGGAACATGATCCTGGCCACCACGACGAGCACCCAGGACTCCGGGTTGCTCGATGCGATCCTGCCCACGTTCGAGCAGAACTCGGACTGCGTGCCGAAGACGGTCGCGGTCGGCTCCGGGCAGGCGATGGCCATGGGCGCGAGCGGCGACGCCGACGTACTTCTGGTGCACTCGCCGAAGGCCGAGGAGAAATTCATGGCCGAGGGCCACGGCTCCAGCCGGGAGCCGGTCATGCACAACGACTTTGTGCTGGTCGGTCCACCGGACGACCCCGCCCACATCGGCGCGGCGCAACAGGCCGCGGAGGCGATGAGGCTCATCGCGCAGCAGCAGGCGCTGTTCGCGTCCCGGGCCGACGACTCCGGCACGCACGCGAAGGAGCTGAGCCTGTGGGCGGAGGCCGGCATCAAGCCGTCGGGGTCCTGGTACATCGAGACCGGACAGGGGATGGGCGAGACATTGACCATCGCCAGCCAGAAGCAGGCATACACGCTCAGCGACCGGGGCACCTTCCTCGCGACCGGCAACCTGCAGTCCAAGATTGAATTCCAGGGATCGCCCGACCTGCAGAATCCCTACCACGTGATCGTCGTCGACCACGGTGGCACCACCAACGTCGCCTGCGCCAAGGAGTTCTCGCAGTGGATTCGGTCCGGGCCGGTGCAGCAGACGATCGCCCACTTCGGTGTCGAGAAGTACGGTCAGCCGCTGTTCTTCACCGACGCGCCGAGCTGAGGTCGTGAGCCGATGGCCGAGCCCATCTACGAAGTGCTGGCACGGTCGGCATTCGTGTCGGTCACGGCGACGCTGATCGCGGCGGTGATCGGTATCGGGCTGGGCACCGTGCTCGCCCTCGCGCGACTGCCGGGGCGGCGGCTGATGACCGCGGTCGTCAACACCGGGATGGCGGTGCCGACGGTCGTCGTCGGGCTCGTCGTCGCGCTGCTGCTCTGGCGCAGCGGACCCCTCGGCGACCTCGGCCTGATCTACACAGTGCAGGGCATGATCGTCGCCCAGGTGCTGATCGCCACCCCGTTGATCACCGGGATCACAATGGCCGCGATGCAGTTGCTTCCGGCCGCCCTTCCGGACCAGCTGCGCGCGCTCGGAGCCAACC
>Ga0207704_10001212_pt1 | contig 11485 bp, 8 predicted proteins | sample KBSMisM12_FD_184308 | JGI IMG/M metagenome (GOLD analysis project Ga0207704, IMG submission 184308) | Miscanthus rhizosphere microbial communities from Kellogg Biological Station, Michigan, USA - KBS Miscanthus M1-2 (SPAdes) (version 2) | ecosystem: Host-associated > Plants > Roots > Rhizosphere...
GTGAAACAAGCTCATGCACCGATCACCAGTGCGGAGACAGTATGTGTTGGCGGTCAGAAGTCTCGGGGCGACGATGGTCCCGTTCGTGAAGCTTGTCGTCTCGCGATAGCGACCGCGCAGCGCGTCCGCCGCGGATGTCGCCCGCGGTGGGAGGACGGCTGGATCCGCGACCTTGTTCGGGTCGGCGTCTCCGGTACGAGTGAATTTCACGGTGCGCTTGGCGGCGCAGGCGCTGTTGGTGGAGGCCCGGACGGACTCGCCGCTGAGTGTGCCGTCGGGGTGTGGCTGCAGGGTGTAGATGACCCAGATCTCGTCGGGCGTGGGGCCGCCGCTGCATTGCGCGGAGGCGAGCCCGACGGCCACCCAGGTGCCACCCAACTGATCGAACGTCAGAGTCGACACGAGGGCGATGCCGCCTTCACTGATGTTCGCCGCCGTCGCCACGCACCCGCCAGCGCCGCATGTCGAGCGGACGGCCCAACTGGCAGTTGAAGCAGGCGCGTTCGGCGCCGGCTTGTCTTCGAGATCGGTGCCGGGCCCAAGGTCGGCGCGGTAAGTGCCGTCGAAGTTCTGAGCGGCGGCCGCCGCGGTGGTGGGTGCGGCGCCGGTGGCGGGCTTGTCATGCCCGGTGAGCTGGACGGTCGCGAAGATACCGGCGGCGACCAGCAACACGACGGCCGCGATCGCCCCGATGAGGATGAGGGGCTTGTGCGACGAGCGCTTCGGCGGTGGTGGCGGGGGTGACCACGGCGGCGCGGGGGACCACGGCGGTGGTGTGGGAGGCGCGCCAGGAGGCTGCGGAGGGGGATAGTGCAGCACTGGCCCTGGCGGGACGAACAAGCCACCGTGGGGCACCGGCGCCTGTTGTGTGGGTGCGGTGGGATGGGCGTGGCCGGTCGGTTCGGTGATGGCTTCTCGCGCGGCGGCGGCCATTTCGACGGCAGTGGGATACCGGTCGGTCGTCTGCTTCGCCAGGCCGGTTTCGATCACACGATCCAGTCCCGACGGCACGGCGCCGCTGAGTTCGGACGGTCTCGGAGGCGGGGCGACCATATGGCCGACGGCGACCTGTTCGAGGGTGGAGCCGGGGAAAGGTGGTTCGCCGGTGAGGCATTCGAAGAGCACGCAGGCAAGGGCGTAGATGTCGGAGCTGGGTTGGACGTCACCGGTCCGGAACCGCTCGGGGGCCATGTAGGCCCAGGTGCCGATGGTCGAGCCTTCGGAGGTCAACTTCGTATCGTCCGCGGCGCGGGCGATGCCGAAGTCGATGAGGTAGGCAAAATCGTTGTGCGCCAACAGAATGTTGGAGGGTTTGACGTCGCGGTGCACGAGGCCGGCTTGGTGGGCGGTGTGGAGTGCTGAGGCAATCTGGTCGATGATGTGGACTGCTCGTTCGGGAGCGAGGGGTCCGGATTTCAGTAGGGTTTGCAGGTCGACACCGTTGATCAGGCGCATGGTGACGTAGAGGCGGCCGTCGATCTCGCCGACGTCGTGGATGGGGACGATGTGGGGGTCGTCGAGGCGTGCTGCGGTGCGCGCCTCGCGGCGGAACCGCTTGTCGAAGTCGGGGTCTTTAGCGAAGCGGGGGAGCAGCATCTTCAGCGCCACCACCCGATCGATGGTGGTGTCATAAGCGCGCCACACCTCGCCCATTCCACCTTGACCCAGCAACTCGATCAACTGGTAGCGGCCAAATGGCGTGCCCTCCACCGGCTAACGATAACGGCCAATCATTACGTCTGTGGGCGTGATTAATGCACCCGCTGTCGTTGGCTGCCAGGGAATTTGCGGCAAATTCACAGACTGCGGTTCAATCGGGGTTGAGCTGCGCCGCAAGGGTCCTCCAAGGCGTTAGTCGCAACCTTTGCGTGTCCGGCCACGGGCCGGCTGCGCGAAAGGAAGAACGATGAAGCGACTATTTGTGGGCATTGCAACGGCTGCCCTGATGTCTGGCGGTGTGGTCGCGGCTGCCCTGGGTGCAGGTGCGGCCCAGGCGGATGATTGCGCGCCGTCCGCGATGGTCAACGGTATCTGCTACGGCCCAAATCAGTGGTGCCCAGGGGATTCCTTGTTGAACTTGACCCAGAATCACGTTTACAACCCGGTGACGTGGGACATGAATGTCTGCCACACCTACTGGCATGTGGCCCCCGACCAGGCCAACCAAGGCCAAGGCATTTATGAGGGACCCAACCCTCCACCCCCTCAGGCTCCTCCGATCGGGTGGCCAGGTGGGCCTCCTATGCCTCCCGCGATCATTGGGCCTAACGAGTGCCTACCCTGGTGCGCTTAGGCGTCGATGGCTACAGACCGTGGCCGGCACCCGTTGCGCCGTCGCGCGCATCTCGTGGCGCAGTATGTGAAGTGCCCAGCTCCGGGCGACATTGTCGTTGAATACATAGGCAGGCAGGGCAATTGGCGACTCTGTCGCTCAGAGCTGGGCACGACGGCAATAACTGCCCAGAGCTTGTCACTGCTCTTGCGCTGCCTGCGCTCAGCCCAGCGGCGCGAGCGGGTAGATGGGCTCGGGCTCCGATCGCCCTTCAACAACACCCTACTCGCTTCGCTGCAGTCCCATGTGTGATGCGCAGAGCACGACCGATGCGCGCAGACACGGAAACATGTTGCAGTTCCGCTCAATTGGGCTCGGCGTGAGGTCAACGCGCCTAGCCTCAACACATGGAACGGCTCAGTGGACTGGATGCCAGTTTCCTCTACATCGAAAGTGTTAGCCAACCCCAGCATGTATGCTCCGTCCTCGAGGTGGACACCTCATCGGTGCCGGGCGGCTACAGCTTTGAGGGGCTTCGCGACGAACTTGCCGTCAGGATCGCGGCCATCCCCGAATTCCGCGTCAAGCTGGCCGACAGCCAGTTGAATCTGGACTATCCGGTGTGGGTCGACGACGACGCGTTCGATGTCGATCGTCATCTTTTCCGCATCAGCTTGCCGTCGCCAGGAGGGCGGCGGGAACTGGCCGAGATTTGCGGACACATCGCGACCGAGCAGCTGGATCGCGGCAAGCCGCTGTGGGAGATGTGGGTAATCGAGGGGATTGCCGACACCGACCCGCACGCGGGCGGCGTGTTGGCCGTCATGACGAAGGTCCACCACGCCGCGGTGGACGGGGTGACCGGCGCCAACCTGCTGTCGCAGCTGTGCAGCCTCGAGCCCGACGTGCCGCCGCCGGAACCGGTGGAGGGCCCCGGAAACGCCGGCGCGCTCGAGATCGCGGCTGGCGGTCTGGTGCGGTTCGTCTTTCGCCCGTTACAGCTGGTCAATGTGATCCCGGCGACCGCCGCAACGGTAGTGAAGACGCTGCGCCGTGCGCGCAGCGGCATGACCATGGCGGCGCCGTTCGCCGCGCCGGCCACCCGCTTCAACACAACGCTCACCGCCCATCGCAACGTCGCGTTCGCGCAGCTGGACATCGACGACATCAAGAAGGTCAAGGACCGCTTCAACGTTACGGTCAACGACGTGGTGATGGCCTTGTGTGCAGCGGTGCTGCGCTGGTTTTTGAGCGATCACGCCGAGCTGCCTGACAAGTCGCTGGTGGCGATGGTGCCGGTGTCAGTGCATGACAAGTGCGACCGGCCCGGCCACAACCAGCTGTCGGGAATGTTCTGCAAACTCGAGACGCACATCGGTGACCCTGCGCAACGACTACGAGCGATCGCCCGGGCCGACGCCCTTGCCAAGGATCACAGCGCGGTCATCAATCCCACGCTGTTGCAGGATTGGACGCAACTCGCCGCGCGTGCGGTGTTCGGTGCCGTGTTCCGGATTGTCGCCAATATGCCGCTCATCGGGAACCCGGTGCATAATCTGATCATTTCGAATGTGCCTGGCCCGCAAGCGACGCTGTATTTCTTGGGCTGCGAAGTGAAGGCGATGTACCCGCTCGGCCCGCTGTTTCACGGCTGCGGCCTGAACGTCACGGTGATGTCGCTGAACGGCAAGCTCAACGTGGGCATCATCTCGTGCCCGGACCTGGTGGCCGACCTGTGGCGAATAGCCGACGGCTTCGAGGTCGCGCTCGAGGAGTTGCTGGAATGCGCGTCTCCGGCGCCCGTATGAGGTGCGCACGACGACGCGAGGGAGCACACGCTTCTCGAGACTTGTTGTGCGCCAAATACTGTCGGTCAGGCTGCGCTACCAGTCCCCAGTGCTCATCTCACGTTGCAACCGCTGCCCATATTGTGGCAGTGCCCGCCGCCGCTGCAGGTGGGGCAGTGACAGCCGCACGCTACACGCGCCTGGGGCGCTGGCCGTGGGGCTGGCGGGACATACTCAATATCGGTGTCTCGATCTCGATGGGGACGGTCGCGTCGTGGCATTTCGCCTCCTAAACAGTCGGACGACCGACGGTAGCCCCCCCAATGGCGTCCGGAATGGCGAATCGACGTCGAGATAGCGGGATCTGCCAAGATGCGGATGACGAGCGTCCCAGATCCACCAGGGAGTGTCATGAGCACCATTCACCACGACATCACCACCCCCGGCCGGCCGCAGGTGCAGGAGGTGGACGACGGTGTCTTCGCCTACCTCCAGCCCGACGGCACGTGGTGGATCAACAACACCGGCTTTCTTGTCGGAAGGCGCGGAGTGATCAGCATCGACACCTGCTCGACCGTTCGCCGCACCCGTGCGTACCTGGATGCGATCCGAACGGTCACGACGCAGCCGGTTCGGACGGTCGTCAACACTCATCACCACGGCGACCACACGTTCGGGAACTTCTTGTTCGCCGGTGCCACGATCGTCGGGCACGAGGCCACCCGCGCAGGCGTCTTCGATTGGGGCCCACCGAAATCGGCGCCGTTCTTCACCGAGATCGAGTGGGGCGAGATCGTCCTGGAGCCACCATTTCTCACGTACAGCGACTCGGTGACCGTGTGGGTCGACGACTTGCGCGCCGAGGTCCGCTTCGTCGGCACAGCTGCGCACACGACGAACGACTCGGTCGTCTGGCTGCCGGACCGCAAGCTGCTCTATTGCGGCGACCTGCTGTTCAACGGCGGCACGCCGTTCCTCCTGCAGGGATCGGTGGCCGGGGCCATCGAGGTGCTGGAGGGCGTGATCAAACCGCTGGGCGCGACGACGATCGTGCCGGGACATGGAGCCGTGGGCGGACCGGAACTCATCGATCCTGTGGTGGGCTATCTCCGCTTCGTTCTGGCCGGTGCGCGCGCCGGCCGCGATGCAGGCCTGACGCCGCTGGAGACCGCACGCGAACTCGACCTCGGCGAGTACTCCGACCTCCTCGACCGCGAGCGCATCGTCGGCAACCTGCACCGGGCATACGCCGAACTCGACGGTGCGCCGCTGGGTGCACCGATCGACACCGCCGCGGCGCTGACCGACATGGTCACCTACAACGGCGGGCGTCCGCTGAGCTGTCTCGCATGACGGCCCCGTTCTCCTGGCGGCTCCCGTACGCGTGGCCTCGCAAGCCCCTGCTGGCGCGCAACGTCGTCGCCACCTCGCAGCCGCTGGCCGCGCAAGCGGGACTGCAGATGATCGCCGACGGCGGCAATGCGGTCGACGCGATCGTGGCGACGGCGATCACGCTGACACTGGTGGAGCCGGTGTCCAACGGCATCGGCTCGGATGCGTTCGCAATTGTGTGGGACGGGAAGCAACTGCATGGGCTGAACGCGTCGGGCCGCTCGCCTGCGGCGTGGACACCGGAATACTTCGATGGCGGCCCTGTCCCGGCTGTGGGTTGGAATTCCGTGACGGTGCCGGGCGCGGTGTCGGCGTGGGTCGTGCTGCACGCCAAGTTCGGACGGTTGCCCTTCCCTCGGCTGTTCGAGCCGGCGATTGCCTACGGCCGCAGAGGGTTTCTGGTGTCGCCGACTGTCGCGACGCAATGGGCCCGGCAAGTGCCGATGTTCGCGTCACAGCCCGGTTTCGCGCAAGCGTTCCTGCGCGACGGGCGGGCGCCGAGGCCCGGCGAATTGTTCACCTTCCCCGAGCACGCCGCGACGCTGGAGAAGATCGCAGCCACCAACGGCGACGCGTTCTACCGAGGAGAATTCGCCGAGACAATGGAGGCGCATGCGCGAGCCAACGGTGGGGCGATGCTCACCAGCGATCTTGCCGAGCATCGGGCCGATTGGGTGGATACGGTCGGTGGCGACTATCGCGGCTACACCGTGCACGAGATCCCGCCCAACGGCCAGGGCATCGTCGCGCTGATCACCCTGGGCATTCTGCAGAACTTCGATATGGCGGCGCTGCCGGTCGATTCGCCCGACAGCGTGCATCTGCAGATCGAGGCGGTGAAACTGGCCTTTGCCGATGCGCGGGCGTACGTCGCGGACGCGGATTCGATGCAGGTGAGCACGGATCAACTACTCGACAAGGAGTACCTGAGACAGCGCGCGAAGCTGATCGACGTCAAGCGTGCGCTGCCGGCGAGCGCGGGCACGCCCGGCGGCGGCACGGTGTACCTCACCGCTGCGGACGCCGACGGGATGATGGTATCGATGATTCAGTCGAACTACATCGGATTCGGCTCAGGGGTGGTGGTGCCCGGTACGGGGATCTCTCTGCAGAATCGCGGCGTGGGCTTCGCGCCGACGGCTGGGCATCCAAATCAGGTTGGGCCGCGAAAGCGTCCGTATCACACAATCATTCCCGGCTTCGTGTCCAAGAACGGCGCGCCGGTGATGAGCTTCGGCGTGATGGGCGGCACGCTGCAACCGCAAGGCCATGTGCAGGTGCTGGTGCGGATCGCCGACTACGGCCAGAACCCTCAAACAGCCTGTGACGGTCCACGATTCCGGTGGATTGACGGGCTACAGGTCAGCGTCGAGGATGGGTTCCCGCCGGACACACTGGACGGGTTGCGGGAGCGCGGCCATGAGCTGGTCATCGTCGACGACTACAACCAGTTCGGGAGCTGCCAGGCGATCTGGCGGCTCGACGACGGCTACGTCGCGGCGAGCGATCCGAGACGCGACGGGCAGGCGGCCGGGTTCTGACCCTCGGCGTTTCAGGTAGTGGATTCAGCAGAATCGAGTACCCGACTACTCTCGTGCGCGGCCACTCTGGTGCCGAACATAGCCTCATGGCCCAGCTCGTCTCGCACGCATTCTCCCGGCCACTGGCCGCGGCGGACATTGTGCGATCAAGCGTGTTGGGCCGCAGCGTGTCTCGACTCGTTTTCGGTGGGGCCATGCCCTCAGCGACCAGGGCGTCAGGCTTCCCCGATCCGTACCGGGTGATCGACGCGTTTCTTGGTCCACTGCGGCTGACGTCCCCGTCCTTCACGCTGCCCGAAGTCGCTCCCGTCGGCCGCCTCCCGCGCGGCCGCATGGTGGAGCTTGCCGGTCGTGGCAGCACCTACGTTGTGGACTCCGGGCCGGCGGCCAGCGGTCCGACGTTCGTATTGCTCCACTCGCTGGCGTGCACCGGGCTGTTGTCGTGGTATCCGTCACTGGCGATGATGCGTCGCTTCGGGCGTGTGGTGGTGTTCGACCAGCGCTGCCACGGCTCGGGTATCGCCTCGCCGCGTTTCCTGCTGGAGGACTGCGCCGACGACGTCGTCGCGTTGCCGACGAGCTCGGCATCGAGACGTTCATCCCGGTGGGTTTCTCGATGGGATCACTGGTGGCGCAGCAGGTGTGGCGGCGCCACCGAGACCGGGTCGACGCATTGGTGCTGTGCGCCGCGGCGGCGACATTCGGCCGCGCCACCCATGAACGGCTCGCGACCGGTGCCTTCGCCACGCTGCTAGAGGCTTTCGGCCCGCAGCCCCAGACACCCGACGCGGCGCCGGGGTCCGTCGTCGACGACTTCGTGATGAATGACCGGCTTTGGGCGATAGGTCAATTCCGGGCGACCAGCTCTGGGGCGATGATGCGGGCGCTGGCCGAAATCACCCGGTTCGATTCCACGGGCTGGATCGCTGACATCGATGTACCGACCTCGGTGCTGATACCGCTGCGCGACCGGGTCATCCCGCCGCGGCACCAGCGTTGGCTGGCCGAACAGATTCCCGATGCGGCTACCGTGACCGTCGATGCGGGACATGCCTGCTGCACGCTGCAGTCGGAGGCGTTCGTGCCCGGTCTGCGATCCGCTGTGGACTCGGTGCTCAGGCGAATCACTCACTCGCGCAACGTAACTACTGAAGTACCCGCGTAGTCGTAGCTCAGACTCGGTCACGAAGTCCGTCGACGAGGCGAACCAAGCGTTCATGGTGTGAGCCGGGCCAATAGATCTGCGCGCATCCCGTGCAACGGCTGAAATCGTCGTAATACCTGCGGGTCAACGGTTGAAGGCGATCGATCACCTCGTCCCTGGTGACGGCGGCCAGTGTACCGTTGCACCGCACGCAGCGGGTGAACGGCGCAAGCCGTTGGCGAAGGTGCAGTCGCCGCAAGACCTCGAGCGTCTGCTCCTCGGGGTCTTCGGAGCGGACGAAGAGGCCGTGGGTGAGAGCGCGGCGCTTCAGCAGGGGACGATCTCGGGTCAGCAGGATCCGCTGCTCGGCCAGGCTGATGTCAACCAACGTCTGGTCCTCGGCGTCACTGGACCACCAGACGTCCAAGCCAAGGAGACGAAGCAGACGCGCCAGCCGACCGAGGTTCACGTCGACGACGAAGCGCGGATTACGCAGCGGCACCGGGCGCAGCCGGGCCGTCGACCCGATGTCGAATGCCTCGAACACCGGGTATGCGGCGATGCGATCGCCGGACGTCGGGCGGTGGCCGAAATCCTTGGCATCGCCGTTGACGAGGATGAGGTCGATTTCGGTATGCGGAATGCCCATCGCTTCCAGAACGTCCTTGACGGTCTGGTGGGCGCGGAACGCTCGACGCAGGGTTAGACCGCGCGACTCCGGTGCCAAGAAGTCGTTGAGTTCGGCGTATGGCCGGACTGTCACGTATCCGGCGACACCGCGCCGCGCTTGTCCTGCGGTCAGACCATCTCGGGCACACGCAGGTGTGCGACCGCCAACTCGAAGTCGCACTGGTCGAGTACCTCTGCGTTTGCTTCCTGGCTGCCCGTGGCTTTGATCGTGTCCAACGCGCCTTTGTTGCGCTCGAGCGCTTCTGCGTTGTCGAAATTCGCCACGGCCACGCCGCGACCGGACGCGCGGTCGACGAGCAGGCTGGCGCTGCAGAATCCCTCCAGGTCCTCGAGGGCGGGCAGGATAGTCATCTTGTAGAAATCGATGCCTCGGTCGAGCTGGTCCGGGTCGACCTTGACCCAGGTGACTCGGACACAGGCGGCCTCACCGGCGCGGTGTTCGCGGTGCATGGCAGCGATCTCCCATTCCTCGACCTCCCTGCTACCACCCAAAAGCTCGACGGCCCGGTCACGAATCGGCCGAACGGCGTCCTCGCTCGCGCGCATCGCCTCCTCGGACTCCCAGGAGCTGGTAACAATGCAGCGGCCGGACGTTCGGTCGACCAACAGGGACAAGCCAACGCACCCGTCAATGCCCTCGAGCGCGGGCATCACGTTGTCCCGCGTATGCGCGATGCCGGCGTCAATGGACGAGGGTTGCCCCTGGATTGTGGTGCTTCGTGCGTACATATTCTGCCTCCGTTGTATGTGGGGCAGCGTCTCGACGGCGCCGCCGGACCACTTCATCGTCCTCCCACCGGCAAGGCATGGCAATGGGTGGCGGGGCCAGTCTGATGGCAATTCGGATTCGCTGAAACCCGCTGCGCGCCCGAACAATACGCGTTTCACAATCAAGCGCAGCTAATGAGTGTCGACAAAGACCTTTGGCACTAACCGTTGGCTCGAGGGAGGAGGCATGCTTGCCGAGGTCGTCATCATTTGATGACGGCTGGGGGCCGTGCTCACAGGTGGGATCGGAGGAAGACAAGGACCTCGTCCGCGGTGGCGAAGCCGCCGAGGTGGCTCTCCTCGGACCGCAAGACGAGTTCCGCGTCGGGCAGGAGGTCGACCGCCGCTTGAGCGTCCCGCAGCGGGACGATGTGGTCGGCGTCGCCGTGCCACCACCGCACCGGTGCGGCCACGTCGGCAAGCCGGAAGCCCCAGTCGCGCCCGAAGAGTCGGGCGTCGTCGACGAAGGCCTGGAAGTGGCCCTTGCCGAGCAGGACGAGGTCGTCGATGAACATCCCTTCCATTTCGGGATCTTGAAGGACCCGCCGATCGCCCTCGGGAGTCGTACTGGCGTAGGCCTGGCAGGCATAGTGCGCCAACGGGATGACGGGCTGCAGCACCGCATACACCGCTTCGGCCAGGGGCCGGCGGAGAACACTGAGGACCGGGGCGAACCGGCGGGCCAACTCGATCGCCCCGGTGGCGATGGCGTCCGGGCCGACCGATGGAACGACACCTCCGAGCACCGCCACGGCCGCGACTTGGCCTGAAAGAGGGGGCACCGCGGCGCATGCCAGCGCATACGGCCCACCGCCGGAGAGGCCGACCACACCAAGGCGCTCAGCGCCGAGGGCGTCGGCCACGTGCGCGACATCCGCGGCCCAGTCGGCCATCGCCTCGTAGCGGTGCGGGTCGGACAAGCCGGTACCTGGGCGGCCCACCACGACGACGCGCAGGCCGAGCTTCTCGGCGGCGCGACGGCCGAGCAGCGGAAATTGTCGCCGTCCCCCGGGCGTGCCGTGAAACCACAGGACTAGCGCACCCGACGGGTCGCCGAACTCGGCGAAACCGAGGCGGCGGCCGGTGGGCAGATAGAAGCGGCCCTCGGCGCGCGGCTTTTCGACCCGAGGCACGCGAAAGGGGTGGCGCATCCGGTTGGTCATTGACAACATCCTGCTGGATCGTCAGCAGGCGGGTGCCGTGACGAGGCGTCTGGTCGCAGCAAGGCGAGCGCCATCGGCGCCGCAGTAGGGAAGAAAGCGGCGGCCGGCGCCCAGGCGGAGATGCGTGGCCCGGTTACTGAGCTTTTGCTCGTCGCCTCACGTCTGCGTCGACGGCGGTCGCGATGTCATGGACGAGCCTCGAGTGCCAATGCTTGTGCGCCTCCAGGTCTGCAGCCAGTGCATGACAGTCTGGGCACTCCTGAGGGACGGAGGTCGCGTGCTGGGTTTGCTCCACGTTTCTGCACCTCCTCGTGGAAAAGGGTTCTGCCTCTCCACGGTGGCACGAACCTGATCGTCAGTCCACCATCGGGTGTCCGATCCGGGTTAGGCCGCGGCGCGGCGCGATCAACGGCGTGCCCGGTCCACTCACGGGCGGCGTTGCTGGCGGAGTTCGCACCGGTGTGCTCGCGCCGGTCCTAGGGTTTGGCGCGTTTGCCGATGGGGTAATTGCAGTGATATGGAGTGGCTAACTGGACTGGACATTGGGTTGCTTTATTCAGAATCTCTGGGCACGCCGCTGGATGTGGTTTCGGTCATCGAACGGGACACGTCGACAATCCCTGGCGGCGATAGCTTGGATCGATTCCAGAATCACCCCGCCGCGAGGAATTAGGCGCTCGCGTAGCTTCGAGCAAAACTCTCCGATAACAAGCGGTTGAACCTGGCCC
>Ga0207704_10001225_pt1 | contig 11435 bp, 9 predicted proteins | sample KBSMisM12_FD_184308 | JGI IMG/M metagenome (GOLD analysis project Ga0207704, IMG submission 184308) | Miscanthus rhizosphere microbial communities from Kellogg Biological Station, Michigan, USA - KBS Miscanthus M1-2 (SPAdes) (version 2) | ecosystem: Host-associated > Plants > Roots > Rhizosphere...
CACTGTCAGACCTACACTCCTCAGTGAGCTGCTGGTCTACCAATTCGTGGATTACATGCGCGTGATCCTGCCAATACTCTTGATTGTTTGGCTTTCCGATCGAAGTCTTCGGAAGTTGGGGATCGTCAGGCCCCAATGGAAGCTCTGCATTGTCGTAACAGGATGTTTACTTCTCTTCGATGCATTGATGTTCTTCCAGGTGAATCCACTTTTGTGCAGCATGTTGCCTACCTCGGCATTCACACCTGGACGTTCCATCTTTTATCCAAGCAGTCCATTCTGGCAACTGCTGCCCGCCACGGCCCTCAGCACATTTTGGGAAGAGCTCCTTTTTCGTGGATATTTCTTGTCGCGACTAAGGGAGCAGCTTGGCAACTATTGGGCACCGATATTTTTCACCGCCGCCATGTTCGCCTTTTGGCATTGGGGCCAGGGCCCCGTCGGAATGATCAACGGTGCAATAGTCGGCCTGGTTTTTGGAGCGGCGTACGCGATCACCGGACGGATATGGCCGACAGTGATCGCGCACTTGGCCTACGATGGATGGGTGTCTTGGTCCGTTTACGTTTTCGCCCTGCATCATGCAAGGTAGTGCATAGCCCTCATCTGTCGGCGCTCAGCGAACCTACCACCGTCATGGCTTTCATTAGACAAGAGGAGTAGAGCGTAGCCTGCGGTTCTCCTCAAAAACCAAAGCATCTCAGCACCTGATCTCCAAATCTAGTAAGCCATCAGTCATTGCCAACAACTCTTCCAGCGCGCAATCGCGCGGCCCCGAAGGGGTCAGAAGCTGGTAGCCGGTAGTCGAGCGAAGCGAGGCCACCGGACAGGATCATCCCGTAAATCCCACGCGCGGCCGCGTTGCGCGCCGACGTGCGAACCAACAACCAAGGACAATAAGAAGCATGAAGCGCCGCCACATGTTCACGACCAAGGTCTGGATCATCACCGGCTCGTTGCTCATCATCTCGGTCTGCGCCCTCATCCTTACCGGCGCACCGCCGTTCTTCGAAATCCACCACTACCAACGCCTCCCCGTTGGTGGCAACAATTCAAGCATTGCTTGCCATCTTTCTCGTAACTTTGCCGTTCGATCGGATCGTCCAAGTTGCGGTCCAGCTGCCCATACCGTCGGCACCTTCAAGAACCACAGTCAATCGTTTACCATCTCTGGCTAGCGACGTCTTAACAGAATCGAGGTGTGGCCACCAAAGGTCTCGGTAGAGTCCGCGCGGCACGACGATGGACTTGCCGTCGATCAGAACGCCATAGGACTTGATCACGATGCCGAGTTGTCGGAGTTCATCCCGGACTTTGGCCGGTGACATAGAGTCCTCAAAGTAGCCATAGTTCCAGAGCCAACGCCCTTCAAACTTGACGCCGCCCCCGGCTACCTTGAATTTTGAAATTGGAGGCAACTCCTGTTCGATTCGAAGGCGAAAGGTGTGGCCATTTTTCTTTCCGCCAAGTAGCGCTATCTTTGGCCCCAATGCAGGCTCAGCTCCCCACTTACCCGCAATCACTCTCCACGGCGACATTTGAAATGTGATTCGCCGCCCAAGTGTGCCGGACGCACGGGACGAAGGTCGTTCCTTGGCAGCAAGACGGGCCGCATCCATGGTCTCGACGATGTATCCGTCGGGCAAGGGGCTTAAGTCAAATCCTTCAGAAGCAAGAAGGGCTATCGGCTTGCCCGTCTCGTCAAATCGATAGATCACCTCTTTAAAATCTGTTTTGTTTTGGGCGGACGCTACATCCAACAAGGTGTATCCGTGGAAGGTGAAAACATGAGCCTCTTGCCATGACAAGAAACCTAGAAAGGGCGTCTTGGAAATGACGTGTCCATCTTTTAGGATGACAATGGCTGCGTCTGTCGTGCCGCTGCTCTTGACCGTAAACGTATCAATGCCATGCCACGCGACTTTGATCGTTAATTTAGGTCCTTGGGGAGCAACTTGCACATGTCTGAATATCTTTGTTTGCCATGCCTGGTCATAGATTTGTCGCGCATCCGATTGAGCTTGAAGAGAAGCGGCCAAGACCAAAGCAACGATCATTTTTCTCTATCCTCCTTCACGGTCGCTAGTCCGGATTGAAGACGTTCTTCAACACCACGCTCAGTTTGATCGTAGGGCGACCCTACGGTTCGTTCGGTGTCTTAAAGTGGTTGGCTTCGTAGAACATCATTCCTATGATTGATAAGGCCATTAAGAAACCGCCGGCGTAGGGCCATCGGGTGAATGAGAAGAGAACGACAGGGCAAAACGAAGCACTGAGCCACCTGAACCTAAACCAAAAGTGTTTTTTGGATCTAAAGCTTCCCCTGGCTAGCTGCCAAGGAGTTGGTTCCGGTTGCATCTATTGATTGTACGTCCATCATTTTGCCGCCACTTGACGCCTCACCAACACAAAGCCGAAGAAAATACCAAAATGCAGTAAATGATGCTTCCATCCGTCAGCTTCTAGACGGCTCACTTCCCTAACTATCTGGCGGTGCTTGCCGTACAAGAACTTGTATTCCCACTTGGCCATCGGTGGCAGCCTACCGCGTCCAACACCCCGATGGCCGCAAGCGAATCTTCTGCCACCGCGTCCGCAGGAGATACGACAGAGTCGCAAAAACTGGAACGATGGAGTTCGATTAAGTAGCTTCCCGCGGCCACATGACTGCAAGCGGCTATTCTGCGACATACTTCACTATGAATGGCTGCTAAGGGAAAGGAAAGCGACGCGGATCGCAATGATGGCAAACGCTATGAGCGAGCCGCGGAAGCCTTCTTTCGAAAGAAGTATGGGCATAGGTTCGAGGTCAAGAGAGATGTTAAGCTCCCTAATGCGCATCAAGGTAAAGAACAAATTGATGTGTTGCTCACCGCCCCACTAGGCTCAGACTTCCTATTCACTGTCGGCATCGAAGCAAAAGATTACGGGCGCACACTCACCAAGAAAGATGTTCGTGACATTGTTGGAAAATTTAGCGATGCGGGCGTCCATGAAGGCATCATCGTCTGCACGAAGGGACTTCAACGCGGAGCCGATCAACTTTGCTCAACCAGCTCAAATCCAAGAATCCGGCTCGAGATCAGGACGCTCGAAGAATTAATTGGCGGAGCATGGTCGGTCGACTTCTTGGACGCCATACACGAGTTGGACGAAGCAAAAGCAAATGAGGATCCGGCAACCCACACCATTGACAAGGTTGTACTTGCTATCGAAGCATTTGAGCACTACGCAAGATATTTCTTTCATGACCTTTTGAATCCACATTGGATTCGCGCGCTATCAGAAAGAAAGGTCTTTGCACGCTCTGCAAGAGGGACAACCGCTATTAGTCCATTTCTAGTGGCGGGATATCTGGCCAAGTTTGCCGAACATTACGAAGCCGAGACCCTTCAGTTCTACTCCTGCTTTGAAAAGCCCAGCTACGGACTCGAAAACGACCTTTTCCAACTAGCCCCATCGATGTCTCACTCCGCAATGTGCGAACTAGTGAAGATTGCTTCTCGATGGCCCCTCACAAATCTCTATGACGGTGAACGCGTGGCAAAGCTTGTCGAAGCACTCGTTCACAAAGAGGAAGTCACGCTTGCACAGTCTCTGCTAAATCGGCTTTTGACGTGTCACCCCATCAGACGGGAGGGGGCGTTTGGCACCAGTTTGGTTGATGTCACCCCTGAGATCGACACGTATCTCTACTACGAGGTCATCGCTAATCTGCTTCCAACGCTTTGCGAGATCAACTGCCCTGCATTTCTGCCCTATGTCAGTTCGAAATTTACAGAATTTTTTAAAACATCCAATGATGGAAGTGATTTCGGACTCGACTACAGCACCCGGTCAGACATTGGCACACTAGACCATTTTGGAATTATGGACGGTGACAATGCGTGGGTTGAAGGCTACCGAAAGGGGATCGAAAAGGCGCTGCAAAAAAACGAGGCAGCCTGCCGCGAGCACCTAGCTGTAGTGCTGTCGGCACCGCCAACAAGAGCCCATCTCCGAATATTGGCGTACATTCTCGATCACCACTTTGAAAAATTGAAGGCTGAATACTTGCTCTTACTTGAAACGGACATTTTTTGGACAGATTATTACGCTACGAAGGAAGTGCAGCAGATGGTGACAACCAACTGGATGCACATGTCGCCAGATGCTCAGGCATCGACATTAAGGCGAATTCTTGAACCACCGCGTTTCGACTTGCCGCACCTAACTGCGGACGAAATGAATGATCGTCGCGATCGGCATATTGTAGATTGGCTTCTTGTTTTGAAAGATTTGAACCTTGGCGAAGACGTTGCCGAAAGAAGGCATCAACTAGTTGAGAAAACTGGTCACACGACGCCGAACCCTCGTCAAGGCATTGTGGGGGGCTATGCAAATCCGATTCCAACTGAAACGGAGAATTTCCAAGATTGGGATGCAACCCAGATTATTTCCTACATACAGACTTTCAAGGCACGTGGAGACTTCTTGGAGAGAAAAACTCCGAGCGGCGTGTCACGCAAGCTGCGAGAGGTCATCTCTATCAGACCCGTCGACTTTCTCGACCTCCTGCAAGACCTCCATCTATTGCCCTTTCCAACCTATTACAGTGCAATTCTAGAGGGTTACGCCGACGCACTCCGCGCTAGCCGAGTGTTCGACACGAAAGCGGTAGTTGACTATGCGCAGGTGGTTTATTCGATTTCACAAACGACTGATGACATACTGGATCGCGACGATTTCGACTTCGGGTCCTTTAGTTGGTTACGACGCGCAGTACTTGACCTGCTCAACGAAATCGCACAATCGGAGGAAGCTCCAATTCATGTACTCGACCGGTGTTGCTCTTTGGCAAAAGCTTTGGCTTTGGACGTATTGGTCAGTGAGCCATCGCGAGAGCCCGATCGTGACTGGATGAATGCCGTAATTAACTCGGACGCGGGGTTATTGGGTCAATTCTTTGGTCGCCTCGCGGAGAACTTCTTACGACGTAGTTACGGTTCCGATCGGGGGCTTTCGCCTGTTGAAGCGAAGGCAAGGTTCAATGAAATACTAACCTATATCGAGGACCACTTGATTCCGGCAGTTTCGGACTTGGTGCGTGCACCCCTTGGTCTCTACTACACCGTGTTTTATGTCGGGAACGAAAACTGGGCACTGCAGAACTTGTCACAGATTTTTGATCGACGGGATCATCACCGACTTCAAAGATGGTCGTCAACATGGGATTGCCATTTTTGGCGACAATCGAGATATGAAAGTGTATTTGAATCGTTGAGAGACGAATATTTTTTTGCCTTGACGCACGAATCACTTCCTTCTTCGAATTGGAAAAACAACCTTGCCGGAGACGTTGCCCTTTTCTGGATGGCAGGCAATATCACGATAGACGATCGTATCTGGATCGCATTCATGGAAAACGCCACGCCTGACATGAAGAAAACCGGAAACGGTTACATTGGTCGCGCTCTGCATCAAGCACGCGAAAACCCGGACGCACCCTTCTCATCGCACGCTTGGCCAAGAGCAAAGCTTTGGTGGGATCTGCTAACTGCCAGCCGCAACGTGAATCCTAGCGATGACGAAAGCAACTTCGAAGACACGTTCTTATTGTGGTTACCACATGTTCCGAACAAAGTCACGGCTTTGGAAGTTGAAGTCCTTCTCGTTCGTGCCGTAACGTCTCGTCAGCGCTATTTCCGTGAGCAGATTTATGATTTCCTATCTGATCGTGTCGATTTAGAACCAGACAGCTGTGCCCGCATCGTAGCGGCTATGTGCGCGGGTGAACCGAAATACTTTTCACGGCTTCATGAAGGCAAGTTCAAGGGCCTTATTAGGAGCGCATTTCAAGCCGGAAATGAATCCTCCAAGGTTCTTGTCAAACAGGGAGTTAACAATCTTCTGGCCGCCGGTCACTTTCAATACAGGGATGCCCTACCTACCACATAACACCCTGACTGGACGGTTTTATCCCTGGCGTTTAATGTCGTCGGGCGGCTAACCCGCCCCGGCCATTTTTGTCCCCTACGCCTAACCCTTGCGCACCTCCCCGCAAAAACGACGCACAGGCCCAAACCCCCTCGCATCATACCATATAATAGTAGACACATCTCTACAGTTTATGATAGATAAACCCGTCGAAGAAAGAATCAGGCTCCTCAGACCAAACGAGAAGTACCTCACCACCCGGATCCGAGCTCTCTGCCGAGAGGCGTTCGAGCTCGCCCTCCCCAACATCGCGAGCATCGCCAAGGGCGAAAGCGATGCGCCTCCTCATGCCCAAATTAGGGCACTGGAAACCCTTGGTAAGTACGGCCTCGGAGAGTGCGACAAGCTCCTCATCGAAGACGAAGAGGCCTGCGGCCTCTTCTATCTCAATGCGGCGCGCCACTTCGCCGACCGCGATAAATTCATCGCCTTCGCCGCCGACATGCAAAACACTCTCCAATTCGGACCCATCGTAGATGAACCAAATCAATAACGTACAACCCCTCCGTGGCTGGGTGTCGAAATTCTTCGTCATCAACGGCGCCCATAAACATGGGCCCTATTACGCGCGCTGCTGGAAGCACAACGGCAAACTCAAGAAGGAGTACATCAAACAAAGCGATGTCGAACGCACCCGAGCAGCCTGCGATGCCCATCGCGAAATGCAAAAGCGTAGATCGGAAAAAGGCCGCGAGCTAAAACAGATCATCGCAAACCTCTCCTATCTGCAACGAATGGAAAGACGATCGACGATTGACGCCCTCCGCCCCCAAGATCACGCGCACTTGAACCGAATCGAAAACCACGGCCCCTCCGCTGACGGCCGTCCAAAGCTTTGGACCCGCAACCCGAGAGAGCCCCGAGCCCCAAGCCTAGAGCCCCAAGCCCTAAGACAACCCCAAGCCCTAAGACAAACCCAAGCGAAGAGCCCAAGAGCATTTATGTATCCCTCCAACAAATCTTCATTCCAAACCTTTATCGAAAACATCTGGAAGAAAGCCACTCGAGAAAAACATCGCAACGAAGCACCTGCCGAGAAATGGGCGCGTTGGAAAAAGGATCAGAGAAGAGATCCTCCCCTTCCCCACATTGCCGCCCCAACCCAAACAGTAGGTCGCGAAGAACTCGACTCCATCATCCGCCAAACGTGCCTCTTAGTCCAGGGAGCACGACGGCCAGGATTCGTCCGACTTCGCCGTGACGGAGCCAAAAAGATCGATGAGTAACCAAACCATTCCTGCCGCCCGGCCGGCAGATTCTAAAATCCAACTGCCGCCTCCCGCTGCTCCGACTTGCGGAACCCACCGCAAAGCCCGCAAGATCAGCGTCCATTCAGGTTCAAACGAACCTACCTCAAGTACACTGACCCTTGCCATGGCAAGCCGTGAACAGCTCATACGCGCGGTGCATCTTGCAACGCGAAAGCTGGCCAGCAGTGGGAATCCCGATCTGCTGCTTAAAGACGTGCTCGCCATTTGTGTCGAAGCGGTCGGCGCATCAGGCGGAACCATCTACCTCCACGACGCGGCCAACAAGCGCCTTCGATTCCAACACGTCCTCCCCGAGGAGGTTGCCGAAAAACTCCCCGTCAAGGACATGGCAGAAGACTACGGCATGGCCGGCGAAGCCTTCCAAACCGGAAAAACTCAGATCCGAGATTTCGAGCCGAAACCCGAGCCGAACGATTTCGAAAGAGCCACCGGCGTGATCGTCCGATCGATGATCGCCGTTCCCCTCAGCATGGAAAACGAGAAGCCAATCGGCGTCGTCCAGCTCATCAACAAGACCGAAGGAAGTTTCGATTCGACCGATACCGCCGTGCTTGATACAGTCGCCGCCGTGTCCACGATGGCGATCCTCAACTGGCAACTCACCGAAGAAGCGACCCGCGCATCGACCCTTCTCGGTATGGGCAAGGTCAGCCACGACATCGGCAATCTCAGCGCAAGTCTTTACTCAACGATCTCCTTCTCCGAACTTGCGAGTAAGGGCTTGGTTGACTACGTCAAGGAACATGGAGGAGATGAAACCCTCCGCACCTATGTCGACATGCTCGAAGGATTCTCTGAGGATCTCAAGAACTCAGTCGACCGCATCGTCGGATACAGCCGACTGATCAGCGACCTCTCCGCCGGCCGCACCCTGCGACCCAACATGAAGAACGGATCGCTTGCCGAGACCATCGAGCATGCCGCCGCCTTTCTCGAAACTGAAGGTCGCCGAAACCACGTCGAGATCGTTTACGACATTCAGAAGGACGCGCCACCTCTCTGCCACGACGACCTTTATGTCTTCCGCATCGTGCAGAACTTGGTCGGCAACGGAATCAAAGCCGTCAAAGAGTCCATTCCCGAAGAGTGGCAGTCCAAACTTGATGAAGGCGCCATCTTCGGCGTCGTCACCGTGCGGTACCGCCACGAAAAGAAGCATCACGTCGTCGAGGTTCAAGACACAGGACCCGGCATGACGGAAGAAGTCCGCAACAAAATTCTCAGCGGCACCGCAAAAAGTCAGTGGGATAAGGGCAGCGGCTCCGGATGGGGCACCAAGATCGTCCTTGAACTAGCGGCAACCCACAACGCAAAGGTTTCGATTGATAGCGAGCCAGGGAAAGGTTCCATCTTTCGAGTTGCATTCCCGGATCAAACTGCATCCGTGGGAGTGCGAAAGAAAAAATGACTGTTAAGCAACATGGAGGTTCGACGTTTCGCTATGCCACGCACGCAGCAACCTAAACCCACGTGGGTTCGTATCGCCGGCGGCGCTTGCTACGGGATCACCTGCATTCTCAGCCTAGGGATTGGCTCGATTGCAGGCTGGATCAATACAAGCACGGTCGTCCGCACCGTCGTCATGCAACGGCTCAAGAACACGCCCCCGCAAGAAGCTTGGGGTGGACGTGACAGCGTCAATCTCCTCGTCTTGGGATGCGATGAAGACCGCTACTATCGCGGGATATCGATCCTCGATCACCAAGCTCGTAGCGACATGATGCTCGTCGCAAAACTCGACTTTAAGAACAATTGCGTCACCGGCGTATCTATTCCGCGCGACACTCTTGCCGCCCCCAAAGGATTCAGGCGACAAAAGATAAACGCCTATCACAAAATCGGCGGACCCGCATTAAGCAAAAAAGCGGTTGAAAGCATTCTCCCCGTGCAGATCGATCGAGTCGTCGTCCTCAACTACGGCGCCTTCGAACAAATGGTCGACATGGTCGGCGGCGTCACTCTCGACGTTCCGAAAAAGATGGATTACGATGACAACGCAGGCGGACTGCACATCCACTTCAAACCCGGAATGCAACATCTCGGTGGCGACGACGCGGTTGGCTTCGTTCGCTTCCGACACAGCGATGATGACTATCATCGCCAGGCGCGTCAAAAAGAATTCCTTGTCGCATTTAAGAACTCCGTAATGCGACATCCGGGACTCCTCCCCGCCGTCGCCGAAAAAGCACGCGACGTGATGGGAAGATCTTTATCCCCTGATGAAATTGCATCGCTCGCCCTATTCGTAAAAGGCGTTGGCAACAATTCCATCAAGATGGGCATGATCCCAACCGTTGCCGCGGGTGGATCGAATTTAAGAATCGATCGTCACAAACTACCGAAAGTTCTTGGCCAATTCGGCCTCGCCGACAATCGTTTGGAAAGCGCGGTGACGATGAACCGATGATGTTTCCAGGACTGGTGGCGGTTCCCGCCGAAGACGACCGCGATGATGCACCACGCACCCATCACGTTACAAAACGTGATATCAAGAGCTTGGTCATTTTCCTGATCGTATTTGCGGTGCTCACATTACCGGTCTACAACTTCTATAAGAGGCGAGCAGATACTCACCTGTGCGCTTCAAATTTGAACTCCGTCTACCAAGCCTGCAGCCTCTACGCCACCGCGAACGACGAACGATTCCCCCCTCTCGTCGAGCAAGATGGAAGCGCATCGCCCGGATCACCCAGAGTCGTCAACGGAAAGGTGATTTCCTGGGTATCAAGTGTCTTTCAGTACGATCCACGCCCGTCGATCTATCAATGTCCGTCAGCCTTGGCAGATGAAGCCACCCCAACAGAAGGTGCAATCCCTCCGAAGAACGGAGTCGGCCACTCAACTCACATCACCATCCAATCGAGCTACGGCATGTACGCTCCTTACTCTGCCGCAATGATCTCTTTGATCGATCGCACGAGCCAGGTTGTCTTCATCACCGAAACATCGAATTTTGGCTCTCAAACTTCGTACGATCCATACCCTTTCCTATCCGCGAGCGGGAATAAGATTCCCTACGACGGATTCTCGGTCGGCTACGACAACAGCAACATCGAGCCTGGGCCAACTTCGCGCCGCCTCACTCGTCTCGCTTTCCGTGACACGCAAAACGGGCCCGGTCCGAAATCAGTTGCGCGACACGACGCAGGCAATCACGTGATCACCGTCGATGGGAACTTGCTCTTCCTCCACCCAGGCGATATGCAACTCCAAATGCGCGGCGGATTCCCGACCGGCGAATGGCAAGCACCCGCCATCATCGCGCACTAATCCGTAAGGTGGGGCCGGTCTTTAGCAAGAATGTCCAACCACTTTGCCGCCTCTGCCGTATCCTCCGGCGGGATCGCGCCATCGATCAAATACCACGTCTCGAAATGTTCGACATAAGCGCCACCTTCGATCGTCTGCATCGGTCCCAGCGACTCGATCTCCAACATATCGTGACGCGTAAACGTCTCGAAGTTACATCCCATATCCGGATAGTGCGCGCCTTCCTGATAATCGAATCGTTTCAAAAATAGATTCGCATGATTCGCGTACGCCGCATATCCCTGCGCTACCGGCATCCCAACCTTCTGATTCGATCCTTTCGGATCGTGGCGCATACGAACAACCCCCGGCCCTAACGTAAACCTAGGATCATCCAACCTCGTGTAACTCCAAAGGACTAGCGGCCGCACCGGAAGCAATCGCTGCGGGTGAGGTTGAAACGGTGCGTGTGGAAACAAACACTCTCCGCCTTCTTCCATCACCGTAATGCTCCACGGTGCGAGCGAAACATCGTACGCACCGCGATTGTAAACACGATGGCGAATCTTAAATGCCTTCCGCTTCTTGTCAAGCTGAATCGCGATCTCCTTCTGCATGAAAAACTTATCGGGGGGCGATCTAAATGCATCCCAATTTCCCCCGCTCGCATTTTCGACCGCATCATTATCCGGCTGCATGGTGCGCACTTCATGTTCGGGAGCAATCCAAAGACGATGCCCTCCATAGCTGTGATACTTGTCGCCACCGGAACGCCCCATTTGGTCTGGATATTCCTTCAGCTCGTTCGGACCGCCCTTCATGCCAAAGAAAATGATTCGCGGCCCCACCTCGAGAGTCACGAGCATCTCGATCTTCCCGATCGCGAATCGGGCGCAGCGGTCCCATCCACCGTAAGGAACTATCTCCATTGCCAGGGTT
>Ga0207704_10001226_pt1 | contig 11434 bp, 7 predicted proteins | sample KBSMisM12_FD_184308 | JGI IMG/M metagenome (GOLD analysis project Ga0207704, IMG submission 184308) | Miscanthus rhizosphere microbial communities from Kellogg Biological Station, Michigan, USA - KBS Miscanthus M1-2 (SPAdes) (version 2) | ecosystem: Host-associated > Plants > Roots > Rhizosphere...
GTATCCATCCCCGTTCGTTTTGTACGGCATACGTTGATTCGTATTAGGCTCCAAATCCCCGCGCGACGAAGAAAGGAATTTCATCAATCCCGCACCGGCCCGCGAGGAGAACTCAGAGGGAGCGCTAGCAGAAAGGATTTTGCATCCTACGTCGATAGCATTCGCAACCGAGTCGATTGAGTCCGCACCAAACACAAGTGCGCCGCACGAAAAGTAGCGACCAATGGGCCATTGAGCCGTTAAGAAACGGATGCATAGATCCTTCTCTCGAGTGATTGCAAGTGGGCCTTCCTCCGTCGTAGTTTCCAATCGCTCGATCTGCGTCGTGATCTGCAATGGATAACCGCCAAAGCCGGCAAGAAGTGCTGCTGATGGAACGAGAGCGCCAGGCTTGTCAAAACTCCATGTGACCGTCACCGACGTCGAATCAGATTCGTACTTCGTGTCCACTAACTTCGGAGCATCGCCAACGTACGCGGCTCCATCCGCTATCACGTGCTGCGCCAAGTCTCCAAAAGCTGCGGCAGTTGCAGGCGCCATCGGTTTCAACCCCACCGGCAAAGTGAAGCGAACCCAACCTGTGAAGTCATCCTTCGAACGCAAATGCCAGTCCCCTGGCGATCCTTCCACCACCATTGGGTGTGGTCCATCAGCGAAGGCGAGCAAGACGGGCGGCTCTTCCTGAGTAAAAGAAACGACGATCCAAGGCTGCGGCGGAGTGGGCACAGACTCCGCCACCGTTCCATCCGGCCATGAAAGATACGGCGCGCCGGTGGTTCCAAGTCGCAGGTCGATCCCCTTAGGAAAGTAAAGCGAGAATCCAGGAGCGGCGAGATCCATCCTCAACTGAGTCGGACCACCAGGCGGTTGGTCTCCTAAGGAAACCGTTTGCGATTGTGCCGAGGTCTCCAATGCCTTCCATTCGACTGCCTTCGCGGGAAATGTGAACGTGTCCGCCGATCCGATGTTCGCACGAAAACCTTCGGGCAACAGAGACCATCCTGGCACCGCGTGACACTCGCCATAGCCGAAGCGACCAAACGACTGGCTAAAACCAATCGCGGCAATGAACAGGCAAATAAAGAGACTAAAACCGCGCGCCAAGTATCTCAAAGCCAAGACGGTGGGTGCTCCGCGACCATACAAGTCCGACCTCGCGCACGCCAATGCGATAGGAGAACATTACGTTGTAATCCAAGCTGTGATCGGATAGATATTGATCGACCGAATAGCCGGTAGAGAATCGAAAGAGGCCCGATACTCGATACGACAGGTCGCCGTAAAGGCTCGACCAATTAGCATCCAGACTGCGGCTGGCAAGCAAGCTTAAGTCGGTGCGCCCTCGTTGATAGTTTGTCTCAAGCGACATTCGCTGTCTGCCTCCAGAAAGCGCAGTTGAGAGCGTGTTATCACCCGAATAATCGTAGTTAAGATTGACGCTTCCCCATGGCATCGCGCGAGAGAGACCGGCAGCTCCGTAAATCGCAATCCCATCAGATGTGCCCCATTGCTGACCAACACTGAAATTGGTCGACAGGGACGTCGCCTTGTCTAGTTGGAAGGTATCGAATTGACCGCGTAGGCGGACCCCGACGTTTTGAACATGTTGCGAGCTGTCGTGAAACTTCGTGTTTGAATCGCTAGCTGTCAGCCCGTAGTAGAGCGTTAGTGGTGTCTTGTGAACCTTATGCGGATCAGATTCCAGAACCGAGGAGAGCGCGTTGCTGGAAGATCGGGGACCTACCAGAGATTTGTTGGCATTGTCATTGATCGACCACTGAAAACCCTTAAGGGGTTTGCTATATCCAATCGAACCGAACAAACTGCGCCGTAGTGGCGAGGATGCCAGCGCTGTCAAGCTGCTCCCATCATCGAAATGAAACGAGTGATGAATATCAAGGCTCCAATCGGGCCGGTTTATGCCGGTGAGGTTCATCCCGCCCTCGGATCCGTCCGTCCGACTCCAACTCATCTCGTAGTTGATCAGCGAAGCCGAATTGCCAGTAAAGCTTCGACCGTAAGACTGGCCGGTCGTAAATCGAAGAAGACTTTTCGTTCCTGGATTCAGACTCAGATAGTACGGATAGTTGACACCGATCTTGTTGTTGTTCACCGTCACGATCTGTTCGCCAAGCGAACCCGGACCGCCTGTCAAATCGTATCGATACAACGCAAGGCTCATGATGTGCGTACCTTGCACACTCAGCTGAGCCCGTTGAAATTGAATCTCGCGCCCCGGAAAGATCGTTGCGCGGCTAGCTGTAACGTAGGAATCGGCCAACGAGATGTCGTCAAAATCAAACCGCATCTGACCGGAGTCTTGAGCAACCGGTTGCAAGTCGCCCGATGGCATGAGTTGCACGAGCCCAAAACGCGTCTGTTTGCGCATCACCGGGATCGCGTATTTGTTAACTTGCAAAACGCTGAACGATGGACCTGTGAATGTGGTCGTTCCGAATGCGCGGTGATTCGAAACGTAAAGGTCTAGCTCTCGAAATTCGTATGTCTTTCCGTGCGCGGTGACTTTGGCTCGCTTCGCTCGCAACTCTTGAGTCGACACGTTGAACTGCATGTCATCCGCATCGACCGTAATCTTGCCAAACCGAATCTTGATCCCGTGGTTCAACGCTGCTGCCTGCACGATTTGATCGTCGATCGAGTACCGCAAGATTCTTGGCGTTTCGATGTCGACAAATAAGTTTGCGCTCGATAGCTCGTTGCGGCTGCTTACAAATTCGACTTCTGTTGTTGCGCTTGCCGTCAAGGAGATTGCGCTCGCCGTGATCTTCGCGGTGCCCGCTGCACCCGATGTCACCAAGACCGCACGTGCGTAGCCATCGACGGTTGTAACGGCGGTTTCTTGAAAGTGCCCAAGCGTGGTCTGGAAGGTAACTCGCGTTCCGTTTGGAGCTGGCTTTCCGCTGTTCACTCGGACCGCCGCCGTGATCGTCACCGTGCTTCGAGAGTCGGCCACCGCCAACTCGGGAAATGAGCTGATCTGAATGGAGCCGAAATCCGCGTGCGCCACTGCGCAGGCGAGGAGCATTAACAAGGCGGAGGGTGCCTTAAGACGAAGCATAACGATCGCTCGACAGACGGGATTGCGGAAGGCAGAGGTTCGGGGCAACCTTCAAGGCTGCCCCGAATCCTTTAGCGGATGACGTTGATCGGGACGATCTTTCGAACCCTTTCTCCATCGGTTGTCTCCGCCGTAATTTCAACGCGGTACACGCCCGGCGCCACCGCACGATTTGCGTTGTCTCGCATGGCCCAAGAGATGGTGTTCTCACCGACTCGGTCCGCTCGACCTCGCGTTGCTGTGAAGATTTCGCGGCCACCGGATCCGAGGATTCGGACCGAAGTCGTCGCATCCGCCGACAGCGTGTAGCTGATCGAGAACGGAGCGGTTCGATCGCGTCCCTTGCCCTGAGTGACAACGACGTTGCCAATCACTGCGCGGCTAACTGTTCCCGCTTGCGCTTCAACCTTGAAGACTCGCGTCCCGTTGGCGTCTGCCGTGAAGGTGTAGCCCGATGTTCTTCGCATATCGCGGCTCGTACCCGTCGCAACATCCGTCAATCGGAAGGCAACGTTCTTCGGAACCGATCCCATGTTCGGCCATGTCAGGGTGACTTGGCCACCTTGCTTCACCGTTTGCACGTTGATCGTCCACGACGAGCTTCCTGTTGTCGCCAAGAGAGATTGCGCAAGTCGAGTCTCGCCCACCTTTTCAGGTGCAATCGACAAGCCAAGGTTCTGATTCGGTCCCATCGGTGGCTCGAGAATCTTCAAGAGCTTCGCATCCTGGGCACTGTCAGCCTTACCCACAAAGTTCTTGTCGTCGAGTTCCGTGTCTGTGCGCGCCGCGATCTGCAACCGATACTGCGCAGCCGATTGTGCGAACGGCTTCACAACCGCTTGCTGCTTGACTGCCGAGAACTGCGGCTTGACAATCGACCCGCCCCTAATCGCTGGGTTCACATGCGCGCCCTCCAAGAACACTGGCGGGAAGGAGAGTGTGAGATTAAGATCAAACACATAGATCCAATAGCCCGTGTTCGGCTGCATATAACTTTCGTTGCCGCTGATGAAGTCATAGGCGGCCGGGCTAGTTGTCGTATCCCAGAAAGCGAGCGACGGGGAAACGAAGTTCGCGCCGACCAAGTCGATCCACTTATAGGTTCGAGTTGGGTCACCAGATGGTACGCCAATCAAGTCACCGAGCGGTATCGGATAGGGATACGGATTTCCGATCAGATTCCAACCTTGCGAAAGCTGGATGATGTCGGTTCCCTGCACCATGTCGCTAGGAAGGGTTGGGTTGCTATTTAGCGCCAACGTTCCTGAAGGAATGACGTTCTGATCCGGGATCGTGATCCACGTGCCAACGCCACGCTGCGAGCTAGTTGAAAGGACATAGCCCTGTTGAGTTGGATCCCACTTGAACGCTTGGAATTGCGTCGGTTGGCTCAGTCCCAGGATGGCACTCCAAGAAGAATCCGTGAAGTCCCAAGGCAGACTGAGGAGATTGGATCCAGCAACAACTGGCACCTTCGGAGTTGTCGAGATGTCGGTCTGGACCGTCAATGTCTTTACAGGTCCAGGAGGCGCCTGCACCGTGACTTGCATCGTCTGGACGCCCGTGGCAATTCCATCAGCGACGACAAAGAAGTCAACCCAACCCACTTGGCGTGAGTTGATTCGAGCGATCGTTTTGGACTGCTGCTTTCCGCCGCCCTGAATCGTGATGCCGTTCGTGTTAGTCAAGTCGAGCGTTACACGGACGTTCTCGAGAGGAACTTCCTGCTCGCCCGTTGTAAAGCCTCGAATGTTATCAACCCAAACTCGCACTTGCCCAGGGTTCGGAGTCAATTGATTCAATCCGTTCGGATCGTAATTGAAAACTTGAGGAACGTCCACAACTACCGTGTATGGAGGGGCATAGTTGGATTGGCTCCACGTATTTCGGAAGTATTGAACGATCTGTCGCGTTGCGCCGCCTCCAATCGTTACACCGTCGTACTTGATGATATAAGCGGGGTTGTCAATGTAAGGGATGTCGCTCTGTTGAATGCCGGGGGTTTGGTGCACGATGGGAAACATTTCGTCGGGGAAATTAGAAACCGTCGTATTGTAATCACCAAGCAACCCGGGCCCAGAGACGAACTCGCCGTGATTTCCAAGCTCGAAGACATCTGCCTGGGTGGCGTCGCTGACCTGCGTCACCGGATCGGTCGTGGATGGCGATGGTCCGGTTTCAATTCTCAATCCGTATGGCTCGGACTGGCTCCAGTCGAAATCAATATAGGGTGGGAATACAGAAGGGTTGTCCTTGCGAGTCCAGATGGTTTCCAATTGAGTTGGGCGTTGTCCAGGTATGGCTATAAACACACGTGAATCAGGGCTACTGATGTAACCATGAACGTCACCACTCTGGTCGAGCAAAGCGATCCATGCACCCTGCCAGAGACCAACGGAGTGTGCAGCTGCATCGGTGTTCTTAATATCCCATTGGTATCGAGCGGCATCGCCAAGCACGTCGATCTGCAGGGTCACATCGGCGCTGTTTAAAGGTTGCTCGCAAATAATGTGCCTATCTGTGACACCTTCGAAGAATTGAGTGAATTGGCCGGTTCCAAAGGTTTGCCTTGCCCCATCGACGTTGATCGTCGCATAGCAGAAAGTGTTTCCTACGTCATCCGGCATGCCGAACGTGTATTGCATGTTGTCGTCACGTGTCGTTTGCACCGATCCGATTGGGCCGCTTCCGACTCCAAATTTTCCTGCGACATCGACGGTGTAAGCAACACCTGGGCAACCAGCTAGAAACAAACTGCTTCCCGAGGCACCAATTGTGGTCTGGAAAAGCGGAACTCGTCCGCCGTCCTTGAAGTAGTTCACAAAATCGTTGATCTGTCCCACCAAATAGTTAATGGAGTGGGGGTTTGCCGGATTCTCACAGAACTGCCAACCAGGCGTCGGCACAGGAGGAGTAGGCAGTGTTTGACCGGAAGCAAATCCGGCTCCTACTGCAAGAACTGCACCCGAAAGAAGTGAACGGATAAGGACTCTAGACATGATGTTTAATTTGGGTAATAACGGGAAAACGCTCGCCCTCCGGTTAGACGCCGTAGGGCGAGCGTTCATTACTCATCGTTTCGTCAAATCGCCAATGTCCCTCCGATGTGGAGAGCCAGCGGCGGTGGCGGCGGGTTGTTAGGTCTCGTGAAGCTTCGCGGAATGCTCCAGATGTAGCGAGCTCCGATTGCATCCGGCACCGGACCTGGCGCGTCAACCACGTTCTTAGCACCAATTCTCCACCACAGGGTGGTGGCGTTCTTGATGAACTGCTTGCGGCCATTGAACGTGTCGATGATGCCTATGTTTACGATTCCCGTCGTGTTCGTCGTTACCGGTCCAATAATCTCGGTCTGACCCTTCTTGAATTCAGAAGAGGTCGAAATCTCGAGGGCATATTGAACGGTGATCGGAACGTTCTTCACAACCGAATTGGTCGTGAACGGGATTGACTTCTTAACGTCCACGCCCTGCGCCGGAGCAAGAACGTCGGGCCGATCCAGCGGAGTCGCCGGGCCTTGAGCCGTTTCTCGATCCGTTAGGAAGTAGCAGAACTCCGTGCCTTGGGGCGGGTTCGGGAAGTCCAGAGCGCTGATGCGGTAGATCAGCTCGACCTGATACAGATATGGCTGGCCCGTGGCTATCGGGGTGCCTGGATCGGTTACCGTACCGCCGGCAGTTGGATTTGCCAAGCAGTTCGTAACCGAGCTTTTTGGCGCCGTATTCCAAGTGAAGGATCGAGCCTGCGTCGTATCGACGATGTTGGATCGGCTTCCGTCCGCGATGATGACGGGCGCGTTGAACACGTCGCTTCGCCAAATCTGCCACTGGAACTTCTGGTTGTTTCCTTGAACCCATCCATTGGTATTCCAGCTGATCTTGACGCCAGGACCAGAAGCGAACTGATCGAACGTTGCCTCTGACTTGACTTGCGTCACGACGTGCTGACCGTTTGATCCGCCGCCGCCCATGATCACTGCGAGTGCAACTGCCGCAAGCAGAATCTGGAGGAAATGGTTCGTGTCTCGTGGCTTATGCTCGACGACAACCCTTGTGGTGCCATCGTTGGCAAAACGACTGTCGATGTTCGGGACATCGAACACGACCTGAACTCGGTCTCCAGGGCGAATTCCCTTGTAAGATCGGTCGATTCGGGCTGTCGCGTCATCGTAGCTAACTTCCGTGATCGTCGCCGTGGCCACCTGCTCGGCGCCGCGGTAGATGATCAGCTTCTGTCCCGTCTTGAACCCAGAGCGCGTGCCCTGGTTGATGAACGCCGACTCCTCAAACGTGTTGAGAACGGTTCCCTTCGGCAGTTGGCGCGTATTGATGTCGTTAACTGCCTTTGCAGCTGCGATACCGAACGCTTCGCCCAATAGCACGTCGTCTGGCGTGTCTCCGGCGCGAACGCTGGATGATGCAGTTTGGGCAGAGCCGTTGACCGGAAGACCGGAGGCAACGTCTCGAACGACCATTCGGATCGCGACATCGGCCTGCTTTCCGTTGCCGTTCGGTCGAATCTGATAGTTGATCACTTCGCCCGTAACGAGAGAAGTGGCTTGAAGTTCGTTTGCCAAACGCGTAAGACTCGTCGATTCCGTGACCGGAGTCACCAAATTCAACTGAGTGATTGCGCGGGCAACCGATTCACGCGGCGTGATTTCGTATTTGTTCGACTTTCCGAGCTCGTCGGAAATGGAATCTGCGGCCAGGGCGCCGATCTTCTCGCCACCTTTGCCGCCAGGCGAACGGTTAACAAAATCTACGACCGCCCAAGTTGGAAGCGTCTGGATCTGCGCCATAGCTGGGCGGATCGACGCGAGGGTTAGGAACGGCATGAGTAGTGCCGTGACCACTATGTGGCACACGAACTTACCGGGCAGCGATGTGACGAAGCGTCTCAATGGTGAGAAATCCTCCTTCTCTAAGCAAACGTGGCTAGCAGAAATGCCCGCGGGGCTGGTTTTGCGCCTGCACTCTCGCGTTTTTTGAACCTATGGCCGCTAGTTCTCCCCCGTCTGTATTCGCCCTGCTTGGAAGCCTGGCGAAGTTGCGAGAAGTATAGCATGGACAAGGTTGGTGCAGCGGCGCTATCCGAGCGACCGACGGCCTACCGCCTTTATGAACCGAATGACGTCCTCGGGGGGCCGGTTCGTTCGAACTACAACATCCGCAAACGCACACTTCACTTCAGTTGGCAGTTGCGACAGGAGGATAGCCTCAACATCTGTGCTCGAACCGAACCGTTCCACCAGCCTCTTTCGCTGCTCTTCTGCCCCGCAAGTCACCACCCAAGTCCGCTTGAATCGATGCTGAAGGCACGTCTCTATGAGGAGAGGCACCTCGATGGCGTCCGCCTCAACCGCCTCAATGGCCTTGAGAATCAGAGGGTGCATGAGCGAGTTAACTGCCCGTCGCAAGGTGGCATTCTCCCAAAGGTGCTCTCGGAGATCGGCCGCCGACACCGCGCCCTGAACTTCCAGCAACCTCCGAAGCCCACCTTGGACCTGGTCACTATTGAATACGGACCGAGCTATCTCGTCACCCGATGCCGTTCGGTAGCCCATCTCTCGGAGGTAGCCGAGCACCGTCGACTTCCCTTCCGCAATCCCACCTGTGACTGCTATTTTATGCATGGGAAAGCTAGATGGTTCCTGGACTCTTCTTAACGCGCTCGATCATCTTTTCCACAACTGGAATCGCGTTGACCACTACGAGGTGGACATCTGGATGCGCTGACACAAACACCCTAAAAACTTCATCAGCAAAAGCTTGACCAATCGAAGGAACATCTTTGAAATCCAGGATCACCTCCTTGAATTTTTCAATCCTGGTTAGGAGCCTCTTTGCTTGCGATCTAGAGACAAGATTCTCCGAACCGACACGTGCCAGGGTTACGGGCAAAACCGTTTTGTCAAAATTGACGGCTCCCGGATCGGTCGAGAAATGCTGAAATACATCCTCAATCTTTCGATCCGTGTAGCGAAACAACTTTAGCAGAACCACAGTACCGGGTTCATCCTGCGCTCTCTCCATCAGCCAATCGCTACCCGCTCCACTGAGAAATGCATATTGATTTGCGAGCAACGTGAAGTCATCGAAGACTCTGGAAGTGAAGAAAATGCCTTCACCGGAATGCCGCTTAGGATCAGTTGTGACCTTCCCTTTTGCTAGCTCCAGAATCGCGTGGGCTTCATCAGCCAAACCTAACCCGTCCGTGATTCTTCGAAAGACCCCAACGCCGTTGTCTCGCAAATATAGATTTACAGACGACGATGTTAGTTCAGCCTTGATATAGACAGAAGTCCCGCGGGAATGGTCCACGGCGTTATTAAGCATTTCTGTAAATCCGTATTGAACGATCGCCCTAACATTGCCTAACTCACCAACAAGCAGCGGCGCAACCATACGCGTGTAGACAATATCCTCGTGAAGGCCGGGAGCAATAGCAAATTGCTCTTCAACCACGGCCAAAGACACGGCCTTGTATTTAGTGTTCTTAGTAGCTCCTTCCTTTGTCAGAAGGCGTTTCGACACCATCTTCGCGAGATGTCGATTTGCAGCCTGCCTAGAAATTTCAAAATGCTCCGCTATGAGCGAAGGCAGCTTTCCAGTGTTGTCGTCAACTTGGCTAAGGATGTACTTTTCAATTGACTTTGTACGGGATAACCTAGCGCCTGACATATTGTAAACTTTTACCTCAAGGATTGTAAACTTTTATGTAAAATAAGTTTCCAATCATTGTAATTTGAGCCTAGTAAAGGCTCGTTTTCCAGATTTCACCAACATTCCATCAAGTTCCTCAATCTTGATTCGGTGCAAAATGTCGTCGATCCGCTCGCCGTTCAAGGAAACACCGCCTCCCTTAATAAGACGTTTTGCAAAGCTCTTGCTTTCTGTAAGTCCAGCCGCAACTAATAGATCAGTTAGTCCAACGCTCTCATTCACCACTAGCCCACCTGGTACAGCATATTCCGGCACGTCACTCGGAATTTCCTTATCGACGGTCCCCGCTTTGAACGCCTTACTGGCGTCAATGGCCAGATGCCCGTATCGGCCGCTCCCAGTTGTGCGGACGTACGATCCTGTTGCCGAATAAACCACCTCACCGCTTTCCAGCACGCCAGGCAATTCTAAGCCAAACAAGGGCTCGATATCCGTGGGTGCCTCACTAGGATGATAGAGATCAACGATCTCTATCGCGAGACGCCGCTTTAGATCTTTTGGCGAAATCTGGTCCCTGCTCGCGGCCAGGATCATAGCTTCTACATGAGCCATTGGGACATCCGTGCATAGCTCAAACCAATTCCGAATCATCGATAATCGCCGCTCCGATTCCGGCAATTCCGACAGATGGGCCTGATGCACCTCATCTGGGATTGACATCACCTTCCCAAATATCTGGTTCGGGTCTTCGGCGACGCCAATATAATTACCCAGCGATTGGGACATCTTGTCTTTACCGTCAATTCCCAAAAGAAGGGGGCAGAGCATGACGATCTGACCTTCATGGCCGTACTGCCCCATCAAGTCCCGCCCTACCAAGTTGTTGAACTTCTGATCGTTACCTCCCAACTCGACGTCGGACTCCACCGCCACCGAGTCGTATCCTTGGCACAGTGGATACAAGATTTCGTGCATGCCTATCGGCCGTCCGTCATCGAGACGTTTCTTGAAATCGTCGCGCTCCAAAATTCGCGCCACAGTATAGCGTGAGCAAAGGCGAATAACTTTCTCAAAATCCATCGGTCCAAGCCAATCGCGGTTGTAGCGGATCTCAGTCTTCTCAGGATCGAGGATCTTGTAGATCTGCTCGCTCACGAGTTTCACGTTTGCTTCCACTTGCTCGCGCGTCAACTGCGGTCGCGTCTTGCTCTTGCCGCTCGGATCGCCAATCATCGCAGTGAAATCGCCGATGATCAAAACCGCGGTGTGACCGAGCTTTTGAAAGTCGCGGAGTTTGCGGAGCACCACCGCCCAACCGAGCGTCACGCTTCCGACCGTTGGATCGACTCCCAACTTCACCCGCAAAGGCTTTCCGCTCTTGAGTTTCTCCGCGAGGTCTGCCTCGCTGATAATCTCGTTCGTCCCGCGGCGCAAAATCGCCAACTGTTCTTCAATGGAAGGCATTGACCAGATTATGAAGCCCAACGTCAAGTTCGACCCAATACCGAATACCCAACACCAAATACCTGTTCAGCAGAATTGAAATTCCGGCGAAGCAAAGATAAGGCGCGCGACCGAGTCCGCCGTTCGGTTCGCATTGTCCTCAGTGAGTGACCCACCCATCGCTTGGGCAGCGGCCGAAACTAGCCCACCCATCTTCGCCTGGGGAATGGGCGCGTCGAAGATCGAA
>Ga0207704_10001242_pt1 | contig 11370 bp, 12 predicted proteins | sample KBSMisM12_FD_184308 | JGI IMG/M metagenome (GOLD analysis project Ga0207704, IMG submission 184308) | Miscanthus rhizosphere microbial communities from Kellogg Biological Station, Michigan, USA - KBS Miscanthus M1-2 (SPAdes) (version 2) | ecosystem: Host-associated > Plants > Roots >...
ACAGAAGACCTAAATCTATCGGGATGTGTTTGTCAGCGATATTGTTGCCATCACGAATCATTACTCACCACTCGCATTCCAAATCACAGGGTTCGCAGCACAGATTCGGAATCGCATAGCCCGCCGAAGCCTTAGCGACGAAGGGTAGGCGCATCCCTGGGTTGCGGCAGCCTCCGAGACCGGGCAGCTCTACGTGATATCTGCGATTCCATTGGCCCATAGTCCAATCAACCCGCCCTTCAACCCTGAATTGCGCCCAAAAGCGCACAACTGAAACAGTCAATCAGGTTCAAACCAGCCTACAATATACACTATATAGTAGACATACGTCTATTCCCACATTTTGAGCTCTCCCTCTGAACCACCATGAACCTCGAAAAATTCCCCCTCAGACTCTCCAACGACAACCCGGAACTCCACCCCGACGATGAATTCGATCTCACCAAGCCGACCATGCGAGATCTAGAAATCATCCTCACCATCACCGCGAAGTATTTCGCGGACGCCCGGGCATTTGACGCCTTTCTCATGGATGTCGCGGACAAGCTCAACCTCCTACCCCAACAAGACATCAACTGTTAGTCAATGCGTCGGCCCTCTCCTTGTGAGTCGATCCACATCGGAAGAGGCTCCCTCTACTTGACAGGCGCCTATATCTCCGGTCGAATACCCAATATCCAAAACCCAATACCTACCCAAAGTTTATGGACACAAAAACTCTTACCAAAAAACTCAAAGAACTCCAGCCTCAAGACCAATACACGAGTTCCAAACTCCGCGCAATGTGTCGAGAAGGCTTCGAGCATTCAATCGACCACATCGCAGGAATCGCCCGCGGCGATATTGCCGAAGCACCTCATGCCGTGCGCGTTCGCGCCCACGAAGTCCTACGCAAATGTGCTCTAGGCGAAACGCCTAACTACGTCATCGATCATCAGGACTGGCTGTTCACCTTCTGCAGAATCACCGCGCCATACGTCGAGAAACAAGAAAAGATCGACGACTGGATCGCCCACCTCTTCGCCACGTTCGAATATGAACAGTGAGCGACGGCCCTTCCCCTTGTGTCCCGGATGTTCGTAACGGGCAGATGAGGAGGGGTAGGGGATTGGGGGATCCAGGTGTGCGCCTCCGCAAACTCCGCCCCTCGGCGTGAAATCCGATTACTGATCACTGATTACCGATCACCATGAACCAAGCAGCCCAGCAAACGAGCAACCCAGCAACTCCCGTAAGAGGCTGGCTCACCACCTTCTTCATCCCGTACAAAGGAAAGATGCTCGGCCCCTACTATGCCCGTTCCTGGAAGGTCAACGGCAAACTCAAACGCGAATACATCAAAGCCGCCGATGCCGAGCGCGTCCGAAAAGCGTGCGAAGAACATCGCGCGTTCCGAAAACGCGGCGTCCAAATTGCGCGTGACTTCAACAACACGACCGGAAACATCAATTGGCTGCAACGCATGGCCAAGCGTCGCGACAAGGGACAACTAAGACCCGAAGACTACGACCATGTCGAACAGATCCAAAAGGAAGGCATCGCCATCCCCGGCCGCACCAAACTTCGCACGTTCATACGTCCCCAATACCTAAGACCCGATACCCAAAACCAAAAAGGAGTGTTTATGTATCCCTCTTCTACTAAATTCACAAACAGCTTCAAAAATCGCCTCAAGAAAGAGATCATCCGCATGTTTGACACCCGTTTTGACAGCGAAACTCGCGAAGAAAGACACGAGCGATGGCGTCAGGAGTTGTCGCAACGACCAGAGCCGCGCCCCTTCCCAAAGCCGCGCGTCCCTAGCACCCACTCTGAGCAAGACCTAGACGCCCTCGCAGAAAAGCTAATCGTGAAAATGGACGAAGCCGTGGCCGCAAAACGCTCCCCCAATTACCGTCGCCACGATAAGTGACCATCAAATATTTGAGGCACCAATATGAATTTGCGCAGGAACTCTCTGTGACTCTGTGAATACCCTGTGCCTCTGTGGTTAGACCGCCTAGCAACCACCAACTGCACGGCTCCAGCACCAGAGCCCGAGAACTCAATACTCAATACTCAATACTCAATCCCAACAACTCCCACCACCCAACACCCCTCCAACGTCCATACTCAAAACAATGATCCCTGCCGTCGCCTCTCAAATCGTGCGAAAGCCGCGTGCCCTCCAACCCGGGTCTCGGATCAGGATCGTGTCGCCCGCGTCGCCCATCAAAGAAGAAAAGCTCAAGCAGATGACCGAGCTTCTGGAAGGCGAGGGGTACATCGTCGAGCGGTCGCGAAACATCCTCGCCAACAGCGTCCACCTCGCGGGCACCGACGAACAGCGAGCCGAAGACCTGAGAGAAGCGTTCAAGGATCCCACCGTCAACGCGATCCTTTGTTCGCGCGGCGGTTACGGATGCGCGCGGCTTCTTCCCCACCTCGATTTCAATCAGATGGCGAGCGCAGGAAAGTTGCTCGTCGGGTTCAGCGACATCACGACCCTGCACCTCGCCCTGAATCGCCGCGGGCTGCCAACCGTCTATGCCCCGATGGCCATCTCTTTCACGGTCGAGCGCGAGCCGTGGGTGCACGAATCTTTCAAACGCGCGCTGCGCGGCGAGATCGTAACTCCTGAAGGCGTTCCGCCAGGCGAAACGCTCGTCGCGGGCACAGCGGAAGGAGAGACCACCGGTGGATGCCTTTGCCTCATGACGGACAGCCTCGCCACGCCGGAGTCCATCGATTGCGCGGGCAAGATCGTCCTGATAGAGGACGTTGATGAGCATCCGCACCGCATCGACGCGATGCTCACCCATCTCATGAACGCCGGACAAATTCAGAAGGCGGCGGGCATCGTGGTGGGGGAGATGACACGCACGGATGAGAAACCAGACGAATCGATTGGAGGAACGCCATGGAGGGCGATCGTGGAAGAAAGGTTAAAACCGCTCGGGATCCCCGCCATCGTGAACTATCCATTTGGTCACGCGGCAAACATGCTCTCGCTACCGCTCGGTGTGAAAGCGCGATTGGACGCGAACAAAGGAACGCTTACATATTTGGAGTCCCCTTGCGCATAACCAAACAAATTGCCCCGTGGCGCAGACATTCTTGTCTGAGAACATTTCTTTCGCTCTCGATTGTAAGTTTAAGCCTCGCGGCGCCAGCCCAGTCGTGGGACAAGACGGTTGCGCCGGGGCTTACCTTCCACATGGAATACGATGCGACGGCACCGCGCACTGTCTATGCTTTGCGCATCACCCCCGCTGCAGGAAGTGTTCGCGCGGTGCCGGAACTCGCGCAAGGAAAGGTGTTTACGGACGACGATTCCAAGGGTCGCGAAACGATTTCGCAGATGGTCACCCGCACCGGCGCGATCGGGGGAATCAACGGCGACTTCTTCCCTTTCACCGGTGATCCGCTTGGTCTGATGGTCCGCAACGGACAACTGCTCAGCGAGCCCGTGAAAGCGCGCGCCGCGTTTGGATGGGGCGATTTGATGAGCGCTGCGAGCGTGATCAACTGGCACATCACATTGCAGGCCGAGGGACTTGACCCGCTCGAGGTTGACGGCATCGATCAATCCTGTCCTCTGAACGGATGCGTGATCAACGATGCCACGGCCGGGATGGCAATCTGCTCAAAACCCGCTGTCTCCGTTGTGGTGAAGTGCGATCAGCCATCCCTACCGCCTAACGGACAATTAGTCGGAATCGTGCAAACCGTGTTCGATGGCAGCACGAGTGTTCCCATCGGCGATGGCTCCTTCATCGTGATGGGGGAGGGCGACAAGGCCGCATACCTCAACTCTCTCCGCCCTGGCCAAAAGATCACGTTCAACGTACAGACGCAAGGCTTCGATTGGTCGAAGATCACTCACGCGATTGGCGGCGGGCCGATGCTCTTGCAAAACGGACACCCGTTCGTTGATTGGCAAGACGAAGATTTCCGACCCGATTTCGCGAACTCTCGCCATCCGCGTTCGGCGGTGGGTCGAACGCTGCAAGGCGATATGTGGTTCGTCGCAGTCGATGGCCGACAACCATCGAGCATAGGCGCAACGTTGGACGAGATGGCGACGATCATGCAACAACTCGGTTGTCAGGATGCGATCAACCTCGATGGTGGCGGAAGCACCGACATCAATCTCTTCGGTTTAGTTCTCAATCGCCCGGTCGAGAAAGAAGCCGGACAAGAGCAAGTGACAACGGAGAGAAAAGTCGCGAACGGCGTTTTGATTTACGGCGATCGCCCGCAGCCGGATGAATCCACTTACAAGATCATGGCCCCGACTTCCGTGCTGACAACGGACGCGCCTGACCTCACGGTCACGAAGGATGACGGATCAGCGGTGCCGAACACAGATGTTATCTGGGCGTCTGCGGGCGCCGCGTTCATCGACCAAGGTGGTCGATTGCATTGCTCGGCGGCGGGCAATGCGACGGTGCAAGCATTTGTTCACGGACAAGTTATTAGCGCGGTGGTTGCAATCACACAACCGACGCCACCGACCACTCCGCCGAAGACGGCTGCGAAGCCGGTGAAGGTCAACAAGAGCGGAGGGCATTCTTGATCTCGGATCTCGGATCTCGGATCTCGGATCTCGGATCGCGGATCGCGGATCTCGGACTAGCAATTCACCGCTTCGGGGTTGCTCAACCACAGAGTCACCCTTCGACTCGGGGACTCACTCAGGGCAGGCTACGGCACAGAGTTTCACAGAGAATTCCGCAAGGCTTTTCGCTTGCGCCCCCATCCCGGCTGGCGCCGGACTTCCCCCGAACGGGGGAAGATTCCTTACAGAACGTCGGCGTGTTGGAATTTCTGGCCGAGGACGACTTCTGAGTCGCCGCCCATCCACTGGTCAAGGGTCGCGGCATAGACCTCGCGGAAGTCGACTTGAAACTTCAAGTCGCCGTTATCCAAATCATTCAAGTTCGGAATCGGTCCATGGAAACCACCCTTCACTCGCTTGCCGACGACAAACATCGGCGCGGCAGTTCCGTGATCAGTGCCCGCGCTTCCGTTCTCACCCACTCGGCGACCGAATTCAGAGAACGTCAGAACGATCACGCGGTCTGCCATTCCGAGCGATTCCATCTCGCGTTGGAACGCGGTGATGCCTTTGTCAAATCCGGCAAGCAACGCATCTTGAGTTGCTCGCTGGTTTGCATGAGTATCGAAGCCGCCGTTCGCGAAATAAAGAACGCGAGTGGATGGCGAAGTTGCGATGATCTGCGCCATCTGTTGAAAACCTTTTCCGAAAGAATGCGTGCCGTAATCTTGCTTCGTGGAATAGGTGGCAAGCTTCGTGTTGAGAATTGACATCGCATCGAGCGCGGTGTTGTTCGCTTCTTGGACGACCTTCTGATTGGGGGTCGATTCCATTCCGCCCTGAATATCGCGCAACATTTTTTCCGCGTCGGGATCTCCGACCATGCTTTTCAAATCGACAAGACTCGCGAAGCACGGAATGCTTGCGCGGTCACCAGTCAGTGCCAACGGCTTCTCAGTCGAGAGGCCAAGGGCGACGACAGGATTCAACGGACCCAACTCGATCTGCTGATCAAAGTGCCGTCCAATCCATCCGTACTTCATGGCTTGCTCAGGACTTGCAGATTGCCAGATATCCATGCTCTTAAAGTGCGAGCGATTGGGGTTCGGATAGCCGACGTTTTGAATGACAGCAACTTTTCCTTCTTTGAAAAGTGTTTGCATTCCGGCAAGGGACGGATGCAATCCCATGTGGTCATTCAACTTCAGAACTTGTTCTTCGGGAATGCCGATGGTCGGTCGCCACGTGTAATAGGCTTTGTCGGCATAGGGGATGACGGTATTGAGGCCATCGTTTCCGCCGGAGAATTGGCAGACGACGAGGACGGTGTCCTTCGGCGGTTTGCCGCCCTGCCCCATCCGGATAATGTCGGCTTTGGCGATGGTGGATAGCCAGCGTGGAGTGACCAACCCCACCGCGATCATGCTTCCACCCTTCAATAACTCGCGTCTCGTCAAGTTGCCGGCCATCTGAACCCCCTCGGTGTCTAGCCCTAACGCCCTTCTCGCCGTTAGGTTCAGTGTACGCGAAGGTATCTTGCGAGATAGCGATGTTGACGCGCGCGACCGCGAAGGCTTTGATTCCTGCAGCGATTCTGACCGCGCTCGTTTTGTTCGTCTTCTCGACTTTGCAGAACTTCGGCCCGGAAAGCGCGGTTCGCAAGTTCCATGAGGCGGCCTCGAATCTGAACGAAACAGAGATCTCCGAGTCGATCGTCCAGCCTTCGAATCCCCGGGAAGTCAGCTTCCTGGTGAATCAGTTCATCCGCGCGTTGCCGCCGGATTCGACGTTCAGCTTGCGTGATTTGGCATCGAATCGGACCGCGAAGAGCGTGACCGTGACGGTGATCTACCGTTCGAACGGTCGATCCATCTCGGCGGACTGGGTGGCGGTGAAGTCTCCGTACGGGTGGAGAGTCGACACGCACAAGACGCTCGTTCGGTGGAATCAGCTCATCCGGTCGATTCCCACGGAACCTCTTTAAGGGGATTGCGGTTGATTTAGGCTGAAATGCCTCTACCGGCTAAAATAGCTCCTCGGATGAAACGCGCCGGAAGAATTAGCCCCTTTGCCATCGTGGGGGTCATATGCGTCCTCCTAATCATTCCTCTCCTTTGCGCGAGCAAGAAGGGGCCGGAGTACACCGCTGCGCAGTTCATGACTGCGTTGGGTAATGGAGACGTAAATGGTCTTTCGAAGCTCAGCTCCATGGGCAACCTGACGGAAGATCAGATGCGCGAGAAATGGCAGAAGACGATCAACGATTCGAAGTACTACATGTTCACGTGGCGCATCACGGATGTGACCACCGTTTCGGATTCGACTGCGGCGATCAAGATGCAGATGCGGCGAGACTTGAAGGTTCACTTGGGTGACGACGAAATGCCGTTCGAGATTCCCGTTGTCAAAGTGAATGGGGAGTGGAAGGTTCCCGTCTATCAGATCGACCGTGAGATCTACCCGTATCTTCCCCAACCATGAGCGTGCGCAAGAAGGCTACGGAAACCAAGCTCTATCGCACGGAGATGAACGAGAAGATTCTCGGCGCTGGGTTTAAAGATTTCAATCGGTTCTTTGCGCTGGATACGAACGCATACAACGAAGGGGCGCTTTCGGTCAAGAACAAGGAGTTGATGGGGCTCGTGGGCAGCATGGTGCTCCGATGCAACGACTGCATTTTCTATCACTTGGACCGATGTGTGACGGAAGGGTGCAATCGGCAAGAGCTTTACGAGGCGATGAACATCGGGTTGATCATCGGCGGATCGATCGTCATTCCCCACTTGCGGTACGCGTTCGAGGTTCTGGACGAATTGTTGCCGGACGGGGTTTGATCCTAGTTCCTGGATTCTGGATTCTGGATTCTGGATGCTAGATTCTGGTTTCCATGCGGTCAGCCGGGAGCCGCCACCTGCGAAGCGGGTTACAATGAGTTAACGCATGGAGGGCAGCCCGCTCGGCATTATCGGAATCAGCTTCCTGCTGGTTTTGGGCACGGCCTTTTTTGTGTCCGCCGAATACGCGATTGTCGCGAGTCGGCGCAGCCGGTTAGAGACACTGAGCAAGCAGGGCAACCGCGGCGCCAAGAGCGCGCTTAAGAGCGTCGACGAGGCTTCCCAACTTATCGCGGTTAGCCAAATCGGAATTTCGATGCTTGGCATCGGCTTGGGTTCGGTCACAGAGCCGGCTTTGACTCATTGGTTCTCCGCGGCGCTTGGAACGGCAATTCCTCACGCGGTGAGTTTTACGATCGCGCTCATCATCATCACGTTCTTCTTGGTCGTGATCGGCGAGCTGACTCCGAAGTACTACACGATGCGGCGCGCGGAGCGAATGCTTCTTGCGACTCATCGTCTGATGAGATTCCTCGCGCTTTTTGTGAAGCCGCTGAGTTGGTTGATGGAGAAGACGACGGCGATTATTCTTAAGCCGTTGGGTATCGATACAAGCCAACGAACGAGCGAGGGACTTGCAAAGGAAGAGTTGCTCGTGCTTGTTCGCACAGGAAGCGACGAGGGACTTCTCGATCGACCTCACGCGGAGATGGTCACGCGAGCATTGAAGATCGATCAGCTTATGGCGAAGGACATCATGGTCCATCGCTTGGATATCAAGTGGCTCGACATTTCCCTTTCCCGCGAGCAGTTGATGGAGCGACTGAAGGAGATTCCATACGGTCGCATCCCGGTTTGTGAGGGTGACATCGATGAGGTGCTTGGCGTTGCCTACCTTCACGACATCGTGAAGAACATGGATAAGTCGGACTTCAGTCTCGCGTCCATCCTTCGGCCCGCGGTTTCGATTCCTGAAAACTTGACGATCGATCGCATCGTTGCGCAGATGCGGGAAACGAAGACCCAGATATTGATCGTGATGGATGAATACGGGGGAACGAGCGGACTCATCACGTTGGAAGACGTTGTCGAAGAAGTGTTTGGCGAATTGGAAGATCGGTTGGAATTCGAAAGGCCACCGATCGAGGTTCTTCCTGCGGGACGTATCTCTGCGCGCGCGGATGTGCGGCTGGACGAAGTTCTTGCGCGGTTAAATCTTGATCTCGAATTGGAGGGAGGGACGCGAACGTTGGCGCAAGTGATTGTCGACGATCTCGATCGTGTTCCGCGCCCTGGCGACCATGTTTCCACACAGCTTGGAATCCTTCGCGTCGAGAACATGGCTCGACGCAGAGTTACGCGAGTGTCGCTGCAACTTTCTCCTGATGTCGAACGACAAGTGCAGGAAGCTGAAAGTGCAACGCATGAGCCCTAGAAGTTCGGAGCGCGGAACTCGGAACGCGGAATCACGCGGTTCTTTGTTGGAGAATTGGCCACAAAGAGCACAAGGTTTCGTCGGGGCGTGAATTCGGGAACCGCGCGCCACCGCAACCGGGTACCTTGCCCTGGTGCGTCGAACTCTCCCACTGTTAATTTTGGCGCTTGCCGCTTCCGCGCAAGCTGATCGAGTTATCACGATCCCCCGCGGCGGAAAAATTCCGTTCGGGGTTGTGCGCGGCGAATATATGTTCGAGCCGTCTCAGCCTGGGACGTCGCTTTCGTTCTTAGGTTTTGGCGTGACGACTTTTGTCGATGCGGAAATCCAAACGGACGAGTTGCGCGGAGAGAAGCATTTCACGACTCTGAACTTAGACTTCAATCTCAATGCTCCGATCGCGGGAATCGCGCCAGGAATTTCACTCGGAATTTTTGATGCAGCAAACGTTTCACCGGAAGGACGTCGTGGATACATTGCGGTTTCGTTTCAGGATTCGGGAAATGGAGCAGCGAACATCGAGATGACGCTCGGAGGATTCGTGGGTCGCGAGAGTAACGCGTTCGTGGGCGTGTCTCTTCCTGCAAGCGATCAGTTTCGATTTCTTGCCGAGCACGATGGCGAGAAGTTGAGCGCGGGTGCAGAGCTTAAGACCACGACCGGTTCCTATTTCAGACTGGTGTTTCGCGGACCGCAGACTCTTCTGAGTGTTGGGGCGTCGAAGAAGTTTTGAGCGCCAATCCGTTTTTCTGACAAAGTTCCAGAATTCGTTTCTGAAGTTCATCGCCAAACACGTCCTTCGCCGCTTTGCCGTGCTCCTTTTCGATATCTGAATAGGTGAAGGGTTGCCCGTAGGCAATGGTGATCTTTCCGCGCTTTGGTTTCGATTGCCCGCGCGGCAAAACTTTGTGGGTGCCAACGATTCCGACGGGAACCACAACGGCTCCCGTTTTTCGCGCAAGCATCGTCACGCCCTTGGTCATTGGCTGAATCGAAACTCCGTCACCGCGCTGGCCCTCTGGGAAGACGATTAGGGTCATTCCCTTTTCGAGTTGAGCCATCGCGTGGCGGATCGCCTCCATGTCGCCTTCGCCGCGTTTGAGGGGAAAGGCGTCGAGGCTGCGGATGATGGGGCCGAGGATCGGAACTTTGAAGAGTTCCTCCTTTGCCATGAAGTTCAGGCGTCTAGGGCATGTACACGCCACTGCGGGTGGGTCGAGATTACTCACGTGATACGGCGCGATGATGACGGGGCCGGACTTGGGAACGTTTTCGCGGCCGATGCCCTTGAGCCCGCCGGTAGCGCGGAAGAATGTGTTGCGCACGAGCCATCGGACGAAGTCGTACCAAGCTCCGCGCATGGGTCAGAGGATACACCGTCTCACCCTCGAAACTCGAATCTCTAGTCGCGGACCTCAGACACGAGTTGCCTCAAATGCGTAAACTCTTCCAGATGTTCGCTCCCCTGCTTCTCGGCCTTGCTCTTGCTCAGGGCCGATTTGATTTCTATTCCCGTGGTCCCTACGATTCCAGCGTGCCGCGTCCCGACGTTCTGCTCGGCTATGACGCGGGCATGCACCAGACCGATTACATGAATCAGGATCGCGTTGTTCACGCGATCGTCGATGCGGCCCCCACCAAGGCGAAGTACGTCACCTACGGCAAGAGCACCGAAGGGCGTCCCCTCCGGATCGTCGTCATCAGCTCGCCGGAAAATATGGCCAATCTCGACGCCATTCAATCTCGCATTGCCGATCTCGCGACCGGCAGACAAGACGCGAGCAATCTAGCGAACACACCGCCTATCGTCTGGATCAACGAATGCATCCACGGCAATGAGCCGGCGTCCTTCGAATCCGGCATGTGGCTGATCTATACGCTCGCCGCGTCACAGGCGCCGGATATTCAGGATGCCCTTAAGCATGCGGTCGTCATCGTCAACCCTTCATACAATCCCGATGGTCATGAGCGGTGGGTGAATTGGTACAACTCTGTCGCCACCGGAAGCACCGATCCGAACTCCTTCGAGCACAACGAGCCGAGTGTCGTTCGCGGTCGGCTCAACCACTATCGATTTGATATGAATCGCGATAGGGTCGCGATGTCGCAACAAGAAACCCAACAGGAAGTAGCCGAATTTCTTAAATGGCATCCGCAGGTCTATGTCGATCAGCACGGACAAGTCTCTAACTACTTCTTCCCACCCGTCGCGTTGTCGATTAACGAAAACGTCGATCGGGATCGATACAACAAATGGACCGATATCTTAGGGCGAGCGACGGCAAAAGCATTCGACGCCAATGGCTTCTCCTACTACGTGGCGAACGAGTTCGACCTCTATTACGCCGGATATCTTGATAGCTGGTCCACCCTGAACGGGGCGATCGGAATGACTCACGAAACCGATGGGCCGAAGGAATTGCGTGAAGCAAACAGCGATGGCTCTATCTCTACGCTACGAGAGGGAATTTCGAAACACTTCACGTCCGCGCTCGCCGTCATCGAATCCGCCGCCTCGCACGGCCCAGAACTCTTGAAATCCTATGCCGATTTCAAAGCGA
>Ga0207704_10001248_pt1 | contig 11357 bp, 12 predicted proteins | sample KBSMisM12_FD_184308 | JGI IMG/M metagenome (GOLD analysis project Ga0207704, IMG submission 184308) | Miscanthus rhizosphere microbial communities from Kellogg Biological Station, Michigan, USA - KBS Miscanthus M1-2 (SPAdes) (version 2) | ecosystem: Host-associated > Plants > Roots >...
GGCGTGAAGAAATTGGTCCAGAGTTTGGCCAAGCTGGAAAAGGCGTAGCGCCCACCGGCAGTCATAAATCCTCAAAATGTCGGATACTAGGAAGCAGATCATGGACGATCGACTCTTAAATCCTTGGCGCGCATTTCTCATCGCGCTTCCAATCGCCCTCATAGCCATCGGGTGCGGTGGGCGAGGCGCCGGTGCGGAATTCCCACTTGCGGTGGGACGATCCTGGTCGTACATGGTCAATTCCGTATTCGAAACGAGCCGGGTGGAAGAAGTGAAAGTTCTTCGTAAGGTGCCCGTTGGCGATGTAAGCGGATACGAGTTGGGCGGTCCCATGGGTCAGAGCCGCATCGCATGGAAGGACGGTGTCCTCATCGCGCAACAGCTACCAAACGCAACATTCAATCCGCCCGTACCGATGCTCGTGGCAGGAGCGGCGAACGCGAATCGCACGTGGAAAGGAATGATCGGCGCAGGCGGTCGTGGAACGCAGGCAACCGCCACGTTGGTCCAAGAACCCGACAAGCAGCAACTTGCCGGGCAGACGGTCCAGATGACGAAATCCACGCTTACCGTTTTGACCGCAGGCAACAAGATCGAGTTGATCACTTGGTTTCAGAAGGGCGAGGGCCCCGTTCGTCAAGAACAGCGAAACAACGATCGCACCGTCGTGAAATTCGATTCCATTGCGCCGTGACGCCTAACGCGTCAAACAATTAACATGCATGTCCTAGCTGCTGCCCTTCTCATCCAGACCAAGAACGCTAAGCCCGTAACTCCAAAACTAACGGGACCTCAAGTCATCGATAAGATGAAGGCAGCGGTTCGCGCGGCCGTTCCGATCACGGGGACGGAAACGATCGCTACGGGTCGCGGCGAAGTGAACATGAACTTCAAATTCATGTATCCCAATCTGGTTTACGAAGCGATGGACTACGGCACGAACGGCACCACCGAGATTCACTGGTCGGGCGGACCCATCTACAGCTTTTTTGGTGCGAAAGGATATCGCGCCGATGATCCACCCGCCACCGGCAAGCCTATCCATCTTGGCCTCATTGGCTTCGAACATGGATTCTCAGACAACAATCTCTATCGCAACATCGGATCCTGTCGCGAAGAGAAATTCCAGGGCAAGAAGGCGTATGCGATCGAAGTGATTCTCGCCATGGGAAAGAACCCGGGCGAGACGCTCCATGTCGACGCTAAAACTTTCCTTCCCCTCGGCGTAGACGAATCCGTGGGCGAGGTCAAGGTCAAAGTGACTTACAGCGACGTAAAAACCCACGTCCCTCTCAAGCCTGCCGACTTCATGTGGGTCCCCGCCCCAAGCATCCCCCGAATCAACTGAGCTGCAGATCTACTCCTGTATAGTGAGAACACATGATTAATTTGTTCGTCGCAATTCTGCAAGGGCAGCCGCTCACCGGCCCAAAAATTATTGCGAAAATGAATGCTGCCGTGCGGGCGGCGTCCCCCCTCACAGGAACTCTGGAGACCGTCGGACCTGCCGGGCAATATGTCACGCTGACTTTCAAGGCAATGTATCCGCGAATGTATTCCGACACAATGATATTTCGCGATTTCATTACAGAAACACATCTCAACAAGAAGGGATACTTCATCTATGGGCACCAAACGCATTCTTACACCAGGTTGCCCGACGCGCAAGCAGCCACCCAAGGTGGTCCATATGGCCTTGACGCCATTTTTGGAGGCAAATTCCCTTACGCGGTTGCCGATACGGTGACGAGCGTCAAGTTCCACAATAGGGGCGCATATGCAGTCGCGATCACAACATCTCCTTCAAACGACATTCATATTGCCAAGGGAGATACCCTTTATGTTGATTCAAAAACGTTCTTGCCGCTGGGATTCGACGAATCAGATCCAAGCGCGGGCGGAACAGACCATAGCGTGTATAAGAACATGGTTATTCACGCAAAGCTGAAAGCGAAGGATTTTGATTGGACGCCCCCCAAAGGCGTAAAGTTGGTCAATCGACTCGCTAAGAAATAACTGGTACCCAAAAATAGATACAAGCCCGTATTTCAACGTAATCTATAGAAGCCGATGGAACCGGTTCAACTTGTCCAACCCAAACTCCTCACCTTGAAAGAGGTGAAAGCCAACCCCAAGATTCGCAAACTTATCGAGGGTGCGAACGAGGTGATGAAAGCAATGGGCTACACCGAGCACGGCCATCGCCATGTTGGCGTCGTGTCCGGAATCACGGGCTACATCATGGAGAATCTCGGCTCCCCTGCCCGAGAAATCGAACTCGCCCAAATCGGCGCGTACATGCACGACATCGGTAACGTGGTCAACCGAATCAACCACCCGATGATCGGAGCGACCATCGCCTTCACCATCCTCAACGAGATGGGAATGGACGCAGCAGAGATTGCACCCATTCTCGGGGCGATCGGAAATCACGAAGAATTAGAAGGTCTTCCCGTGAGCACGATGAGCGCGGCGATCATCATCGCTGACAAGAGCGACGTACACTTCAGTCGCGTACAAAACCCGATTCTAGAAAGCTTCGACATTCATGACCGCGTCAACTACGCCGTGCAGAAAAGTCGGGTTGAGATGGCGCCGGACACCAAGATCATTCAGCTCACTTTGGAAATCGATACGAAGCAAGCCACCGTCATGGAGTACTTCGAAATCTTCTTGAGCAGAATGGTGATGTGTCGGCGCGCCGCAGATATGATCGGTTACCGATTCGCGCTCAGTGTGAATGGCACCCACTTAGAGTAGATCACGCCGCCATGTCGCGGTACGTCCACTTGGCAAGCAGCGCACCCATCGCTTCGGCCCGGAACGGCTTGCTCAGATAGTCATCCATTCCCGCGGCAAGACATCGCTCACGATCTCCTGCTAAGGCGTTAGCAGTGAGCGCGATGATCGGCGTGCGATCACTTCCTCGCTCTGCTTCTTCCTCGCGAATTTTCTGCGTCGCCTCGAATCCATCGATGATTGGCATCTGACAATCCATGAAAATCAGATCGTAGTTGCTCGCCCGCGCTGCTTCGATCGCACCCGGACCATCACCCACGCACGTGACCACGCATCCACGACTTTCTAGAATCCTTCGCGCGACCTTCTGATTGACCGCGTTGTCCTCCGCGAGCAGGACGCGAAGACTGAACTTGTCAGTCGGCTTGAGTGCTTCATCTGACTTTGCTGCAGGGCTTAGTGCGCCGAATAGCTCGCGAAGCAGCGACTCTCTTCGAATCGGTTTAGGCAACTGAACGTCGAACAAGGAACTCTCTGGACTCTTGAACGGCTTGCCCGCATTGACCAGACCTATTCGCGTTTCACCGTTCACCTGACTTCGCCGCACCTGCAAAGCAACTTCGAAGACGCTCATATCAGGCAGAGACGAATCGATCAAAATGCGATCGAATGGTCGGGTGTTCTGCTCGAGAATTTCCAGCCCTTCCGTTCCCGAACTAGCTGCGGTAACAATGCAACCGTGCTGTCGAAGAATCTGCGCCAAATATCCGCGTGCAGAAAGATTGTCGTCGATGATGAGCACGGCCAACTTCTTCGTCGGCTCGAATTCTTGCCTACCCTCGCCCTGAGCAATGACCTCGAGCGGCAAACAGATATTGAAGGTGGAACCCTTTCCTTCCGCGCTCTCGACCCCGATGGTTCCACCCATCAAATTGATGATCGAGCGTGAGACGGTTAGACCAAGTCCGGTGCCACCATAGCGTCGAGTCGTCGTTCCATCACCTTGCGTAAAGCTATCGAAGATGGCTTCGGTGCGGTCGGCGGCAATGCCGATTCCCGTGTCCTTGACCGAGATATGAATATTCGCCTTCGAACCGACCATCTCAGAAATCGCCGTGACAACGACTTCGCCGCTCGACGTAAATTTGATTGCGTTACCAATGAGATTCAGAAGCACTTGGCGCAAGCGCATCGAATCACCACGCAGCTTGGCGGGAACGGTTTCCGAAACGTGGCATACGAGTTCGATGCCTTTTTCGAACGCGGAACTTGCCATCAGTTCACCGATCTCTTCGATCAATTCGTAGAGACTGAATTCGGCTTCCTCGATATCGAACTTGCCCGCTTCGATTTTCGAGAAGTCCAGTACGTCGTTGATAATTCTAAGGAGCGCATCGGAGCTGTTGCGGATGATGTTCACATACTCGCGCGCGCCTTCATCCAGAGACTGTTCCAAAAGAAGGTCGGCCACACCGATGACGCCGTTCATCGGTGTCCGGATTTCGTGGCTCATGTTAGCGAGAAACTCAGATTTGGCGAGGCTTGCTCGAATCGCCCGCTCCTCGGCTTCTGATTTCTCTTCAAGCGCACTTTCAACTTCGGCTTGCTGAGTAAACGAGCGGTCAATCAACCTTGAGAGAAGACCAAATTCGCTTTGTTCGTTCTTCAGTTCGGTAAGTGGCATCGAATTCTTGCTATCGACCGACGCAGTAATCGATCGTAGCGGAGCGAGCACCCAGCGCAGCAAGGCAAACAGAAAGATGATAAAGAGGCAAGCTGTAAGTCCGGAAAATGTCTCCGCAGACTGGCGCGCCCACAAGTTGATGAGTCCAACGTATTGATTGTCGTACGTGAATCGGAGCCAGGCGATTGCCTTTTGATTAGGGTCGCGTAACGGAATCGCAAACGAAGTTCGGCCAGCCTGCGCATCATTCCGAACCGAGTTGGGTCCGTAGCTTGCACCGTCGATTAGCACGATCTTGGCACCCGTGAGATGCTCCGTCTCGACGACCTCGTCCGCTTGCCAAAGCTTTAGGCTGAAGAAGAATCCGTAAACCTTGCCCTTACGTGCGCTGTCTGCAGATTTATGGATCGTCGCACCATAGACCTGCAGCGGACCATTTGGTGTTCTTAGAAAGAAAGTGGTGGTGTGTGAACCATGCAGCAATCGGTCCATCACTTCGTCTGGGATTTTTGTCGAGCTCAGAACTTCTTTGCCTGGCTCGTACGCACCGTATGTGCGCTTCTTATCCAAGTTGTAAACCCAGCACGCGTCGGTGTGGAACATGCCAAGTGCCGGCTTGAGATTGACATCGCCCCACTTAGGGTCAGTGCTGGAAATGAACGTAACGAACTCGTCCCAGAAGGTGAAACTGATTGCAAACGCGGAGCTGAGCGATCCTTTTGAATCGACGAGGGCAGATGCAAGGCGATATTGATCTTTGCTCAGACCCTTATTTAAGGTAACCGCGCGTTCTCTTGCTCCGTTAATTAGGACCACGACGGCAATGAGAACGAATAAGCCGGCTAGCGTCAACAGTAACGCAATGCGCACGCGCAAAAACTGTAGCTTTGCTACAAGGGATTGCATCTGAGAACGCGCATTCATGAACGGATATCCAGCCAAATATCTGCAGTGGCGTTGGCACAATTCTTGACTCTGTGCTCGCCGCCTGTATTTTCATTTCCATCTTTGCTAGCCCGATCCCAAGCGAATTGCCGTAATTGCCCGACTTTTAGCTTCCCAAGCACTATTAAGAGCCATTTCCCAGTAGCTTCAACAGCCCGTAATTCCAGCAGGTGGGCCATGCCCGCCGAACCTGTAACCCCGGTTCAAATTCCAGCGTCTTAAGGCTAAACATGCCCCGTGCCAATCATCTCATCATCGCAGCCTCGATCCTTCTCATGGGAGTAGGATGCGCCAAGAAAGAGCTCCGCGGCGCGGCAGCCGGGGCGATCGATATGCCCGCTGCCGAATACGCGAAGGTGAAGCGTCTCGGCTTCGGCATGCAGCAGTGGACGTACCACCAAAATCAGCAGCTTTTGTATGTCCGCTTTCGCAACGATTCAGATTACGAGGTGGCTTCGCTAACCGGCGATGTCGTGGTCTTCAGTCCGGGCGGCGGTATCGAACGTAAACCCATCACCTTCGATAATTTCAGCGACGGCGAGACCGGATTCCATGGCACCATGATGCCGCACTCGATGGGCGACTGCCGAAAGAAACTCCTGATGGCGCCCGCGAAGAATTACACCGTTGAGATCCACTCCGCAACGTACTTTCCGAAGTCCGACGACATGAACGACAAGGGACACCTCTTTGCCGCAATCTGCCGACACGATAACGAAGTCGTCACAAAACAACTGAACGATGACAAGAAGCTGAGCACATGGAAAGATCCGATCACCGGAGTGATGCTGATCCATATGGCTGCCGCGAAAAACGATCAGGAACTTGTTTCCAACTTAGTCGACCAAGGGGTGGATTACGACGTTCCCGCCAAGAACGCGATGACTCCATTGTTTATGGCGCTTCAGGGCGGTGCAAACGATGTTGCTCTCTATCTGATCGATCGCGGCGCGAACATGGACGGGACTCGAAATCACCTGACCGCATACGAGCTCGCGGTCGGGTTTTGTAATGGACAAGTGATAGAAAAGTTTCTCGCCAAGGGATTGGATCCCAACAAACCGATGATGCCAAATTACTCGCCCGTTCGATACGCGGCGTTTTATGACAATTTTGAGGGCGTCAAGACGCTTATCAATCACCGCGTCGATCTCGAAGGTCCCAACCCAGTCGACGGCACCGCCCTCGAAGAAGCGATCAAGCACAACGATGCACCCCTGGTGAAACTCCTACTTGACTCCGGTGCAAACCCGAACCCGCCGACAACTGAGCAGAGCCCCTACGATGCACTTCTCCTCGCAGCGGGAAGCGCAAGCGGGGAGATCGTGACCATGCTTCTTAAGAAGGGCGCAAACCCAAATGTCAAATTGCCCGACGGACAGACGCCGCTCGACATCGCGGAGAATTCCGGGAATGCAGGCGCCGCTGCAGCGATCCAAGGTTATAAGAACTAAGGTGACTGGTCGAGAGCCGGGTTCAGCGTCTCACGAACCGTGTTGATGACGCCCGTCTTCACGAGCATCGAATACACGAACCCGCAACAAGCGATTGCGGCCAGGATAACCATCCACAGCTTCACCTTCTCGCGTCGAGGTCTCAACATCATGGCGTGACGACTGTGCCCTCGAGACCTAATTCGGCCGCGTTGCCTTGCATCGCTTTGATGACGTTCGCGATGTGCTCTTCCAGCGGCAACCCTATCCCTTCTGCGCCCTCATAAACTTCCTCGCGATGAACACCGGCTGCGAACGCGGACATCTTCAACTTCTTCATCACGCTCTTCACTTCGACCTCATGGACGCTCTTGCTCGGACGCACGTAGGTGACGGCCGTGACAAATCCACTGAGCTCATCACACGCGTAAAGATGTTTCTCCATCGCGGAATCGCGAGAGATGTTGTAGTTGTTGTTGTGCGATCCGATGGCACGGATGATCTCCGGATCCCAACCTTGCTCTTCCAGCAACCTCATTCCCCAAGCTGGATGCTCGTCAGGGTGCGCTTCGTAATCAAAGTCGTGGAGCAGACCTGTGATTCCCCACTTGTCTTCGTCTTCTCCCAACTTCTTCGCATACCACCGCATGCATGTCTCCACTCCGAGACAGTGACGGCGAAGGGATTCACCCTTCGTGTGTTCGCATAGAAGGTCGTAGGCGGCACTCCGGTCGTGCATGTTCTATTGTGGACGCATTTTGCCAGTGCACCACTTCATAGGTGCTCCTGCTCCTGGTCCTCAGAAAAAATCCTGGGAATGAGGATCATCGTCAGTCGGCGGAGCAAATGGATCGTGGCCCGGACTCTGCTTCCGAATCGCCCTTACTTGTGCATCCGACAGTTGCTCTGATGCCTCTACTACAATCGCATGGGCAGGTAGGGGATAAGGCAATTCCCTAGCCGCATGAGTTGAATGGGGGGCGATTTCAAGAATCACGACCTGCTTGTATCCGTCGCGCGGTGTGGATCCCCAAAAAACGGTAATTCTCTGCACGGCTTCATCGGGCGGACATGTATCAATTTCCCATCCTCGCTTTGCCGTAAGGCTCGTCTTGGCTAGGGCGATAGCCTCGTCGAACGATTTGCCAACCAGCAAAAAACTTCGCTCCGCGAACATGGGCGGATGACTCTCGCCACCCGGCACATCATATGTGGGATGGTATGCGACACTGCTCTGCTGCACGAATGGAGATAGAAAAGCGAGACTATGAGTTGGAGGCGGGCTGTTGATGACGGACAGGTAGGCCAAACCAGCGAGCATAACAAGAGCAGCTACACATGTAGTTATCGGTATCAGGTTGCGTCGGATCACTACCTTTCAATCAACAAATTTAGGCACCACAAGTGCCAACTCTCCGGCTTCTCTCATCCGGCATCTAGAATCCAGCATCTTGCATCCGGGATCTCGCAGCTTCGCGGTATCCTAGGTTCCGATGAGGCTCGTATGGATCGCGTTTCTCGCGCTTCTTGCGAGCATGGCCCAAGCGTCGCGCATCATCCTCATCCCCCTCGACAACCGACCAGCCGCCGGGCAGTTCGCCCAAATGATCGCCGACATCGATGGCGCGCAGGTCGTGATGCCACCCTACAATTTGCTCGGACGTTTCACATCCGCTGGAAACCCAGAGGCAATCCTCCAATGGCTTTCTTCGCAGGACATGAGCGATGTCTCGTCGGTCATCGTCAGCGCGGACATGATCGCCTACGGTGGACTGATCGCTTCGCGACTTCCCGATGTGCCTGAATCGCTCGCGATCTCCAGACTTCAGCAACTGCAATCCATCGCACAGCGCATCCGACCGAAGACGCGGGTCTTCGTTTTCACGTCGGTGATGCGGCTCGCCCCAACTGCAACCGTCGCGAGTCGACCTTGGCGCGCTCAGTTGGCGAAGTATGTGGCCGCTCGTGAGTCGCTCCAAAACCCAAAGAACCCAACGCTTATCGCAATGAAAGCAAAAGTGCCTCCCGCACAACTGGACCGATATGACACTGCTCGCAAGCGCGACCACAATGTGCAGTTGGCGCTGATCAAGATGAATCAGTTCTCGTTCGACTATCTTGTCGTCGGGCAGGACGACGCTCAAATTCATGGCCCGCACATCCCCGAAACTCGAGAGCTGGTTTCCCTTACCAAACAATTGGGCGAGGACGGCAAGGTCTATTTCTGCGAGGGCGTCGACCAGAACGCAGACATTCTAGTTTCCCGCTCTCTCTTGAAGGCGGCGAACTGGTCGCCAAAAATTCGTGTGGTCTACTCCGATCCATATGGCCGAACCAAGGTCGGTGCTTACGAATCGAAGAGCGTGCAACAAACCGTCAGCGACCAAGTCTATGCAAGCGGTGCGAGAATCGCCGGCTTTAACGAGCCCTACGACTACACACTCTATGTGAATACTCCAGCTCGACGCGAACTCTTCTTTAAAGATTTCATGGACGATTTGCGAAACGAGATGGATCAGGATTTACCCGTCTGTCTCGCCGATATCAATCTTGCCGCCGACGGCACATGCGATCGTGAGATGTTCGAGACGTTGCGGAAAGAAAGCCGCTTGATGAAGCTGCTCGCGTTTGCCGGATGGAACACGGCTGGCAATACATTGGGGACGGCAATCCCGAGTGCAAACGTTACTCTCCTCGCGGAACGCACAAAATATGATCCCGTCAAATTGCAGATCGCACAAAAACGATTTCTGCTTCATCGGATCGTGGACGACGTTATGTACCACCGATGGACGAGACCAAAAGCTTATGCGCTCATCGATTCTCTTCCCGACGGTGCACGAGAAGAAACCTATGGCGATTCCTACACCGTTCTAACCGATTACGTGCGAAAAGATCTTTCATCGTTGCTCGGGCAGACATTCAATTCGCAGTTGAAGGGATTGAAGTTTTCATCAGAAGTCCAGAGCTACCAGTTCACGGGCCTTGATAACATCCGCGTGTTTCTGCCCTGGCCAAGAGCTTACGAAGTGCGTGTGGAATTTGGCTTAAACGTCGCGGCACTTCCTCAGCCCGGCCAAACTACTCCGGTGCAAAAACCCGGCCAAGCGCATTCGCTTGTCACCGATTTTGCTCTCGCCGTCGGAAGTTTGATCGTCGGAGGCGCGGCCCTCATCGCCACGTGGTGGCGACCTCAGGACAACAAGCGCCGAGTTTCTTTGTTTGCCTAGCCGCGTCAAGTGGCTCTGCTCGAACGTCTCAAGAATGCGTAGACAGAAGGTAACTTAACGGAATGATTGGTCGGTTGCGAGGCGAGCTCATAGGCATTGACGGCGGAATAGCAGTGGTGGACTGCGCTGGCGTTGGCTACGAGGTGCTCGTTCCAGATAGCGTTCTCGTTCGCCTTCCTTCCCCCGGCCAAGAAGTCAGCATCTTCACGCGACAAATCTTTCGTGAGGACGGCGTCACCCTTTACGGATTTATGGAGGCGTTCCAACGACGACTCTTCGATCTGCTGATCAGCGTTAAGGGTTGCGGTCCCAAAATCGGTCTCGCCCTCATCGGGCAGCTCGGCGAAGAGACCGTCGCCAACGCAATCGTCGGACAAGATTCTAGACAGTTGGCGCGCGCGACCGGCGTCGGGCCAAAGCTCGCAGAGCGAATCATCTTGGAATTGAAAGACAAGATGGCGGAAGAGAATTTCCAGCGTCGTGCGGTGGCGGCGGTATCACCGAAGGTGCCGAAGAAAGAACCCGAAGACGAATTGGTCGACGCGCTTCTCGCCCTCGGATACAAGCGATCCGAAGTCGATTCGGTGGCAGACAAGGCGAGAGAAAGTTCGGACAACGTGAAAGACCAGTTGCGCCATGCTTTGAGGAGCCTGCAAAGATGACTTTGATTTTTGTAGGTTCAGCATCGAAGCCATTTACCATTTACAATTTACGACTTACCAAAGATGTCCCGCGATAACGACGATCTCGATCCAATCCTCCAACCCGACGATCGTTCGGCGGAATTGTCGTTGCGCCCGCGACGCCTATCCGAATTCATCGGGCAAGAAAAGCTCAAAGAAAACCTGACCGTCTTCCTGAAGGCAGCAAAGCAACGCAACGAGCCGATCGATCATGTGCTGCTGTACGGCCCTCCTGGTCTTGGCAAAACCACGCTTGCCCACATCGTTGCGACAGAGATGGACGCCCCCATCCATATCACCAGCGGTCCCGCGATCGAAAGGCCCGGCGACCTCGTCGGAATCCTCACTAACCTCGATCCGAATGCAGTCTTGTTCATCGATGAAATCCACCGATTGAGTCGACCTGTCGAGGAAATCCTCTACCCCGCGATGGAAGACAACAAGGTCGACATCATGATTGGCAAGGGCCCGGCCGCTCGATCCATTCGCTTGGATGTCACTCGCTTCACCGTTGTCGGAGCGACGACGCGACAAGGTTTGTTGACCGGCCCATTGAGAGATCGATTCGGCATCGTATGCCACTTCCAGTTTTACGAAACGGATTCTTTGTTCGAAATCATCACTCGCTCGGCGGGAATTCTCG
>Ga0207704_10001255_pt1 | contig 11331 bp, 16 predicted proteins | sample KBSMisM12_FD_184308 | JGI IMG/M metagenome (GOLD analysis project Ga0207704, IMG submission 184308) | Miscanthus rhizosphere microbial communities from Kellogg Biological Station, Michigan, USA - KBS Miscanthus M1-2 (SPAdes) (version 2) | ecosystem: Host-associated > Plants > Roots >...
CCCGAAGAATCTTGAATTTATTTGTCGAAGCACGCTAAGCGTGAACGACAACTGTTTGTAAACAAGAAGGAGAGTTATCCGAATGGAAAAGATCACACCAATGTTATGGTTCGACAACAATGCCGAAGAGGCGATGAACTTCTATACGAAGGTCTTCAAGAACTCGAAGGTAGTGTCCGTTGCCCGCTACCCTGAGGGTAGCCCTGGCCCCGTCGACCAAGTCATGGTTGCAGAGATCGAGATTGAGGGTCAGAGATTCTCCTTGCTCAACGGCGGCCCAATTTTCAAATTCACGGAAGCCGTTTCGTTCGTTATACACGTCGGCGGTCAAGAAGAGATCGACTACTACTGGAACGCGCTCACAGCGGATGGTGGCGAAGAATCGATGTGCGGATGGCTGAAGGATAAATTCGGAGTTTCCTGGCAGGTGACCCCCCAAAAGCTCATCGAGTACATCTCCAATCCGGACAAAGAGAAAGCCGAGAAGGCAATGCAAGCGATGCTGCAGATGCACAAGATCGACTTAAGTGCGCTGGAAGCTGCCGTCCGGGATTAACTTTTTGTAGAGAAATTGTCGAATGCCGGCGCCCCTACACGACTCACTGCTACGAAACGAAGGAGAAGATCAGAAATGAGCACCACCGCAGAAATGGAAAAACTTCATACTCCACAGCAAATCGTTGACGATGCCAAGGCAGAGTTCACTCGCGCCAAGGATCGCATCACCAAGGCTCTCACCACGACCCCAGACGACAAGATCAACTGGTCCCCTGCCCCTACCGCACGGACTCCACTTCACCAAGTCGCCCACGCCGCGATGGCCGTCAGCGGAATTCACAAGATGTTTCAAGGCGAGCCAATGCCCTTCGACAACATCGCCGAGATGGATGCGAAGTGGCGTGCGGAGGAGAAAGCATTTACAACCCGCGATCAAGCCCTAGACCTCTTGAACAAGAACAGTGAGACTTACTTGGCTTGGCTCGACGGTTTGACACCAGTACAAGTTACGTCGACCTTCACCGCGCCTTTCGGCGAATTCCCGATGGCATCCGCCATCACTTGGCCGGCAGATCATCTTCGAAACCATGCGGGACAGATGGAATACCTGCAGACGTGCTACGGCGATTTGGACTGGCACATGGGTGCGTAATCTTCAAAGAGAGTAAGAGAGAAGAACCCGAATGAAATACGCGTGCCTCGTCTATAACAATCCCAACGACACTGCATCGATTACGGACGCAGACCTCGATCGAATGATCGCGAACTGGGATGTATGGATGAGCGAACTTGAGAAGCTCGGCAAGCACGTCTTTTCTTCGGGTCTTCAATCGACGGTGACGGCCACGACGCTTAGAAAATGCAATGGCCAAGTCGCGATAAGCGATGGGCCCTTTGCGGAGACGAAGGAGATCCTCGGTGGCTTTACAATCATCGAGGCTCGAGACTTGAATGAAGCCCTCATTCACGCCAAGAAGTTGGCGGAGATTTGCGGTGGCACCGTGGAGGTCCGACCACAGTTCGATCCCTTCGCCGACCTTATCGATCCGATGGACAAGCGCTGTGCCGCAGCGTTTAAGCGCTCCATCGAAAATGCTGAAAGCCAGTAAAAGGCAGGAACACAATGAACTACATTTGCATGGTCTTTAATGATCCGACCGAACTCGACCGATTGAGCGAATCGGAATTTGGTGCAGTATGCCGTGTGTGCGGCGACTGGGTCGGCGAACTTGAACAGCGCGGAAAGCACGTGTTCTCCGCCGGACTACAATCGCCAACGACGGCTAAGACTTTCCGAAGACAGGGATCCGGCGTCAAAATTACCGACGGCCCCTACACCGAGACGAAGGAGCTGTTAGGCGGCTTCACCATCTTTGATGCGGACAGCCATGAAGAAGCTGTGGCTGAGGCATCCAAGCTTGCCGCAATCTGCAAAGGAACATTAGAGCTTCGCCCTGTTATGGATCCTTTCGCTGAATTGTCTGATCCAATAGACCAGAAGCTCGCGAGGGCCATCCGCTCTTCGATGCCTCAATTCATGGCCGAATGCGATCCCGCCGCGAAAAGTTGAAACAAGGAGAATCCAAATGAGCACTGCTACGAAAACTGCACGACCTCCAGTTGCGAGCCAGGAACAGTGGCTCGCGGCCCGGAAGAAGCTGCTCCTCGAAGAGAAAGAGTTGACCAAACACTATGACCGAGTACACGCCGAGCTCCGACGACTTCCGATGGTCAAGATCGAAAAGAAATATGAGTTCGATACTCCAGAAGGCAAGAAGTCACTCGCGGATCTGTTCGAGGGTCAACCGCAACTGATCGTCTATCACTTCATGTATGGCCCCGATGACAAAACCGGCTGCCCCGGTTGCACGAGCTTTGTCCAAGCGCTCGGTGACCTGAGCATGCTCAATGAACGAAACACGAATTTCGTTCTCGTGTCGCGCGCTCCCCTTGCAACACTTCTCGCCTATAAAGAGAAGATGGGCTGGACCTGCCCGTGGTATTCCTCGTTCGGGAGCGACTTCAACTACGACTATCACGTTACACAGGATGAGAGCAAAGCGCCCGTCGAATACAACTACATGACGAAGGAAGAGTTATTAGCGCGGCGCGGCAGTATGGAGAACATCGAAGGCGAAGACCATGGACTGAGTGTGTTCTTCAAAGACGGTGACGACCTGTTTCACACCTACTCCACTTATGCCCGAGGGACGGAGAACTTGACCAACTCTTATGAGTTGCTGGACGTCACACCATACGGCCGGCAAGAGGATTGGGAAGACTCGCCTGATGGCTGGCCACAGCGCCCAACCTACGGATAGACCACCTTACGAGGCGGCTGGCTTCTTCCCCGCCGCCTCTAAAATCCAATCCCTCAACTCAGGGTCAAGTTCAGACGTATTCACGATCTTCACTCGATAGATCGTCTTGACTTTCGAGTACGCGACGCCCGCCACGATTCGCGTGGCAGTTAACGGTCTCGACATAACAAAGGAGATCTCAGCACCGTTCTTCTTTGTTTTGAGGAATGCAATGTTCGACGGCATGGCGAACGCGATCATCGACTTCATCGGCAGGATGTCGTACTCCCCTAGCGGATCAAGCAAGTCGCAAATCCAATCGAAAGCGTGTCTACCGATGGGATCTTTGCCATCGAAGTGCGACTCGAGATCACACAAGCCACACGTGTGCTCCTGATTTCGAACATACAGCTTCCGTCCGCACTTCGGGCAAGTCCAGAGTTCTCGGGCCACGACTCAGTATAGGTAATTCGGATATTCTCTCGAAGTCATGCCGCCAGACTACGGAAACGGAAAGATTTGCTACATCGAGATGCCCTCGACCGACATAACGAAGTCGGCCGACTTCTACGCGAAGGTCTTCGGTTGGTCCATTCGAACGCGCGGCGATGGCAGGACAGCCTTCGATGATGGCGTGGGACAAGTCAGCGGCGCATGGGTGCTCGACCGCAAACCTTATTTGGGTCATCCCGGACTGCTGGTCTATATCATGGTGGATGATGCCGTTGCGACGATCGAGAAGATCGTGCAACATGGCGGCGAGATCGTCCAAGCAATTGGAGTCGATCACCCGGAGATCACCGCCCGATTTAAAGATCCAGGGGGAAACGTCCTGGGAATCTATCAATCTCCCGAGAACTGACGTGATCGAGATCACAACCAAGCTGGGTCGATTCACCATTCGCGAAGCGACGCCTGCCGATGCACCTGCAATTGCTCGCCTGCACGTGGAGACGTTTAGGGAAACGCATGGTGGAGGCCCGACCCTTGAAATTCGTCTTTCCCAATGGACCGACATTTTGTCGAAAGGCGATCCGAATGATTTCGCATTCCTCGTGATTGACGCTGATCAAACCGCAGTGGGCTTCACGCGAGGCGTCGTTTCGGACGGGCGCGAATTTCATGGCGTGCTAAACAAGATCTATCTTCTTCGACGCGTGCAAAAGCATGGACTTGGACGTGCGGTACTGCACGTTACAATCGAGCGATTTGTTAAGATGGGCTTACGCTCTATGCACCTGAATGGGTGGGCAGAGAATCCAAACAATGGTTTCTACGAGCATTTTGGCGGAGAAAGGCTTGTCTCTCCCGACGGTGAGTTTCATGGCGGATACGTGTGGAACGACTTACCGAGGGCTCTTTCCGACCATTTCTAAAAATCCCTTAACTGCCAGTCCGATTTCGATCTCAGCATCCTTCTTTGTTCGACCCGAACTCTTCTTAACCGAATAGGAATGATCCGCGCCTTCGATCCACTTGAGATGCCAGATATTTGGATCGAGGCGTGCCAAGACCTGATCCATTTGTTCACGGTTACAAAACTCGTCTTCGGTTCCATTCATCTGTAACGTAGGAGTCTTGATATTCGGCAAGTGCGCATCGCGTAGTTTGTCCAACTGACCTGGCGGGTGCAGCGGATACCCGAAGAGAATCAAACCGTCCGCAGTCTTTCCTTCTGCCTCAAGCATCGAAGCCATCCGCCCGCCGAACGAGTGGCCGCCAATTATCAACCTATCTGGGGACATCCGCTCACGCACCGAATCGATTACCGCGCGATACGTAGCGATACAAGTGGGCGGCCTGTCGGGGACACCCTTGCCTAACGCCTTATAAAGAAAATTGAATCGAGCAACGGACGCGCCAGCCTCTCGAACAATGCTCGAGAGCCACTCGATGGTCTTGTGTTCCATATGGCTGCCCGCGCCGTGAGCCAAAATGACAACAGTTCCCCCCGTGGATTCATCTGCGATCACGGGCACCTCTCCTCCTGGCACCGCTACCGTCCATCGATTCATAGAAGAAAGTCTGACACCATGGTGATCCTAGAAACCGAACGCATGATCTTTCGACACTTGGAACCGGGTGATCTGGATGCGCTCTACGCGATGTATCGCGATCCCGAGATTCGGAAGTATTTCCCCGACGGCACGAGGACACTTGAAGAAACCAAAGAAGAACTCGAGTGGTTCTTGAACGGACATCCCGAGCACCCGCAACTTGGACTTTGGGCTGCGATCTTAAAGGAAAACGGGGAGTTCGTAGGAAGGGCAGGATTGTTGCCCTGGACTATCGACGGCGTGCTGGAGATCGAAGTCGCATATATGATCGACAAGGGGCATTGGAGAAAGGGACTGGGTTCGGAAGCGGCGCAAGCGATTGTCAAATACGGGTTTGAGAAGCTCAACATCCCCAAGATCATCGCGCTGATGGATGCAGATCACGAGGCAACACTCCGGACCGCGTCTGCGGCAGGTCTGACTTACGAGAAGACGATCTTCATGGACGGAATGGAGAGCGTCGTCTATTCAATCGCAAATCCTCACGCCGATTCCGCGTGATCCTTCTCCTGCTGATTGCGGGCTGCCACATATGCGCGCCAATTCCAGGTTGCGGAACCATCACAAAGTCGCAAAGGCGTAGGTGAAAAGATTCGCGATACGAATTCCTGAAGTAGGCTCCTGACGTCAGGTCTACCAAGAAATTCTTGATCACCAAAGTCTCGCGTTATGGAACAAGCAGCGCACACGGCGCGCAAATGGATCGGTCTGTTTCAACCGCTTCCCATGTTGTCGATAGTCACGGATGGCGCGCCGCAAACCTCGCACTTGCCTTCCTCGCGCTTAAAGACTCGTTCCCGTGCCTTCTCAGGAACTAAGGAAAGCCTGCGTGGCAACCCACCGCCAAGCAGTCGCCATAGAACCTCGCCCTTCATCGTCTGACGGTGTTCATCGAGAATGGAATCATTGGCGATGCTATCTCGCATCTGTCGAACGAATGCGGCGTGCCCCCGACAACAATCACCACAGTAAGGGCTGGATTTTGAAGCAACCTCTTCGCCACAGTTTGGGCAAAGGCGCGGATCCTGACCAATGGGTTTGAGTGGGGCAAGATTTCCTTGCTCAACCCTGTTCGTCAGCAGCGACAAAACGGCACGCGCCCGACGATCGAGATCGTCGCCAACCGCCATCTCCGATGACGAAGGGAGCGAGCCCTTAAGCTTTTCACACACGCTAATTTCCGCTTCCAACCCCTTCATTCTTCCACATCGACGGCGACCGACAATCAAAGATAATTTAACATTTACTACGCCTTTTTCAGGGGTACATTGCGGTTCTAGATGACGGACAGCTTCCTGTCCATTTCAACCGCATTGCGGAAGGAGAAATCGATGTCTGAATCGACTAAGACCATCGTTCTGATCCACGGTCTGTGGATGACGCCCCTTAGCTGGGAAAACTGGACCCAGCGCTTCGAATCGAAGGGCTATGAAGTCGTCGCGCCCGCCTGGCCAGGGCTCGAGGGCGATATCAACGAGATCCGGAAAAACCCCGATAAGTTGGCGAACCTCGATATCGACACCATCGTGGCCAGCTACGAGAAAGTGATCAAAGGTCTGGATGAACAGCCAATCATCATGGGTCACTCTTTCGGAGGCCTGTTCACCCAGATCCTCCTAGATCGTGGCTACGGCGCTGCTGGCGTCGCCCTCTGCAGTGCGCCAGTCAAAGGAATCCTTATTCTTCCCTTCTCAACGTTACGCGTGTCGGCGCCCGCTTTGAGCAATCCGTTCAACTACAACAAGGCAGCCGCGCTAACCGTCGACCAGTTCTACTACGCATTCGGTAACAATTTGAGCGAGGAGGAATCGAAGAAGGTTTACGATCGCTACGCGGTCCCTGGCCCAGACCACGTTCTTTTCCAAGCCGGCCTCGCGAACTTCAATCCGCATGCTCCCACTGCGGTCGACTTCCACAACGATAAGCGGGCGCCCCTGTTACTCATTGCGGGAACGCACGATCACATCTCCCCCGCCTCCGTTGTGAAGGCCAATTACAACCTCTACAAAAAAGGCAACGGTATCACCGACTACAAAGAATTTGAGGGCAAGTCCCACTACATTCTTGGTGAGACGGGGTGGGAAGAAGTTGCAGACTATGCGCTCGATTGGGCGACAAGTCATGCAACCGCGCCGAAGGCAGCCGTCATGGCCTGACGGGGAGAATATCTCTCTAAGAAATCGCTGACAATCTGGTTGCCAGATTGTCAGCCCCTAACAGCCGCAGTGCCTCCGCTCCCGCCTGCCAGTTCGGCGGACCGTCGGGCAAAGTAACGGCAACTTCGGGTCGCATTCGCGCAACCTCGCGGAACTTCATCGCCAATTCCACTTGTTCGGGCTTCGTCCAATCCTTCAGCGCATTCTCAAGCGTGCCCGCTTTCAAGAGCATCCCAGCTGCCGTTTTCGGCCCGATGCCGGGCAGGCCCGGGATCTTGTCAGAAGAGTCGCCAGACAGCGCCTTGAAATCCGGAACTTGCTCCGGCAAAATTCCAAAGTATTCGACCACCTGCAAAGGGCCAATGCGCGCGAGTTCTCTAGTTCCCCGCTGTGGCGTTAAGACTGTCACGCAATCGGTAACCAGCTGATACGAGTCGCGATCGGTCGTCAACAACAAACACGATCCACCCGCTGCGCACTCAGCGACCACCGCAGATGCCATCACATCGTCCGCCTCGTATCCTGCCAGTTTCCCGACTCCCATAGAAAATGCGCGACAAATATCAGGCAGCATGTTGAGCTGGGTTCTGATGGAATCTTCGAAGATTCGACCGGTCTGGTACGGCGGCCACAACTCATTCCGATAAGTGTCTATCCCCAACGTATCCCACGCCACGAAAACACCACGCGGCTTTTCCTCAGTGACGATCCGAGAGAGCATGCTGAAGAAACCAACGATCGCATTGATACCCAGACCATCTTTGCCCATCACCGTCTTTGGCGTCGAATGATACGCACGGTGGGCAAGGTTGTCCCCATCGACGATCAGCAGCGGCTCACTCATCACCTACATGATGACAGGAGGCTCATGAATTTCGGTGCTCTAGTGAGAATGACCATTTCGGCAGCGGCTCGCCAAAGAGCGGGACAAAGTAAACGCCCGCGAATTTCTGAGTGCCCACCAACTTTCCGTTCTTCAAGCGTCCCATGTGGTCGACAATCGCCTGCGGAAAAATACCGTTCAAGAATCCAAAATCGATGCCATTTGGCTGAACCTTGATATAGCTTAGTTCCTCCGTGTGATCCCCGCCCTCGTCCGCCGGTGCATGCATGGTCAGAGCTCCAACCGCATGACCATCCTTCATCGAAAAACTAACGGTCACGTGAATCGTGGGTCCATCCTCGACCGTGGTCGTGCCGTCCCAGATGCCAAGAAACGGCTTCATCTCTTCTTCTGTCGGCTTTGGAATTGACTGCAACTCATCGACGCTCGGCTGACCCTTCATTTTTGCAGCGGCAACGTCTATTCGCTTGCTCATAGCATCAAAGTTCTCAGGCGGTCCATAGCCGTTCGACAGTGCGTTCAAGGCGCGATGGGCAGCGGCCCCATCACCCGTAATCGTAATCTCATCCACGGCTCGTTGCAAAACATCCTGGGGCGGAGTAACAAATGCGCCGTAATCCTTTACGAGCGATTCGTAGTGAGCGTAGGCTTTCGGCGCGCTCATATCTTTGACACTCGCAACAGAGAAGTCACCGAAGAGTTGCTCAAGTCCCAAATACAGTCCGGAGAACACCATGGTCTGATGGGTTTCGTTCGACAACTTCTGACGGAACAGCTGCCACGACTTCGGGGCACTAGACACGAAACTATTCCAATCCGCATCCTGCCATCCGAACCGATTCTCCAAGGAAACCAATCTTAGACTGCCACCGCTCTGCAACGAAGAATCCAACTTCTTCACGAGCCAGGCATTCTCCAAGTGCATCGGCGCATCGAGGGCAAGGATAAAGGGAAATTCCTTTCGGTGAGTGGCGGCCGCGTAGTGGGCGAGAATGCCCCCGTGTGAATGCCCGACCAACACATTGGGATTCGATGCCCTGAGTTTGAGATCGAGCGCGGGTCGCAATTCCTTGGAAATGAACTGCAGAAACTTCTCGCCCTTTTCTTCCCCCTCGGCAAGAAACTTCCCCATTCCTGGCGGGGTGAGATCCTGGGTTCGGTGAGGAGTTTCGATCGCCGCAACGATGCACTCAGGAATGTGGCCCGATTGCTCCAACTCGTACGAGGCGACCGCCGCCACCTCGAAGTTGTATTCGCCATCGGATAGAAAAATGACCGGATACTTTCTCTTCGTCGTGTTGAACGAGGCGGGGACAAACAGGTTAACGGTGCGCGTCTCATTCAGATACTTGGAGCGGATCGTCGCCTTATACGTGTTTCCCCACGCCTTTGGCAAGAGATTTGTGGGAGAAAGCTTGAGCCCTGTCGATTGAGCTGAGGCAGTCCCAACAAGGGCAAGGGCGGCGAAGGTGAAAGTAAGTTGAAGTCGAGCCATAGGCGTCCCTTCCTAAACGAGTCAGGATCGTGAATTAGTTTCCGAACCTAAATTAGTAGGCGTTAGGAACCGTTCAGATTCTGGCGAAGTTCGTCAAGGGCGGTTTCCGTACCAAGCAACTCCATCCGCGCTTCCCGCAACTGAGCCAACGCATCGTTGGGATCGATGGGCTGCGTCGCTTCCTCACGCGTTTGCCGATCCAGGGCGACATCCATATCCCTCATCTCTTGCAAGAGCGGCCACGCCCACCCCTTCTCCAATTCCGCATCTTGTGAACGAGCGTTGTCCGGAGCAGCCAGTTGCAGCATGCGAGCCATCGCATCCTCCAAAGCAGAGGCAGCCTTCTCGCGGCTGTTTAGAGGCACCGGATTTGGATTCTCAATGCGATGCTTCATGTAAATGCGGGCGGCCTCGTCGATCATGGCTCCGACCGACGAAGAAAGCGCCGGCTCCACGCCGACTAGATTGGAGAACCCGCAAACCCTTTGAGCGATCGCCTTCGTCTGAACGCGAACGCTTACTCGAGATCTCGGAATGCGCTTGTCTAACTTGTCGAGCACGTACCACGTCCCGACCGCGAGAAAGCCGGTTGGGATAGTCGCCAACATTGCCCAGGGCGAGTGTTGCCAAAAGGCGGCAACCGCGCAGATGACCACTCCAATGCCGATGATGCTCGCGGGAATGATCTTCGCCATCATCGCGTAATCGTCGCTGATCTGACCGTCTTCCGACTCGATCAGAGCCTCGATGTGGGGAAACTCAGGCTGCTTGTAAAGCTTCGCCTTGCGGGCGACCTTCAGCCAATAGAGCGTGCTCACATCTAGAGATTACGCGTTGGCGACCCAAAAGGTCCGAAGAAAGTCCCCTTCATATTCCCTGTTGTGGTGATTCTGAGGCCCAAACCGTGCATCTGGCACAATCCTAGGATGCTCGCCTTGCTCGTAGCCGTCACGTTCCAGCAGCCAACCGCCGGGCATCCAATCACCCTCCGGACCGACTACCGTGGCGACCGATTTGTCGTGAGCGGCACAACCCTAAACGGGATGACCTTAAAGTTCTTTACCGATTCGGCAGGCGGATTCTTTATGACCAAGAGAGCCGCCCTAGCCATCGGCGCCCAGACAACGAAACTTGACGAGAAGGCGGAAGGAGGCGAATCGATCCAGCAGACGGGATTTCCTTCGTTCAAGAGCGACTCCATGATTCCAGCGCCCGTTGGTGCGTCTCAAAAGATCATGGTCCTGGACCTTAAAGAGGGCGGACCGAAGACTGATCTCAGCGAGTTCGATGGCATGCTCGGTCAACAGTGGTTCGGAGGACATGCTTGGACCTTCGATTATCCTGGCAAGCAACTTTGGTGGAGGGCGAATGGAGATTTACCGAAGCACGATCAGACGCACGAGGCAAAACTCTATTTCAAGAAGTCTCGCAATGGAGAACACGAAACAAACTTTGCAAGATTTCAAATTAAGATTGACGGACAACCGTACGACTTCCTGTTCGATACCGGCGCGACGGATGTGTTAGACAAAGATGCGCTGGGATTCGTGAACGACGGCGGTCCCTCCGTCCGCGCAACGAGTTTCATGGCCCTAAACCTCTTCGAGAAATTACACACGGCGCATCCCGACTGGAAGGTGTACGACAAACCAACGACAACCGGACGAAAGATGCTCCAAGTGCCGAAGGTCGAGATCGGCGGCTACGAAGTAGGACCGGTGTGGTTCTCGATCCAAGGCGACAACGCCTTCCATAACTATATGGCGCAGTGGATGGATAAGCCTACGGAAGGCGCAATCGGAGGATCAGCACTTCACTATCTGCGCGTTTCCGTGGACTGGCTGGCGGAAATTGCCGTGTTTGAAAAACCGTAACCTACTTGCTGCGCGGCAATGCGAGAATCGCCGGAGTGATCTCGTCGATCCACGCGATTCGCGCTTCCGTCTCGCGCACCGCCCCTAGATCGGCAAGTCTCACGAAT
>Ga0207704_10001261_pt1 | contig 11311 bp, 14 predicted proteins | sample KBSMisM12_FD_184308 | JGI IMG/M metagenome (GOLD analysis project Ga0207704, IMG submission 184308) | Miscanthus rhizosphere microbial communities from Kellogg Biological Station, Michigan, USA - KBS Miscanthus M1-2 (SPAdes) (version 2) | ecosystem: Host-associated > Plants > Roots >...
AGAGGGCGCCCCGCTCGTCGAGCTGAAGTAGCGAGCGCGTGGGCGTAGACGGGCTATGCCCGTCGCAGCCCTTCGCGGGAGGTGTGGAACCCTCTCAGGGTTCCACTGTTGATGTTCAGACGCGCGGCGCGTCCGGCATCTCGCCCGCGAGCAGCCGGCGCGTGTTCTCCGCGAGCATCTGTTCAAGCACCTCGGCGCCGAGTTGCTTGCGAATCCACGTCATGCCGGCGGCGATCCCCTTCTGATCGTCGGGCCGGTGGATGTCGGTGGCGGCGGCGTGCGCCAGACCTTCCTGCACCAACCGGCGCGCGGTCTTCATCTCGGCCCGCCCGTGCGCGCCGTCCAGCGCGCCGAGATCGACCATCATCACCGCGTGGCGGCCCAGGCGTTCCGCCAGGTCGACGTCGCGCTGGATCGCCGCGTAGCGCTCGGGGTGCGCCATGACCGGCAGCAGGCCCGCGAGCCGCAGCTGAAACAGCTCGTTTTCCAGTCCGGTCGGCATGAACTGCGGATGCACCTCGAACAGGAACGCCGGACCGTCGCCGTAGACGGGCACGGTCCGCTCGCGCAGTCGGCCGTGCAACACGTCGTCCCAGAAGTTTTCGGCGCCCAAGCCCAGCCGCACACCTGGCCCCTGAGCGGCGACGTCCGCGGAAACGGCCGCGAAGGCGGCGTCGATCGATTCGCGGGCGGGCATGAACATTCCGCTGCGCTGGTGCGGAGTGGCAAACAGCTCGCCGAAACCGAGCGACGCCACCGCCCGGACCATATCCATCGACATCTCCCGACTCGTCGCACCGTCGTCCAGGGCCGGCAGGTAATGCGCGTGAAGATCGACGAAATGGGGCACGGGGCGCACTAAAGGGGTAGCCCGTTCGCGGGCGAAATGGCGGGGAAAAATAGCTCGATGAGGGCTCCGGAAACGAGCTTTGTTTTCACCCGGGGCCTGCAGGACCGAAATGAGGGGGACTGTCGCCAGGGATCGGCCGGTGAGGGACACGGGTTCGGAATGGATTGCATCTGAGTTTCCAGAGACTTAGACTACAGATCCCGTTGGGGAATACATTTTGCTGACCTCCGTTCCACGAAGGAGCGAGTTCAAAAAATGAGCGAGAAAGTAGTCCTTCCGAAGTTCGACCTGCCCGGGAAGCAAATGCATCCCGCGGTGAAATTGTTGCTGACCGTCGGCGGCCTTCTGGCTCTGTCGATCGTTGCGCTGGTCGGCGCCCTGTGGCGGCACCACGCCCAGGAGGTCGCGGAGGAAAATCGTAAGCAGGCCGAGATCGCGGCGAAGACCGCGCAGGCGAACGCCGATGCCGAGGCCGCGAAGGCGCGCAAGGCCGAAGCGGAGGCGAAGGTTGCCTTGGCCCAGGCGGACGCAAAGGCGAAGCTCGCGGCGAAGATGAACCCGGCAGCCGCTGCAGCGGGCGACCCGAAGGCGGGACCGGTCGCGAAGCATCACGGCCACCACGCGAAGAAGGATTCGAAGACCACCGTCGCCAAGGGCGGCGCCACGGATGAGAAGGCCAAGAACGGCGCGAAGGCCGGCGGCGGAAAGAAGGGGGACGACGTCGTCGACAAGTTGCTCGCGTCGTTCAAGTAATCTCCCCGGTGCCTCTCCGACGGTCGCGCTGGCCTCGAATTAAAGGGTCAGCGCGAATTACCGAATTGAGGTCGCATTGAAGTCGACGGATAATCGTGTTACGGGAATTGTGAGGCCCCGTCCATGAGTAGCAGTCAACGTCCAAGTGAGAACTCGGTCCTGTTTTCGCTGCGCGAGCTGCGAAGGATCGAAGACGATCGCGTCAAGAAGGAGCAGGATGCTGCCCGCGCCAAGGCGGAAGCCGAGCGCCAGGCGAGGGAGGCCGCCGAGCGCACCGCCCGCGAGGCGGAGGAGCGCCGGAGGCAAGATGAGGTCGATAAGACCCGTCGTGCGCAGGAAGACGCGGAAGAGAGAACGCGGCAGGACCACCTTCGCTTGCAGGAGGCCGAGCGCCGCGCCCGTGTCGAAGGCGAGATGCGCATCAACGAGGAGCGCATGCGCCTCGAGATGCAGCACAAGAAGAAGCACTCGCCGGTCAAGGCCGTTCTGGGTGTCACCGGCGTGGTCGTGCTGATCGCGGCCGGCATCGGTTACAAGATGTACAGCGACCACCAGAAAGAGCTGGCCGTCGCGCGCGAGGAGAAGGCACGCGTCGAGATGGACGCGAAGAAGAAGCAGGCCGAGCTCCAGGCGCGGATGGACAACGTCGAGAAGGAATTCAAGGAGCGGCTCGCGAAGGCGAAGTCGAAAGAAGAGATCGCGCAGCTCGAGAAGGAGCGGATCCAGGCGCGGCTGGACGCGCAGGCTGGCCGTTCTTCTCGCCCGCACTCGGGCGGCGGCACCAAGACCGAGCCGGAAAAGAAGGCGCCGGTCGTTCCGAACTTCAAGAAGCGCGACATCCCCGACGACCCGACCCTCGGGTTGTAAGCGACCGCGACCTTTCCGAGCGCATGTCTCTGGCCGACGAGCTCTACGAAGCGCAGCGCGCCCGACTGCTGGCGCTGCTGCAACGCCTGTCGTACGAGCAGCGTGAGGTGACGCTGGCGTCGGGCGCCAAGAGCAACTTCTACATCGACTGCAAGCAGACCGTGCTGACCGCCGAGGGGCATTTCCTCGTCGGTAGCCTGTTCGGACGCGTCCTCGCCACGCGCGCGCCCGAGGTGGAAGCGATCGGCGGCGTCAGCGTCGGCGCCGATCCGCTCGCATCGGCGGTGTCGACGCTCAGCTTCGTGGCGGGACGGCCGCTGCCGGCGTTTTACGTCCGCAAGGAGGCCAAGGGTCACGGCACCGGCGCGTGGATCGAAGGCACGAAGTCGTTGCGCACCGGAATGCCGGTGGCGATCCTCGAGGACGTCGTGACCACCGGCGGCTCGGCGCTGAAGGCGATCGCGCGTGTGCGCGAGCACGGACTCAAGGTCGGCATCATCCTGGGAATCGTCGATCGCGAAGAGGGTGGGCGCGAGGTGCTCGAAAAAGAGGCGCCGCTCGTCACGCTGTTCCGCCGCAGCGATTTCTTATAATGGCCGCATGACCGTCCCGGGGCGGAGCGCGCTGTTGGTGATCGCGGCGGCGGTGGCCGCCTGCCAGAGCGACAAGGCCGCTCGCGTCGACTTCTCCGAGTCGCCGCGTAACTTCGTCGCCACCGACTACAACGACGTCTACGAACGCTGGACCCGGCACGACTATGCGTCACGCGACGTCGAGAAGGCGCTGGAGGTGTGGGCGACCTTCAAGAGCTGGGAATTCCGCGAGGCGTTCATCGAACGTTACGCGGCGACCTACAGCTTGTCCGACGCCGACCGCAGCAAGCTGCGCGCCGGGCAGATGAGCGCTTTTCGCGAGGCGTACGAATTCAACGTCACCGCGCAGAGCGCGAACTACAAGTGGAACGATCTCGACAAGGCGAACTCGCCCTGGGTGGTCACGCTGCTGGATGCGCTGGGACACGAGCTGCCGCGCGAGGCGGTCACCATCAAGGTCGAGAAGTTCCCCGACATGTTCGAGCGCGAGTTCTTCCCGGCGAAGACGCCGTTCTCGAAGACCTACAACATCCGCTTCGTCGCCCCGCCGAACGCCGACTTCGTCGGCATCAAATCAGGTGCGATCACGGTTCGGATCGCCGGGCCGCTCGGCCGCATCGAGTTGACCTGGCGGTCGTGAACGCACGACTCGCCGGATGACGTCCAGCAGCTCGCTGCGCTCGATCGGTTTTTCGACGTAGGCGGCCGGGCGGAACTGGGTCCGGATCGATTCGCGGCTGAAGCCCGACGCGCTGACGACCACCACCGGTACTGCCGCCAGCTTCGGATCGCGCATCTGCTCGCTCCGGAAGTCCCATCCGTCCATACCCGGCATCATCAGGTCCAGAAGGATGACCGCCGGATGAGCCGCGCCGTCGCGCAGGCGGGCGAGGGCGGCGCGGCCGTTGGGCGCGCCCTCGACGGCGAAACCTTCCTCCTCGAGCAGCTCCGCCAGGGCGCTACGAACGTCGTTGTCGTCGTCGACGATCAGGATTGCTTCTGAGCCCATGGCGGCGTTTGTACAACTTTTTCTCGCGGCCGGTTTTGTCAAGGGCGCAACCCGTAGGGATTTGCCCGAGGCTTACATGTCGTTTTTGGGCCTACGCAGCCGTTGCGCGCGTGCGCGCGGGGTTCACGGGGCGGCGCGGCGGGCGGCGTACGCGGGGGACGCTCCCAGAAGGCGCTGGTGCGTCTCGGCGGCGGACATCTGGCCCGGCGCGGTCGCCTGTTCGAGGTAGCCGTAGGCGAGCAGCGAGCCGCGCGCCGCCAGCTCGATCCGCAGATCGGCGGAGGCACCCATACCGATGACGCAGGTGCGCTCGGGCCGCCGCGACAGCAGCTCGAGCAGGGTGTCGCGGTCCTCCTCGCGTTTGACGGCGGTGGCGATCTTCGCGATCGCGCCCGGGATCGAGTGGCAGCGATCGACGACGGCGAGCAACGCATCCAGGGGCGGCGTGCGCGCGAAGTCGTGATGCGACACGATCAGCTGAGCGCCCTTGCGCGCCGCGACCGCGGCCGCCAGCGCGTCGACGATGGTGGCGTCGTTCTCGACGTCGACCCAGGACGCATGCCCGCCCGCGAGGGCGGCGGTGAAGGCCGCCAGGCGCGCGGCGTCGAGGCCGGCGAAGCGGCCGCCTTGCGCGGCGCTGCGGATCGTGAGGATCACGGGCGTACCGCTCGATTCCAGGCGCGCGCAATCGTGGGCGCAACCGTCCAGGCTCTGCTGCGCGAACAGATCGACGCGCGCTTCCACCAGATCGAACGCGCGCGACGAACGATCCGACTCAGCGGTGTTGATGATCGCGGCGGGCCGGTCGGCGACGGCGACGAGCAGAGGTCCGCGACGCAGGTCGAGCATCGAGCACTACTTTAGCCGAAGCGCACGTCCGCGGAGTCTGCGTCGAACCGGGTAGCCAGGGTATTCTTGCGGGATGCGCCCGCGACGGGTCTGGCTCGCCACCGCCTTTGTCGGCGCGCTGGTCGCGTGCAGCCGGCGGCCGCTGCCGTTCGACGAGGAAATGCCGGTCGAGGACGCCGGGAGAGACGTGGGTCAGGCCGTCGACGCGGGCGCGGACGCGGCGTCGGAGGCCCGGCCCGGCGTGCTGGACTGGGCCGTGGCGGTCGGGTCGCAGCCGGCGCCGGACGCCGCAGGCTCGACCACGTTGAAGGCGGTGGTGGCCACCGACGACGGCGGCGCGATCGTTGCCGGGTCATTCACCGGAAGCGTCGCGTTCGCGCCCGACGTCGTCCGCGACGGGTCGCCGGGCGCCGGTTTCGTGGCGCGTTACCGCAGCGACCAGAGGCTTGTCTGGTTGCAGGTGCTGAACGCCGATCGTCTGGGGATGGATGACGGACACGTGGTCGTCGCGGATATGGCCTGGCTGGGCGACGGCGAGATCGTGGTGGCGGGCTGGTTCGACGGCCGACTCGCCGCGCAACGCGACGTTTCACCGATGGGCGCGACCAGCGCGGGCGGGTTGGACGCGTTCGTCGCGCGCCTCGCCAGCGACGGCAGCGTGCGCTGGATGAAGCGCGCCGGCGGCACGGGCGACGACATCGCACGCGGCGTGGCCGCATCGATCGACCCGAGCGGCTCGACGTCGATCGCGATCACGGGCGCAATCTCCGACGGGGCGGTGTTCGGCCAGGGCGAGGCGGGGGAGACGCGCGCGCCGGTCGCGGGCGGGCCGATCTTCGCGGCGCGGCTGAACGAAGATGGACAGCTGGCGTGGGCGCGGTTCGCGGGCGGCGGCGTCCCCGCGCAGGGGTACGGTGTCGCGCACGATTCGGCGGGCGCCGTCGTGGTCACGGGTTACGTGAACGGTGTGGCGGCGTTCGGCGACAACATCAGCGGCGCGCCGATCTCGATCGATCCGGCCGACGGGCGCGCGTTCGTCGCGCGCTGGGACGTCGCCGGCCGCTTGCTGTGGGCGCAGCCGATGGGCGGGCCGGACGGGGAGGGCGACGCGATCGCCGTCGCCGCGGGCGGCGCGATCGTCGCGACGGGACTGTTCAAGGGACAGGCGCGTTTCGGCGCTGGTGCCGGGGCGCCGACGCTGACCGCCGATTCTCCAGGGCGCGAAGGCTGCTACGTCGCCGCGTTCACGCCGGCGGGCGCGACGATGTGGGCGCGCCGGCTCGTCGGGATCGGCCTTCACCCGTGGCGGCTGCGCGCGGGCGCCGGCGGCGATCTGCTGGTCGCCGCGTCGTTCGGTGGCGGGATCGTCGTCGATCCCGATGGCGCGTCGCCGCTGACGATCTTCGCGAGCGGAGGCACGGACGCGGTGTTCGTGCGGCTGGATCGAAACGGGGCGCTGCGCTGGGCGACCGCGGGCGGCGGTCCTGGCGACGACCTGGGCGGCGACTTCGCGGACGCGCGCGACGGGACGTCCTGGGCCGTCGGCAAGTATTTCGGCCCGGCGTTGTTCGGGGAAGGCTCCGCGTTCGGTGCCGGCGCGTCGGCCCGGCTGGAAAGCGGGACCGACGGAAGCAGCTTCCTGCTGCGCCTGCTGGCGCCGTCACCCTGATCCGATCCGATCTGATCCCCTCGCCCCGCGAAGCGGGGAGAGGGTTAGGGAGAGGGGCCGCGTGTTAGCCCGTGCCGCCCGAGCCGGTCGCGCCGCCCGAGCCGGTCGTTCCGCCGGCCGCACCGCCCGAGCCGGTCGTTCCGCCGGCCGCGCCGCCCGAGCCGGTCGTTCCGCCCGCGCCGCCACCGCCGCTGCCGTCACCGCCGGTGCCACCACCGCCGGTGTCGCCGCCGCCGCCGCCCGATCCGTCGCCGCCGGTACCGCCGCCTCCGTCACCGGCAGCTCCGCCCGAGCCCGCGGAGCCCGCGACCGTCGGCTGCTTGAAGTTGCCGTTGCCGCTGTTGTCCGTGCAACCGGCCGCGAACAGCGTCGTGGCCCCGACGACGAGAGCGCCGGCGACCAGCAACCGCAACCGGAAGCAACCTGCGACCGTCCTGCCGACCGACTGCGAAAGGGTGCGCTTATCGGGCATCGTTGAGCTCCTCGGGGAGAAAGAAACCGGCCGGTTGAGAGTACGTCAGTCGGATGACACGCGAAAAAATTTAGGTTCCTGCGCCGCCGCCCGTTCCGGTGGTGCCGCTGGTTCCCGACGCGCCGGTCGTGCCCGCTGCGCCAGTCGTCCCGCCGCTGCCGGTGGTCCCGGCGGAACCCGTCGTCCCGCCGCGGCCGGTGGTTCCGCCCGCGCCGGTCGTCCCGGCGGTGCCCGTCGTTCCGCCCCGGCCGGTCGTCCCGGCGGCGCCGGTGGTTCCGCCCGAGCCGGTCGTTCCGCCGCGGCCGCCCGCGCCGGTGGTTCCGCCCGCGCCGGTCGTTCCACCGCGGCCGCCCGCCGCCGTCCCGCCCACGCCGGTCGTTCCGCCGGAGCCGGTGGTCCCGGCGCCTCCTCCGGTGCCCGCGTTGCCGGTGGTGCCCGCGTTGCCGGTGGTTCCGGCGCCGCCGTCGTCGCCCGCCATGCCGGTGGTCCCGGCGGCGCCCATCGCGCCTCCCGTGCCCATCGGGTCGGGGGTCGTCATCGGGTCGGCGTAGTACTTCGAGTCGTCCTCGCAGGCGGGTATGGCCAGGGTGGCGCCGGCCGCAACCAGGAGAAACGACGACACGACGAGGGGCCGCACCCCTCTAGATTAGACCTTTCCGTCGGAAATGAAAAAGGCGCCCGGCCGGGTGGCGGGGCGCCTCTTTCGTCAGGGTCTATTCGCCAGCTGCTATTGGCACTGGCCGCCCATACCGACCGCGTGCCCGCAGTGCGTCCCCTTCGCAGCGCCGGACATCGACGCCGCGTTACACAGGTGGTACGAACGGCAGGCCTTCTGCGCGGCCGTCAGCGCCGTGAACGTTGTCTCGCACATCGCTTGCGTCGTGTAGCCGGTCGGGATGGTGAAGCCCGTCGCGCCCGTGCACTCGTCCAGGAAGATCGCGCAGAAGTTCGGCGGAGTCAGCTGCGCCGTCGACGGGGGAGCCGGATCCGTCGTCGTGCAGGCGGGAACGCCGCTGCCGCCCGTGCCGCCGCCGCCGGTCGTGCCGCCGCCGCCGGCGGTGCCGCCCGCGCCAGTGGTGCCGCCGCGCCCGCCTTGACCCTGAGGGTTGCCCGCGGTGCCGCCGCCGCCGCCGCGCCCGCCTTGACCCTGAGGGTTGCCCGCGGTGCCGCCGCCGCCGGTCGTGCCGCCGCCGCCGGTCGTGCCCGCGGAGCCTGTGGTGCCCGCGCTGCCGGTGGTGCCGGCGGTGCCGGTCGTGCCGGCCGAGCCCGTCGTGCCTGCGCTGCCGGTGGTGCCGGCGCTGCCGCTTGTGCCCGCGGCACCGGTCGTGCCCGCGGAGCCGGTCGTACCGCCCTTGCTCCCGCTCGTGCCGGCGGTGCCGGTGCTCGGCGTATCGCTCGACGAGCAACCAAACGCAACCAGACCGACCACGAAGAACGGAACCGCGAACTTAACCAGCTTAGTCGACATGCACGACGCTCCTTGTCAAATGGATGAGGAGCGCAGGCTAGCTCAACTTTGACCCTTAGGGAAGGTCCGCGTCGTTTTTTTGACGAGAACGGGCGTGTCGAGGCAAGCGGCCTTTTCAGGCCGCCTGGCGAAGGGCCAGGTCGATGCCCCGCACGGACTCGAAACGGCGCCCGGCGTCCGCCCAGTTCCAGACGTTCCAGATGGCGTCGAAGTAGGTCTTCTTCTCGGGTCCGTATTGCAGGTAGTAGGCGTGCTCCCAGGCGTCGAGCACCAGGATCGGAACGCCACCCTGCGTGATCTCGTTCTGGTGATCGTGAATCTGCGCGGTCAGCAGGCGCTTGCTCAGCGGATCCCACGTCAGCGCCGCCCACCCCGATCCCATGATCGTCGCCGCGGCGCTGTTCAGCTCGGCGCGGAAGCGCGAAAAGCCTCCGAAGTCGCGCGCGATCTGATCGGCGAGCGCGCCCGTCGGTTCGCCGCCGGCGCGCGGCGCCAGGTTCTGCCAGAACAGCGAGTGCAGCACGTGCCCCGACACGTTGAACGCGAGCGACCGTTCCAGCGCGGCGGTCCGTGAGAAGTCATCGCGCGCGCGCGCTTCGGCCAGCGCGTCCAGCGCGGTGTTCGCGCCCGTCACGTAGGCGCGATGGTGCTTGTCGTGGTGCAACTGCATGATCTTTCCCGATACGTGCGGTTCGAGCGCGCCGTAGTCGTACGGGAGATCGGGCAACGTGTACGTGGCCATATTGACAAGCTGGCCATCGGGCGAACGCGCGCAACCTGAGCGGCGCGATCAGAAGCCGTTGCGTTCGCGGCGGAGGCGCTTGCGCAGGACGGCGGCCGCGCGGCGGGCGATCGTCCGCTGCGTCGGTTTGCGTCCCTTCAGCGGTTCCTGCTCGGTGTGGTGCTCGACGAAATCGCCGGGCTCGCAGCCGAGCTCGAACATCGTGACCTCGCGTTTGCCGCGATCGCCGAAACGGAACGGCACCACCGCGGCGCCGATGCCGGCGCCCACGTAGACCGCGCCGGCAGGCTCGTGATGGGCGCGCTGACCGGCGTGACGGCGCGATCCGTAAAGTCCGTGAACGTAACGATGACCAGCGAGCTTTCCGACGGCGAACTCGTGCAGGCGCGCCAGCGTGACCTGCCCGGCGTGGGTGTGGCCCGACAGGACCAGCGGAACACCGTGGCGCCAGAGACCGTCGGCTTCCTCGGCGATGTGCGAGAGCGCGATGCTGGGGATGTCGTGGCGCAGCCCCTTCACCGCCTCGTCACGGCGCGCGTGACCGGTGTACGCGTCGTCCAGCCCGACGATCTGCAGGCGCTCGTGCCGCAGCGTGATCGTCGTGTGGCGGTTGCACAGCACCTCGACGCCGCCGCGTTCCAGCGCGCGGCGGACCTCGTCGGCGCCCGACCAGTGATCGTGATTGCCCAGCACGGCCATGACGGGCGCCTGGAACGCGCGCATCAGCTGCGTCAACTGATCCAGATACAGCTGGCTGTGGCAGACGAAGTCGCCGCTCAGCAACACCAGGTCGGGCTTCTCGGCGTTCGTCATCTCGATCGCCGCCAGCTGCACCTCGACGGGCGTGATACGGCCGACGTGCTGATCGGTCAGGTGCGCGATGCGCAGATGCGAGAGCTGATCGCGATAGGTCGCGGGACCGGCGAAGCGGCGCAGCTCGATTCCGAATCGGCGCGCGGCCAGCGACGGCCGCCAGCTGTGGTGCGCGCGGCGGGCCGCCATGCGTGCCGCCCACGCGACTGACGCGTCCAGGGAGGCAGGGATCGTCGGGGGCGAGCCAGCCACGAGAACCCGCTTATCTTATAGGGCGCCGCTCGTCCGCGCACATACAAACAGCGCGGCCGCGAGCGAACGTACCTGCACGCACATACATCGTTCGACCCAGAGTGATCGCGTGAGCGCAGGTGGGCTTTGCCCACCGAAGCTCATCGCGGGGGTCACGGGACCCTTTCAGGGTCCCGTCGTGACTGTCCGCCCCTGGATGAGGCGTACCGCGACGAGGACGATGGCCGCGACGAGCAACAGATGGATGAACCCGCCCAACGTGTATGAGCTGACCAGGCCCAGCACCCACAGCACGAGCATGATGACCGCTATGGTCCAAAGCATTTTCGTATCCTCCATGGTCGAACCTGGCGCCGGCACACGCTGGGTCAAGCGTCGGCGACCAGATCGAGGAACGCCTTCGCGGCATGGCTGAGCGTGCGCGCCTTCGCGTACAGCAGCCGGACCTTGCGTTCGACGTGTAGTTCCTTGACCGTCACCTCGCGCACCGCGCCGGTCTCCACGTCCTGGCGCACGCACATGCGCGGCAGAAACGCGACGCCTTCTCCGTTCTGAACCAGCCGGCGGATCGTCTCGAGGGTCGGCATCTCGACGTCCATGTTCAGCGGCACCTTGTGACGCTGAAATTCGCGCAGCACGACGTCGCGGTACGGCGACAGCACGTTGTGCGCGATGAACGTCTCCTTCCCGAGCTCGGCGATCGAGACGCTGCGCCGCTTCGCCAGCCGGTGCTTCGGTGACACGATGAACGCCAGCGCGTCGTTGTAGAGGACCTTGGTCGCCAGCCGGTGGTCGCCCGGATCGTAGCTGGTGACGCCGAGCTCGAGGTCGCCCTCGAGGAGCTGGGACGGGATCTTGCTCGACTGGCTGCGCCGGATCTGCACCTTGATCTTCGGGAAGCGGCCGCGGTAGCGCTCGATGTGCGGCAGCAGGTACAGCGTCGACGATTCGTTGGCCCCAATCGTCAGCCGTCC
>Ga0207704_10001269_pt1 | contig 11294 bp, 8 predicted proteins | sample KBSMisM12_FD_184308 | JGI IMG/M metagenome (GOLD analysis project Ga0207704, IMG submission 184308) | Miscanthus rhizosphere microbial communities from Kellogg Biological Station, Michigan, USA - KBS Miscanthus M1-2 (SPAdes) (version 2) | ecosystem: Host-associated > Plants > Roots > Rhizosphere...
CCAAGACGCAGTTCCTCGAGAAGGCGGAGGCGGTCAAGCTCGTGATCGGCAACTCCGAGCTGGTCGCCGACAAGCGCGAGTTCTCGACCGGATCGTTCGGCTGGTACTACAACGGCAAGATCACGATCACCGTCGACGGCAAGCCGCTGTCCGTCCAGTGCGGGATCAACTTGACTGTCGTGGGCAGCAAGGAAGCTGAGCGCTAGCAGAACGGTCACGACGGTGTGGCGGGGCTGGCCCCCGTCGGTGTACTGTGCCGGCCCATGAAGGTGGGCATCCCCAAGGAGATCTACCCGCACGAGTGTCGCGTGGCGGCCACGCCCGACACGGTCGAGAAGATGGTCAAGCTCGGCCTCGAGGTGATCGTCGAGGCAGGCGCGGGCGACGCGTCGACGTTCGCGGACGCCGCGTACATCGAGGCCGGCGCGCGCATCGTCGACAGCAACGCGGTGTTCGCCGAAGCCGACATCGTCTTGAAGGTCCGGCAGCCGATGGCGCGGGCCGGCGGCGCGCACGAAGCCGACCTGCTCAAGGCCGGTTCGATCCTGATCAGCTTCATCTGGCCGGCGCAGAACAAGCCGCTGGTCGACCGCCTGGCGGCGCGCAAGATCAACGTGTTCGCGATGGATGCGGTCCCGCGCATCACGCGCGCGCAGAAGCTGGACGCGCTGTCGGCGATGGCGAACATCGCCGGCTACCGTGCCGTGGTCGAGGCGGCGCACCACTTCGGCCGCTTCTTCTCGGGCCAGGTCACGGCCGCCGGGCGCGTGAAGCCCGCGCAGGTGCTTGTGCTGGGCGCCGGCGTCGCCGGCCTGGCCGCCATCGCCGCCGCCAAGGGGCTGGGCGCGGTGGTCAAGGCGTTCGACACCCGCCCGGTCGTCCGCGAGCAGGTGGAGAGCCTCGGCGCGCAGTTCATCGAGTTCAAGTTCGACGAAGCCGGTGAGGGGGCGGGCGGCTACGCGAAGCAGATGAGCGACGCCTACCTGGCCGCCGAGCAGGCGCTGATCGCGAAGCACGCGGCGGCGTCGGACATCATCATCTCGACCGCGCTGATCCCGGGCAAGCCGGCGCCCGTTCTGATCACGCCGGGCGCGGTGACGGCGATGGCGCAGGGTTCGGTGATCGTCGACATGGCGGCGGAGCAGGGCGGCAACTGCCCGCTCACCGAACGCGACAAGGTCGTCGAGAAATCGGGCGTGACCCTGGTCGGCCTGACCGACCTGCCCAGCCGGATGGCGCGCCAGTCGAGCGAGCTTTACGCGACCACGGTGCTGAACCTGCTCAAGGAGATGTACACGGCCGAGAAGGGGCTGGTCATCGACCTCAAGGACGAGGTCCAGCGCGGCGCCGTCATCTTGAAGGACGGCGAGCTGCTGTGGCCGGCGCCCGCGCCCGCGGCGCCGCCGAAGCCCGCGCCCGGACCCGCCCCGAAGGCGGCCGCCGGCAACCACGGCGCCGCGGCCGCTCCCGCCAAAAAGAGCGGCAGCGCGAACATCGTGGCGGCGCTGGCGGCGATCCTGCTGGGCGCCGCCGCGATCTTCGGCCCGCCCGAGTTCATCCAGCACCTGACGGTGTTCCTGCTCGCGTGCGTGGTCGGCTGGCACGTGATCTGGAACGTGACGCCGGCGCTGCACACGCCGCTGATGAGCGTCACCAACGCGATCAGCGGCATCATCGTCATCGGCGGCATGCTGGCGCTGTACAGCAGCGGACCGGGCGCGCTGATCCTGGGCGGCATCGCCGTCCTGATCGCCGCCATCAACGTCGCGGGCGGATTCCTCGTCACGCAACGCATGCTGAAGATGTTCCGGAAGTGACGGGGACGAAACGATGATTGCGACAATTCGAGCGCTCGCCTACCTGATCGCGAGCATCCTGTTCATCCTCAGCCTGCGCGGGCTGTCCAACCAGGAGACCGCGCAGCGCGGGAACCGCATGGGCGTCATCGGCATGCTGATCGCCGTGGTGATCACGGCGCTGGCGCTGCTGGTCCCGGTCGACTTCGCGGCGATTCCGACGCCCGAATGGTCGCTGGTCGGCGTGCTGGGCGGCGCGCTCGCCGTCGGCTGCCTGATCGGCGCGGTCCTCGCCGCACGCGTCGCGATGACGTCGATGCCCGAGCTGGTCGCGATGCTGCATAGCTTCGTCGGCGCCGCGGCGGTCATCGTCGGCGTCGCCACGTACCTGCAGCCGGCGGACGCGTACGAGGCGGGCCGCAGCGCCCACCTGGTCGAGATCTACGTGGGCGTGCTGGTCGGCGCGGTGACGTTCAGCGGGTCGATCATCGCGTTCGGCAAGCTGCGCGGCATGATCGGCAGCCGGCCGCTGTTGCTGCCCGGCCGCCACATCATCAACCTGATCGTCCTCACCGCGTGCGTGACGCTGGCCTACGTCTTCGTCCACGCCGAGGTGCCGTGGCCCGACGCGGGCGCCGGCCTCTTCGACGCCGGCATGCCGGCGCTGCTCATCATGACGGGCCTGGCCCTGCTGCTGGGCATCCACATGGTGATGGCGATCGGCGGCGGCGACATGCCGGTCGTCGTGTCGCTGCTGAACAGCTACTCGGGCTGGGCGGCGGCGGCCGCGGGCTTCATGCTGTCCAACGATCTGCTCATCGTCACGGGCGCGCTGGTGGGTAGCTCGGGTGCGATCCTTAGCTACATCATGTGCAAGGCGATGAACCGGTCGATCTGGAACGTGATGCTGGGCGGGTTCGGCGCCGAGGCGGGCGCGAAGCCCGCGCCGGGGGCGGCGCCCGCCGGCAAGGTGACCGAGACCAACGTGAACGAGGTCGCCGACTGGCTGCTGGCCGCGCGCCACGTCGTCATCGTCCCCGGTTACGGGATGGCGGTCGCGCAGGCGCAACACGCGGTCAAGGACATCTCGTCGCTGCTGATCGAGAAGGGCGTGACCTGCCGCTACGCCATCCACCCGGTCGCGGGCCGCTTGCCCGGGCACATGAACGTGCTGCTCGCCGAGGCGAACGTCTCGTACGACATCGTGAAGGAGATGGACGAGATCAACCCCGAGATGCCCGAGACCGAGGTCGTGATGGTCATCGGCGCCAACGACATCGTGAACCCCAGCGCCGAGACCGATACGTCGAGCCCGATCTACGGCATGCCGGTGCTGCAGGTCTGGAAGGCGGGCAAGGTCGTGATGCTGAAGCGAGGAATGTCAGCCGGTTACGCGGGCGTCGACAACCCGCTGGTCTACAACGACAACACCGCGATGCTGTTCGGCGACGCCCGTTCCAGCGTGCAGAAGCTGCTGGCGGCGCTCCGCGAACGCAGCGCCTAGCCGCCCCCGCGCGAAGCGCGGGATCGCGGCTACCAGAAAAAACAATAGTCGCACACCGCGCCTGCGGCGCGGAGCACTAGCTGGAACCGTTTCCCGGCCGCGATCCCTCTGAAAAGCCCCGGGAATCAAGGGCGGCAGCGGGGCGTCATTTTTCCGACCAGGTTTTTGGCGACCGCGCTACTACTTGTGGGGGATAGAAGCATCGTCTCCCATCGGCTCCCACGTTCCCGAGGAGGTCCCATGTTGCGGTCGGCTGCGCGTTGTTCGGGGTTGGTCGCGGTCGTTCTGATGGCCGCGTGCAACTACCAGGGGACCATCAAGCCGCGCGTGGACGCCGGCGGTGGAACGGGCGGAGGGGGCACGGGAGGAGCGGCGGGAACCGGAACGGGGGGAGCCGCCGGGATCCGGGACGCCGGCAGCGGGGTGGAACCGCCTGTCATCATCACCGGTACCGGCACCGGGGGCGGCGGCGTCTCGCTGGACGCCAACTGCGGCGTCAAGACGCAGAGCGCGAAGATACTCCCGCCCAACATCATGCTGGTGATGGACCGGTCGCTCTCGATGACCAACGACATCGCCGACAAGCAGTGCACGGGCGCGACGGGCAACCTCGGGAACTGCGGCCCGAACTCCAAGTGGGAGCTGATGGTCCCCGCGCTCAGCCAGGTCATCACCGGCACAGACGCGATGGTGAACTGGGGCATGTTCTACCTGGGCAACGAGCCCGCGCAGTGTGGTGTGGCGACCGCGCCCATCGTTCCGATCACGACCCTGAACGCCACGGCCGTCACGGGCGCGCTGACCGCCAACGTGTTCAACGGCGCGACCGGAACGCCGACGCGCCGGTGTATCCAGGGTGCGGCGACGTACCTCATGGGCCTCACCGACCCGAACCCGAAGTTCATCTTGCTCGCCACCGACGGACAGCCGAATTGCGCCACCAGCGCTGCCAGCAGTTTGAACATGGACGACACCATGGGCACGGATCAGGCGGTGAAGGATGCGCTGGCGGCGGGGATCCCGACGTTCGTCGTCGGCATCGGCAACACCAACGCGGCCATGTCGTTGAACCAGCTGGCGATCGACGGCGGCAAGCCGCTGACGGGCGGCACCACGTCGTACTACCAGGTCAATGATGCGTCCGCGCTCGCGGCGGCCGTCGGCGCCATCGTCGGACAGGCGGCGAGCTGCACGCTCAACATCGGCGTCCCGCCCGACGGAACGACCGCGGTGGGCCTGGGTGTGTTCGGCGACGGCGCCCCGATCAAGATGGATCCGACGAACGGCTGGTCATTCACGGACGCGTCGATGACGTCCATCATCATCAACGGGCCGATGTGCGATCAGGTCATGACGGGCACGATCAAGGACGTCACGGTCGCGTTCGTGTGCAAGCCGGACTGAGCGACTGACCGGTCAGAGACGCCAGCGGCGGACCTCGGCGATCTCGTCGCGCAACTCCGGGCGGGCGGCGGCGAGATCGGTCAGCGCCGTCTCCGCCAGCCGGGCGAAGTCCGTCTTCAGCAGCCCGCACAGCGCGCCGATCGCGCGCGTCGTCGCGGGGAAGCGCGCGGTGAGCGCGCCCTTCGCGAGGGCGTCGGCCGTCTCGGCGCGCCCGACCCGACGCTCGCGGCCATAGAAGGCGTCCACGGCGGCGCCGAAGGTCACTGGATCCGCCAGATGGGAGGCGAGGGCGGCCTCGACCCGGTCGGACCACGCGGCGTCCTCGCACATGCCGAGCGCGCACACCGGCAGGACGCGGTTCTCCGATGACGGCGTGGCCGCGATGAGCGCCAGCAACGCGTCGACGGTGCGCGCGTCGATGGGGACGCGGCGGGCGATGCTGATCATCTGACCGCTGTAGAAGATGTCGGGATCGGCGAGGCCGGGAACCAGCTCGGGCATCCGCCGCTGGAGGAGCTGCCACGATTCCTCCTCGACGTCGTCGACCTCCAGCGCCTTCACCACCCTGGACAGCGCACCAGCGGCCGACTCGCGCGTTTCCGGATCGGGCGCCAGCGCGCCGTCGATCAGCGAGGCGACGGACGCGGGATCGCAAAACGCGGCCGGATCATCGTTGGCGCGCGCCCACCACGGTTCCACGAAAGCGACCGTGCGTCAGTCGGTGACGACCGGCATCGCCGGGTGCGTCGTGGTGCCGGCGGCGTCGCTCCACATCGCCTCCGCCGTCATGCCCATGTTCGCGAGCACGTCGTCGGCCACGCGCAGGCGGCGGCTGATCTCGCGCGAGATGTTGAGGACCAGCAGCGCATACGCCTCGACGTCGCTGCCGTAAAGCTTGCCGATCTCCGCCAGGTCCAGCACGTAGAGGGTCGCGGGCCCCAGCGCGCGCGCCGTGGCCGAGCGCGGCTGGATGTCGATCAGCGACATCTCGCCCACGCAGTCGCCCGTCTTCAGCACGGCCAGCCGGTACTCCGTGCCGCCCTTGCCCTCCTTCAGGATCTGCAGCTCGCCTTCGCGGACCACGAACATGCTGCGCGCGTGCTCGCCCTCGCGCAGCAGCTGCGCGCCGGCGACGACCTGGACGACCCGCAGCTTGCCTGCGATCAGGTCCATGACCCTATCGGGCAGGCCCGCGAAGATCGGGATGCGGGACAGGAACGCGCGATCGATCTCGGAGTCGCTTGCCATGGCGCGGAACTTTACCGCTGCCCAGGCCCGCCTGCTAGCGACCGAGCCGGGCGCGCGCCAGCCGTTCGGCCGTGCGGGCGCCGGCGTCGCCCGGATCGATCGCCAGGGCGGCGTGCGCTTCGTCCAGGGCTTCCTGGGCGCGGCCCAGGCCCAGCAAGGCGAGGGCGCGGTTCGTGTGTGCGCGGGGCGTGTCGATGCCGGCGTAGGCGGCGGCGGCGGTCGCCGGATCGCGCAGCCGCAGGGCGGCGTCGCCCATCGCCATCCGCGCCGTCACCGACGCGGCGTCGTCCAGACACCCGGCGGCGGCGGTCGCCGACCGGTAGGCGGCGACGGCGCGGTCGTCGTCCTCCGTCTCGACGAAGAGGTCGCCCAGGCGGCGCTGCCATTCGCAATCGCTGACCGGCGATCCGGCCGGGCGCGCGGTCACGGGGAGCGCCTGGATGGTGCCGGCGGCGCGGTCGACGGCGTAGCGCACGGGCAGCTCCGTCCGCGCGACCAGCGCCGCGACCTCGGGCCGGCGGCGGACGAACACCAGCGCGTCGTCGGTGCGGTAGATCAGCGCCCACCGTTCCGGATCGAAGAAAGCGCCGCGCGGGCCCTGGTGGGGGTAGGTGATGAGGGCTGCGTTGATGCCGAAACCGGTCAGCAGGGCGTCCCATTCGGCGGGCGACACATCTTCCCGACGCAGCTGCGCGTGGAACGCGGGCGGGTAGCCGTTGATGCGCGGGTCCTGAAAGACGCGGTAACGGGGCCAGCCGTCCCACGTGAGGTACGAGCCGACCTCCATGTCGTTGTACATGCGATCGCGGAGGCCGTTCTCGGTGACGAACGCGATCGCCGCCTTCGGGACCAGCGTCGGATCCAGGTCGATGTCGAATACGCGCCGGCCGTGGACGGCGGCCGCAACGCGCGGGACGATGGCGGCGCCCGCGAACAGCGCGATGGTCGCCACCGTCGCGACCTTGGCGAGGTCCCGGCGGAACGCGCCGGCCATGCGCGCGCCCGCGTCCGCGAGCGCGCACGCGACGATCGGGCCGGAGAGCAGCGCGAACTCGGCCAGGAAGCGGTTGCGGCGTACTCCGACGAGACCCAGAAACGCGACCGGAAGCAGGTGGCGCCAGCGGCGACCGGGCAGCGCAGCGCCGAGCAGCACGCCCACCGCGACGAACAGCGCCGGCGCGTTGTCGGGCCAGCGCGCGGGCACGTATTCCTGCAGCGGGCGCAGCCAGGGCATGCGCCAGTGGTTCGCGATGTACCCCAGCGCGTGGACGCCCGAGGGCGTCGCGAAGATGAACGGAACCAGCGCGGCGGCGCACAGGCCGGCGCGTTTGGCGTCCGCGCCGCGGCCGTCGAGGCGCGCGCCCAGCGCGTACAGGCCCAGCACCAGCGGCGCCAGGAAGAAGCACGAGTTCGCGTTCGCCCACACGAGGCCGCACGGAATCAGCGCGTACAGCGCGCGCGGCCGGGACGATTCGGCGCGCTCGACGGCGAGCAGGGTCAGCGCCAGGCCCAGGAACGTCACCAGGTGAGGGCGCTCGACGAAGCGCGGCTCGCCGGCCCACGCCGACAGCGCGAGCGCCAGCGCCGCCGCGGCCGGGTGCGCGCCGCGACGGATCGCGACGCGAAAAAGGATCGCCAGCGTGCCGAGGACGAACGCCGTCTTGAGCAGCAGCGTGCCCGGGATACCGCCCGCGCGATGCGCGAGCGCCAGAACGATCTGGAACAGCCAGGCGAGGTTGACGTCGCGGTGATCGGGGGTCGTGAACGAGAGCAAATTCGTGCGCGGGACAGTGTGGTCGTGCAGGACGATCTCGCCCAGACGCAGGTTGAAGAACAGGTCGGTCTCGTCCATCGGGACCAGCAACCGGCCGGCGACGAACAGCAGCAGCGCCGCGGCCGACGCGTAGAGGGCGGCGCGTTCGGCGCGCGTGCTCATGGCAGCGCCACCGAATAGATGCGAGCGGTCGGCGTCGCACGCAACAGATGAAACGTATCGGGGCGCGCGTCGGCCCACGCGCGCTCGACCGGGAAGCCGTCGCCGTCGGCGGCGACGTTGCGGCGGACGCCCGGATACAGCGCCGCGACGAACAGCACCTGCGTACGCGCCGCGCGCAGGTTCGCGAGCCACGCCTCGGGGCTGGCGCCGTGGCGGTAAGGCGCCGGCTCGGCGGTCCCGTCGCCGCGCGGGCGGAAGTCGTGCAGGCGATCGCCGGGCGCGCCCGCGACGTTCACGTAGCGGACGTCGTTCGCCAGCCGCTGGCCCGCGAGCGGGAAGGCGAGGTTCGTTCCCGTGTAGGCGACGCGGGCGTCGCGGACGTTGGCGCGGAACCAGGACCAGTCGGCGGCCGTCTCGTCACCGACGGTGTAGCCGGGGTCGCTGCGCTTGTAGAAGTACGCGCCGAACGCGATCAGGACAAACGCCAGCGCGGCGCCGACCGCCGCGAGGCGCGTGAGACCACGGCTGTCGACTCGTTCGAGGAGCGCGGGCTCGTTGACGAGGGGAACGACCGCGACGACAGGCGCCGCGAGCAACAACAGGCGTTCGACCGACGGTGCTTCGATGAACGCGCAGGCGAGGGCGACCGCGAGCGCGCCCCCGACATGAAGCGATCCTCGGGCCGCTTGCCCGATCAGCACGGCGGCGACGCCGAAGACGACGAACAGAAACCGGCTCTCCTGGTAGGGAACGATGAACCAGAAGATCCCGAGCAGCCCGACCATCAGCACCGCTTCCGGCCGCCGCCAGCCTCGAACCAGCGCCACGCCGACCGCGAAGCAGAATCCGATGCCCGCGTCGATCAGCATCGAACCGAGCGCTTTGAAGTCGCCGACGGGAACGTGATAGTCCCAGGCGCGCATCTCGGCCCGGCCGTACAGCGCCGGCAGGTGCAGCCCCGGCACCGCGACCGGATAGAACGGATTGCCGGTGACCACGGCGTTGCGCACGTACCAGAAGCCGCCCGTCGCCAGAATGAGCGCCAGCGCCAGCGCGGCGCCGCGCACGTCCAGCGGCCGCCGCCGCAGCCACCCGCCCGCGGTCAGGGTCACGAACAGCACCGCCAGCGCGGCGGCCGCATACTTCGTTCCGATGGCCAGGCCGATCGCAGTCGCGGCGGCCAGCAGGTCGCCGCGGCGCGGAACGTCGGAGGTCCACACACGCAGCGCGAACGGCAGCGACGCCAGCAGGCAGGCCGCGAAGCCGAGATCGGTCATCGCCGTCGGCATCTGCGTCCAGACCTCGGGAACCAGCAGGAACAAGACCGCGCACGCGATCGCCGCGGCCCGGGAGGCGTACGAATCGCGGACGGCCGTCACGATCGCGCACGCCGCCAACGCCGCGAACGGCAGCTGCCCGACGCCCGCCAGATAGTCCGAGCGCAGCGGCGCCAGCAGGAACAGGAACCAGAGCTCCAGGTTGGCGGGCGCGTACGCGGGCGACGGATCGCCGAACACCGCCGGCACGATCCCGATGCGCCGGTCGTGCATCCAGGTCGCCGGCATGTGCAGGTGGTACGACAGCGTGTCGTAGAGGAACGTCGTCCTGTTCAGGCCGGACCAGAGGCGGAACGCGAACATCGCGATCAGCACCGCGCCCAGCGCGAAGGCCATCTTCGTGGCCGGCTCGGGCGGAGGCGGCGCTGCGGGCGGCCGCTTGCGCGCCGTCCAGACGGCGCCCGCCGCAAGCAGCGCGAGCGCGACCAGCGTCGCCGCCGGCGTCAACAAGCCGAGCGCGCCCAGCGCGCCTTGCACGACGACGACCGTCGCGAACGCCCACAGCAACATGCGCGTCGCCTTCGCGGCGCGCGTCTCATGATCCGCCTCCGCGAAGCGATCGACGGAACGCGCGATCACGCCCAGCAGGACCAGGTTCATCGCGAGCAGGATCATGGCGCGTCGGTCCAGGCGTCTGCCGCGTGGGCGGCCGCTACGACCAGCGCAGCGCCCGCGACGGCGGTCCAGCCGTTCACCAGCGGAAACAGCGCGCAGGCGATCCAGACGGCGCCCAGCATTCCCAGCTCCCGCCGCGATACGCGCGCGCGCCCCGCCGCGGTCCAGAACAACGGCGCCATCGGCAGCGCCCAGACGAAGCTCATCACCCAGCCCGTCGGTGACGTCACGACGCACGCGAGGATCGCCGCGATGAACAGCAGCAGCTCGGCGTCGTCGATGACGGGACTGTCGATCTCCTCCGGGTCGTCGTCCTCGTATCGCCGCGGCAGCCGGCGCGCGACCCAGGTCAGGCCAAGCATGACGAGCGCGTACGGCAGCACGCTGGTCACCCAGCCGGGCGTGCGCGGCGCAAACAGCCGGGGCAAGCTGGCGCTGGCAGGACCGTCGAACGGCGGGATCGTGACCTTGTACGTCACCCCGTCGACGACGGCCGTCTCGCCGTCCTCGTCGGTGATCGGCAGCGTCCCCGGCGGCAACATCATGTCTTCGGTGCCGCCCTCGCCGTACAGGGCGACGCGCGGCAGCACCTCGGTGATGTATTCACGGACCAGGCGCGGCCCCGAGATCGCGACGCTGGCGCCGGCCGCGACCACGCAGCCCGCGACGGTCGCGAGCGCCAGGCGCCGGCGCCCCAGCGCGAACATCACGGGCAGCACGCCCAGCAGCGCGGGCTTGAAGACGGCCGCCAGCGCGAGCACGCCACCCGCCGCGAAGACCTGTTTGCGGCGCAGCCAGGCCGCGAGCACCAGCGGCAACAGCAGCAGATCGATCTGCCCGCGTTCCAGATGGAAGTAGAGCGGAAAGAACAGCGCCCCCGTTACCACGACCGCCAGCGCGTGCGACGGCGCGCCGCCCGGCCGCCGCGCCATCAGCCGCGCCGTCAGCAGCCAGCCGCCCAGGGCGGCGCCCGTGAACGCGAGCTTCGCCGCGCGGTACGGCACGATCGCGAGCAGGCGGAACAGCTCCGCCGCAAGGGGCGGATAGAGAAAGCGACTGTGGCGGAAGACCGCGACGCCGTCACACAGCCGCGGCGCCACCGCCCCGCCGCAGTGGTTCACGTACGGGTCCAGCCCCAGCCAGCGGGCCTTCCCGGCGATCCAGTACGCCGCCAGATCCTGCTGCAGCGACGCCATCGCCACCGCCACCGCCGCCACCGCGACCGCGCCGACGGCCAGCACCGCGATGACGCGTCTCTGCATCGGGTAGAAGCTATCGCGTCGAGCGAAGCGCGGCTACGCCGCGCCGAGCTCATCGGGGGGGGCGCGGGACCCTTTGAGGGTCCCGCATAAATCGACAACGCTGCTACCGCGTGCGACCGAACGCGGCCAGCGTCGTCTGGTCGCCGGCCTCGATCGCCACCTCGGCGTCCAGGCTGGTCCGGTCGCGGCCCA
>Ga0207704_10001270_pt1 | contig 11292 bp, 4 predicted proteins | sample KBSMisM12_FD_184308 | JGI IMG/M metagenome (GOLD analysis project Ga0207704, IMG submission 184308) | Miscanthus rhizosphere microbial communities from Kellogg Biological Station, Michigan, USA - KBS Miscanthus M1-2 (SPAdes) (version 2) | ecosystem: Host-associated > Plants > Roots > Rhizosphere...
CTCATCGGGCGCGATCTGCGCCTGGACCATGGCCTGGTTCCATCCCGAGCGGTACCACAAGGTGCTGTCTTATTCCGGCACTTTCGTAAACCAGGCTTCGCCCCAGGATCCCAAGACCCCGCATGGCGGCTGGGAGTATCACGCCAATTTGATTCCCAAGACCGCCAAGAAGCCCATCCGCATCTGGATGGAAGTGGGCGAAAAGGATTTGCACTTCGACGATCCGGAAAACACCTGGCACAATTGGCCCTTGGCCAACAACCGCATGGCGACGGTGCTCAAGAAAAAGGGCTACGACTATAAATACGTCTTCGCCATGGATGCCCACCATGTCGACAATGGTGTCGTGCGGCAGACCCTGCCGGCGGCGTTAGAATGGCTATGGCGGGACTACCCCAAGCAGTAACCCGTCTTGCTATACTGGGGCCATGAACCCAGGCCCGACCGATTTTGTCGCTGCATCCATTCAGCAGGCCGTTGACCTGTTGCAGCGCGGGTTGTGGCAGCAAGCGGAAGCGTTGCTGATGCCGGTGCTGGCCGCCCATGCGAACCAACCGGACGGGTTGCAGCTTTTGGGCCTGGTCCGGGAAAATCAGGGCAAGCTTGCGGAGGCTGAGCAGCTGTTGCGCCAGTCTCTTATCTCGCGCCCAAACCAGCCGCATGTGCAGGTTCATTTGGGCCGGGTTCTTGCGCAAATGAGCAAGTACCAGGATGCCATCACTGTGCTGCAACAAGCAGCGCAGGCGCAGCCCGATCTTTTTGATGCCTTTGTCATCCTCGCGCAGGTGCAACTCACCACCGGCGATCTCACCGCCGCCGAGCAGAATTATCGTGCTGCCTTGCGGCTCAGTCCAAAGTCCCAGGTGGCGCTGCTGGGTTTGGGTGTGCTGCTCAACAGAGTGCACCGCCCAGCCGAAGCGGAAACGCTGTTGCGGACGGCGGGCGAAAACACCGCCAGACCGGCGCCCTGGCAGGCGAAACTGGCGCAGAATCTCGGTCTGGCGCTGGACCTGCAAGGCAAGTCCGAAGAGGCCATCGCCAGCTGGCAGCGCGCCATCACACTCGACCCCACCAATGCGCAGGCGCATCGCGAGCTGAACGCGCTGCTTTATCGCATGGGCCGGGCCGGGGAATTTCTGACCTCCTTTGATGAGGCGATCCGGCATCTGCCCGCGTCCGGCATGGCGGAGCGCGGCACGCTGCTGCTGCAGAAAGCCGGTCTCTTGATCGATGCGGAGCGCTTTGACGAGGCGCGCGATTGTTTCGCGCAAGTTGCGGCTATCGCGCCTCAAAGCGCCGGACCGCAAAACGGCCTGGCGGTGGCCTATGCGGGACTGGGCCGATTTGAGGACTCCATCGCCGCCTATGAAAACTCCATCCGGCTGCAGCCGGGCGATTTGGCGACCAAGATCCGGCTGGCTTCGGTCTTGCTGCAAACCGGCGCGGCCAAGCGTGCGCTCAGCCTCACCGACGAAGTCGTGCCCCACGTGCCGCTGGATCAGGCGGCGCTGGCGGTTCACGAGCTGGCGTTGCGCGCCAATGCCGATCCACGCGCCGAGCGGCTGGCTGACTATGAGCGGCATATCCAGATTTTCGACCTTGAGCCCCCCGACGGCTTTTCCAGCATGGCGGAGTTCAATGCCGCCCTGGACGCCCATCTCGACAGCATGCACACCGATCTGGGCGAGCATGTCGATCAAACCTTGCGTCACGGCACGCAGACGGCGCCGGCCTTGTTCGGCAGCCGCAATGTGCTGCTGGCCGCGCTGCGCCAAAAGATCGAACAAGCGGTCGGCGTCTACATTACCCGGATGTTATCCGACGCCGGCCATCCACTGACCGGCCGGCGTGGGACAGGTTTTGCCTTCGCCGGTTCCTGGTCGTCGCGGCTTCAGACCCAAGGCTTCCACGTTAATCACATCCATCCCCAAGGCTGGATCAGCTCCTGTTACTATGTGTCGGTCCCCGACGTGACCCAGGACCAGTCGGCAAAGCAGGGCTGGATCAAGTTCGGAGAACCTTCCTTTAAGATGCCTGATACGGTGTCTGGCACGGTGCGACGTGCGATCCAACCGGTGCCGGGGCGGTTGGTTTTGTTCCCGTCGTACATTTGGCATGGAACCATTCCGTTCCAATCCGCCAACGCCAGAACAACGATCGCGTTCGACGCCGTGCCCCAAGCCTGACGGCCACGGCGAGCGTTCCTCTTGTTTCGTTGGATACAGAATACCGGCGATCCGCAATCTCGGCCGCTGAAACTGACATTTTGCCAGTAAAAGTAACTTTCATGAGACATTTCAGATGATGAAAAACTTTTTATCATTGCCGCGTCTCCATCTATACGCGGATTGGATTGCTCGATAGGTGCTTTGACTTGGATATCAATTCGCGCCCCCGATAGGTTCCTTGAGACAAATGTGATCGTCACTGTTGTTAGCAGATGACGGCGAAGCTTTTCTTCCGAGGGGAAAACGACATGAGGGCGCGCACCAAGTCTCATTGCATCAAATCGGTATTGCTCGGTTCAAGCATGCTGGCCGCGTCCGCGGCTTTGGTTCCTGTGCATGCACAAGATAACGGCGTGGAAGCCGTCACAGTGACGGGCTATCAGGCCAGCCTTGAGAACGCCCTCAACGCCAAGCGCCAGAACCTCAGCTTCACCGATTCCGTCTTCGCCGAAGACATCGGCAAATTCCCCGATAGCAACATCGCCGAATCGCTGAACCGCATTCCCGGCGTCACCATTTTGCGCGACAGCACGGGCGAGGGCGTCAATGTCTCCATTCGCGGGTTGGGCACAAACTTCACCAAGATCTTGCTGAACAATGCCCAGATCTCGGTGGCTTCTACCGGCCCGATCGATCAGCAGAACAACAACCGCGAAGTCGACTTGAACATGTTCCCCACGGAATTGTTCACCCAGTTGACAGTGAGCAAGAGCCCGTCCCCCGACCAGCTGGAAGGCGGCGCTGCCGGCACGGTGAACATGCGCAGCGCGAGGCCCTTCGACAATCCGGGCCTGCATATCACCGGCTCGCTCCAGGGCACCGACTATTCCCATGCCAACAGCCTGGGCGAGAAGGGCACCATCATCGCCAGCGACACCATCGGTCCGTTCGGCGCGCTGCTGGGCGTAACCGTCTCGCACACCAATATTTTCACCCAGGGCTGGGAAACCGGCAATGGCGGCTATGTCAACTCCTCGCCCTTGAGCGCTGCGCAATGCGGTACTGCCGTCCCGGCCAGCACGCTTACCGCCACAGGCTGCGATACCTTGGGCGGCAACAGCTATACGCTGCCGGCGACCGTTCCGGCCGGCATCAGTTTTAATGGTCCGGGCGGCCCGATCACCGGCGGTCAGACCATCGATGCCGCCTTCCTCACCAAACAGAATCCCGGTCTGACCACGGTGCAGATCAGCAACGCGCTGCTGCCGAAATTTCCCCGCCCCATGTTTGAAGAGGGTTATCGCGACCGCTTCAACGGGGTCGCCAGTTTCGAATACCGCCCCACCGACGACCTGCAATTCTATCTCGACCTGATCGGGGGCGTGACCGACAACAATATGAACCGCACCGACAGCACCCTTGGCATTCGTGCCGGCGCCGCCTCGGTGCCGATCGTGCCGGTGGGCTTGCAGATCGACGCCAACAATTTCATCACCAGCGGCACCATCCTGGGCGGCATTTATGGCGTGGAAGCCCGGCCTTATGTCGAGCACGGCAATTTCTACAGCATCAATCCCGGCATGTCCTGGCAGGTCACCGACCTGTTGCATGTGGATTTCCAGGCCAATGTCAGCCGCAGCAATTTCTTCCGCGACGCGCCGACCTTTTATGTTGTGACGGCGCCGCCGTCGCAAGCCGCCTTTATTCCGGGTCCGACGCCACCCGCCGGCGGTCCGGTCTCTACTTATACGCTGGCGCAGCCGCACGCCCTGACCACTTCGAACATCGACATCAACAATCCGGCCAATTATCAATGGAACAACGGCCTGGTGCGCATGCAGGATGAACGCCACATCACCAAGACAAATGGCGCGCATCTGGATGTGAAATATGGCGGTGACGAATTCGCCGTGAAGGCGGGTTTCGCCTATGACGATGCCTTCCGCCAGGTGATCGGCATCAACCCTGACGCCCAATATCAATCCATGGTGTGCGGCGACAATCCGTCCGTCTTCCTGCCGCCGACCAACTCTGCCTCGGCCTGCCAGGGTCTCAATGTTGCGGGCAGCAGTGCAGCCCTCAATACTTTAAGCAGCACCGCCTATCCGGCCTTTGCCGGTTATGGCACCGGCTTTACAGCCGGAATGGCTCCCCTGACTTATGGCGGGTCGCTGGTTCCCTCGACCTCGCTGGCACAATATCTGAGGCCGGGACCGACCGGGTTTGTGACCATGAATTATGCCGCCATCGAAGCGGCGACCAACTATCGTGCGCTCGATGCGGCTTCTATCGCCTCGGTCGGTGTGCCGCGGACGGGTTCGACCGTGACCTATCCTTTCGCGCTTGGCGCCGGCGATACCGGCTCCGCGTCCGGCATGGAGGAAGAGCGCACCGCCGGCTTGTACGGCATGGTCAGCGGCATCCTGCATCTCGACAACCGCAACCTGAAATACAATTTCGGCCTGCGCTGGGTTCAGACCCTGCAGAACATCATCTCGCCGATTCAGCATGGCGATCCGCGCAATGCCACCCTCAAGGATGGCGGTCTCTATCCCAACACCTTCACCTTCGTGAATGAAAGGCGGATGTATAATGCCTTCCTGCCGTCGGCGAACTTCGTCTATGAAGTGACCGACGATTTCCAGGTGCGGGCGTCCTTCTCCCGCACCATGACCCGTCCCAATGTCAACAGCATGATCGACTCGGTCAATTTCGGTGACGTGGCGGTGACCAATGCCACCAAGGGCAATCCTCTGCTCAAGCCCTATTTCTCCAACAATATCGATCTGGGCGCCGAGCTTTATACCGGCGGGGCGGGCTATATCGGCATCGACGTGTTCCGCAAATCCATCAGCGGCTTCACCATAAACACCAGCTTCCCGCAGACTTTTCCTTACCTGCAGCAATTCGGCATCACCTATGGCAGCCTAAGCCCGCAACAGCAGGGCGCGGTCGACCTCAAAACCGGCGGCACCGGCGGCAGCAATTCCGCCGCGTTGCCGATCATTGTCAGCCAAAACGTCAACGCCCAGGGTCTTCTCATCGTCAACGGCATGGAGCTGGATTATTCCCAGCCTTTCGACTTCCTGCTGGAGCAATATGGCCTGCCGGGCTTCGGCACCACCGCCAATGTCACCATTGTCGACCAGAAAAGTACGGGCTCCTTGCCGGCCATCGCCGGCGGCGTGGCGCCGCTGACGTACAATGCGACCGCCTATTATGACCATGGCGGCGCAACGATCCGCTTCTCCTACACTTGGACCGACAAGTACTACACCACCGGCAATACCGGCGGCATCATGGGACTGTGCCTGCCCAACATTTCCGCCCAAAGCGCAGGTTGCACGGCAGGTCCCTATTTCATCAACGCGCCTTACGGCCAGTTGGATATGTCGTCCAGTTACCGGCTCGCCAACCTGTTCGGCGACATCCCCGGCGATCCGCAAGTCACCTTCGACGTCCAGAACATCACCAAGAGCAAGCTGCGCACCTACGAGCAGTATGACTATGTGACCAACACCTATTACGACTCCGGCTCGCTCTACATGTTCGGTATCCGCGCGCAGTTCTGAGCCGCACGCGGGCGTCACGAAATCCTATCCGCCGGCTTTCCCGTACGGCGGATAGATGCTCTCCCTGGAGCATAAAAACTGACCGCTTGGGCGCTCGCGCCCAAGCGGTCTTTTTTTAGCGGAGGACGGTATGCGAGACGTGGTAACCGGCCGCCGGTATCCGCCCCCCGCGTTTGATCGGGGGCTCTATTGATTTCTCTCAATTTTCGGCATTTTGGCCGCGCCTGGCTCGGTTGACAGCCGGGACGGCGATGGAGGACGCTTGGCCCTAAGACGGCATTTTTGACCGTCGCTGGGGAGAAGATGATCAGGATCAGGTTTGCGGCGGCTGCGGTCGCGTTAGCTCCGTTTTTGGCAGTACCTGCAGGGGCGCAACTCGCCACCCCGCCGCCCATCCGTCCGGAACCCCCGCCGGTGGTCAAGCCGATCGAGCCGCTCCCGGCGGTGACGGACTGGCCCTCTTATAATTATGACCGTGAGCGCACGGGCTGGAATCGCGGCGAGACCCAGCTCAGTAAAAGCACGGTCGGCAAGCTCCAGCCGCTATGGAACAAGCAGCTTCTCACCAACCCGCCTGCGCTGGTTCTCTCGACCCTGACCGCACCGGTGGTGGCGGGCGGTGTCTCCACGCCGGGCGGCGCCAAGGACCTGGTCTTCACCATCGGCATGGATGACACCTTGACGGCGCTGGATGCCAATACCGGCGCCATCGCCTGGCAGAAGCATTTCGACAACACCATCAAGCCGCTCAGGCCGATGCAGGTGCAATGTTCCAATACCGAGCAGGCGACGCCCACCATCGATAAGGCCAAGGGCATCATTTACTTCACCACCAGCGACGGCAAATTGCGCGGCGCAAAGCTGGGCGATGGCGCAGAGGCCATTCACCCCACCGACATGGTGCAGCCCTTCAGCCGCAACTGGTCACTCAATCTGGTCGACGATGTGGTCTATACCACCACGGCCCGCGGCTGCGGCGGCAGTCCCGCCCAGCCGGTCGAGTGGGGCACCGTGGCGGCGATGGATGTCTCCGATCCCGCCCATCCCTCGCTGTCGCGTTTCTATACCGGCAAGGGCCGTCCGTCAGGTCCGTGGGGCGCGTCCGGCGTGGCCTGGGGTCCGCAAGGCGCCTATGTCTCGACCGCAGATGGTCCCAACAATCCGGGCAGCGGCGTCTATGGCGACATGATCCTGGCGATCCGCCCGCATGCCTGGGGCTTGAACGACAGTTTCACGCCGTCCAACTGGCGCTATGTCATCGCCCGCGATCTGGATATCGGCTCGGGCGGCGTGATTCTGTTTCCGTTCGGCAAGCGCAACATCGTGGCCACGGCGTCCAAGGAATCGGTGGTCTATTTGCTGGACGCCGACAATCTGGGCGGGGTGGATCACATGACCGCGCTCTACCAGTCGCCACGTCTGGGCAATGACACCCAGGATTTCCAGGCCATGGGCGTGTGGGGCAGCCTTGCCACCTGGCAGAGCGACAAGGGTGAGCGCTGGGTCTACACCCCCATGTGGGGCGCGCCCGGCAAGACGGGCCCGAAATTTCCCATCACCAATGGCGATGCGCCCAGCGGCAGCGTCATGGCTTTGAAGGTGGTGGAGGACGCGGGCAAAGTCAGTTTGCAGCCGGGATGGATCTCGCGCGATCTCAACCTGGCGTCATCGCCGGTGGTGGCCAATGGCATCGTCTATGCGTTGCAGACGGCAGAAAGCGCGGTGCAAGTGCCCAAGAGCATGTTCGGGCCTGGTGGCGTCCGGGATCCGAGCTGGACACCAGATAAGGGCGCTATTGAGCGCATCATGACGCCGCACTCCACCATGACCCTGTTCGCCTTTGACGCGGAAACCGGAAAGCAGCTCTGGTCCAGCGGCAAGACCATGGACGGCAACACCGTGCACTTCACCCAGCCGGTAGTGGCTTTGGGCAAAGTGTTCGCCGTGGACCATGCCGGCCATGTCTGGGCGTTTGGCTTGAAGCGCTAAAGTGAAAAATCGGGGTGAGGGGTGACCGGCAATGCTGGTCGCCCCTCATTCCGGCAGCGCGAAAACATAGACCATGTTCGAGCCGCTGGGCTGGTCGATCTCCGGGAAAAGCCGCGGGGAATTGCCGCCGCCAAAGCCTCCGCCCGCCGCCACGGCGATATATTGCTTGCCGTCCTTGCTGAAACTTACCGGGGCGCCGCTGACATGCGAGCCCAACCGGACTTGCCACAAAATCTTGCCGTCATTCTGATCGAAGGCGCGAAAGTAACGGTCAAGGGCGCCGTTGAACACCAAGCCACCACCCGTCGCCAGGATGGGCGCATAATTGGTCGCCTTGTTCTCCCAGCTCCAAATGGTCTTGCCGGTTTCCACCGATATCGCATCGATGCGGCCGATACCCGAATGGCCTTCCGATAGTTTCGCGACGCCCAGGACATTGTATCCGTCGGGAAGCTTGCTGGGAATATTGTCAGCCCGCACCTTGATGTCGGTGCAGAGATTCTGAAGCTGCACGAACAACATGTTGGTCTGCGGACTGTAGGCGGAGAATGGCCAATCGCGCCCGCCCGCATGGGTCGGGCAAATGGAATAAGTCTTGTGAATGTCCGTCATGATCATTTCGGGATTGACGGTAACCTTGCCCTTATTGTCGATCTTGTTGACCAGATTCTGCACTGCCGTCTGTTTGGCCCATAGAAAGTCGCCCTTGGCGGCATCGAAGCTCCACATGATGGAGGTCTTGCAGGGCACGCCGGTTAAGGTCCGGCGGCTGGCGCTTTTGACGCCGCGGCCAACCGCCATCATGCCGTCCGCCTTGGGATCGGGATTCACCGCCGTGGTGATCGGCATCATTTCAAAGGTGCATTCCTGGTCCCAATTGTCCTCCGGCAAAACCTGGTGCTTCCACACAATCTCGCCAGTCTTGGGTTTGACGGCAAAGCGCGTATTGGTCCCCGCCATGGTGGCGCCGAAATTGCCGCGCTGGCCTTCCGCCGCCGGACCGACACCGCTGGAGCCGTAAAAAATCAGGTCCAGTTCCGGATCGTAGATGATCGGTCCCCACACGCCGGTCATCCAGCGCTGGTCGAAGGGCTGGTTGCCCCAGGTGTCGCTGCCGGGCTCGCCCGGCTTGGGGATCACATAGTTGCGCCACAGCTCCTTGCCGGTCTCAGCATCATTGCCGGTGACGAAGCAGCCGAACGGCGCGTACTGGCACGTGGCGCCAGCGATCACCACGCCGTTCACCACAATCGGGCCGGTGGTGTTGGTGGCATAAAGGTCGCCGCCCCGGTTCACCTGCCACAATTGCTTGCCGGTCTTGGCGTCCAGCGCGACCAGGAAATTGTCGCGCGTGACCGTGTAGAGCTTGTCGCCATAGAGGAAGACGCTGCGCTTGCGCTGTCCCCAGTGACCGCTGAAGATTTTGCTCACATCCGGCAAGTTGCGCCGGTACTGCCACAAGAGTTCACCTGTCACGGCATCCAGCGCCTGGATGACGTCGTTGGGGTTGCCCAGGAACATCACGCCATTGTGGATAATCGGCGTGGGCTGATTGATCCCCGGCTCCATGCCGCGCGACCACACCATTTGCAGGCTTTTGATATTGGTCTTGTCGATCTGCTTGAGGGGGCTGTAGCCATAACCCTCATAATTGCCGCGCATCATGATCCAGTCGCCCGGATCAGGATTGCGCAGCGTAGCGTCGGTCACCGGTGCGTAGCTTTTGATCGGATTGGGCGTCAAGGTGATGTGCCCCCCGTCACCCATCACCGGCTCGCCGCTTTTCACGCGCGGATCGGGATAATTCTGCGCCATTGCCGCGACCGCCATCAGGCCGCCAAGCACAGCCAATCCGCGAATTCCGTTTTTCATCTCAAACGCCCCTTCAGCGTTCCTCGCGTGGCAGCGCTGATGGCGCTTCGCCCGGCAAGGCATAGGCAACCAGGTCTGCGCCAAAAGAACTGCCTTGGGCGCAGACCAGATACTGCTTGCCATTGTGCATGTAGGTCATGGTGGCGCCCGTCTGCGCCTTGTCCATGAACACCGCGCCTTTCTGCTCGCCGGTGAGCTTGTCATAGGCGCGCAAGCGTCCGCCCTTGCGCCCTTGCTCATCGGTGAACAAGCCGCAATCGCCACAGATGACCAAAGTCTTGGTCGTTAAAGTGCCCAGAATGCCGGTCTGGCCGGTGCGCGGGATGGTGACGCCCTTGAGCAGACGGTGGTTCTTGATGTGATCGGGGGTCTCACCATGCACGATCTGCCACGCCATTGTGCCCTTGCTGAGATCGATGGCGGTGATGGTGCCGTAAGGCGGCTTCACGATCGGAATGTTCTCGATCGAGGCCAGGCCCGGCGTGACAGGATCGTTCAGGCCATCGCGCCGCACGCCCCGCTGCGGACCGTAGCTGCCTTTCAGGCTGGCCACGCCGCCGAACACACCGCCATTGGGATCAGCGCTACCCCCCGGCGGCCCGCCGCCGGACTGAACCACTTTGCCGTCATTGGTTACCCTAGCGCCAATGATGCCAATCTGGTTCTTGGCAAACAGATACAGCATATGGGTTTCGGGATCATAGGAAGCGCCCGGCCAATTGATGCCGCCTTGCAGGCCCGGCGCGCACAATCCGCCGAACAGCTTGTCGTTGGTCAAGGGCGGCGGATCGTAGAGCGAGCCCAGCAGCTTATAGTGGCTGGCGATCTCCTGCGCGCGGGCTTTTAGCTCCGGCGTCCAGTCGATCAGATCGCTGGCCGTCACCCCTTGCTTGGCGAAAGGCGGGGGCGCGCTGGGGAAGGGTTGGGTGGGTGAATACCATTCGCCCGGCACATCGCCCTTGGCGACTTTCTTTTCCGGGATCGGAAATACCGGTTTGCCGTTGGTGCGGTCCAACACATAGACAAAGCCCTGCTTGGTGGGCTGGGCGATCGCCTTGACGATCTTACCATTGTGCGGAATGTCGCAAATCACCCCGGCGCAGCAGACATCGCGGTCCCAGATGCCGTGATGGATCATCTGATAGTGCCACTTGCGCTCACCGGTCTCGATGTCCAGCGCCACCAGGCTTTCGGCAAACAAATGCGGACCGGTGCGGGTAACACCCAGCAAATCGGTCTGTGGCGACTCAATCCCGACATAGACCAGACCCAATTCGAGATCGGCCGACATCGGCGCCCAGGAGCCCATATTGCCGCTGGTCTCGGCCTGGCCCGGCGTGGTCCAGGTTTCGTAGCCGAACTCACCCTTTTTCGGGATGGTGTGGAAGATCCATTTGCGCTTGCCGGTCTTAATGTCGAAGCCGCGGATATAACCTTTGGAATCCACCGTGGGCGCAGCCCCGACAACAACAGTGTCTTTCGCCACGAAAGGCGGCGCATGCAGGCCGATAATGCCCTTGTTGGGATCCATGACCTGGTCGTCGTCCAGACGCAGATCGATCCGACCGCCCTGTCCGAAGGCGGGATCGGGCCGCCCCGTCTTGGCATCCAGCGAGAACATGCTGTAGCCGCGGGTGACATAGACGATGCGTTCGTTGGTGCCGTCGGTCCAGTAGCCCACGCCCAGTCCC
>Ga0207704_10001274_pt1 | contig 11278 bp, 10 predicted proteins | sample KBSMisM12_FD_184308 | JGI IMG/M metagenome (GOLD analysis project Ga0207704, IMG submission 184308) | Miscanthus rhizosphere microbial communities from Kellogg Biological Station, Michigan, USA - KBS Miscanthus M1-2 (SPAdes) (version 2) | ecosystem: Host-associated > Plants > Roots >...
TCATCGAAAGGATCGTCCTCGGTGTTAGTCTCGTCCCATCCGTCGATGCGCTCGATGGAATAGGCGACGACTTCGTGGATTTGGAACGGGCGCGACCGGAGATCGGCGTTAGAATCAGGGATGCCAGAGATATTCGGAATACGGTAGTAAGAAGGAATCATGGGAGGAATGCAGTGGATGCTTGGAAACGACCAAGCCGGTTGGCTGAACTTTCACTGCTTCCCACGACGTCTACCGGAAAGACCCGAAGGCCTCCTGCGTTCCGACGTTGATGTGGCGATGCGACCAAGGACAAAAGTAAGTTTTCGTCGGAATGCAATAGGTTTTTTTAAAAAATCCTAACTTAGGACGTAAGTAATTATACCATAGGTAAATGAAATTCGTTGATTTTTGGACGCCATTGCGGGAAAGTCATTGTATACTGTAAACGAATACTGGTTATACCTCGTAGAACACACGTGGCGCGCCCCTCGTAAACCCCTCACTTATGCTGGTAGCAAAACTTGTCCCCTGCATTCGAGACGCCGCGCTTACACTGCTGTCCCGTGCTCTTGGCGATAGCTTGGCATTGGCCGTAGGTGTAGCTGGCGTATGCGAGTGAGGAGGCAGTCAGTAGGGCTACGGCGAAGATGATTTTCTTCATAGGGGTAGCCGGACTAGTGACTTGCGGGATAACGGAATGCAACCGGATTGTCGGGTGCTTCCCCCTGACGGTGCCATGGGACTTGGCTATTTACGCCGAATCCCCTTTCGGCAACTGGGTATTTAAGCGGGGCGGCTGTCTCCAATTGGAGACAAGGCCACTAGGCGTTGCGCTCACTACCCAGCTGAGCCCCTTTGGCCAAGCGGAGAAGCTCGGTCGCCTGCCGCTCGAACTGTCTCCATTCCCGCCAAACTGAAGCGGGAACCTTTGAGGTATGAAGCACGCGGGCGGCGAATGTTAGGGCCTCGGTCAGTCTGGCCTTGGCGGACTGGTCTTGATTCAGATCCGATTTCAGAAGTGCCGTGTCTGGGAGCACACCGAAATTTGTCGGGTCTTCGAGGCTGTTGCCGGTCGGCAGTGCTGGTTCAGATGATTTGGGCGGAATGGATTTGGCCATGCCCTGGCCAATCGGAGTAGCAGGTATGGGTTCTGGTTGCTTCGTGGCCCGTGGCTTTCTGGATCGGTTGCCCCTGCAAGCTGAGCGAAGAGCTTTGATGAAGCTGGGAAGGTCAGGATACCCGAACTGGTGGGGAAGGGCTGCGAGCGAAGCTTGGCGTTCGGCAGTCAATTTTGCTTCGAGGGCTTGGATTTGAGCCTTCTGTTTTTCGAGTTCGAGGAGCTGGGTTTTAAAGCTCATTTGGGCGATTATTTTTCTAACCAGTAGGATGACTGTTCTGCTTCAAGCTTGTTCTCCTGGTCGTCTGGAAGTTCGGTGAACAGGTCCAAGCCGGATTCCTTTTCTACCTCGTCAACGCTGGTGCGGTAGGCCCGGAAGTCGGCTTTCCGTGGGGCTGACTGAGGAAGAATGAAGGCCTGCAGGCGCGGGCCGGTTGGCGTCTCGTCGGCGATGGCCATAAAGAACGCGTCTGGTATTTCGACCCCCGCTCTTAGGTGTTCGGGGTGGTTGTCGTAGATCGGACCGGTGATGACCCAGATTTCACCGTCAACCGGTGCCGTGACCGATGACAGGGTTTCCTCCAGCAACCGCCACGGGCCTTGATTGAGGTCTCCGCGCTGAGGAACAACGTTCGACATCAGGAACGTCTCTGTCTGGGCCTGCTCGCCGAAATGGGATGCGATGGCGAGGTTCGGGGCCATGTGTCCCCGGTCATAACCGCTGTTCGTGTAATCGTCGTGGGTGACACGGGCACGGGTGCGGGTGTCGGTCTGGAAGTGTTTTGGTCTAGGGAAGTCTCCGGTCACGGTTTTGGCCGGGATGCGGTAGGCTACCCATGCCGGGTTTTCACGGGTTTCGTCGTAGCCTATGACGTAGGCCGTGTTCGTGAGAACGGTGATGGAGTTCGGGTATGTCGTCGGGACTGGTTGACCGGCGTAGGTGAAGGTCTGGCCGTAGCTGCCGACCGCGTAGCTCTTGGCCTGGCCATGCGGTGCCGTGGATGTGGGGGAGGGGCCAGGATTGGGGGAGACGGCTTCCCTGACACGCTGGGCCTGCTCTTTGACGTAGGGCAGGCTGCCCTGGGTATAGACGAAGAAAGCAATTCCGGCGCAGAGAAGTATGAAGACTAGGGCCGGGAACTTTGCTTTTCGTGCTCTTTTGGGCATCTAGATAAAGTTCTACGGCCCTCTCGGGCTTCAAATATCAAGGGCGGGCAGGCTTTTGATTATCTTCTGTGTTTCTAGGCTGACGGTGATGACCCGGCAGAAGAGATCTAGCGGATAACGGGCGTTCCCCATGGTCTCGGTTGCCCAGAGATTGGCGTCGTTGACGATACCGCTGTCTTTGTCGGTCGTGACGGCCTGGCGTTCCATGACCCATTCGAGCGCGGGTTTACCGTTTACGACGTATTCGTAGGCTTCGAGCGGGATGTTGCGAATAGTGATATGCGGGTTGTAGACGACCGTGGATTTATCCGCCTTCGAGGCGAACTTCATCTTCGTGACCCGGTATTCGGAATCCGTGAGGGCGGCCAAACGCGTGCCTAGGTCAAGCGTAACAGGGTATGCTTCTACGGTTTCGTAGTTGAGGTGAAGTTCGGCCAAGGCGCGCCCGGCTTTTGAGAATGCCCAGAATCCCGCTGCGGTTTTAATGCATGGAATACGGGGGAGTTCTTTACTTAAGTTGTCGGCGTAACGTGTGCGGTAGTCGGGGGAATGCAGAAGCCCGTAAACGTAGTAGAAGATGTCTTCTTTGGTGACAGATTCGCTAGGGTAAGCAGTTTGAAAATGGGCTAGACCTGCTTCTGAAATCCCATCCCTGCGCTGCATTTTTAAGACGCTCTCGCCAATGCCATTGCCAAATAGTTCACCGCCATCAGCACTCGAGTCATCGACCAAGTCATAAATGTAGAGCGGGAAAAATTGTGAACCAACCATATCCGCAGTATGCAGACTGGGGACGCAATTAGTGATAATTGCGGATAGCTTACTTCGAGAATCGGGACTGGAAAACCCAATTGCAATATTCTCGAATTCACCTGTTGGGAATAGGCGGGGAATTTGATAAACCATCTCATTTAAGCGTCTATCAAAATATAGCCACTGTTTAGTGAATGGCCGATAGAGAGCGCATGTGATTTTACTAGAATCAAATTCGATTGCTTTGTTTTTAGCGAGGTCCCCCTTTAGGGCGCGAGTCCAGCTGATATGACTTGGGTCATTATCGATAAAGCCATCAACTAGCTCGTCACGGGCCTTCTTATCAAGATTTCCATGGACCTCATGGAAACGCTCCACCTCTCTATTGTAGAAACCGATCAATCGAAGGATATTGGATTCAGTAGCTTTTTTGGATGCATTGAACACCCAGTCATCTCGCTGAGATTTTATACCATTTGAATATTTCGAGAAGAGCGCCACATATGCATTCTCGTCCTTGCTCCCCATTACAATATGCTCCGAAAATGAGCTGTCTCTTTGCTTAAGCCAATCACCATGCTCATCCGGCACTATCGGAGACCAACCCGAAGACGCCGAAATCCCGCCCACGCTCGCGAAATCGTGAATAATTTTCAGCTTTTGTTCTGTGGTTAAATAATCACCGATGTCATGGAAATTAATACCTTTCGACTTCGCCCCTGGGTTTTTCACCAAGAGAGAGATTGCGATAGGTGCGCGGCTGCCACTTCCAAAAATCTTGCCTCCTTCTCTTCGCGACAACTCACCGGAGGTCCGTTGATTTCCTCTTAAGTGAAACACATAGATAGACGAAAATTCATCGGCTAAGCACTTCCGGATACCAGCTGCGGCGTTACCTTCCAGAAATCCGCCATTGGTCACGAAGCCAACAATACCAGATTTACCGATTCGGTCGGACGCCCACCGAATTGAGCGAATGTAGGAATTGTATAGGCCGTTTTTATTAACGGCATCGGAATTATCTCCATATGTATCTCGAATACGGCCATCAAGCACAGGATATGATACATTCTGATTATTGTCATTCGCATCATCTTGCCCCTTGGAGTAAGGCGGGTTTCCCATAATAACCCGAATATCCAACTTGGTCTGCCGCTTGCGACGCTCGGAGTTGTTTTCCATCAAATCGCTCACCAAGTCATCCTTCTCATACATCTGAAAGGTGTCCGTTAAACAGATGCCTTCAAAGGGAACGTATTCTTTACCTACAAGGCTGTGATAAACCGCCTCAATGTTGATGGCCGCGATGTAGTAGGCTAGCAGCACAATCTCATTGGCGTGGATCTCGTGCTTGTATTTATGCGAGAGCTGGTCGAGAGGGATAAGACCGCTTTGAAGTAGCCGTGTAACGAACGTGCCCGTGCCGGTGAACGGGTCGATGATGTGGACGCCATTCGTTCCGAGGGTAACATCGAACTCCTGTTTGAGCAGGTCGTTAATGCTGTGGATAATGAAGTCCACGACTTCAACCGGGGTATAGACGATACCCAAGCGCTCGGTCATCCGGGGGAAGGCGTTGCGGAAGAACTTATCGTAAAGCTCCACGACAATCTTCTGTTTGCCTGCCGCATTGTCGATGTTCTCGGCCCGCATCCGCACGCTGGCGTAGAACTTTTCGAGGGTATCGGCTTCCTTGTCCAGGCGGTGCTCGTTGAGCACGTCCAGCACTTGCTGCATGGCGAGCGAGACAGGGTTGTTGCTCGCAAAGCTGTAGTCTTTGAAGAGGGCGTCGAAGACCGGTTTCGTGATGAGGTGCTGGGCTAGCATCTCAATGACCTCCGCGTCCGTGATTGAGTCATTGAGGTCGTCGCGCAGCTCGTCCGCGAAGGATTTGAAGGCGGCAACCTCCTTCACGTTCTCGGGATTCGAGACGATGGTCGTGATGCGGGAGATATGAGTCTGGGCAATTTTGGCGATGTCCTTGGCCCAATCGTCCCAGTGATTCCGGTTGCCGCATTTTTTGACGATACGGGCGTAGAGAGCCTTTTCGAGTTCACCTACGTTGAACTGAATTTCGGCCTGCTTGCCCTGTGGCTGTTGCTCGGGCGTGCCGATGGTGTGTTGCCCTGCGCCGGTCGTCTTCTTTTTGCCCGTGTCCGTGCTCTTCGATTTGGGTGCCTTGCGCTCAACCTTATCAGTGATCGCGATTACCTCCATCTTTCGGGTGTCCTTGCCGATGAGGTCGAGCTTGTTGATGAACGCATCAAACTGGTCGTCGTGCGACCGGAGCGCCTGCAGAACCTCCCAAACGACCTTGTAAACCTTGTTGTCGTTCAGCGCCTCGGCCTCGTCCATACCCGCAGGGATGACCACGGGAAGGATGACGTATCCGCGCTTTTTCTTCCCGGTCGGGTCTTTTCGCATGACGCGGCCGACAGACTGAACCACGTCCACTTGAGAATTGCGGGGCGTAAGGAAGAGAACGGCATCGAGAGCAGGCACGTCCACACCCTCCGAGAGACATCGGACATTGCTTAAGATCCGGCAGGTGTCGGCAGGGGCCTCGGCCTTAAGCCAATTAAGGCGGTCCTCTTTCAATGATGCTCCCATCGAACCGTCCACGTGCTGCGCTTCGCAAAGTAGGTGGCTGGCTTGCGCGTCGGGTTCCTTCTCTCGGTAGGCCTCAACGACGGCGGCAAACATTTCTGCGATTTCCTTGGAGCTAACCCGGTGGTGCTTCGCTCCTGGAATGCGATCAATGACTTGGCAGAACGCGACGGCGCGGCGCATCGGGTCGGCGTCGTTTCCGTCCTGAAGGCCCTGCTTTGCGAGTGCTTTCCAGCATCCGACAATGCGGGCCGCGTCATCTACTTTCAGCTGGTTGTTTTCGTCTTTGAGAAGGTTTTGGAGGCGCTCGCTGACGTGGTCTGAACTGATGGTCAGGACGATGACCTTGTAGTCGCACAAGAGGTCCAGGTGAACGGCTTCGGAAAAAGTGATGACGTGGAGCTGGTCACCGAACTTCCCAGTGTCGTCCATCGAGCAGAGTTCGGCGTTCTCCTTCTCTGCCGTGGCCTTGGCCGTGTCCCCGTAAATACGGGGCGTAGCGGTCATGTAGAGACGTTTCTTGGCCTTGATGAACGCGGCATCGTGGACCTTGACGAAGGTGCTTTCTTCCTCGCCGTCGAAGGTGGCACCAGTCGTGCGGTGCGCCTCGTCACAAACGATTAGGTCAAAGTCGGGGAGGCCGTGCTGTAATTGAGAATTCGATACTACCTCGATTGAATGGTAGGTAGAGAAGACGACGTTCAGGTGTGTCTTGTCCTGGCGTTTCTTGAACTCGATGGCCAAGCGGCCTGCATCCGTGGTCGCGGGGTAGCGTAGTTCGTGGGCGAAGGTGGTGACAGTGTCCTCGTCGCGTTTGCGCTTCTTGCCGACCTCGGAGTCTGAGCACACTGCGAAACAATGGAGCGGGATTTTGGTTTGTTGCGTCCACTCCGTGAGTGCTTGGGAAAGCAATGAAAGGCTGGGGACAAGGAAGAGGACTCGACCACCGGGGCCGGCAAGTTGCTCGGCGATTTTCAGACTGGTGAATGTCTTGCCGGTGCCGCACGCCATGATGAGCTTGCCACGGTCGGCCTTGCTCAAGCCGGACAGCACATCGGCAATGGCGCGGTTTTGGTGGGGCCTGGGGTCGTTTTTCTTTTTTAAAACGGGAGCCTGGGAGGGCTGGTAACGCGACCAATCTATCTGGCTGTTTTCGAGGTCGTGGAGGTCGAGCTTAGTGACGGGCGGATTCTGGTCGAATAGGGCAAGATCCGCGTTCTCGGTCCAGTCGTTCGTCGTGGAAACGATGACTCGGTGCTTGAACGGCTTTTGACCGGAGGCGGTGAAGAAGCTGTCGATGTCTTCTTTTCTAATGCGGTAGCCTGGGTCGTAAAACTTGCACTGGATGGCGTGGAACTCCTCGGTCCCGCGTGTCTGGGCAACCAGGTCAATGCCCGTGTCTCGGCCGTCAATGCCTTGGGCTTTGGCCCAATCGGCATACGTCCATACCTCCCGGTAGAGGTCGGCGTAGATGGGCTCGTTGCGGAAGTAGGCGCGAATCAGCTCCTCGAAGTAGGTTCCCTTTTCTCGTTCGGATTGGGCGGTCTGGCGGAAGTGGGTGAGGAGCGCGGTGAGGGAAGCGGATTCAGCCATGGATGAGGGAGCCGGTTTTAAACGGAGTGGGGGAGCTGGGCAAGGGATAGTCGGGGGGCTGTGAAACTTAGGCGGAGGCGGGCTTACTTAGGTAGCCGGGGGCTAGTTTGGCGTTTTCCACGTCATGCAGCGCTACTCTGTTACGAAGGCAGAGCGGGAGCGTATTTAGGTGCTGGCTTTCGGAGCAATCAACGCTCCAGAGCCGCAAGACGTAAGCTGCTAGTGACGCGCGAACCCGCAGGATGTGGACGCCAGCAACCATCTGAAATTCCTGCTCCGTCATTGCCCGGCTCTCGGGCTTAGCTGCGGGATGTGGAATCAGCTCAAGTTTCAGCATCTTGTTCCACTCGTCATCGAACTCCTTCGTTTCCTCGTTGAGCGGTTTTGCGTCGCTGAGCACCTCGGCGCTCTTGATGCGGTTCAGGATGAAATCGCAGAACATTTTTTTCCTTCTGCAATGAGCGCGAACCATCCATTTCAAGCCTGTTCCCGCCAAGTTGAACGGCACAATCTCACGGGGGCCGCGATTACCGCTGTCAGACAGATACTCGATTCGCAGGACTTGGTTCTGGCTGATCGCACGGGAAACTGCCGCAAGGATGTGTGTCGGGGGAGCCTGCATCCGGCTCGGCATTTCGCAGGGAATCATCACCTCCGGTTCGGAGCCAAAATCGTCTCCGATACCGTGGACAAGCGCACGAAGTAGCTGCTTCGGCTCCTTATCCTTGAGGAAGACCGGTGCAAAGCTCGGGTTGATGCGATAGACCTTCGTAGCGGTGTCGAACTCGATGTTATCCGGTGCCTCTTCGCGGTAAATTGCCAAATCCCGCGTCGCGGCGGCCTCACTTATGCCGAACCTTTTGATTAAATCGCTACGATTTATTTGCCCAGTAAAATAGATCCTAAACTCAAGATAGTTAAGGCGTTCTCTCTGATTTTGGGAGTGTTTTTCCATGTGGCGTGGGGCGCTTTGTCAAAAAGAGTTCTTGTCATAATCAAATTGAGCGGCACTCATTTTGACCAGATTAACGGCTCAGAAAGAGCCTATGCGAAACGAGAGTCAAACCGAACATCACAAACAATGGCTACTAATCCTCCCAAGGGTGACGGTCACCGCAACGGTGCCGTCCGCGACAGATCTCAATTTCAGACTCCTTCCGGACTCTGGGCAAAACGTGACGGCGAAACCGGCCGCATCATGGACGTGAAGACTTCTACGCCGACGCCGCACAAGGGCGTTCGCAAGGAGAAGTAAGACGAAAAAACAAAAACTAGAACAAAACATACGTTATAATAATAGACATGAAACCTGATAAGAAACTTGTTACTATCATTGTTGAAGGCGCTCCTCATGAGTGGCCTAAAGATGAGATCACCTATGCAGAGGTGGTGAAATTGGAGGTTCCTGGGTATCCTCAGACCCCTCCCATTGCCTACGCCGTAAAATATACTCGCGGCCAAGGAAATAAGCCGGAGGGCACCCTTACGCCCGGAGGCTCGGTCAAAACCAAAGAAGGGATGGTATTCAGTGTTTCAGAAACTGGTCAGTCATAATCCCGACATTGGTCGCTTAATTGACAAGGGCTATGCCCTTGCAGTCGATACGACGACGCACTTGGTCGTGCGCGATATTCCCTATCTTGATGCGCAAAAGCAGCTCAAGATAGGCAGTATTGTGGCTAAGATGACCTCGGCCGATAACGTGGTATTTCAGCAGACCGACCACCAAGTCTTTTTTGCGGGCGACATGCCGCACGGATTGGATGGAAATCCTATGGTTCATCTTGGCGGCGGGGGCGCATCAATTACGCTCTCTGCTGACGCGAAAGATGTAGTTGTTCGGCGTTCGTTTTCCTATAAGTATAAGGAGGCAGGCGTCATGCGAGCTTACAAGGATTTCGAGGAGAAGATTGATGCTTATGTGGGGCAGATCTGCACCCCGGCGATGGAGTTGTTTGGGGTAACGCCCTTCACGCATAGGGCGGTTCAGAGTTTTACGCCTGATCCGATTTTCAAATTTCAAGACACGCATACAAGTCGTGCCGATTTGACTGAACTGGCTGAGAAGCTGTCCGGTGATGTTGTTGCCATAATTGGAGCTGGCGGGACTGGCTCCTACATTCTTGATTTTCTATCCAAGTGTCGCGTTAAAGAAATTCGTATATTCGACTTGGATGAATACCATGTTCACAATGCCTTTCGTTCACCTGGAAGCGTGAATGAAGGTGAGTTCGGAAAAGCCAAAGTTGAAGTTCTGGCGAATCGTTACAGCAGTTTTAGGCACGGTGTGGTTCCGGTTCGTAAATATGTGGATTCCGACTGTGCTGCAGATTTTGAAGGCGTTACCTTTGCATTTGTTTCAGTAGATAAAGGGTCGTCGCGTTCACAGATTTTCGACCTGCTCATCAAGCAGAAGATTCCATTCATTGATGTTGGAATGGGCCTAAAGAAAAAGAATGGCTCATTACGTGGAATGATTCGCGCAACCTACTATTCCGTTGAACAGGCGGAGGCGGTTCGGGAGTTGGGCCTAGCTGAAATGGCCGATGGTGAGGAGAATCTTTACCGGACAAACATACAAATAGGGGAGTTAAATGCTCTGAACGCCTGTTTGGCAGTTATGAAGTTTAAGAAAATCAGGGGTTTTTATGGTGAGCTTGAGGACTTTTATAACGTCTTCTTTGATGTCTCTGATATGAAATCAACCTTTCTCCCCGAACGTAAAGATGAAGATTCAACGCCTGACGCTTAAGAGGGTTGAGTTCATGCCCAAGGAGCTTGCTTCGGGGGTCTTGTATGTCGCGGAGCAGTATGGCGCGGCTGCGCACTTATGCGCGTGTGGCTGTGAACGGAAAATTAGAACTCCTCTCGGGCCGACTAGTTGGTCCTTAACTGAGGATGAAAATGGCCCTACTTTAAGGCCGTCTGTCGGCAACTGGCAGCAAGACTGTAAGAGCCATTACATTATACAGGACGGAGACGTTATTGAATGCGGCCGGTGGAGTGATGAGGAGATTATATCCGGGCGCATGCGTGAGCAGGAGACGGCGAAGGTATATTTTGAACGGAAGTATGGCCGGAAACGCGGTCTTGAGCGGTTTTGGGCATGGGTTCGGAAGTTCTGGCGCTAAGTCCCATACCTTCCGTTCTTGGCGGGCTTGCTGGTTTACCACGACGGGGGCATTTTTCGACCCTTGAAAGTTTCCCGCCCCATCCCTGCCGCCGTCTCTCCGTTCCCGAAGCGTCCGCTCTCGGCCGTGGCGGTGCGTGCCGGGTTCCCGTCGCCGGCTGACGACCACCTCGAAAAGCGGTTAGACTTGGCTGAGCTGGTCGGCATCCGCGCGCCCGAGGCCGTTTTCTTCATCCGTGCCGAGGGAGATTCGATGACGGAGGCGGGAATCCATTCGGGGGACACAATGGTCATTGACCGGTCCGTCGAGCCGGGAGACGGGCATGTCGTCGTTGCTGAGATGGCCGGAGAGTTCGTCGTGAAGGTGCTGCGGAAGCGTGGGCGAAAGCTCTACCTCGAACCGGCGTCGAAAAATCCAAAATACACCCCTGTCGAGGTTACGGATTTAGAGGGACAAGTCTGGGGCGTTGTCACTGCAGCTGTGCGCCCGTTGAAGCGTCTGTGAGAGGGGGCCTGCCGCCATGTATGCCCTCGTTGACTGCAACAATTTCTACGCCTCGTGCGAACGAGTCTTTAACCCGCGTCTAGCAGGGAAACCGGTCGTCGTTCTGAGCAACAATGACGGGTGCGTGGTGGCACGGTCTGCTGAGGCGAAAGCTATGGGCATCGAGATGGCCGGTGCCTGGCATCAAGTATCGGAGCGTTACCCGCAGGTCGTGGCGCTGTCCTCAAATTACGCTCTCTACGGGGAGATGAGCCGAAGGGTGACGACGACGCTCCGGGGCTTCTCGTATCAGTTAGAAAACTACAGTATTGACGAATCGTTTCTTGAATTTCTCCCCGGCGTGGACTGGGACAAGCTCGGGCGGGAGATGAAGCGGACCGTTAAGCGGCACACGGGTTTGCCCGTGTCGGTCGGGTTCGGTGAA
>Ga0207704_10001284_pt1 | contig 11229 bp, 7 predicted proteins | sample KBSMisM12_FD_184308 | JGI IMG/M metagenome (GOLD analysis project Ga0207704, IMG submission 184308) | Miscanthus rhizosphere microbial communities from Kellogg Biological Station, Michigan, USA - KBS Miscanthus M1-2 (SPAdes) (version 2) | ecosystem: Host-associated > Plants > Roots > Rhizosphere...
ATGGACATAGCGGTTGATGGTGTGCGTTTTGCCGCTGCCCGGCTCTCCTGTTAAGAAAACGCTAGCGCCGGTTTTAAGGATATCGAGCGCTTGTTCCTGGGTCATAGAGAGAATAACATCTTGCCTATCTTACTTGATGCTGGCCAAAGGGCAAAATACTTCTACTTGAAAAGTTTTTGAATACTGAGAGTATAAGTAGGAGAACTTAGCCATGGTTCTCCTTGAAACCTCCCCGTCGAGCGAGTAATCGCAAAACGGGGTTTTCTTTTATAATGATTGGGTGTACGGTTCGGCTAACTTACGCCACTTAGGCTAAGCCAACTCAACCGTCCGACGCCCCTCCCAATTAAGGCTAAGGACGGTCTTTATTTAATCTGAATATTATTTCTGGTATATTGACGGCACGTTCCTTAGGAGAAAAACAGTGAAATCGTTTCTTGCTTTTACCGTTCTGCTCGTAACCACTTTCTTGCTACTGGGAATACCAATCTTTTTAGGCTTTATGATTCGTAGTTATTGGCGAGAGAAAGACGAGGGGAATAGGTATATATACAAAAATATCATCCTAGTACTCTTCGTCCTTATGGCTGGCATGATAGCCGTCGTTGTACTTTCCTGCCAAGCACCCTCTTCTATTCGCTCATAACGAGCGATTTTTTTAAAAAACCACCCGGATGGGTGGTTGGACGGGAATTGGCGGAGAGCCTTAGGCTTTGACTCGAGCTGCTCGTCGATAACGACGAAAGCGTCTAGTTGTAGTCGGGCGGTTGGTTCCCGGATCGTGACCGTCCTCATATTCGACCAAACCCTTGGTCACCAGCCGGTCGATAGTGCCGCGAAGCCATCGAAATGTCATTGGAGCTGGCAAGCTATCTAGTATCTCAAGGCCAGTCTTACCTTGTCGACGGTTAAGAACCGCCAATACATCTTTGTCTGAAATCTTACGTACCATACAAACCCTCCTTATTGGGCGCAACAACAATCTTACCCTTTTTGTACCAAAAAATCCAGCCTTTCGACTGGATTTTTTAGCTAAGTTTTTAGAGTTGCTTACGTCTTTATTTACCCTTCGCTACGCTTCGGTATTTCTCCCTCCCAGAAACTGGGTCGGTCGAAATCAATATCTAGATATTTCGCTAAAAACTTACGTTTTTATCTCAATATCTACACCAGCTGGAAGATCAAGGTTCATCAAGCTGTCTAGGGTTTTTGGATTTGGGTCCAAAACGTCAATAATGCGCTTGTGAATACGGATCTCGAACTGCTCGCGAGCATCTTTGTGGACGAAGGTTGAACGGTTAACGGTAACCAAAGACTTCTCAGTTGGGAGCGGAATCGGGCCAGCAATGATGGCGCCGGTTCGCTCAGCCGCTTCGATAATCTTTTTTGCGCTGCGGTCGATAACGCGGTAATCGTAAGCTTTGAGCTTGATCCGGATGGATGATTTAGCGTTTTCGCGAGCGGCTTTGGTTGTCATTTAAGGAGCAATTCTTAAGTTATTTACTTGATAATTTTGGTAACAACACCAGCACCGACGGTTTTACCACCTTCGCGAATCGCGAAGCGGAGTTTTTCTTCCATAGCGATTGGAGCAATGAGTTTAACTTTGAAGGTAGTGGTGTCGCCAGGGACGATCATTTCTTGACCTTCTGGGAGTTCAACTTCACCAGTAACGTCAGTGGTGCGGAAGTAGAACTGAGGCTTGTAACCCTTGGCAAACGGAGTGTGTCGGCCACCTTCTTCTTTTTTAAGAATGTAGGATTCAGCTTCGAACTCGGTGTGGGGAGTAACAGAGCCTGGCTTGGCTAAAACTTGACCGCGTTCAACGTCGGCGCGCTCTAAGCCACGAACCAATAAACCAACGTTATCGCCGGCTTGACCTTGATCGAGCTGCTTGCGGAACATCTCTACGCCGGTAACGACGGTTTTGACGGTTGGCTTGAGACCAACAACTTCCACTTCTTCACCAACCTTGACCATACCGCGTTCAACACGACCAGTAACAACAGTACCACGGCCCTTGATGGAGAAAACGTCCTCAACAGGCATCAGGAACGGCTTGTCGGTTTCGCGAACTGGGTCAGGAACGTAGGTGTCGAGAGCATCAACTAAAGCTTGGATAGATTTCTCGGCTTCGGCATCGCCTTCAAGAGCTTTCAAGGCAGAACCACGAATAATTGGAGTGTCTTTGCCTGGGTAATCGTTCTTGATCAAGAGGTCGCGAATTTCTTCTTCGACCAACTCAAGCAGCTCTGGATCAGAGACTTGGTCGCATTTATTCAAGAAAACAACGATGTAAGGGACGCCAACCTGTTTGGCCAGCAAGATGTGCTCGCGGGTTTGAGGCATTGGACCGTCAGGAGCGGAAACCACTAGAATAGCGGCATCCATCTGAGCGGCACCGGTAATCATGTTTTTGACGTAGTCAGCGTGACCTGGACAGTCGACGTGAGCGTAGTGACGCTTGTCTGATTCGTACTCAACGTGATAGGTGGCGATAGTAATACCGCGCTGTTTTTCTTCTGGAGCGTTATCGATCTGATCGACAGCTCGCTTTTCGGCGTGACCAGACTTAGCCAACACGTTGGTGATGGCAGCGGTCAAGGTAGTTTTACCGTGGTCAACGTGGCCAATAGTGCCGACGTTTACATGGGGTTTGTTGCGTTCAAATGTTGCCATTTCTCTCCTTTATTATTTTCCCTTATATTTACTGCGTTTTATAAAACTTGTTTTGTGGTCAATCTTTTTGTATTGTATCTGTTTTTACCAAGAAGCGTCAAGAGCCAAAAGTAAAATTATTTAGCGTTCTTGCCAATTATTCCCTCGGCAATATTGCGGGGAACTTCTTCGTAGTGGTCGAACTCCATCGTGAAGGAAGCTCGGCCTTGGCTCATACCACGCAGTTCGGTAATGTAGCCAAACATCTCGGAGAGCGGTACTTCAGAATCAATAACTCGGGAATTACCGCGGTCTTCTGAGCCCATAATCCGGCCACGACGGGAGTTAAGATCACCAACGACTGAGCCGAAGAATTCGTCTGGTGTCGTGACTTCAACCTTCATAACGGGTTCCAGAATAACTGGGCCAGCGTTTTTAACACCATCCTTCATCGCCATTGTAGCGGCAATTTGGAAGGCGATATCAGAAGAGTCGACATCGTGATAGGAACCGTCGTAGACCGTCACTTTAACATCAACTAATGGGTAGCCAGCAATTACACCCTTAGAAACCGAATCTTTAACACCCTTTTCGACCGACGGAATAAATTCGCGAGGGATAGAGCCACCAAAGACTTTATTCACAAACTCGAAGCCTTTGCCGCGTTCGAGCGGTTCAATTTCTATCCAAACGTGGCCGTATTGGCCGCGACCACCAGTTTGTTTGATGTATTTACCTTCTTGTTTAACGGAACGAGTAATCGCTTCTTTGTAAGCAACTTGTGGCTGGCCTTTATTGGCTTCAACACTAAATTCGCGCTTCATTCGATCGACGATAATATCCAGATGTAGCTCACCCATACCTTCGATAAGCGTTTGGTTGGTTGTCTCATCTTGGCTTAAACGCAACGTTGGATCTTCGGCGGCTAACCGTTGAAGGGCAGCACCCATTTTTTCTTGATCGGCTTTGGTTTTTGGCTCGATCGACATTTTAATAACTGGTTCTGGGACGGTAATGCGCTCCAAAACGATCGGTGAACTTTCAGCACAGAGGGTGTCACCGGTCGTGGTGTTCTTAAGGCCAACGGCAGCAGCAATTTCGCCAGCGTAAACTTCAGTTACGTCTTCTCGAGAGTTGGCGTGCAAGCGGACAATCCGACCGACGCGTTCTTTGTCGCCCTTAGAGCTATTAAGAACATAGCTACCAGCCGTTAATTTGCCGGCATAAACGCGGAAGAAGGTGAGCGAACCAACATAAGGGTCGGTCGCAACCTTAAACGCTAGAGCGGTAAACGGCTGATCGTCGGAAACGGTCCGCTCAATCCCCTTCTCTGGATCTTTCGGGTCAGTTCCCATAACTGGTGGCTTCTCGAGGGGTGATGGTAAGTAGTCAATAACAGCGTCAAGCATCGGCTGGACACCTTTGTTTTTGAGGGCCGAACCGGCCAAAACTGGAAAAACTTGAACGGCAATAACGGCTTTACGCAAAGCGGCTTTTAGCTCACTAATAGATAGCTCTTCGCCGGCAAAGTACTTTTCCATCAAGGCTTCGTCGGTTTCGGCAATTTGTTCGATCAGTTTGTTACGATATTCTTCAACTTCGGTCTTCATATCGGCTGGAACGTCTTCGATAACAGGTTTAATGTCGACGTCGTTCGTCCAGACAATGGCTTTATTTTGCAGCAAATCAACAACACCTTTAAGCTGGTCTTCCGTTCCGATTGGAAGTTGCATAATGGCGACTTTAGCGCCGAGACGATCCTGAATCGTTTTAACTACAAATTTAAAGTCCGCGCCAATTCGATCGAGTTTATTTACAAAACAAATGCGAGGTACTTTGTATTTATCGGCTTGGCGCCAGACGGTTTCGGATTGAGCCTCCACGCCAGCCACGCCGTCAAAAACGGTGACTGCACCATCGAGAACACGCAAACTACGCTGAACTTCGATCGTAAAGTCGATGTGGCCGGGGGTATCGATAATGTTAATAGAGTGGTCGGCCCAAAAACAGGTAGTTGCAGCCGCGGTAATGGTAATGCCGCGCTCTTTTTCTTGCTCCATCCAGTCCATGGTGGCAGCGCCTTCGTGAACTTCGCCGATTTTGTAAGATTTACCGGTGTAGTACAAGATACGCTCGGAAACGGTGGTTTTACCGGCATCAATGTGAGCGATAATACCGATATTACGGACGTGATCTAAGGCGTATTCGCGTGCCATTATTTACGACCTCGTAAAATAATCGAAATTACAGCTAGAACAGCAAAAACCACAAAAATAATTAGGCCAAAGGATAAAACATGAACAAAATTATCGTGAATCGAATGACAGTCAATAGCTGCCGAACACGGCCGATCTTCGAGAAATAATGTCCACCATCCCCAAGAGATTAGCCCTATGGCTGCAATGGCAGAGGTAGTTTGAGTAAAAAGCCGCGAGTTCATCCTGCAAGACTTAGTAGCGAGCAAAGTGAGCAAAAGCACGGTTGGCTTCGGCCATTTTGTGCAGATCTTCGCGCTTTTTCATGACATTGCCGGTATTGTCGAGAATGTTTTTCATCTCTTCATATAAAGCAGTGCTCATATCTTTGCCTTTTTGCTTGCGCGAGATTTCCAGTAACCAACGCATGACTAAGACAACTTTACGAGCTGGTTTCACTTCCATTGGAACTTGGTAGGTAGCACCACCGACTCGGCGAGAACGAACTTCTAGAATTGGCGAGGCTTTTTCGATAATGTCGCGGAGCAGAACTGGGGCTTCGGTGCCACGTTCTTTAGCTAAGCGCTCGAGCGAAGAGTAGACAATATCTTCGGCCACAGACTTTTTACCGTCCCACATGACTTTATTGATGAATTTACTAATAATTGGGTCGTGGTAATGGCTATCGAGAACCAATTTGGGTTTTTTGATGTGTCGTTGTCCGCGCATTACTTACTCTTTTTAGCTCCGTATTTACTGCGACCTTGTTTGCGATTCTCAACACCTTCAGCGTTCAAGATACCGCGAACGATGTGATATTTAACACCAGGTAAGTCTTTAACACGACCGCCTCGAATCAGCACTAAGGAGTGCTCCTGCAAGTTATGTTTAATACCGGGAATATAAGCAGTCACTTCTTGGCCGCTGGTTAAGCGAACACGAGCGATTTTACGCAAAGCCGAGTTTGGCTTTTTCGGGGTCATCGTAGTGACTTTCGTGCAAACCCCACGCATAAACGGCCGGCCTTTGACGATTTCGGTTGGTCGGTTTTTGAGACTATTATAACCGCGGTGCAGCGCCGGAGACTTTGATTGGTTCCGAATCTGTTTGCGGGGATGCTTGATGAGCTGATTAACTGTAGGCATTAGGATTTATTCTACGCTATATTTCGTTTCTACTCAACTCTTGATTGAGCGCTTTTTGGCTTTAATCTCGTCTTCGACGGCTTCTTCGGTTGTTTCTTCCTCTTTGACCTTGGTGGTATCGATATTATCAACGACGTTTTCGTCGTCTTTGGCGGCTTTGAGAATCCGGTCGGTTTCAAAGTTGTCTGGTGCCTGGCCAAGGAGGCCGGAGTCACCTTTTAACGACTCGTTATAACCAGTTCCGGCCGGGATCAGCTTACCGATAATGACGTTTTCTTTAAGACCACGGAGCGGATCAACAGCGCCTTGAATGGCAGCCTTAATTAAGACGCTGGTAGTTTCCTGGAAGGAAGCGGCCGAAAGGAAACTGTTGGTCTGGAGTGAGGCTCGGGTAATACCCAGAATAATCTGCTCGTATTGGCATGGGCGTAAGCCACGTTTTTGGAGGTCGTTATTAAGTCGATCGATCTCTAATTTACTTAAGACCTGACCGCCTAAGAGCGTGGAGTTACCACCTTCGATGACACGGACTTTGGAGAACATACAGCGAACAATAATTTCGATATGTTTCTCGTTAACACCAGCGCCGTGACCAGAGTAGATGTTCTGGACTTCTTTGATGAGGTAATCCTGGGTTGGGCGTAAGCCTTTAAGCTCGAGCGAGAGGGACGGATCAATGTGACCTTCGGTCAGTTGAGCGCCCTTTTCGACGGTGTCGCCGCTTTTCACCTTCAAGCCAAAGTCGCCGGTAACGGTGTAGTCAGCTTTAACTGGTTCTAATGAAGTAACGGTCAGTTTCTTACCGTGGATATCAACTCGGCCAGGAATACCGGAACGAACGGCTTTTTTATCGGGAGCAGTAGCCAGAGCTTGTTTAGCTTTAACGACTTCCTTATCTTTAACTGAAGCAATGTAACCTTCTTCGAGTTCGTAGGTTTCGGATGGAACGTCGGTACTGACAATGTCGATGTAAGTTTTGTCTTTTTGCTCGTGGACAACCACTTTACCGCTAATCTCACTTAAGAGAGCAGCGCTATGCGGCGGTCGGGCTTCAAAGATTTCTTCAACACGTGGCAAACCAGAGGTAATATCGCCGACGGAAACACCACCCATGTGGAAGGTTTTCATTGTTAGCTGGGTACCTGGCTCACCGATGGCTTGAGCAGCCATAATACCAGCGGCGGTGCCAATATCGACAATTTTACCCGTCGAAAGATCGCGACCGTAACATTTTTGGCAAACGCCCCACTCAGCCCGACAGGTAAGAGTGGTCCGAACCATAATTTCGTCGATATTGTTTTCGATAATTACCTTCACCACATCTTCGGTGATCTCAGCGCCACTTTTAAGGATAGTTTTACCGTCTTTGGCTTTAAGGGTATCCATGACAACACGGCCAATCAAACGCTCTTCGTAAGCTTCGCCGTATTCATTGCTTTCAGATTTCTTAACAATTAAGCCTTCTTTAGTGCCACAGTCTTCAGTAGTAATGACTAAGTCTTGGGCCACGTCGACTAAGCGTCGAGTTAAGTAACCAGCATCAGCCGTTTTCAGGGAAGTATCAGACTTACCTTTACGAGAACCGTGAGTGGAAATGAAGTACTCAAGAACGGTCAAGCCTTCTTTGTAGTTAGAAGTGATCGGGACTTCGATAATTTCACCAGCCGGGTTAACCACTAAGCCTTTCATACCAGCTAGCTGAACCAGCTGATTGGAAGAACCGCGAGCACCGGAGGTAACCATCGTCCAGATAGAGCCGTTGTGGTCAAAAGAGGAATCCTTGACTTGTTTTTCCATTAAGTTACGAATCTCGGTCCATTTTTCGATCGAGAGCTTGCGTCGCTCATCGCGGGTAATTAAACCACGGCGGTAACGTTTGCTAATCTCATCAATAGCTGATTCGCCTTGCTTCATCAGCTCTTTCTTGCCTTCTGGAACGTTAATATCGAAGATTGACATGGTCATACCCGATCGTTCGGAGAATTTGAAACCGAGGGCCATGAGATCATCAGCTAACTTGGCTGTTGCTTGTTTGCCGAAAAGCTTATACACCTCACGCATAATCACTTTGAGGCGCTTAGTGTCGAGCGGCTCGTTAACAAACGGATAGTCGGCTGGGAAAACGGCATTAACAATAGCTCGACCAACGGTTGTCTTAATACGCTCTTGACCGACGCGTAATTCAATTTTAGCTTGCGGGTGAAGGAGGCCACGGTTATAGGCGGTTTTAACTTCGTCGATACTGACAAAAGCTTTGTTTTCGCCCTTAGCACCGTCTTTTTCATTAGTGAGATAGAAGAGACCAAAAACAATATCCAGCCGAGGAGCCGTCAAAGGTTCACCGGAAGCTGGTTTAAGCAGATTGTTGGTTGACGCCATCAGTTCACGAGCTTCGTACTTAGCTTTTTCGCTTAACGGTACGTGGACGGCCATTTGGTCGCCATCAAAGTCAGCGTTGTAGGCCGCACAGACCAATGGGTGAAGCTGGATAGCCTTACCTTCAATTAAGATCGGTCGGAACGCCTGGATACCGAGGCGGTGCAAAGTTGGAGCACGGTTGAGGAGGACGTGGGCTTCCTTAGTGACTTCTTCCAAAATCTCCCAAACTTCTGGGGTACCACGCTCAATTAAGCGAGCGGCATTTTTAACATTATGGACATAGCCTTCGTTAATGAGGCGGGAGATAACAAATGGCTTGAAGAGCTCGAGCGCCATCACTTTTGGCAAACCACATTGGTCAAGTTTTAAGTTTGGACCAACAACGATAACCGAACGACCAGAGTAGTCGACGCGTTTACCAAGCAAGTTCTGACGGAATCGGCCTTGTTTACCACGAAGCATATCGGACAGTGAGCGTGGTTGGCGACCCGGAGCGGCCTGAGCTTTACGAGCCGAGTTATCGATGAGGGCATCAACGGCCTCTTGCAGCATCCGTTTTTCGTTTCGGGCGATGACGTCTGGCGCCCCTTGGTTCATTAAGCGCTTAAGACGATTATTGCGGTTAATAACACGACGGTAGAGGTCGTTTAAGTCGCTGGAAGCAAACCGACCGCCATCAAGCTGAACCATTGGTCGGAGATCCGGCGGTAGAACGGGCAATTTATTAATAATAAACCACTCTGGTCGTAGACCAGCGAGTTTCATGTCAGTCAGAGTTCGCAAGCGCTTCGTTAAGCGACGAGCGCCATTTGGTAGAGCGTGAATCAGCTCTTTACGAATGCGAGCAATTTCTTCGTCCAGATCAACTTTTTTGAGGAGGTCAAGAACAGCTTCGGCACCGATACCAACTTTGACGATATTACCAAATCGCAGCGACAACTCGTGGTACTTGCCTTCGCTTAAGACCATCTTTGGCTCGAGGGCGTTAAGATCGGTTTTTGAGCCGCGGTAGTTAAGCTCCAAGCGTTCAAGACGTTCCGGTGAGTCTTTAAGTTGCTCCTTGGCAGCCTTAAACTCAACTTCTAGCTGCTCAAGCGCGCTTTTCTTCACTTCTTCATTAACAGACAGGACGATAAAGCTAGCAAAATAGACGACTTTTTCGATATCGGTAACGGCAACGTCTAAGACAGTGCTGAGAGTGTAGGGGACGCCACGAACGTACCAAATGTGAGCAACCGGGACGGCTAAGTCGATATGACCCATTCGTTCTCGGCGAACCGAGGAGCGAGTGACTTCAACACCACATTTGTCGCAGATAACGCCTTTGTAACGAATCCGTTTGTATTTACCGCAATAACATTCCCAGTCTTTGGTTGGACCAAAGATACGCTCGTCAAACAAGCCATCGCGTTCTGGTTTTTGAGTACGATAGTTAATCGTTTCCGGCTTTAAGACTTCGCCGTAGCTCCAGCGTTCGATATCATCGGGACTGGCAACCCGAACCCGTAGACCTTCGAAGTTAAGGAGATTAAATTCTAATTTTTCTGTCCGGGTGGACATACGTAGCTCGGCCATTATTTCAATCCTTTCTGGTGAGATTTTGGAACACTTTGAGCGGCTTCTTCGACTACGGGCTCTTCTTCGGTGACAGCCTCTGTCGTTTCGGCTTCTTTTTGAGTTGTTTCTTTTGGTTGAATCTGAGCCTCGAGCATACTTCGGCTAGCTTGGATGCTGTCTAGGCGCTCTTGGTCTTCAATGACCTCAACATTTAAGCAGAGGCTCTGTAATTCTCGAACTAAGACAGCGAAGGAAGCGGGAACCTGTGGTTTCTGAATTGGCTCGCCTTTGATAATTGCTTCGTAGGCTTTAGCGCGACCGATAACATCATCAGATTTAATAGTAAGCATTTCTTGCAATGAGTGAGCAGCGCCGTAGGCTTCGAGTGCCCAAACTTCCATTTCTCCAAAACGCTGGCCACCAAATTGGGCTTTACCACCGAGTGGCTGTTGAGTAACCATAGAGTATGGACCAGTTGAACGAGCGTGCATCTTATCATCGACAAGGTGAATAAGTTTAAGCAGGTACTTAACGCCAACGGTAGTTTCTTGATCGTAATCTTCGCCGTTACGACCGTCACGGAGTTGGATCTTACCGTTTTGGGGCAAGTCGGCTTTTTTGAGTTCGTTTTGAATATCGCCAACCGGAACGCCGTAGAAGGCTGGGGTGGCAACGGTGTAATTAAGCTTTTTGGCCGCCCAACCTAAGTGGGTTTCCAAAATTTGACCTAAGTTCATACGAGAGATAACACCGAGCGGGTTTAAGATAACATCAACTGGCGTTCCATCAGGCAAGAAAGGCATATCGGCTTCTGGTAGGGTGCGAGAGATAACACCTTTGTTACCGTGTCGGCCAGCCATTTTATCACCAACAGTGATTTTACGCAGTTGAGCGACCGAGACTTCGATCTGTTGGTAAACACCAGCGGGCAATTCATCCCCATTACCCTTGGAGAAAATTTTAACTTCGACAATCTTGCCTCGTTCACCGTGGGGAAGGCGCAAGCTCGTATCTTTAACGTCTTTGGCTTTTTCGCCAAAGATAGCGCGCAGTAATTTTTCTTCAGCTGTCAGTTCGGTTTCACCACGAGGAGTAATCTTTCCAACCAGAATATCACCACTGGAAACTTCGGCACCAATTCTGATAATGCCTTGTTCATCAAGGTTTGCCAGAGCTTCATCGCCGACGTTTGGAATATCGCGAGTAATTAGTTCCGGACCAAGCTTGGTATCACGGACTTCACAGGAGTATTTTTCAACGTGAATCGAAGTGAAACGATCGTCTCTCACTAACCG
>Ga0207704_10001289_pt1 | contig 11204 bp, 8 predicted proteins | sample KBSMisM12_FD_184308 | JGI IMG/M metagenome (GOLD analysis project Ga0207704, IMG submission 184308) | Miscanthus rhizosphere microbial communities from Kellogg Biological Station, Michigan, USA - KBS Miscanthus M1-2 (SPAdes) (version 2) | ecosystem: Host-associated > Plants > Roots > Rhizosphere...
GCGAGAACCGGTCGATCGCCTCCCAGCAAAACGCGAACGCGCGCTTGTTTTGCGGCAGGACCGCGCCGAACGGGTTGACCACAGCGACCTTGCCGGCCAGCTCGGCGCGCAGCAGCGTCGCCAGCGGCTGCGACAGCGGCTCCGGATCCGGAAACGGCGCCTCGTCATCGCGCACCGGAAGCCGCTCGCCCCACCAGTCCGTCTTGTAGTGGCGCAGCACCACGTCGCAGCGCCGCCCGAACAGCGCCACGCCGCCGTCGGCCAGCGGTTGCAGGTTGTACGGCGATCCGAGGACGACGTCCCACCCCTGCGCCTCGCACCAGCCGCGGTACAGCGCGATCAACGCGAGGTCCTCGCTGAGCTCGGTCGGGTAGACGATGCCGATGGTCAGCCCGCGATCCCCGGCGCCGCCGTCGCGCGCCGGCGGCGCGAACCGCGACATCACCGCGACGAACGCGGCGCGCAACCCTTGGTTGGGGTCAATCGTCCCCGCCGGCGCGCACACCGCGCTCAGGCTGATCGCCTCGGCCAGACCGCTGGGCGTGTCGCAGTTGACCTCGCACACCGCGGGCCAGTCGCCGTCGCGCAAGAAAACATCCGCGCGGGCGATCCCGTGCCACAGCGGCGCCGACGTCTGCCACATCAGCTTCTGCACGGGCGTCAGCGCGAAGAAGTCGTCCAGCAGCGCCGGCTGCGCGCGCACGATGCCGGCCAGCTCGTCGAGCACGGCCGCCACCGATTCGGCCGCGCGCGCCATCACCTCCCACTCCGCGCGCCGCACGCGCACGGGCTGGGCCTGGAACCGCGGGCGTCCGTCGAACCACGGATCCGTCACCAGTCCGGTTCGCGTCAGGCGCTGCGCGAAGTCGACGTAGTCGCGTGAGGAGCCGGCGAGCTCTGCTCGCCGCGCATCATCGCGGGAGGGTTTGGGAACCCTTTGAGGGTTCCCATGAGAGTAGTCGGCCGCCGTCATCCCAGCGCCGTAGCCAGCAGCGCCGTCCCGACGTAGGCGAGCGCCTCGATCGATCCGACCGCGACGCTGCGCTCCTGCGCGATCATCCGGTCCAGGGCCCCACCCCGCAGGCGCGCGGGCAACCCGAGCAGCAGCCGCGCCACCACCAGCTGCCGCACCGGGTACAGCGCCAGCGCCAGCAGCAGCGCGACCGCGAACGCGCGCAGCGACGCACGCCAGCCGAGGAACGGCCCCGAGGCGGCGTGCGCGACCACGATCGCCAGCGCGAGCGTGACGCCGACGTAGCTCAGCGCCGACGCGACGTTCTCTCCCATCACCTCTTGATCGTCGGCGTAGCGGGTCAGCCCGCGATACAGCAACTGCAGCGCGACCAGCGCGGCCACGCCGACGAGAAAGAAGCACGCCGACACGGTCAAGCTGCGCAGGTCGCGTCCGAAGAAACAGCTCTCCAGGATCCAGCCGACCGCGACGAAGTTGCCGCCAGCGACCAGCCCGGCGGCCAGGTTGCCGCGCGCGATCTCACGGCGCAAGCGTCCGCGCAGAAACACCACGCCGACCAGCGCGCCCGTCGTCCACAGCAGCACGATCCCGACGGCCGCGTACGCGGCGGCCCAGCGAAGGCCGCTCAGCCAGTCCTGCGACTCGCGCAGGACGCCGTCGACCACCACGCCGGCCAGCAGGGCCAGGCCGATGATGAAGCCGACCCTGCCCAGCGGGCGCGCCAGGTTGATGTCGGAAGACCGGGCCTCCATCGCACGCGAGTCTACGGGGAACACCGGTGGACCGCGAGACTGCATTCGTAACCGGTTTCGTATGCTCGTTACGCGCACGCGACACGGCGCGCGCGACGCAACGGCTTCCGGCGTCCGACGGTTGGTATAGCCGCTGCAGTTTTCCGGGCTCTGGGACGGGCGGGCGAAGTGGCGCAGGCAAGGCTGGGATCGGGAGCGCTGTCGTTCGCCGTTGCTCTGGTCCTCGCGGCAGCCGCCGCGGCTTGCGGCGACGACCTGTCCGCGCGCGTCGGGATTGGAAGCCAGGGTGGCCCCTCATCCGCCGGGGGAATCGGCGGGACAGCCATCAGCGGAACGGGCGGCAGCGCCGGCGCCGGCGCGACCGGCACGACCGGGACCGCCGGGTGGTCCGGTGGCGGTCCCATCGGCGGCAGCGGCCCGCCGCTGATGCCCGGTCCGTGCGCCGACATTTTCTCTGATGATCAGGTGCCGACCTACGAGCTGCAGATCGCGCAGTCCGAGTGGGCCGCGCTGATGAGCGATTTTCGTTCGATGCAGCAGAACATGGCCGCCCACGACGACTATCACCCGTACCACTACCTCGCCGAGTTCAAGTACGGCAACGAGGTCATCCGCAACGCGCTCATCCGCCTGAAGGGGTGGTCATCGTGGTGGCAATCCCAGATGGACGACCCGCCCAAGCTGCAGTTCGTGATCGCGTTCAACGAGGTCGACAGCCACGCGCGCTTCCACGGACTGCGCAAGATCGAGCTGGACATGCCGCGCATCGATCCCTCTTACCTGCGCCAGCGCATCGCGCTTTCGTACCTGCGTTCGCTGGGCGTCCCCGCCCAGTGCGCGAACAGCGCGCGCGTGTTCATCAACGGCGCGTTCTACGGTCTGTACACGAACCTGGAACGCCCGGACCAGGACTTCATCACGCGCGTGTTTCCCGACGCGGATCGCGGCGACCTGTGGGACTACGGCGGGGCGCTGCAGACCAACACGGACACGATGGGTCTGTCCAAGCCGCGCCTGAACGCCTTCTGGGCGGCGACCGACGCCGCCTCCGTCGCCGCGATCACCGACATGGACGAGGCGCTGCTGGAATGGGCGTCGGAGGCGATGCTGGGCGACCCCGACGGCTTCTGGATCGGCCACACGAACTGGCTGATCTACGATCACCCCACGCGCGGCTGGCTGTGGATCCCCCACGACCTCGACGCCACCATCGACTGGCTCGATCCGCGCATCGACCCGATGTACTACTGGGGCGGCCAGACCGCCGGCTGGGCGCCGCCCTGGCAGCACTACGTCGCCGTTCTGAAGGACGACAACTGGCGCGAGCACTACGTCGCCGCGCTTCGCCGCAGCCTCGACGCGTACGTGGCGGCCCAGCTTCCCGAGATGGTCGATCGCTTCGCCGCGCAGATCCGCGACGACGTCGCCGCCGATCCGACCCGCCCGTTCACCTTCGACGATCACCTGCGACAGGTCGATTACTTACGACAGTCGATCTTCGTGCGCATCGACAGCATCCGCGCCTGGCTGGATTGCCGCGCGGCGCCCGATGGCGCCGCCGACGCCGACCTCGACGGGCGGCCGTTCTGCATGGATTGCCAGGACACCGACCCGACGATCTATCCGGGCGCGCCCGAGATCTGCGGCGACACGGTCGATCAGGACTGCGACGGCACCGACCTCAAATGCAACTGAGTCGGGTCGCCGCGCAGTCCGGCCGAGCTACATCGGCGCGCCGGCGTTGATCCAGCTGGTGATGGTGCTGATCTGCGCCGCTGTCAGGCACGTGCGCATGCTCGGGCATTCGTCGGGCATGCGCGCGTTGGTGCAGCCGCTGACCGACGCCATGACCGCCTGCGCGATCACGCTGGTGCCGGGGTTGTTGGGAACGATCAGCATCCGGCTGGTGCACGAGGACATGACGCGCGATCCGCTGGGGTTGGCGTTGACGATGCGGCTGTAGAGACCCGTGTTGTTGCGCAGGTCGCTGTGCTGGGAGCCGTTGTGACAGTCGCCGGTGCCGCAGCTCGTGCCGAGGATCATCGCGACCTGTGCGAACGTCGCCGCGCCGCCGGTTCCGCCCGCCGCGCCGCCGCCGGTTCCTCCGGCCCCGCCGCGTCCGCCGGTGCCGCGTCCGCCGGTCCCCGTGGTCCCACCGCGACCCGCCGTTCCGGTCGCGCCGCCGCGGCCGCCCATGCCCGCCGCGCCGCCGCGTCCGCCGTCGCCCATGGTGCCGCCGCGTCCGCCACCGCCGCGTCCAGCGCTCCCGGTCGTGCCGGCGTCGCCCACGGAGCCACCGCGGCCGTTCGTGCTTCCGCCCGTGCCCGCGGTGCCGTTGTCGCCCGCGTTGCCCTGCGTGCCGGCCTGGCCGCTGGTGCCAGCCTGGGCGCCGGTCCCGCCGTTGCCGGCCGCGCCCGTGGCGCCACTGCCTCCGGTCCCGGTCCCGCCGTCATCACCACCGCCACACCCGTGCACGCCGGAGATCAGGGCGAGCGCACCGAACAACAGACACGATCGGATCGCGATGCTCAGCTTCATGGGGGCCCTCCGTGAGAATCAGCGAAAAGGGCCGCCACGCTAGCACGGCGTAAACAACCTGAACCAAATTCGACCTCGCGAATATTGGTTCAAGAAAACGACTGAAGATTTTTTGATGAAAAGCTGCCTGCCGAGATCAACTTTGACGACTCGCGCCGTGTTTCGCCCTGCGTCGTGCGGTCATTCGCCGAACGCGCTCAGCGTCGCGCGCAGCGATCGTCCGGTCCACACTGGCACCGGCGTCGCGCCCGTGTCGGGGATCAGCACCAGCGGTCCCGTGCGCGCGCTGAGGCGGTAGGCGATCTCGACGATCAGATCGAGCCATCCCTTGTGAAACGCGATCGGCGCGCGGCTGTCGCGCTCGCCGCTGGATCGAATGGACGTCCAGCGTCCGTTCTCGGCGCGGTCCATCACTTCGATCTCCCAGCCGTCACCGCCCGTCCCACGACTCTGGTGATAGCGAACGTCCGCGATCTCGCCGAGCGCCGCGCGCACCTCGACCACGGTGGGGTTGCGGCCGGATTGCCCGGCGGGGCAGTCGATGCCGTGCTGGACCAGCCAGTGCGCGATCTCGTGGTCGAGCGGCAACACGACGTAGATGACGCCCATCGTCGACGGGCATCAGGTTACCGCAGGCGCGGCGCGCGGTTGAGCCGACGGCGCCCGACGGACATAATAAAGGTCCTTTACACGGAAATATTAACGGGCATCCTGGGCGGGTCCCGATCACTTAACGGAGGCCGATCGTGAGCAAGAAAGATATGAGACTAGTTTCGCTCGTAGCTTTTGCGGCGCTGGCGGCAGCGGCTTGCGGCCCCGGAACGGGCGGCGGAAACAGCGGCACCGGGAACAGCAGCGGCGCGGCCGGCACGACCGGCACCGGAAACACCAGCGGCGCGGCCGGGACGAACGGCGCCGCCGGCACCGGCAGCAGCACAGCGGGCACCACCGGGTCGGCCGGATCGACCGCCGGCGGCGCGGGCACCACCGGGTCGGCCGGATCGACGGCGACCGGCAGCGCGGGCGTCACCGGCTCCGCCGGCACCGGCAACAGCACCGCGGGCACCAGCGGCTCGGCGGGCACCTCCGGCGCCGCGGGCCGCGGCGGCACGACGGGCACGGCCGGGCGCGGCGGCACCACGGGCACGGCGGGCGCCACCGGAACCGCCGGCACCGGCGGCAGCGCCCCTCCCCCTCCAACCATCGGCCCCACCGGCCCGGCGCCGGCCTGCCAGGCGCCGATCAACATCACCACCGGCACGGCGGCGACCGTCACCGCCACGCTCACCACGACCGTCCGCGCGACGGTGAGCGCCGACCTGATGGGCGTTCACACGTCTGTCTACGACGCGAACATGCAGCTCGTCACGACGCCGGACTACTTGAAGCTGGCGGGCGTGAAGTCGCTGCGCTATCCGGGCGGCTCGTACGCCGACCTCTATCACTGGTCGCTCCACACGGGGACGTACACGCCGGCGTCGGGCGCGGGCAGCAACACGATCTTCGTCGCGGCCGACACGAACTTCGGCGCGTTCCTGCTGTTCATGGAGAAGGTCGGCGCCAACGCCCTCATCACCGTGAACTACGGCATGAACTCGAAGGCCAACGGCGGCGGCGAGCCGAAGGAAGCGGCGGCGTGGGTCGCCTACGCGAACGGCAGCCCGTCCAGCACCACCAGCATCGGCGCGGACAGCAAGGGCACCGACTGGAAGACGGTCGGCTTCTGGGCCAGCCTGCGCGCCGCTACACCGCTGGCGGTCGATGACGGCTACAACATGTTCCGCATCAACCACGCCGCGCCGTTCGCCATCAAGTACTGGGAGGTCGGCAACGAGCTCTACGGCAACGGCTGGTACTACGGCAGCTGCGGCTGGGAAGCGGACATGCACGTCCCCTACCCCGCGTCGGGCACCTGCAGCGATCGCATGAACAACGCAGCGCTGTCGCCGGCGGCGTACGGCACGGCCGTCAAGCAGTACGTGACGGCGATGAAGGCCGTCGACTCGACGATCAAGATCGGCGGCATCGTCGTCGCGCACTCCGACACCGAGTACACGAACTGGAACAGCATGGTGCTGCCGGGAGCCTGCGGCTCGACCGGTATGGACTTCGCGTCGGTGCACTGGTACGCGGGGACGTCGCTGTCCAGCCTCGCGACCGTGCCCGAGGTGGACGTGCCCAAGCTGTTCCAGCGCGCGCGCACGGCGCTGGGAAACTCCGCCTACGCCTGCAAGGGCGGCATGGACATGCCGATCGCGATCACCGAGTGGGGCCCGAACGTGATTGGCAACAACGTGATGATCCCGATGTCGACCGCGACTGCGGCGCCGGTGGGATCGCAGATCGCCGGCCTGTTCGCCGTCGAGTCGTACGCGCACTTCATGGAGCAGGGCGCGATGGCGGCCCACTGGCTGGAGCTGCACAACAACAGCTATCTGGCGGGCATCGACGCGACCAACGATCCGTTCACGACGATGAACGACAGCCCGCGCTGGGGCTTCCACGCGGCGCTGATCGCGCACTTCCTCGCGGGCGGCGGCGACAAGATGGTGCAGGCGCAGCAGTCGGGCACGTTCGGCGCGGCGCTGAAGACGCACGCGTCCGTGCACGCCAACGGCGACATCGCGGTCATGATGACCAACACCAACCGGAACGTGGACGCGAACGTCACCGTGAACCTCACGGGTGGGACCGCGGCCTGCGTCGGCAAGCGCTACGCGTACACGCCGGTCAACACCGACCAGGACGGCACGGTGGTGGGCGACTGGATCTTCTCGAACACGGCCGGGACGTCGGTTCCCGTGCTGGTGCCGAAGTTCTCGTCGGTCGTTGTCCTGTTCCCGAAGAAGTAGCGTCCGGACCCGCGGCGCGCCCCCGATTTCGTGAAGTATCGGGGGCGCCGCCGACATTAAGGCGGTGATGATGCCTAGCTTGCTGCGGCGTGCGGTCATGGTCGTCCTCCTTTCGGCCGCCATGGCGCGCAGCGCGTCGGCCGCCGAGTACTACGTGGCGCCGACCGGCAACGACTCGGCCGCCGGCACGATGGCGGCGCCGTTCGCGACCATCCAGCGCGGGCACGACGTCGCGTCGGCGGGCGACACGGTCTGGATCCGCGGCGGCACCTACCGGCCCACCACCGGCAAGGCGTCCAACGCGGGGTTCGTGTTCTCGAAGAGCGGCACGTCGGACACCAACCGCATCCATTTCCTGGCGTACCCGGGCGAGCAGCCGGTGTTCGACTTCTCGCAGCTGCAGCTGTCGACGTCGACCGCCGCCGGTTTCTACGTGACGGGAAGCTGGCTGCACTTCAAGGGCCTGGAGATCATGAACGTCCCGATGCCGGGCGGTTCGTCGAACAACGGCATCTGGAACTACGGCACCAGCGCCAGCCCCGCCGCCAACAACTTCTACGAGAACCTCAACATCCACCACATCACCGGCCCGGGCCTGTCCATCGCCCACAACGGCAACGGCGCGGGCGGCGGCCACCTGGTCCTCAACTGCGATTCGCACGACAACTACGATCCGAACTCCAGCCAGGGCGACGGGCAGAACGCCGACGGCTTCGGCCACCACTACCAGAAGACCGGCCCGTCGACGATCTACCGGGGCTGCCGCGCGTGGTGGAACTCCGACGACGGCTTCGACTGGATCAGCCAGGAGGTGCCGATCATCCTCGAGAACTGCTGGGCGATGGCCAACGGCTACGCCGATTCGGGGACGCGGCATCCGTCGTCGGCGAACGGCAACGGCTTCAAGATGGGCAGCAGCCAGACCGGCATCCGCCACGTCGTCCGGAATAGCCTGGCGTGGAAGAACTACGCGTCGGGCTTCTACGCCAACCATTCGTCGGGCGGCAACGACTGGTACAACAACACGTCGTACATGAACGGCACGCAGTACAACATGCTCGCGAGCCCGCCCGGCGATTCGTCGATGACGATCACGCTCACCGGCGACAAGGTCCACCGGATGCGGAACAACATCGGCTTCCCGAACCGCAACAGCAACATGATGGGCGTCGACACGATGTTCAACACCTGGGACCTGAACATCACGCCCGCGAACGGCGACTTCGCCAGCACCAGCGACGCCAACGTCATCATGGGCCCGCGCAAGGCCGACGGCAGCCTCCCCGACGTCACCTTCATGCACCTGGCGGCGAACAGCCAGATGATCAACAAGGGAACGGACGTCGGCCTGCCTTTCGTGGGCAGCGCGCCCGATCTCGGCGCGTTCGAGTACGGCGCGGTCACGACCGGAACCGGCGGCACGACCGGCGGCGGCGGCGCGGGCGGCACCACGGGCGCGGGCGGCCGCGGCGGCACCACCGGCGGCGCGGGAACGACCGGCGCGGCGGGCCGCGGCGGCAGCGGTGGGACGACCGGCAGCGCGGGCCGAGGCGGCACCACCGGCGCGGCCGGCACGACTGGCGGCGCCGGCACGACGGGCGCGGCCGGAACCAGCGGCGCAGCCGGAACCACCGGGGCGGCCGGAACCACCGGCAGCGCCGGCACAACTGGCGCGGCGGGAACCAGCGGCGCGGCCGGAACCACCGGGGCGGCCGGCACCAGCGGCACGGGCGGCAGCACCAGCACGACCGGCACCGGCGGCAGCGGCACGGGCTCCGGCGGCGCGGTGCCGGACGACGAGGGCCCGGCCGGCTGCGCGTGCAGCGTCGAGCGTCCGACGCGCGCCTCGTGGCTGTGGCTGCTGGCCGGCCTCGCGATGATCGTCGCGCGGCGGCGGCGCGCACGGCGCTGAGCCGGCCGCAATCGTCGTAACATCCACGCGTGCTGCTCGCGCACGCTTTCCTGATCGCCGCCGCCGTCGCGCCCGCCGGCACCGGCCCTGCCGCGCTCAGCGAGGAGGATCGGCGCGCCGCCGACCACTACGTCAAGGAAGGCCACGCGTGGACGCAGGAGCTGACGTCGCTGGGCGAGAACCTGGGCAACATGCTCATGGACGTCGTCGACGGTAAGCAGAACGGCGAGGCAACGCGCGCCGAGATCAAGCGGGTGGCGGCGCTGGGCGCCATCCGCGTCGCTCACTTCAAGGCGACGCCCTCACCCGCCTTCCCCGAGATGGTCGCGTACCGCGCGCTGTTCCTCGACTACCTGGCCTGGGAGCAACGGTCGTTCAGGCCGATGATGAACGAAGCGCTCAAGATCGCCGAGGACAAGAAGCGGACGCGCAGCGAGAAAGGCCCGGCGATCCTCGCCTCGGTGCGCGCGTACGACCGCGACGAGCAGGTCTGGAAGGCGAAGTTCGAACCCGTGATCAAGGCCGTCTACGCGGCGATCAACCGCAAGTAGCGCTCAGAAGCTGCAAGTATTGCCGCACGACCCGGTCGGTGACGCGCCGGTCATCGCGCGGTAGTGCGCGGTCACCTGCGCCGCGGTCAGCAGCTTGTTGTAGATCGCGACCTTGCCGATCGCGCCCGGGAACCAGGCGTCCATCGACATCGTGCCGATGTTGAGCGGGCTGGAGGTGGCGGCCGGGATGACGTCGTACTGGCTCATGCAGCCGGTCTGACCGTGGCTGGAATGCGCCCACTTCACGCCGTTCACCCAGATGTCGATCATCCCGGGATACATCGAAGCGTTCTGGCAGTCCGACGGCTGGCTGAGCGTCGTGTACTCGCCGACGATGTGATACCAGCTCCCCGCCTGGATCAGACCGCAGGTCGGCTGCCAGTCGGCGGCCGAGCCGAGGCCGGCGCTGGTGTTGAAGATGTACGCCGACATCCGGTTGCAGCGGTTCTCGCTGTTGGTGGTCGAGTACATGCGCGCTTCCCACTCGCACGTCGGGCTGTAGCCCTCGCACTTGCCCATCCAGTCGACGTAGCCGCCGCTGTTGTTCGGGAACTGCAACACGTCGGGACGGATCCACGCTTCCCAGGTCAGGTTGTGCGTGGTCGGCACCGAGAACGCAGCGCTCGACGGGACCGACACGTACTGGCTGGAGCCGTTGAAGTCAGCGGCGCGATCGCCGTTGGGCATCGCCGCCGACATCGCCGTGCCGCTGTGGTACGTGCCCGTGTGGTTATTGCCGGTGAGATCGGGTTCCGTTCCCGAGAACTTGTTCATCGCCCAGTAAGCGACCGGTCCTTCGGCGAGAATCATCTGGTCGTACGTGCTGGTGCCGCCGCCCGTCCCGGCCGCGCCGCCGCCCGTCCCGGCCGCGCCGCCGCCCGTCCCGGCCGCGCCGCCTCCCGTTCCGCCTCGGCCGCCCGCACCCGCGGTGCCGCCCGTGCCGGCGGCGCCGGTCGTTCCACCACGGCCCGCGGCGCCGGTCGTGCCGCCGCCTCCCGTCGTGCCGCCGCCACCCGTCGTTCCGCCGCGGCCGCTCGCGCCCGCGGTCCCGCCCGTCCCGCCGTTCCCGCCGCGCCCGCCCTGCCCCGCGGCACCAGTGCCCGCAGTGCCGCCGGTGCCAGCGCCGCCGCCCGTGCCGCCGCGCGCTCCCGTGCCTGCGCCGCCGCCGGTTCCGCTCGTCCCCGCTGCGCCGCTGGTCCCCGCCGCGCCGCTGGTTCCCGCCGCGCCGCTGGTTCCCGCCGCGCCGGACGTGCCCGCGCTGCCCGTCGTGCCGCCGCCGCCCGTCGTGCCCCCGCGGCCGGTCGTTCCGCTCGTACCGCCGCGACCGCCCGTCCCGCCCGGTTCGTCGGAACCCCCACATCCGATCAAAGTGAGAGCGGCCAGGAAAGCTAAGGTGCGGGTCATTCGGCCTCCGTCTGAGGGTTCGACAGCGATGCGGGGCGTCGTGGCGCACCGCGCACGTCGTACGAGCCCCCACCCCCGCCAACCGGGTCAGCCTGACGCCGGCGTGGCCGCGGCGTTAGTCGCTCCGCGCCAAAGGCGCGGTGTGCGACTATTGTTTTTTCAGGTAGCCGCGATCCCGCGCTTCGCGCGGGGGCGGCTAGTGGTGGCGCGACCGCTTCGAGG
>Ga0207704_10001290_pt1 | contig 11195 bp, 15 predicted proteins | sample KBSMisM12_FD_184308 | JGI IMG/M metagenome (GOLD analysis project Ga0207704, IMG submission 184308) | Miscanthus rhizosphere microbial communities from Kellogg Biological Station, Michigan, USA - KBS Miscanthus M1-2 (SPAdes) (version 2) | ecosystem: Host-associated > Plants > Roots >...
ACCTCGGGCTAGGTGAGGCCCAGGGACAGGAATCCGAGCACGGGAACCGCAAGGGAAGGAACAGGTGTAGGCCCAGGCAGCCATCCGCCCACGGTGTGACGCCGGAAGAACATCGGACAAATACGAGTCAGCGACCGGGTATTCGGCGCCCACCCCGACCCCGGCCATGAAGCGCTCGCCCACCAGAAACCACGGATTCGGTGCGAACGCCGCGACCACGCTCCACACCGAAAACCACACCAGGTTGAGCAGAAAAGCGCGCCGGCGCCCGATCCGGTCGGCGAGACGACCGCACACCGCCGCGCCGATGAACATGCCCAGAAACGACAAGGCAAGCAACAGCTCCAGAGCCCGCCCACCAAGGCCATACTGCGTCTTGAGCGCGGTGGCGATAGTGCTGGACAAAAAGATCTCATACACCTCGAAGAAGAGGCCGAGCCCAATAGCGACCACCACTTTGAGATGCATTGGCCCAATCGGCAGGTGATCCAGGCGCCGCCCAATGTCGGTCAGTAGCTCCTGGCGCTCGGCTGGTGAGGGTGTGGCCATCTTCGCTTCACTTCTCATCCATTGGACGCAGCTTGCAGCCCGCACCTACCCGTTGTGCTTTCTGCCAGTGTTGTCCGGTCGCTGTGCCGGACAGCGGGCGCGCACCGCGGCACGCGTGAACGGCTGAGCGCGTGCGATGTCGGGCAGACTGACGCTGTGGGTGATGCTGGCGGCGCTGAGGAACCGGCGGGGTCGGCCCGCACGGACCCTGAGCCGGCCGGCTGGTTGCTGCTGGTGTATCGGATCCCGTCGGAGCCCACCCGGCTGCGCGCGACCGTGTGGCGGCGGCTGAAATCGCTGGGCGCGGTCTACCTGCAGAATTCGGCGGCGGCGTTGCCCGCCACCGACGGCGCCGAACGTGCCTTGCGCAAACTTCGCCGAGAAATTCTGGAGATGAAGGGCTCGGCCGTCCTACTGACCTGCTCGGCACTGGCCGGCGAGCAGGACATGGTGGCACTGTTCCAGGCCGCCAGGGACGACGAATATGACGAGATCCTGGACAAGTGCCACGACTTTCACGCCGGACTGGACAAGGAATACCGCGCCAGCCACTTCACGTACGGCGAACTCGAGGAGAACGAAGTCGAGCTGGTGAAGCTGAAGAACTGGTACGCCAAGGTTGCCGCCCGCGACGTGTTCGGCGCACCCAAGCGTGCGGTCGCCGTGGAGGCGCTTGACGCGTGCGAACAGGCTTTGGAGCGTTACGCGGCACGCGTATATGCCGAGCAGGATGAAGGTGGCTAGGCGGCTCAGCGTCGGCGACGTGTCGCCCGGAAGACGCTGAGGGGCAACAGAATCGCGACGGCCACCACGACGATCCACCACACCGGCGCGTCGGTGATGCGGCTAGCCGTATACGTGATCGCCAACGCGAGCGTCACGCCCAGCGCGACGACCCAGTCGTCGCCGATGATGAAGTCGTACCAAAACGCGCCGAATGCACGGATTCTGCGGATCATGACTGTGTCGCTCCTTCGCTGGTTGCGACGTCGGCGTTGAGTGGCGAAGCGATGGCGGTCCGTCGCCGGAACAGCGCCACCAATGCCAGCGCATACAGCGCCACCGCCGGAACCAGCACGAGCAGCGCCGCGTCATCCAGCGGCCAGTGCGCACCCGCTCCCTCGGCACCCCAGAACATCCCGAACGCGACCAGCATGACCCCGACTGCGAACTTCATGCTGTTCTCCGGAACGCGGGACAGCGGCGCCCGCACCGCGATGCCGACAACGGCCACCACCAGTGCAGCGGCGATCGCGGCGGCGGCGGCCAATGGGATGTTGTGCTGATTGGCGCCGAAGGTCAGCGCGATGAACGCTACTTCCAGGCCCTCGAGCAGGACGCCCTTGTACGACAACGTGAAGGCGTACCAGTCGACCGCCAGGCCGCGGCGCTGATCACCGGGCCGCCGCGCCGCGGCCAGGGTGGACTCGAACACCATTGCCTCGTCGTGCAGCGCCTTGTGCCCGCTGGCGCGCAGGATCGCCTTGCGTAGCCATTGCAGCCCGAAGACCAGCAGCAGCCCGCCGACGAACACCCGCAAGCCGTCCAGCGGAATGGCGGATAACGCCGGTCCGAGCAGGGCAACGACCGCTGCCAGCGTCGCCATCCCCGCGAGCAGGCCGGTAATGGCCGACCGCCAATCGCGCGCTGTGCCGGCCGCGAGGACGATCGTCAACGCCTCGACCGCTTCGACAGCGCACGCGAGGAACACCGCGAGGAACATGGCTGAATTGGTCACATGTCAAGTGTAACAATAGTTAGATACTGCGCGTAACGGTTACGTCAGGGAGTGAGGCGCGACGAGCGTTAGTGCCTGGAACTGGCTCGCTCGCGGGGTGGGGTGCGATCGGACGAGGTGCAGCGCATCGCTACGCCGCAACCGCGAAGCATCAATGAACGAGAATTGCTATGCCATGGGTGGTTTCGGCGGTTGGCTCACTTGAGCGAGGTCAATAGTGCGGTGAGAGTCTGCGTTTCGGTCGCGGGGTCGGGATTGCTGGCCCGCACCGCGGTGAGGATGCTGTCGATCTGACCGTCGAGGACGGTCCAGGCGGTTTCGTCCTGGGGCTGCAGGGTCGCCTGGTCGTCGTCCCATGCGGTTTCGAGGTCTTTGATCCGGGTCGTTGCCCCAGACTGGTTGCCGGCCCGCACCTGCGCGAGCGTGTCCTGAGCGACGGTGCGGAACTTCGTGATCTCCGCGGGCGGGAAATTAGCGGTCGCCGACTGCCCTGGGGCGAGTGTCGCGGTGACGGACGACCCGCCGGATTCATTCTCGCTGGCCGTCGCGGTTGCGTGGGGCTGCCCGGCAGCCCACACCAGCAGGGTGCCCGTGGCTACAGCGACAACGGCGTAGTACCCGAGCATGATCTGCTCGCGAGCCGCAATCGTGGTTACGGTCCGCTGGCGGTTTCGACCGGTCTCTTCGATCACGTCGGCGCGAGTGCGCGTCAGGTACAGGACAGTTGCGAGGATCGCGGTGAGGAAGATCGCGCTGGTGAGGGCAACACCCAAGCCGAGGCCCCGTTGGTCCTGTGGGAACCCCAGCCAGTCGCCGAGGTTTGCACCCAGCGGGCGGGTCAGAATGTAAGCCAGCCAGAAGGACAGCACAGCGTTCGCGCCCAGCCGCCAACCGATCATGATCGCGACGATCAGACCGGCCGGCAGCAACACCGACGTACCGGGCCCCCAGCCGGTAAGTTCCAGGATCCAGTCACCCGCGGCTGTACCCAGGGCGAAGGTCACCAGGACTGCGAGCCAATAGAACAGCTCCCTGGGCCGCGTGACGATGCTGTGGATCGACAGTGTCCGCTCGCGAGCGAACCATACGCCGAAGACGACGGCCAGAATCGCCGCGAAAACGGTGGTGCTCAATGCGAGCGGAACGCCCAGATCATCCGTGAGGATGTCGGTGTAGAGCGTGCCGGTCACGCTGAGGACGACGACCGTGAGCCAGTAGACGAACGGCACGTAGCGGTTGAGGCTCAGTTGCCACCCCAGGACCGCGGCAAGGACGACCGTGAAGATGAGGGCGGTCGGGATCAGACCGACACCCAGAGTCATGTTGATCCAGTCGGCGAAGCTCTCACCCACGGTGGTGCACAGGATCTTGATGACCCAGAACCACACCGTGACTTCGGGCACCTTGCTCAGCAGCATGCGCCCGGTCTTGACGGCTTCGGAACTCGTTGTCTCGTTCACGACGCCCGACCATAGAGAGGCGTTGCTGAGCCCACGCTGAGAGCCAGTTTCGGTCAGATTGCGAGCGGCACGATCCCGAACACGGCATGCGGGGCAGAGCGGCGAGGCACTCAGTCCCTCCTCAGCTGGAGGCCGGACACTCGGGGGAAGTCGGAAGGAGTGTGCAGTGGTCGCAGGCTTGCTTGGAATCGTTCTCTTGCTGTTCGAACTCGTGCTAATTGCCCGCGTGGTGGTCGACTGGATCGGGGTGCTGTCCCCGGTGGGCGGCCGCAGCGGTCTCTACCAGGCACGCCGGATCACCCACGGCATGACCGAGCCCGTGATCGGCCCGGTCCGGCGGGTGCTGAAGCCCGCGCGGCTCGGGTCGGTCTCCATTGACCTGGCGTTTACCGCAGTGTTTGTGGCTGTGATCGTCCTGCGGACCGTCGTGGTGCCGTTGATTCCGTTCTGAGGGCGCAGCCTCAGAGTCTGGACGTGGCAGCGCGCCCGACGCGTGGAGGAGACGGTCGATCTGTGCTACGTGATCGCGTTGAGTACTGGCGTGCACACTGTGTCTGGTGGTTCGTCTCCGTTGATCCGAATCATGCGGACGTTGCTTGTCCTTGCGGCGTGCTCGAGCGCCGCGTCGTAGGGTGCCGAACGCTCGACGAACTTCGTGATCAGTGCCTCGTCGGACGCGCCGCGGTAGAAGTCTCGATCCATGCGAACCCGCCGCCGACAGATCAGCCCCAGGACCGGGAAAACCAGGAAGGTGAAGGCCAACACCAGGCCATGTAGCCGCCAGTGCCGCAGTCCCGCTATCGCAGCACGGGTTGACAGCCGGGCGCCGGACAGGAAGAACAACAGCCCGATAGCCAGAGTTGTGGCGTGCGCGCATTCAACGGCGACGATGCCGCGTGCAGGCAGCAACGATGCGACTGCGACAGTGGTGAGCAGCAGCAGAATGCAGGGGTCGATCCGGGGTCGAAACATCAGCCGGCAGCGCGCATTTCCGAGGCCCAGTCGAGTCGGCGCCGTGGATGATGTCGGGAAAGGTTGCGCTCCAACAACGCTATCGAGCTGGCCACACCAACGTCATCGGTCGTTACCTTGGCAAGTCGACCATCGTTGGTGCGCAGTTCGGTCACGGCGTTGGCCATCGCGGTGTGCGCCGCGAACAAGCAGGGTGTCGAGTAGATCGCCACGTTGATGCCGAGCTCCTCCAGCCCGGTCAGCGACAGTCGGGGTGACAAGCCGCCCGCGATCTGGTTGAACAGCAGTGGCTTGCTGCCGACCATGCCGCGCACCTTGCGTATCCATTCGACGCTACGCACACCGTCGACCAGCAGAACGTCGGCGTCGGTGGCTGCCGGCATCTCGGCTCGGCGCAGAATCTCAGACTCCTCGGTTGCGTCGGTGCGGGCGCCCACAACAAGCTCAGATCTGTCCTGCAGCACCAGGTTCAGCTTCTCCAAGCACTCCTCAATAGGCAGGATCTGCTTGCCGGTGACGTGGCCACAGCGGCGTGGCCGCGTCTGCTCCTCGAGGATCACGCCGGAGGCGCCGATGCGCTCCAGATGCTCCACCACATGGCAGGCCACCTCCGGGTCGACATAACCGTCGTCGATATCCACCAGTAGGTGCTGTTGCGGGAACGCAAGCCGCAACCGCTGCACGAAGCCGACCATGTCCGGCCAGGCGATGAACCCAATGTCGGGCAGCCCGTAATAGGAAGCCGCGAAACCAAAGCCCGACACGAACATCCCACCATAGTGTTGTGCCGCCAATGAGGCGGAATACATATCGAATATCCCGATCAGCGGAGTGATGCTGTCGCTGTGCACCTCGTCACGAAGCGCATCTCCATAACCCATGTTGTACTCCTAGTCATCGAGGCGACGACTCCAAATATGCACGCCCCAGCCTGTTTTGAACTGTTACCAGCCCAGTACCGAAACTGTGCGTGCGTTCCGCTGAAAGCGCGGCTGAGAGGGCCTGAGCCGTATCCCGGCACCCCCACCGGTGGTTCGGCCGGGCCTCCGTGGCGACGTGCCGCGCGTCTTACGGCTCGGTGGAGCGCCGCGCTCCGGTAAGAGTCCGGCCGCAAGGAGGTTGGCGGAGCGACTCGGCTACGACACCGTATGTATCGACGATCTCGTCGCCGCCGTGCGCGCCGTGACCACGGTGGCGTCGCACCCGAAAATCCACGCGATGACCGGAATCGATCACCGCGAGTAATACATCCGGAACGCCGCAGAGACGCTGTGCCGCCACGCGATGGATGCGCAGCCGCAATTTGGCCGGCCATCGAGTCGATTGCGCGAGCCCGGTCCTGCTGGGGCTCGCCGGCGCTGATTGAGGGCTGGGCGATTCTGCCCAACCTCTTCTTCGGCGCGGACCTGCCCGACGTGGACGCCTGCTGGCTTGTCGCCGACGAGCCGACCCCTGACGGGCCTGCGTCTCTCATGTCGGCGGGCACGACGCGGGCCCTCTTCTGAAGACGAGAGCGTAGCCTCAACACCGTTGCAAGAGACGGTCTTTCGACCCATCGGTGGTCCCAGTGTTCCCACAGGACGTTACCAGCCTTCGTTCGCGCCGTATCACATCCAACGCAGCACCTCTGCATGCCGGCAGGTAACGGACGATTACAGCTCATGGCGTGTTGATGGATGCTCAACGGGTTTTCAGCGGCCCTCAACGGATTCACAGCGGTGGCGGGTGAGGCTAATTCTGTACGGGCAACTACACATAATCGAGCACTTCAAGGAGAACCACCATGGGAATGAAACTGCAGTACCTCACATCACTGTTGGCCGCGGGTGCTGCCGCGGTCGCGATCGCCTCCGCACCGACGGCGTTCGCAGCAGCTCAGCAGTCCTGCAACGGGAGCGGCTCGGGAACTGTGTGCCTGTCGCCCGGCAACGTTCCGATCAAGGCTTCCCCAACCGATGTTCAGCACCACCGCTCCGGGGACATGCCCGATCTGACGGTACAGGACTTCGCGCTGGCCCTCGGCCTGGCGACGTGAACGGGCGCACCTCTACGCCAACATCGCAACCATCGAGGGCACCGGGCCAGCCGCTACGGGAACGCCGCGGTCGAGTGCGGCTGACCGCAGCCGTGTTGCCCCGATGGCCGTACCTGGCTGGAGGGCGCCGACGGACAGCACAACCGGGCCGGTGGCGACGGAGCGTCGCGGCAACTCCGCGCTCACAGATCGCGGAGGGTCTTGATGCGCCCACACCGCAGCCGATTTCAGCTCGACACGACCGTTTGCGTGCAGGTCGGCGAAGCGATCGTTTACCAGATCAGGCGACATCAGGCGGGAAGCCGTCGGTTGATCAGGAGCGCCGCGAGCGCGGCAAGAGAAACCGCGAACGCAGCGAGCCGCAACCAGCCCGTGCTCGCGTCACCCTTGATCGTGTCGAATCCGATCTGCTGCTGCAGGGACGCGTAGACGTCGGTGAGCTGCTGGAGGGTGGTGGCGCTATACGCGGTGCCCCCAGACAGTTGGGCAACCTTCTTCATCGTTGTGTCGTCGACTGGAACGGGTTGGCGCTGCCCGTTGACGTCGACGTATCCGTTCGGTGTGCCAAAGGAAATCGTGGAAATCGGTATGCCCTGATCCCTGGCTGCGCGGGCTGCGGTGAACGCCCCCTTCGGGTTGTTGGGGTTGGACGGCACGGTCTCCTTGCCGTCGGAAAACAATACGATGCGGGCGGGCGGCGGGGTGTCGCCGCCGCCGATCACGGCACCTACCGTGGCGATCGCCTGCAGGGCGGTGAAGATCGCCTCGCCGGTCGCCGTGCGATCGGCGACTTGCAGCTTGTCCAGCGCCGCCTTGGTGGCGTCGCGGTTCGTGGTCGGTGACACCAGCACCGCTGGGGTGCCCGCATAGCTGATCAGACCCAAATTGACTCCGGGTGTGAGTTCGTCGGCGAACTGCTTGGCCGCCGCCTGGGCCGCCGCCAGCCGACTAGGCGAAACGTCCGTGGCCCGCATGGACTGCGACACGTCGATCACAAGCATCACCACCGCGCGGTTACGCGGAGTGCGGACATCCCGGGTAGGCCCGGCCATCGCCACGGTGAGCAGTATCAGCGCGATAACCAAAATAATGCCGGGCAGATGCCGCCACCTGGTCGGGCGCTTAGGCGCCACGCTTTCCAGCAGCTCCATGTTCGCGAACCGCAGGAGCCGTTTGCGACGAATCAGCTGCATGAAGACGTAGAGCGTGACCAGCCCGACGATTGCGAGCAGAAAAGCGAAGTACCACCGATGGGCGAACCCTGAAAGCGTAAGTGACCCCAGCACCGGCAGATTCATGACGCCGTCCACCTTCACGCAGTCTGAGCACCGCGCCGACCGACAGCGACTCCCCGTCGGGTTTGGCGCGGATGATGGCCCCTAGCTGACACCGTACGAAGGCACGCTTAGAAACCGCTGAGGACCAGCGCCGGAAGTACCGCGCCGCCCACGGCAGATACGTCTAAGCCAGTATCGACAAGCCAACAAGCGACACTTGAGCGATCGCGTTGCGTGCAAGTTCACCCCTGTCCCGGCCCTGCGAAGAATCGCGCTACTCCAGACACGCACACGAAAACTCGTAACGAATACGCCAGCGCCACGTGGACGGTTGTGCCGGCGATATCGCCACCGAGCTCATCGAAGTCAATAGCCTCATCGAGCACGACCGTGCCCAGCGACGCGCGCTTGGCACAGATCAACTCCTCTCGCACACGCGCCGAGGAACAGCGCATTGCCGAGTTGGCCACTCTGACAAAGGAATTGATGTCGATTCGGGAGTAGGGGATCAGCGGCCGGAACACCTAGATATATCGAGAGCCGCGCGCAGTCAACTAGGTTGATGCTCCACTACTCGGTTGAGGAGGTAGCGGCACGACCGGAAGTCGTATGCAACATCGCCGCATTACCCGTCTAAGACCCGATACAAACGGTTTCGCATCCATGTCTTGTGCGACCAACGGCGCCACGTCCTCGCCGCCGACGTTCGATGCCAGCGACGAGGGTGCGGTACCCGTGTCCCACCCATCAGCTCAGTGGTGGGAGAGCAGCAAGGCCTGGTCTCCGTAGGGGTGAAACTGAACCTGGAGCGGGGGGCCGTGATCTCAACGTTGCCGCCAGACTGGCAGACGGTTCTCGAGCCGCTCCCGTTGCAGGACTGATGATCTGCTGCGGAAGCCGTCGGTGCGGCGGCGATCGCGACCACGGCAGCAGTCCCGGCCAGCAGCGGTGTGATGTACTTTGTCACCCTCATGGACATGGCGGCACGTCCTAAGTGTCTAATTGCCTCCTTTCGCCACGAGGTTGCGACGAAAGCCCTACGAGGACAACGTCGCCCACGACCGCTTAGAACTTGCTGAGTGCCGCAGTGGCGATGACCACAGAGGAGGCGACACCGCCCGCGCTGGAAGCTCGCTCGCTGTACCGGTTCTACCGTGCCGGCTGATCGGCGCGCTCGAGCAGTTCGGCGTTGTGTGCCGCGAGCTCGGCGGCCTGGGCTTGGGCGGTTCGGATCGTGCACCGGGTGAGCGACACCGCGGCGACGACTGCGGCGACCGCGGCCACGATCCACCAGAAGTGCGCGCCAACGAACCCGATGAGTGACAGGATGCCGATGAACTGCCAGAAAATCCGCCCCATCGTGTGAGCGTATGACCACGGTCCGACATGCTGCGCTCAATCACGGGGTCCAGTAATCCTGACTATAAGGTCGTTGGCTTTCGTCGCGTTATGGACGATGCGCCCAAGAGCAAATATACGAAACCGATTCCGCATCAATGGTTTTCGTGGTTATGATTTAGTCATACAATAGAAAAGAGAAATCGGTGGGCCGGATAGCTAAACAAAAGCGATCGCCAACGGGCCACGCGGAAGCAAGGTCCCCACCAGCAGTGGCCTCGGCCTGCTCCAGCTCGGCGCGGTCGGCGGCAAGCTGACTAACGCGCTTCTCCAGGTAGCCGAGCATGTCGTAGGACTTCGATTCGACTGCCTCGGTAAGGGCAGCGTCCATACCCTTGGCCTCGGCGTCGAGCTAAGCCTTGCGGGCCTGAATTTGTGCGGTATTCATTTGTGTTACTTGTTCTTTCGTTTGGTAGCGATGCCTTGCGGCAGGGGACTACCAGCGGCACTGCACGCGGGTCAGACTGTGGAAATTCCTACAGTACAGCGGCAGCGGGTGGTTTGGCCCGGGACACCGTCAGCGGGTCCAGGTGGACATAAATGCCCCACCTGAAGCAGCCTGTGGTGAGCAGGCAAGCGGCACGCATTGCCGGGTGGGCTGACCTGATATCCGGTCGGCCCAAGTCTGTAAGGTGGCCGATTGCTCGGCGCTAATCAGTTGACAGAGGTTCTCATCGGCGCCGAAGCGGCCTCGTCCGAAACGCTGACATCCTTCGGAACAGCAATCGGGTGGGCCCGGCCACCCCGCGGGCGTTCGGCCTTAGAAGCCCTTGGGACGAGGCGCTTTCATGGTCGGGCTGGCGTTCGCCGTCGGTGCAACTGTCGGCGGCGTCGTCGTCGTGGCGGTTCCTCCGATGGTCATCGGGCTTCCATTGACGGTCCCTGTCTGTTGCTGGCTGACCGCTACGGCAGCCACCGCGCCGATGGCGACCAAGCCGCTCGCGATTGCGCCCGCAATGAGCAACTTGACCCGTTGGTGCCTGATTGATTCCACTGTCACCCCTCCAATCGGCCCTCGCCGCTCCCCGAAGCGAGACGTCTCCTTTGACGTACTGGACCAAGACACGTGATACGCCTGCATCGCTGAGGGGACGCTGAGAGCGACTGAGGGGACGCTGAGTGCGAACGGAGCTCCGACAGACAAAGGTCTCTATAGCTTGGAAATGAGGCGGTATAGCTGCCCTGGCGTGTAACCGGGGAAGTCGATTTCGGTCGTCTCTCCCTTACTGCCAAAGCAATACGGGGCCATTCCGTCACCAGCCCTCAGCCGCGGTCTGCCAGGTCTCCCCGCTGAGTAGGTAAGAGCCATCCATCGGGTGGAACACGTTGTACTGGGTCAGGCCAAGAATGCCGTCACGGCCGTGGTATTCCTCGGCGCATGTCGGAAGGCCGATCTTGTCGGTTAAGGCCCGCAGACTCACCGCATGAATCTGGTGCTGATCGCCCCTCTTGCAGGCGTTTACTCTGGGGCATGACTACGGATGCGGGCTCGACTGCACCTTACTCACCCGTGGCGGCCCGTACCCACCATCGCCAGGTCCGTCGGTGCCGTCTCCAACGGCATTTGGGTCGGGCAGCGGCCGCAGCCCTCGAGGCGGGCGTGTAGCAATCGCTCTCAGCGTTGTGGCGATCGTGCTGGCGGTTGCCGCTAGTTACGTTGATTTGCGGATATCCACAGGTATTTTTCAGTGCACATTCTTGAGATGGTGGATTCTCGCAGACGTCGTGGATATCCGTGTGCATCAAGTAATCCCGACGAGTCAACG
>Ga0207704_10001307_pt1 | contig 11149 bp, 7 predicted proteins | sample KBSMisM12_FD_184308 | JGI IMG/M metagenome (GOLD analysis project Ga0207704, IMG submission 184308) | Miscanthus rhizosphere microbial communities from Kellogg Biological Station, Michigan, USA - KBS Miscanthus M1-2 (SPAdes) (version 2) | ecosystem: Host-associated > Plants > Roots > Rhizosphere...
GGCGCCGGCGCGGTTGTGCTTGAGGGGACAGCGAACGTCGAAGCAAGCGCCGCAAGTATCGCGGTGCCTCGCTCGGCGTCAAGTGGTCAGGCGCGATCGCTCAGTGACCGGGCGGTCGAGCTTTGCCGCCGTGCCTGCTGAAGACCGCGACAGGAATGTCCGGGTCTCACAGGTGCCCCACGCGAAGGAGCCGTTTTTCGCGGCGTCATTGCTGGGTTCTTGCTGGTGGCCGCGCGCTTGCTACACGGCTGCCGCGGGGAGGGACTGCAATGGCGTGCTTTCGACCGGTACCGTTCCTCGTGTGCATCGTCGCGGCCTCGATCGGTGCGCGCGCGGCGCATGCGTGCGGTGGTTTCTTCTGCAACCAGGGGTCACCCAACGGGCCGCTGCCGATCGCGCAGGCGGCGGAGAACGTGCTGTTCGTGATGGATACCGATGCGCAGGGCGTGCACCGGGTCGAGGCGCACATCCAGATCGCATACACGGGTCCGGCCACGTCGTTTTCGTGGATCGTCCCAGTCACCACAGTTCCCACGGTGGACGTCGGCTGGGACATCCTGTTCGACCGCATCGAGCTGCCGACGCGGCCGTCGTTCCAGTTGATGACGGTGGTCGACGGGACCTGCAAGGGCGGCGGCGGCGGGCCCGGTTGCGGCGCCGTGGGCGGCGCCTCCAGTAGTGCCGGCAGCGCCAATGGAGGACCCGTGTCCCAGCCGCCCGTCGTCGAGGTGCTGTCGCAAGGCAGCGCGGGTCCCTACGACTACGTGGTCGTGCGCTCGGAGAACGCAGCGACGCTGCGCACCTGGCTGACCACCAACAGCTACTTCGTCTCCGACGACAGCGCGCAGATCGTCGACGACTACGTGGCGGGCGGCTATTCGTTCGTGGCGGTCAGGTTGATGGTCGGACAGGACACGTCGGCGATCCGCCCGATCGTCCTGCGCATGCAATCGTCGGAGGCGTGCCTGCCCCTCAAGCTGACGGCGATCGCGTCCACGCCGGACCTGCGCATCAACGTCTGGGTGCTGGCGCGCGCGCGTGCGATCCCGATCAACTACGTCGAGATCGGCATCAACCTCGCCAAGATCGACTGGTTCACCGGCGGGCGTAATTACGATCAGCTGGTGCAGGAGGCGGCGAACGAGGCGCAGGGCACCGCCTTCGTCGTCGAGTACGCCCAGCCGTCCGCCGCGGCGGTGGGCTGGATGACGCTGTCGAACTTTGGCCGTTCCGACCTCGCGATGTACACGACGCCGCCGACTTACCTGGGCGCGCTCAGCGGCCTGGGCGTGACGCCGACCAGCGCCGTCGTGCAGGTGCTGCGCAAGTACATTCCGCTGCCGGCGTCCCTCAAGTCCCAGGGGGTGACCGAGGCGATGTTCTACGCGAACGTTCAGAGCTACTGGCAAACCAACCGCGCCGACTTCGCGCCGTTCGATCCGGTGGCGCTGACCGCCGAGATGGAGAAGGAGGTGCTCGGCCCGATGGACACGCTGCGGCCGCTGTTCGAGAGCAACGCGTACCTGACCCGGCTGGCGACCTTCATCTCGCCTGACGAGATGACGAAGGATCCGCTGTTCGTGACGAACGCGTCGCTGCCCCCGGTCTCGCCCCAGCACCTCGCGACCGCCCACATCCTGTGCGGCGACGACGACCTCTACGCCAACGAGGCGCCGGTGAACGTCGTGCTCGAGGACGGCCGCAACGTCGTCTATTCCGCAGCCGCGTTCCGCGGTTCGACCTCGCGCGCCGACATCGACGCGATGCCGTCGGCGGACACCGCCTGGATCCGCGAGCCGGACGGCGCGGGGCAGCTCGCTCTCGACAACCGCGGCGCGATCGCGAACGCGATCGCCGCGCACAACGCGACCGTCCCGACGCCCGGTTCCGGGTGTGGCTGCTCGCTGCGCGCGCGCCCGCGCGCGTGGGGACTGGTCGCGCTGGTCGGCGCCGTCGTGCTCGTCCTGGGCATGCGGCGGCGCCGCTCGCGGCCCTAGGCGCTCCCGCGCGAAGCGCGGGAGTGCGCCTACCTGAAAAAACAATAGTCGCACACCGCGCCTGCGGCGCGGAGCGACTAGAACAGCGTGCCGCTGACGCCGAACGCCGTACGCGCGCCGCCGTTCGCGTCGGCGACCGGCGCCACCGCCGGCGCCAGATCCCGCCAGCGGGGCAACAGGCGCGGCCGGCGCGGGGTCCGCCGCGCGACAGTCGCGTCGTCGGGCGGGATGCCGTCGAGGCTGCTGGTCGACAGGAACGTGATCAGCAGGCCGCCGAGGGCGCCGATCGTGATACCGGTCCACGCGCCTCTGTCGGTGTCCGACGACGCGCCCAGCAGCAGGCCGATGACGGCGCCGCCGTAGCCTCCCCAGGTCGACACGCGCACGCGCTCCAGAGAGACCTCGCTGGATACCGCGCCGACGGTGCCCAGCGCGAGGCCGCCGTAGAGGCCGATCATGCTGCCCGTGAACAGCTTGCGGTTGGACGGCTCGTGGTACGAGGTGTAGTTGTACTCGGTCCTCGTTTCGCCGCCGAACGCCAGCATGCCGGTGGTGCCCAGCACCAGCCCCCAGAAGCCGGCGTCGCGCACCAGCTGCGTGTCGCCGGGATCGAGCTCCAGGTTGCGTGCGGCGACGATCGCGACCGGGACCGACAGCAGGCCGACGACGCCGGTCGCGAGGCTGACGGCCTTCTCGTCGGGATTGGTGCTGGCGATGTTGGCGACCAGCAGCGTCGTCGTCGGGAGGAACGAGGTGATGGCGAGCGCCAGCGGGAGATCGCCGCGGTCGGGGTCGCCGAGGTTCAGGTAAGCGACGGCGCCCAGCGTGTAGGCGATCGCGCCGAGCGCGACCGGCCCGACGCTCTGATCGCCGTTGTCCTGGGCGAGGGTCAACGAGAAGCCGACCGACATTCCGTAAAGGAACGACGTGACCCCGAAGTCCATCTTCTCCCAGGTGCTGAGGCGCAGCTTCTCGGACGTCTGCAGCGAGTACGGTTCGCGACGGACGACGACACCGACGGTACCGGCGGGCGGCGGCGCGGCCGGTGGCGCCGCGGTCGCACCCGGTACGGGCGCCTGTCCGGGCGGCAGCGGCTGGATCTGCCGCGCGCCCAGGATCTTCAGCGCGCGGTGCGCCTCGCCCGCCTCGGGCGTGCCCGGGTAAAAGCGCGCGATCTGATCGTAGAGGGCGCTCGCTTGCTCCAGGTTTCCGGCATCGACCGCGGCGTCCGCGCCCGCCAGCAGCTGCGCCGCCGACAGCGGCGCGGACGGCGGCGGCGCGACCGGCGGTGCCGCGACGACGGACGGCTCCGCCGCTTGCGCTTGCGCCGCCGCGGGGCGTGGTGACATCACCGCCGCGCCGGCGACGGCGACAAGCAGCAGCGTCCTGGCGGCGGTCGGCTTCATGCAGCGGCGCTCGTCATGGAAGGGCCGGTGTTCCGGTGGTGAGGTACGACTGCAGGAACGCCATCCAGTCCGTCTGGGCCGACGCGTTCTTCGTGGCGACGAAGTGACCGTCGTAGCCGTCGGGCCGGTACTGGACCACGCCCGCGGTGCGCTTGACCCCGTCGCCGCCCTTCTCGTTGGCCGTGACCGGCCGGATGAGCGGGTCCCGATCGTACGGCTCGATGACGGTGCCCACGGGCGACAGCCCCAGCGAGCGCGCGTTCGCTTCCAGCGTCGAACGCGGCGTGTATGTATCGCCCTGACCCCACGACATGTACACGTGCTTCGAGGGAATCATCGCGGGCGGGTGAAAGATGATCAAGGGGTTGTAGTTCAGCGGATCCGACCGGTCGAAGAAGCTCTGGAAGATGGTCATCACCGGGTGCTCGGCCTCCAGCGTCTCGCCGATCAGGAACTCCATCCCGGCCGAGATGTTGACCGGCATCGTCTTGTCGAGCAGCGACGACGTCAGGTACGCCCCCGCGCCCGAAAAAATCGCGACGGGCGCGGCGTCCGACCACGCCATCGCGATCTCGCCTGACGTGCTGCCCTGCGAATGCCCGAAGTACATGACCTTCGTCGGGTCGAACCCGATCATTTCGCCCGTCGGCGACGTCGCCGCCGGCGCCACCGCCACCTTGGCCACGCGCAGCGCCTGCAGGATGTCGACGCCGCCCTGCAGGAAGTTGTCGCGCGCGGCCCGCGGGTTCAGCGGGTTGAACACGAGATCGTCGGATTTCTTCGACGAGCCTCCCTTGCGCGCGCCGTGCTCGACCGCGTCGAACCCGAACACCGCGGCCGGCTTCGTCGCGGTCGCCAGGTTGCGGGCGATCCCATCGGAGATGAAGGACCTCATCGAACCACCCGTGCCGTGGTGGGTGACGACCAGCGGCCAGCCCGCCGCGGGCATCGCCCCGCCTTTCGGGATCGTCATCGCGAAGCAGACCTGTTCGGTGCGCACGACCGCCGGCACGCCCCCGGTTTCGGTGATGCCGCCGCCCATCGCGGGCGTGTCGTAGGGCGCCGTTCCTTCCTGGTAGATCGGCACCGAGAATTTTCCGTGGATCTCGTTGAACGCCGAATCGGCCGTGGCCGGGCAGGCGCGCGCTGGCGTGCCGTCGTCGCACGGCGACTTCGCGGTCCCGCCACAAAGCGTGAGATCCGTCAGCAGCGGCGCCGGCTGCGCCTCGATGCTGGTGGCCAGGCGCCCCATGTGCCCGGGCGCGTCCTGCACGGTGAACACGGCGGCGGTCGCCAGCGTCGGCGGGTTGACCTGGCTGGTCAGCCAGTTCCGCAGCGGCTGGTAAGCATCCCACGCGTGCCCGAGCGCGGCGTCCGTCGGGCGGGTCGTCCCCATCACCGCGGTGAACTCGGCGTCGGGCGCCACCGGCGTGCCCGCGTCCGACTTCAACCCCGTGGTCACGAAGGCGGCGATCGTGTGCTTGGGATCGAACGGCGCGTCCGCGCTGGGGCGCACGACGACCGTGTGCTGGCACGAATACTTGGTTTGACCGTTGTTGGTCACCCAGCTGCGCCCGAACTCGGCCCCGAAGGTCGGTCCCGGCGTCACGTCGATTATTTTCACGACGTCGCCGGTCGCCGTCGCGTAGTCGAGGTTGCCGGAGAAACGGAAGGTGATGCCCGCCGTCGCCGAGAAGCCGTCGAAGTCGGCGGTCCACGTGTCGACGTAGAGCTTCACCAGGTCCACGCCCAGCGGCGTCGGGCCCGGCTTCGGGAAGTCGGAGATGTCCAGCGCGCCCGCGGTGACGCGCACGTCGTTGGGGAATGGCAGGCGGAAGAAGTCCGCGGGTTTTTTGCTCGCGCTAGGGACCTCGAAGTAGGCGCGGAACACGCCATCGTCGGTGCACGTCACGCCCTGGAACGGCGGGAACGCGGTCCCCAGCGGGGCGCAGGTGCTGGTCGCCCCGCAGTAAAGCCCCGAGATGCACTCGGTCGTCCCGTGGCAGATGCCGCCCAGGTCGACGCTGCCGCCCTCGGCGCACGTTCCGTAGAACCCGGTCATGTTGCAACGCAACGGCGGCCGGCACTGCTGGTCGGAGGCGCACGACGCGCCCGTGTCGAGGCCGCCGCCCATCGTGCAAACGCCGGTGACGCCGTTGCAGAAGTTGCCGCTGGCGCAGTCGCGCGTCGCCGAGCAGCGCGAGCCCGGACGGCCGTTGCCGGGATCGGCGCACGTGCCGCCCGCGCACACCTTGCCGCTCGGGCAATCGGCGGGACCGTCACACGGCTGGCCGGTCGCGTTCAGGCCGTGGCTGGAGCACCCGGCAATCACCATTGCGAACACCAACGCCCCCACCCGGTAACGCGAAGCCAAGGCAGTCTGCATCTGCCGGCATCGTACCCCAACCGTGGCTGTTTAAGGGAGCGTCACTTCTCCGAGCGCCCGCGAAGCGCATCTGTGAGCAGTCCCGCCATCTTGCGCGTCATGTCGTTGAACCCGGGTTGCGGCGTCAGCGGGCAGTTGAGTCGGCAGTTTTCGTCGACCGCGGATACGGCCTCGAGCTCGAACTTGCACTGACTCCAATCGTCTCTTCCAGAGATATCCGCGATGAAAACCGCCATTGCCCATCTCAGTCCGAACGGGGTCGTTACGTGAGGCGTGTAAAGACGGTCTGTACCGGAAGCGTTCGGTATCAGCACGAAGCCTTCGCGCTCAAACACGGAATCGGCGGTTGCGCGGCAGTCGAGCTCGGAGACCGGCGTGCGCAACGATATGCGCGTCCCGGTCGTGTCGTAGCAGGCGACAGCCAGGCAGGCGCTCACGAGGAACGCGATCGGTCGACTTCTTCGCCGCGACACCGCGGCGCTATTCCTCGGCGTCCTGTTCGCGCTTCTTGCGGGCAACCGGTTCGATGCCGGCCAGGCGTCCCAGCTCGCGGTGGATGCGGGCGACGCGTTCGACCTGACCCTTGGCCGGGAAGCGTTCGTAGAAGCCCTCGTTCTTGAACGTCTTGATCTCGGGCGTCCACGCCGCCAGCTTCCGCTCCCAGCGCTTCTGCCGGCCGTCGACCGGCTCGGCGTCGACGTGGGCGAGATCCGCGCACACGCGCAGCATCGCCTTGATCGTCACCGGCTTGGTCACCATGTAGTTGCCGTTGCCCCAGGACTCGTCCCAGACCTTCTCGGCCGCCTTGAGGAAGTCGCGCACCACCTGGTAGAGGCGGTTCACCAGCGTCCGCGACGTCGCCTGCTTCTGCAGCTTCTTCCAGTCCGCCATCACCCAGCGGTGGATCTCGTTGAACAGTTCGGCCTGCAGGATCCACTTTTCGCGCTGACTGCGGCCGCCCAGGCGGTTGATCCGGTAGCGCAGCGGACTGTCGGCCTCGACGTACAGCATCGCGACGACCTGGGCTGCGACGCGCTTGTCGGGCGCGGACCACGACACCTTCTCGTACAGGTCGACGAGGTGGCTCTTGTTGATGCGCGTCGGCGTCGAGTTGATGATCACGAACATCTCGGTGGCAAAGTCGTCGCTCTTGCCGTCGAAGATGACGCACGGGACGTGCAGCGTGCGTGCGTCCGCCGCGCGCTCCTTGCGGTAGAAGTGCAGGGCGGCCAGCCGGTGCTGGCCGTCGATGATCAGGTACTTGGCCCGCGGCTCGTCCAGGTTGCCGACGTTGTCGAAGCCCTTCAGCGGATCGAAATGCAGCCGCTCCGGCGTGAACAGCAGCACCGTGCCGGGGATCGGCGGCTGGCTCTGGGCGGTTTCATAGAAGTTCTTGATCGCGGCGACCTTGGCGCGCGACAGGTCGCGCTGGAATGCGCTGTCGCTGCGTTCGATCTTGGAGATGAACTTCGCGACGTCGTCGTCTTCCTCGACCTTGGCCGGCGCGATCTGACCTTCTTCCGCGTAGAACCGGCTGATGAACTGGACCTTGTCGAGCAGGTGGTCCGTCGGGTACGAGACGAAATAGAAGACGCTGTCCTTCTGCCGTACCTGGGTCGCGAGCATGGCGGGGATATTAGCCCAGCCATGCCCGGGGAGTTACATGTCGCTTACTTACAGAGGGCGTCGATGCAGGACTGCGCGGCCCCGCAGTCCTTCGTGAGCTCGCACACGGGGGCGGCCTCGCCGGCGGTCACGCAGAAGCCGCCGTGGCAAATGTTGGCGTCGCCACACAGGCAGCAGTCGGCGCTGGTCGCGCAGGCCGTCCGGCACGCGCCGTTCACGCACATGCGTCCGCCACCGCAATCGGGGTTCGATCCGCACGAAGGCTTCGGCCGATCGTCGGCCCGGCACAGCCCGCTGACGCAACGATCGAGCGGGCCGCACTCCATGTCCTTCGTGCACGCCCCACGGCAGTAGCCGTTGACGCAGGTGCCGCCGTCGCAGTCGTTGTTGAGCACGCAGTGTCCGCCGCCGACCGGATCGGGCTGGCAATAGCCGCCCAGGCACACGGCGCCGGTGCCGCATTCCAGGATCGTGGCGCAAGGACGCTCGCACGCGCCGTTCCGGCAGCGCGCGCCGAATCCGCACTCGCTGTTGTACTGGCACAACGGGGTCGCCGGCGGCAGCGGCCCGCAGACGCCGGAAGTGCAACACTCGTCCGCCTTGCAGTCCGTGTCGGTCTTGCACATGGGCGCGCCGCCGCTTCCGGTGGTGCCGGCGCTTCCGGTGGTGCCGCCCTTGCCGGTCGAGCCCGCGGCGCCGGTGGTGCCGCCCTTGCTCCACGAGCCGGCCACGCCCGTCGTCCCGGCCGCGCCCGTCGTTCCGGCCGAGCCGTTGCCGCCCGCTCCCGCGGTGCCCGGCCCGATCGATCCGCCAGGGCCGATCGATCCACCGGGGCCACCGCCACCGTGACCCGCTACGCCCGTCGTGCCCGCGTCCCCGCCGGCGCAGCCGCCCTTCCCTGAATTCGATCCGCCGCCCGTCTCCGAGCCGGTGTGCCCACCGTGTCGGTAGACATCCGTCACGTACGAGCAGTTCGGATCTTCCGGGTGCCTGTCGCAGTGTTGGTCGGGAATGACACAGCCAGTGGCGGCGGCGGCGAGGCCGACGAACGCGCAGCAGGCGATAACGAACGAAGACGGCGAGGCGATGCGGTCCAGCTTCATGGCAGGTGTTTCCTTTCGGCCGTCGCAGCGATCGCAAATCACGCGCCATTCTGGCAAGACGTGATCGAAGCGACGCGTGCGTTACGAGATGCGCATGAACTGCGGGCTCGACCTCTGCGCCGCTGGCTGATTCTCGGTGATAGCCCGCACGCGGACGCGGCGAGGGTGACCGCCATTCACACGCGCGTGTGATGCGCGCGCGACTCAGGCTGCGCCCGGACTTTCGTCGAGGGCGCGAGCGGTGGTTACGCCTCGCCGCTCCAGCGCAGGAACGCGAGGTACTCGCGGCGCGTGCGTGGCCCGTGCGGGCGCGGGCCGCGCGGGAAGGCAGCCGGCTCGGCGCGCCGCGCGAGCGAGATCATCGCGATGTCGTCCTGCGTGATCTTGCGGCGCATCGTCGCGACGTCGACGCCGTAGACCGCCGCGGCGTTCAACCCGAAGATCTTGCGCTTCACCTCGGCCGTGAGCGCCGGGTAGCTGTAGAGCGCCTGCATCGAATCCGGGATCTGGAAGGCGCGGAAAGCCTGGATCTGGGATTGCGGACCGCCGTTGTTGTAGGAGTCCGTTCCCCACAGGATCCGATCCGGCCCGAGGTACTTGAGGAGCTTGCCGAGCACGTGCGCCGCGTCGTTGATGTTGCTCATCAGGTTGAACCAGGTGGTGCCCAGCTCGGCGTACACGTTGCTGGTGGGGCCGAGGCGGTTGTCGACCACGGCCTTGATCAAGCGATCGAAGCCCACCGGCGCCGGATCGGCGGCGTTGAACGGATGGTCCTCGGCGACACCCGACTGCCAGCCCGAATGGTAGACGAGGAACTTCACGTCGGGGTTGGCGGCGGCCGCGGCGACGACGTCGCGCGGTGAGTACAACCCGTCCCAGGCGCCGTTGTCGCTGCCGATGCCGCGGTGGGAGGCGATCACGCGGACGCCCAGCTGGCGGGCGCGCTCGATGAACGGCTGCCCGTAACCGGCGCTGTCCAGCCCGCGCCCTGCTGTCGCGGGCGGATACGTCTTCCACGCTGCGACGGGAAAGCTGCCCGCGTCCTGAGCCATCGCGTCCAGCTCGACCTGGCCCTCGTCGGGGCGCACGTTGGCGTGGATCAGCAGGCGCGGCGAGTCGTTGATGCGATCGACGATCTCCTTGATCTTCGCGCGCGCCTGGATCGACGGCGCGTCCATCGCGCGCGCGGCCGGGTAGCCGGACAGGCAGGCCACGTCGGTGTCGCTGTCGACGAAGATCCCGGACAGGTACGCGGTCGGGCACATGTTCGGCGTGTTCATGGTGCAGGTCGCGGCCGTCCAGGGCGGGGCCGGGACGCGCGTGTGCGTCTGCACGTCGAAGATGAACTCGTCGCCAGCGACCGCCGCGTCGGCCGCATCGGGGTCGTCCAGCGCCTCCGGTGTGACGTCGTAGCGCGCGTCCATCGCCGCCATCGCCGCGTCGTTTGCGCTGACGTCCGCCGGCACGTCGTAACCGGCGTCGCGGGTGAAGCCGGCGTCGCTGGTGACACCGGCACCGCGGCTGCAGCCATACGCCTGGTTCATCACGTACAGCGCGCCGACCATGCCCGCCGCGCTCTCGGTGAACTGGCGCCGGGTCATGCCGTGGCGCGCTGCCCTGTCGTCGACCAGGCGCCGATACAGCTTCGCCGCCAGGCGGTCGCGGTCGTCGGCGGGCCGTGGCTCGAACTCGCCGTTCGACATCGGGTGGAACGAGACGGGCGAGCGTGGCTCCGCTTCGCTGTCGGACTTCTTCATCACGCGACCTCCGTGAAGATCCAGCGTCCGGGGCAAGTATAGGCGTGCGCGGTAAACTGACAATCGTGCCTTTTCGCCGCCTGCTCGCTGCTGCGTGCGTCGTTTACGCGGCCCTGGCCGGAACGCGCCGCGCGCGCGCCGAGCAGACCGCGGGCGCGTCTTGCCAGACACTGCCGTGTTTCGACGGACCTTTCGATCGCCGCAAGCTGAAGCAGGACGAGATCATCGGCCGCGTCGTGTGCAAGGCGGGAACCGATGTCGGGTTCGACCCGCAGCGCCGCCTGGCGTTCTGCACGACGGGGTGGGCGATGGTGCTGGACGGCGTGCCGGTCGCGGCGGATGCGTACACGCTGTTTCACCCCAACGGGCGCGTCTACCAGACGACGCTGGCGAAGCCGCGCGAGTTCACGCTCGCGAACGGGCGCACGATCTCGTGCGCGGCCGGTCACGTCGTGTTGAGTGACGACGGGCGGCTGGAAGCCTGCGCGCTCGCCGCGCAGCTGAAGGGGGACGTTCGTGCGCGGGTGAAGGCGAACGTCGCGTTTCATCCCGACGGGCGGCTGGCGGGCGCGACGCTCGATCGGCCGCTGACGGCGGGCGGCACGACGTTCGCGCCGGAGACGCACATCAGGTGGGACACGGCGGGTGTCGTCGTCGGTGGGATGCTGCCGGAGGCCGCCACCGTGGGCGGGCTGCGCATCGTGATGGAGTTTCGGCTGTATTCCGACGGCAAGCTGCGCGAGGCCGAGCTTGCGGAGCCGGCGCGCGTGCAGGGGCATGACTTTCCGCGCGACGCGCACCTGCAGTTCCGGGCGGACGGTTCGCTCGAGCGGGCGAGATACGTGGAGAAGAAGGGCTTCATGATCCACGGCGA
>Ga0207704_10001309_pt1 | contig 11141 bp, 6 predicted proteins | sample KBSMisM12_FD_184308 | JGI IMG/M metagenome (GOLD analysis project Ga0207704, IMG submission 184308) | Miscanthus rhizosphere microbial communities from Kellogg Biological Station, Michigan, USA - KBS Miscanthus M1-2 (SPAdes) (version 2) | ecosystem: Host-associated > Plants > Roots > Rhizosphere...
CTACCACCGCGGCTCGGTCTCCTTCGAGGACGACCACGCGCGTGACCTCGACCTGAGATCCCGCGGCTACACCGTCCTCCGCTTCACCGACAAACAGATCGAAGAGGAATCCGATCGGGTTGCTTCCGACGTCGCTCGGGCTTTGAGCGCAGGTCCGAACCCGAGCTAACGGGCGCGGGAAACCAGGGGTTGCAGGCGGTCGCGGCCCTCGCTGAGGATTCGTCGTGGCACCGCCAGGGGGCGCATGCGGGGTGCTGGGACGCTGTTGACGTCGACTGCGTCGGCGGCGCGCAGCGTCACTTCCACCTCGGTGCCGGTGTCGACGGCGATCGGCTCCCCGAACCGCTGAGGCGTGCCGGCGACGAACAGCTCCTCGTCCTCGCCGGTCGAGCCGGGGAACGGTTTGACGCGGAGGTGTTTCGCCTCCGGCGGCACCTCGATCCGAGCCCGCCGGCTCAGGAGGCGGACTTCCAGGTCCTCGCTGCGACGCCGGGTCTCGAAGCTGGTCGCGGCGATCTCGCCTAGGGAGCACCAGCGCGCCGGACCTGCGCGTTCGACATCAGCGGCTGCTTCGGTGAGGACGTCCAAGCCTTCTATGAGGTCTGCCTGGTGCCCGTAGAGGACCAGGGGCTGGCCGAGGAAGGCGCGCAGCCTCAGCTCTGCCGATGAGCGGCCGGTCAGCGGGTGGCGGAGCAGGACGGGGAGGCCGGCGGCGAGATCGGCGGGGCGCCATCCTGCCAGTGGGCCGGTGCCGTCGGGGCTGGTGAGCCAGCCGCGCCTGCCGTCGCCGAGCCAGGGGAACGGCTGGGTCACCGTCAGCGCCTCGAAGCCGCAGCGGCGCAGACCGGCGACGGTGACCTGGGAGCACCGCTCGTGCGGGGGCACCATCACCCGGTCGACCGCGACCTCGGTGCGTGCTTCGAAGGAAGCAACCCGGCGCTGCGCTTGCGCCGCCATCGCCAGCGCTTCGCCTGAGGTCTGCGGCCGACTGAGCTCGCCGCCGTAGTGGTCGTTGCCGTGGACGAGCAGTGAGAGGCCGCCGTTGCTCTCCCGCAGCGCCCGGCGTGCGGCCGGATGGGCGAACCAGCCGTCGAGCGGGACCGTCGCCAGGGCGGCGTGGTAGCCGTGGTCGCGGGCGTGCTCGGCGAGGGCGGGCAGCTTGACGAACCCGTACGAGGGCCAGTGGAGGTTGGGGTCGTCGAAGAGGAAGGCGGCGCGGCGGGCCGGAGGCTGCCAGCCCTCCGCGGCGGTGAGCTCGCGGAGGAAGTGGGCGAGAGGCAGCAGCGCGGCGCTGCGGCCGTCGCGGAGCCGCTCGCGCAGCGCCTCCTCGGGACCGAGCTCGCACGGGATCAGCAGGGCCCGCTGGAGGGGGCCACGGATGGTCCAGGTCGGGACGCCGTGGCAGCCTGCCAGCACCTCTCCGACGACCAGTGTGCTTCGGCCTCCGACCAGGACCGCGGCGAGCCGGTCGTCGGTCAGCTCGGCCCCTCGCAGCGCGCGGTCGAGCTTCGCGTCGGAGGTCAGTTCCTGGACGGCGAGCTCGCCCGGCTGCGAGGGCTCGGGCGCGAGTAGGTGCAGCGCCGGCAGGCCGAGCGCCGCCGCGGCCTCTGCCTGGTCTCCGTCTCCGAGCTGCAGCAGCGCGTCGAGATCGCCCAGCTCCCCCTCGCCGCGTCCCTCGAAGCGGACCGGAAAGGCCTCCTCCAAGGCTGCCAGCAGCCGGTTGTGCTCGGCATGGGCGGAGGCCGGGAAGACGCCGACGACCGAGCGGCGGGCGTCCTCACTCACGACTGCGGCGGGTTCAGTTCGTAGATTTCGAAAAAGGTGGCGGGGTTGGTGCCGCCGACCGGGCCGCCGCTGCCGAACTTCGCCACCGGCGGGCCTTCGCGCTTGATCCGGGCGGCGAGCAGGCGGTTGTAGTCGCCGCCGAAGTAGCCGAAGCCATAGCCGTCGAAGCGGCGGGCGCTGACCACGGCGTAGCGGACGTGCTCGGCTTCCAGTTCGGCGATCGCCTGCAGTTCATCGGCACGGTTGTCGAGCAGGCCGGGCAGGAACATCGGGTTGTAGAGCGCGGGCCGGTGGCCGGTCATGAAGTTGATGCCGGCGTCGGAGGGCACCGCGAGCAGCGGTTCTCCCGGCGCCGCGTGGCTGTCGATGTAGTCGACTGCACCCTGCAGCCCGGGCGCTGCCGCCGGGGTGGTGACGAAGCTGCCGCGGGCCGTGGTGACGGTGGCGCTGTTGTCGCGGTAAAGACCGACCTGGGCGTAGGCGGCAAGGGCCACGGCGACCCCCGCCAGGACGGCGTAGGAGGCCGTCCGCGCCTGTGGCCGGCGGGTGGCGAGGCGGTCGTGGAGGACGGCGAGGAGCAGGACCAGCGGCGCCGCGTAGTAGGGGGCGTAGGAGGCCTCGGCGGTGAAGGCGTCGTAGGCGCGGGCGCCGAGCGCGGCAGCGACGGCGACGAGGGCGAGGTCGAAGCCCCAGGAGGCGGTGATCGGCGGCGATTCCTTCCGCACCAGGCGGACGGCGACCACGGCGGCAGCGGCGAACCCGAGGGCCGGGAGCCAGCTCATCCCGATCAGCAGGTGGGTGGCCTCGTACTGGACGCCGTCGCGGGTGTGCGGCCAGATCGAGAAGTACTTCATCGTCGCGTCGCCGATGACGAGGACGGCGAGCGCCGCCGGGACCGGCCACAGCGCCCGCACCCGCGCGGCTCGGGTCTGGGCTCTTGAGAACAGCACCGCCGTCCAGGTCACGGCCGCCAGCAGGCCGCCGTAGACAAGGAAGCGGGCGAGGGTCGAGGCGACGCTTTCGAGGTCGAACGGCGTCCAGGCCTTCTGCGAGCTGAAGCCGCCGACGCGGAGGAAGTCGACCGGCCAGAGGTTCTCGGTGAAGAGGTTGGCGGCGCCCGCTTCGGCGGCGAGCCAGGCGAGGACCGGGACGGCGACGGCGATCGCCGGCAGGGCCAGCCGCGGCAGCGCCCGCAGGGCGGGGCGGAGGCCGTGCTGGCGTGCCTCGCCGACCAGGAAGGCCCCGGCGGCAAGCGCGGCGACGGCGGCGAATTCGGGCCGGGTGAGGCAGGCGAAGCCGATCGCCAGGCCCGCGAAGACCAGCCGCTCCCGGCTCAGGGCCAGCAGCGTCAGCAGGATCAGGAGGATTCCGAAGGTGGCGGAGTTGGTGTGGGGGAGGACGAAGTTGAAGGCGGTGCCGGAGAAGCCGATCGCCGCCACCACGCAGGTCGCCAGGAAGGCGGGGAGGACGCGCAGCAGCCGGCGGGCGAGGGCGTAGAAGACGCCGATGATCGCCGCCGCCTGGCAGAGCCCGAAAGCGAATGCGGTGGTGAAGCTGGTGCCGAAGACGGCGAAGGTGCCGCCCAGCGAGTAGACGCCGAGCGGGCCGTAAAAGTAGCGGATGTCGCGGTAGGGCTCGCCGCCTTCGGCGATCGTCGCGGCGACCGTCAGCTCGTGCCCGGCGTCGACCGAGGGCACGCCCCATTTGCGCCAGCTGAGCGCCGCCAGCAGGGCGAAGATCAGGGTGAGGCCGGCGACCGCGCGGACGTCGGCATTGGCGGCGAGCTCGCGCCGGCGCGAGGTGACCTCAGGCGCCGGGACGGCCGGGCGCTGTTGCTCGGCCGGGGTGCGGACGGCGACGTTCATGCCGAGGCGGGGCGCACGGCGGCGAGCAGCAGGCGCACCTGGTCGGGGGCGAGCCACGGCGTCAGGGCGACGTAGAGCAGCGACCCGACCGCGATCGTGGCCACGGGCGCGGCCGGTCCCGCGCCTAGCGCCCCGCCGGCGAGGGCGCCGATGCCGAAGCAGGCGGCGGCGGCGAGGGCGAAGCGGAGGCCGTCGCGGGCGAGCTCGCGGGCGATCGCGCCGGCGCCTCGCCCGGCACCGGCGACCAGCAGCACCACCGCGAAGGCGAGCGGGACGACGAAGAAGGCGCCGACGACGCCGTTGACGCCGAACAGCGCCCCGCCCAGGGCGGTGACGGCGACGTGCAGGAGCACGACCAACGGCGCGAGGACGTTGACCATCTTCGCCCGGCCGAGGGCGAACATCGCCGGCAGCAGCAGGTTGACGAGCAGAGCCGCCACCGTCCAGGCGCAGAGCAGCGCCACGAAGACCTTCAGATGGTCGACCTGGACCGCGTCGAAGCTGGCGGGCAGGACTTCGCCGATCAGGTCGGCGCCGCCGGCGATCAGCGCCGCCAGGGCGGGCGCGCCGATCAGCATCGAGTAGCGGAAGCCGGCCGGGACGGTGTCGGCGATCACTTCCCGCCAGTCGGCCAGGGCGCCACGCCGCATGTCGGCGATCCGCGACATCCCCAGCGCGAAGCCGGTGGCGGCGACCAGGTAGCTGGCGAAGAGGTAGGCGTAGGAGAGGACGGTGGCGCCACCGGCGCCGTAGTTGCTGGCGAAGGCGAGGGTGATCACGTAGAGGCCGTTGAAGGCGAGGTAGATCGCGGTGCTGCCGAGGACCAGCAGGACCGAGCGCAGGAGGCGGCGGGGGTGCGGCCGCGCGCTCGCGGCCTCTCGCGAGCCGCGGCTGGCGCGGACGCCGTCGAGCATCATCGCGCTGGTGACGACCGCCATCGCCAGCATCGACCAGCCGAGCGAGAGCTCCCCGGCCGGCCCGGAGACCGCGAGGTAGACGACGAGGCCGGCCCCGGCGCCGGCGATGTAGGCGAAGGCGATGCGGTCGAAGCGGTCGCGGACGGCGAGGACGGTGGCGCCGCCGGCGGCCCAGAGCTGGAGGATCATCGCCACCCCGAGGATCGGCAGGGCCGATTCGGCGACGGCACGGCCGACCGGGGCGACTCCCGGCGCCAGCAGGCCCGCGAGCGGCCCGGCCAGCGGGATCGTCGCGATCCCGACCGGGATCGCGATCGCGACCAGGGCCAGCGCGAACTCGCGCTGGGACAGCCGCGGGCGCTCGCCGACCAGCATCGGCGCCGAGGTGACCCTGATGCTCTGGCTGAAGACCCCGAAGCTGGTGTAGAGGGCGAAGGCGACGAAGAAGCCGTCGGTGCGGGCGCCGGCGCCGAAGGAGCTGAGGTAGAGGAGCGCCTGGATCCCCGAGGCCGCTCCCATCGCCAGGGTCGCCACCGCCATCGCGATGCCCGCGTGGGCGTGCTTCTCGCGCATGTCCTCCCGGTGGGCGACGGGCGTGGCGCCGACGCCGGGAGTGGTGGTCGCGACCGCGGTCGTGCTCATACCCCACCAACGACTGGAATGCCTCATTACTTGTTGCGCGATTTCAGGGCCCGTAATGCTCGCCGGCGGGCGCCCAGTCGACGCCGCTGCCGCTCGCGACGCGGTAGTCGTCGTGGGCGGGGTCGGCGAAGCGCGGTGAGCAACTATGCCGCGAGCTCTTGCTGAGCCGCGGCAGGGTCCCTTCCCAACGGCAGATGGTGTCTTCGCCCTCGCTGAACGGCGCCCAGGGGCCGGACCAGTCGCTCCAGACGCGGTAGATCAGGTTGTCGCCGATCGTGATCTGTCCGTAGGGGCCCTCGCGCAGGGCGAGCGGCGAGTCGTTCTCTTTGGTCCAGACCGTGTTGCCGGTGATCCGCAGGCCCTGGATCGGGCCGAAGAGCTGGACGATCGAGGGCGGCCCGCAGCCGCTGTCGGGCGGGTCGCAGGGGGCGGCATTCCGCAGCATCAGGTTGTCGGCGACGACGACCCGGCGCACGGGCGCCGGCTGGTCGTTGACGAAGAAGCCCTGGCAGCGGTTGTCGTGCAGGTAGTTGCGGCGGAAGTAGAGCCCGTCACCGCCCCAGACCGATTGCAAGCAGTCGCTGTGGTTGCCGTTCTCGCGGACGCCGGTGATCTCGTTGCCTTCGATCAGCACTCCGTAGGGATCGGGGTCGCCGCTGTCGTGGTAGCGGTTGAGCCGGATCGCGTCCTCGCCGAAGGGACCGACGAACTTGTTGCCGGCGATCGTCGTGTCGGTGACGTAGGTGGTGGTGGTCGGACCGGCTTCGACCCCGAAGTAGCCGCCGGAGATGCGGTTGTGGAGGACGGAGATCTTCCGCGAGCCGGGCTCCACCGTCACCTGGCCGTGGACGTCGAAGTCGGCGAGGGCGAGGTGCGAGCCGCGGAGGACGGCGCCTTCGATCTTCGCCTTGCCGGGGTGGGCGGCGCGGACGGTCACGTCCTTCCCCGAGCCCTTGTAGGCGAGCTTCAGTTCGCCGTAGCTGCCGTTGCGCAGGCAGATCACCGCGCCGGGGGCGACTTCGGAGAGCTGCGAGGGCAGGGCCCTGATGCCGCTTAGCGTGCGGGTGCAGCTTTCGTGGCCATGGTGCCTGCCGGGCTTGTGGGAGGCCGAGGCCGCGCCCTTGTCGCCGTTACCGCCGAGCAGCACCAGCGCCGCGACCACCGCGACCGGCGCCAAGGCGAAGAGAACTGTGGAGCGACGGGAGGAGAAAGCCCTTCTCACACCCTGATCAACGCTCAGGGACCGTAGTGAACTTCCGCGGGCGCCCAGTCGACGCCGCGATTGCTGCCGCTGATGCGGTAGTCGTCGGCGGCGGGATTGACGAAGCTGGGACTGCAGCTCATCGTCTCGCCCGGGCGCGACGAGGGCCAGCTGCCTTCGCGCTGGCAGAGGGTGTTTTCGGTCAGGCTGAGCCCGCTCATGTTGGAGTCGGTCCAGAGCCGGTAGATCACGTTGTTCGAGATCTTGGTGTCGGCGCCGGTGCCTTCGCGGAAGGCGGCGATCGAGTCGGCGCCGTCGCCCCAGATCGTGTTGCGCTTCATCGTGAAGCCGTCGTAGGGACCGAAGACCTGGAAGTACATCGGCTGCCCACAGCTGGTCAGCGGCGCCCCGCACGGTTCGTGGTTGCGGAGGAAGAGGTTGTCTTCGACCGTGACTCCGTGGATCGGGCCGGAGACGCCGCCGAGGCTGGCCTGGTCCTTGATGAAGAAGCCCTGGCAGCGGTTGTTGTGCAGGTAGTTGCGGCGGAAGACGATGTGGTCGCCGACCCAGACCGTCTGCAGGCAGTCGGAGTGGCTGCCGTTCTCGCGGACCTGGGAGATTTCGTTGCCTTCGATCAGGACTCCGACCCCGTCTCCGTCACCGTCGTGGTAGCGGTTGAGGTGAATCCCGTCTTCGCCGAAGGGGCCGACCAGCTGGTTGCCGATGATCTTCATGTCGTTGCAGGTGGTGGTCGAGGAGGGGCAGCCGTCGACACCCTCGCCGCCGCCGGTGATGCGGTTGTGGAAGACGGTCATCCCATCGGCGCCGGGCTGGATCGTCACGCCTTGGGTGACGACGAACCGGGAAAGAGTCAGATTTTCACCCTGCATGGAGGCGCCGGCGATCGTCGCCGACCCGGGGTGGGCGGCGCGCAGGGTCACTCCCGGCTTCGCCTTGGTGGCGTCCAGCGAGACCTTGCCGTAGCTGCCGTCGGCGAGGCAGACGATCGCGCCCGGCGCGGCAGAGGAGACGCTCGACTGAGCGGCGGAGACGCTGGAGACGGTCGTGGTGCACGCTTCTTCCGGGCCGGGAGAGGGACCGGGTTCAGGTTCAGGTTCGGGCTGGGGTTCGGCTTCGACCGTCCAGCTGCGGGCGGCGGGCGTCGGGTCGACGTTGCCCGCCGCGTCCTTGGCCCGGACCGAGAAGGTGTGGAGGCTCACGGTCAGCGCCGAGAGGGACTTGGGCGAGCTGCAGCCTGCCCAGCTGCCGGCGTCCAGCTTGCATTCGAAGCTCGAGCCGGACTCGGTCGAGGTGAAGGCGAAGGCGGCGGTGAGGGCGGTGGTGGTGCCGCTCGGGCCGCTGGAGATCGCCGTGTCGGGCGGGGTGGTGTCGGGCGGCGGGGTTTCTTCCACTGGCGGCGGAGGAGTTTCTTCGACCGGCGGGGGAGGGGTTTCTTCCACCGGGGGAGGCGTTTCTTCGGCCGGCGGGGACGGTTCTTTTTCGACCGGCGGCGCTTCGGCTTCCACTTTCCAGCTCCAGGTCGCCGGCGTCGGGTCGACGTTGCCGGCGCTGTCGACCGCCCGGACGGCGAAGCTGTGGGAGCCCAGAGCAAGGCCGGTGTAGGCGCGCGGGGCCTTGCAGCGGCTCCACCTGCCGTTGTCGACCTTGCAGCCGAAGGAGCCCGGCTCGCTGGAGACGAAGGTGAAGCTGGCGCTGGTCGCGGTCGTCGTCGCCGCCGGCTCGCCGGTGATCGTCGTTTCCGGCGGCGTCTTGTCGCCGCCGGAGGGACGGGTCTTGTTGGTCGTGACGGTGGTTTCGGTCGAGTCGCCCGTGGTGGGTTCGGTCGCGACCGGGCCGCCGTGCCTGCGGGTCGTGGTCAGGGCAGTAGCGTCCTCGAGCCCGACGCGCCCGTGGGCGACCTTCGCCCGCTCGAGCAGCCCGAGGGGGCCGTGACCCATGGCGAACGACGCCATCGCGCCGAGAAGGACGCATGCGAGGGTTGCGGCCAGCGCGAAGCGGGCCGGGTGCTGACGCACCTTGCGACTGGTATGGGACACCATCTGCTCCTTTGGCATGGGCAGACAGATCGGCACGCGGCCGTACCCTGCGGACTACCTCACCCATCTGCCAACGTGTGTACTAGTACCCGCGGCCAGGTCCCGAAAACCGGGTATTCACCGCTGTGCCCGCAGAAGTGCGAGCTCAGGCGTCAGGGTCCGAAGTGAACTTCTGCGGGCGCCCAATCCACTCCGCGTGAGGAGCCGATCAGGCGGAAATCGTCGGCGGCGGGGGCGTTGAAGGGCGGCGAGCAGTCGACCGTCTCACCCAGGATCGAGAGCGGCCAGAGACCGCCGCTTGCTTCGCGGATGCAGCGGGTGTTGTCGCGGTAGGTGATGGCGGAAAGGTCGGTCGAGGTCCAGAACCGTTCGACCACGTTGGCTTCGATCACGGTGTCGATCCCGGTCCCTTCCTGGAAGGCGGCGAGGCCCGCCTCCTGCCATATCGTGTTGCGCCGCATCACCAGTCCCTGGTAGGGGCCGAAGACCTGGAAGTAGGCGGGCTGGCCGCATTCGGGATCCGAGGGCGCGCAGGGTTCGCTGTCGCGGAGGAAGAGGTTGTCTTCCACAGTGATGCCGACGACGGGGCTTTCCTGGTCCTTGACGAAGAAGCCCTGACAACGGTTGTCGTGCAGGTAGTTGCGCCGGAAGACGATGTGGTCGCCGACCCACACCGTCTGTAGGCAGTCGGAGTGGTTGCCGTTCTCACGCACGCCGGAGATCTCGTTGCCTTCGACCAGCACCCCGATCCCGTCGCTGTTGCCGTCGTGGTAGCGGTTGAGGTGGATCGCGTCCTCGCCGAACGGGCCGACGAACTTGTTGCCGACGATCTCGACGTCGTCGACGGAGACGGTCGTCGTCGGTGCCGCTTCGACCCCGAAGTAACCGCCGCTGATGCGGTTGTGGACTACCCGCATCGCCGTCGACGCCGGCTCGACCTGGACTTCGCCCTCGACGTCGAAGCGTTCGAGGGTGAGGTTGCGCCCGGCCATGGTCGCGCCGGCGATCGTCGCCGCGCCCGGGTGCTCGGCGCGCAGCGTCACCCTTCCTCCAGGCGAGGCCGAGAGATCGGCCTCGCCGTAGCTGCCGTCGGCGAGGCAGACCACCGCGCCTGCGCCGGACCCGGCGACCTCGTCGACCGCCGCAGTGAGGGTGGAGACCGTCGTCGTGCAGGCGGGCGGCGGCGGTTCGGACGGCGGGGAGGAGAGGGCCGGCGCCGGCGCGGCCGGCGAGCCCGTCTTCGCCGGCGAACGGGCTCGCTTCTTCTTCGGCCTGCTCACCGCCACCCGCGGTGCGACGCGGATCTTGGCCGGAGGGGCGGCGACCTGGGCCGGCCCCACGGCTGCGTGCCCCCCGCCGCCGGCGAGGCTGGTGCTCGCAAGCAGCAGGAGGGCCGGCAGCCTCAGGGTTGCATCCCTCTATCTGGCAGCGAAGTGCTGGGCGATCTGGGTCGCGGTCAGGGCCTGGTTGTAGATCGCCACCTCGTCGAGCACGCCCGCGCCGAACAGCGAGCTGCCGTTGCGGGACATGAAGTTGAGCGTCGAGTTGGCGAAGTTGCCGGCGCCGGTGCCGCTCGATCCCTTGACGTAGGCGACCGGCTGGCCGTCGACGTAGGGGATGATCTGCTGCGACGCGGTTGCCGCCGTGTTGAGCACGAAGGCGTAGTGGTGCCAGACGCCGGCCGAGGGACGCGTGAAGTACACGTTGTTGCGGGAGCCGTTGCGGCCGAGAGCGACTTCGAAGCGGCTGCCCGAGGTGGTCGAGTTCGGGTTGATCACAAACGCTCCGTTGTTGAGCGAGTTGTTGGCGGTGAACTCGAGGGCGAGGTCGTCGTTGTCGGCGAACGAGGTCCATTTCATCCAGAACTCGATCGTCACTTTCGAGGTGCCGGAGAGGTTGATCGCGGCCGCGGCGTTGTCGTTGACGCCGTCGAAGCTCGCGGCCGTGTTCAGGTCCTGAGTGAGGTTCCCGGCCTGGCCGAGGATGACCCCGTTGCGGGCCGTCGCGGTGCGGCCGCCGATCGCATCGACGAGGCTGGTGCCGGAGGTCTCGCCGAGGCGCCAGTAGTCGATCAGCCCGGAGGTCGCCCGGACCGCCGTGTCGTAGGGGCCGCGGACGGTGAGGACGCGGGTGGTGGTCGCGGTGGCGCCGTTGTTGTCGGTGACGCGGAGGCCGATCGTCTTTTCGCCGGCGGGCGTGAAGGTGCGGGTGGTCGTCGCCGTCGTGCCGGTGGCGGTCTCATAGGTCCCGTTGCCGTCGAGGTCCCATTCGTATTTGGCGATCGTGCCGTCGGGATCGGTCGAGCCCGAGCCGTTGAAGGTCACGGTGTCGCCGGTTTTCGCCGGGTTCGGCGTGCTGGTGAAGGACGCCGTCGGCGCCCGGTTGGTCACCGTCACCGTTCGGGTCGTGGTCGCGGTACCGCCGCTGTTGTCGGTGACCCGCAGTCCGACCGTGACGGTCGCCGCGGTGGCGTAGGACTTCGTCGTCGTCGCCGTCGTGCCGGTGGTGGTCTCATAGGTGCCGTTGCCGTCGAGGTCCCATTCGTATTTGGCGATCGTGCCGTCGGGATCGGTCGAGCCCGAGCCGTTGAAGGTCACCGTGCTGCCGGTCGGCACCGAGCTCGGCGTGGCGGTGAACGAGGCCGAGGGAACGCGGTTCTGGGCGGTGACGGTGC
>Ga0207704_10001310_pt1 | contig 11140 bp, 13 predicted proteins | sample KBSMisM12_FD_184308 | JGI IMG/M metagenome (GOLD analysis project Ga0207704, IMG submission 184308) | Miscanthus rhizosphere microbial communities from Kellogg Biological Station, Michigan, USA - KBS Miscanthus M1-2 (SPAdes) (version 2) | ecosystem: Host-associated > Plants > Roots >...
TATTCGTGGAAGAAGCTGCGGGCTGATTTTCTGCGGGCGCGACGGTCTCGCTCGTGTCGATCCCGCAGGCCATCGGCTTCGCGCTGATCGCGGGCCTGCCGCCGTTGATGGTGATCATGTCGGTGATCGTCGGCGGGTTTGTGTGCGCGCTGTTCAGTTCGTCCCGGCAGATGGTGTTCGGACCGAGCAACTCGATGAGCATCATTTTGGCGGCGACGCTGCACTCGATGACCGGTGGCAGTCTCAGCCCGGCCGAGCTGGCGGTTGCGCTCGCGCTGCTGATCGGGGTTTTCCAACTGGTCGCGGGCCTGGCGCAGTTGGGAAAACTCACGCAGTTCATCTCGCGGTCGGTCATCATCGGATACGGCACCGCGATCGGCCTGCTGCTCGCGGCGGGGCAGATCCCCCACCTGCTCGGCATCGTGGTCGGGACGGGCGATTTTTTTCACGGCTTGTCCGTGTCGGCCGTGCATCTCGCGCATCTGGACGTGAATCCCTACCCGATCTGCATGGGCGTGGTGACGCTGATGATTTTCTGGGGTGTGGAGCATTTTTTCCCGCGCATTCCGGTGGAACTGGTGGGGCTGGTTTTCCTTTCGCTGTTCACCCAGCACTTCGGACTGCACGACCTGGGCATCCGGACGATTCAGGACGAGGGGGCGCTTTCGGCGGCGTTGCCGTCGTTCATGGGCATGCCGGTCGACCGTTCCAACTGGGCGCTGGTGCCGCCGTTGATGAGCGCGGCGCTGGCCATCTCGATCCTGGGCATGCTGGAGGCGATCTCGTTGTCCAAGACCCTGGCGGCCAAATCGGGCCAGCGCCTCGACGCTAACCAGGAGTTGGTGTCGATGGGGTTGGCCAATGTCGCGAACAGCCTGTTCGGCGCCATGCCCGGCTCGGCCTCGTTCGCCCGCTCGGCCGCCAACCAGCAAAGCGGCGCCCAGACGCAGGTGTCGGCGTTGCTCAGCAGCCTGATCGTGCTGGGGGCGCTCTTCTTCGTGGCTCCGTTGATCAACTACATCCCGGTGCCCAGCCTCGCCGCGCACCTGATCCGCATCGGCTTGAAGATGCTCAACCGGGAGCAGATCCGCGTGGCGTGGAAGGCGACGCGGTCCGACGCGATCGTTTTTGCGGTGACGTTGCTCGCGGCGCTTTTCCTCAAGCTCGACACGGCGATCTACGTGGGTGTGGGCGTGTCGCTGGCCCTGTTCCTGCGCAAGGCCAGCTCGCCGTCCCTGGTCGAATACGGCTTCAACGAGCAGGGGCAGCTCGCCGAGATCGACGAGAAAACCCGCCGCAGTAACTCGGCGATTTCCATCGTGCACGTCGAAGGCGAGCTGTTCTTCGGCGCGGCGGATCTTTTCCAGGAACAGGTGCGGCTGCTGGCCGACGACGACGGGATCCGCGTTGTCATCCTGCGCATGAAGAACGCCCGCCATCTCGACGCGACCTCGGTGATGTCCCTGCTGCAATTGCATGATTATTTGCAGCAGAGCGGACGCTATTTGCTGATCAGCGGGATCAATCCCGACGTCGAGAGGGTGCTGCGCAAGAGCGGCGCGCTCGAACAGGTCGGAAGGGACAACATCTTCCCGGCCGAAGCGAACCTCACGATGAGCACCAAACGGGCGTTGCTGCGCGCCTCCCAGCTGTTGCAACAGTCGGGAACCTCGCCGGCGGGCGGCGTGCGTATCTTCTATGATCGCAATCGCGATGCCGCCACAGGGACCGATGCGACCGGCCCCGTGAAGTCCGGTGATCACGACAAGCCCGCGGATTACCAAATTTGAGGCGGCGGCCGGGATCCGCCGGGGTTTCCTCCCCGCGATTGACAACCGGTCGCGCCTGCGGCTCTCTGACCGTTTACATCATGGTAAACATCCTCATCTGGCTCTTTACGGCGGTCCTGATTCTCGTCTCCGTTTTCCTCGTCCTCGTGGTGCTGGCCCAGAAGGCCAAGTCTGACGGCGGCATGGGCGGCGCGCTTGGCGGCGGCGCCACCGAGGCGGCGTTCGGTGCGGACACCGGCAATGTGCTCACCAAGCTCACGATCAACGCGGCCATCCTTTTCTTCGTCCTCACGTTCGGTCTCTACCTCGGCCACATTTATGTGTCCAAGCATGCCAAGAGCTCCGAGGGCCAGCTGCCGGTGATCTCCGCGCCGGCCAAGCCCGCGGTCCCCGCCGCGACCGCGCCTGCCGCTGCGCCGGCCCCGGCTCCGTCCGTGACGCTGCCGGCGACCACGACCACCGCTCCGACTGCTCCCGTCGAAGCCGCCAAGCCCTGATCGCCGTGGCACTCGCGTCTCTCCGGACGAATTTCTCAAGGCAGGCGGGCTTGCTCGCCTGCCTTGTTGTTTTTTGCGCGGCGTTGCCAGTCGAGTCCGCCGCACAGTCGCGGCGCTACCGTCCGCCGGCCCGCTACGTCCAGTTCGGCGAACCTGATCAGGCCGAGGGGCGGAAGATCCTGGAAAACTTCCGCCTGCAGGGGATCGCGGGCAATTACTACCTGGAGTTTGAACTTCACGTGTTGCCGCGCCGCGGCGAAACCCGCGTGGTGAGCGGCGCCCGGCTGTGGGGCGGTCGCAATGACCAGGGGCCCATTTCCCGCGTCGAGTTGCCGGCCGTCGAGGGCGCGGCCGCGCGGCGTCTCTTGGTGCAGAACGGACCCAAGGGCTCCGTATGGGTCGCGCCCGCCGGCGGAGCCGCGGCCCCCGGTGCGCTGGATGCGTCGGCGTTGTTCACGCCGCTGGCCGGCACCGACCTGACGGCGTTCGATCTGCAGATGCCGTTCCTTTATTGGAAAGATTTTGTCTTCGAGGGCGTGGCCCCGGTGGGCGGCCGTCCGGCGCATGTATTCCTGATGTATCCGCCCGACGCCATCGTCGCGCTCAAGCCCGAGCTGGCCGGCGTGCGCGTTTATCTCGACACGCAGTTCGGCGCGCTGGTGCAGGCGCAGCAGATCGGCGCCGAGGAGCGCGTGCTCAAGTCGATCACGGTGCTGGACATTAAAAAAGTGGACGGCCAGTGGATGGTGAAGGCCATCGACCTGCGCGACGAGGCCACCCGCAACAAGACCCAGTTTGTCGTCACCGGCGCCGCGCTCGGCCTGGATTTTTCGGACATGTTGTTCGATCCCTCCGGCCTGTCGTCGACGATCGCCCCGCCTCCCGCCGCGCGCATTCGCCGGCTCGGGCCATGAGCGGATCGTCCACGGACCGGATTGAGGGCATTCGCGCGGCGATCTTCGATCTGGACGGCACGCTGATTGATTCGATGCCTCTGGTGCTACGGGCCTTCGCCCATGCGCTGGCGCCTTTCCGGCCGGACCTCGATCCCGACGGGATTTTCCAACGGCTGGGTGGACCGCCCGAGCGCACCCTGCTGGAGCTGATCGGCGACCCGGCGAAAGCCGCCGAGGCGATGCGCCGATTGGAGACATTTGGTTTTGAAAACGGCAGTCTCGTTCAGCCGTTTACCGGGATGCGCGCGTTGCTGGAGCGGCTTCGCGACGGGGGCTTGCGACTGGCGGTCTGGACCGGCCGCGACCGCCGGACGACCGAGGCGATTTTGTCGGCGCACGACCTGGGCGGATTCTTTTCCGTGGTGGTTTGCGGCGACGATCTACCCACGCACAAACCCCATCCGGCAGGGCTGGTGGAAATTTTGACGCGACTCGGGTTGGCCCCGCACGAGGCGCTTTACGCCGGGGACGCCGATGCGGACGTGCTGGGCGGTTCCGAGGCCGGGGTGCGCACCGTGTTGATCCGTCACGGGCGCCGGGCCGAGCCGGCGATCACGTTGCGGGCATGGCACTGCGTGGATACGCCCGACCATGCCTACCGGCTCATCGGGGCCGCGACCGGCGTGGTCGAGGAATAATGCGCAGGGGAAGGGGGAGCCGTCCAAATTTAACATTGCTCCGGGGGGGATGCTGGGGCTTGGTAGCGAGCAGGTTCCCCGATATAAAGTCGGTATTCAGTCCCCCCTACAACATGGCTAAAAAATCCGCCCCGACGTCGTCCCCGCTCACGTTTGATCTGCCGGTTTCCCTGATCGCCAAGATCGAAACACATCGCAAGAAACTCGGCCTAAAATCCACCAGCGAGGTCGTCCGCCTCGCCATCGGCGAGTTCAACTTCGACCGCTACGAGTCCGATTCCTCCGAACACCGCCAGATCTCCGTCCGCCTGCCCGGCCCGACCAAGGCCTCATTGGTGAAGGCGGCCAGGAAAAAGCGTGTCAGTGTCGGAGAACTCCTCCGTGTCGCCATCGAGTCGCTTCCTTCCAAATCCGCCGCCAAGAAGGGCAAAAAATAATTCGCGCGGTGCGCCCCGTCGCGCCGCTGTCCGTTTTTTAAGGCAAGCTTCGCCGAGCGCGGGGCTTGCCTTTCCCGTGTCCGCATTTTTTGTTCTGACGATCTATCCATGAGCCAAGCACCCGCGCCGCTTTCCACCTGGGCCCTCAATGTTTCGCCTTCGCCGACGCTGGCCGTCGATGCCAAGGCCAAGGCCCTCGCCGCCGCCGGCGAGGACGTCTGCGGCTTCGCCGCCGGCGAGCCCGATTTCGACACGCCCGAGCACATCAAGGAGGCGTGCATCGCCGCCCTGAAGTCCGGCAAGACCAAGTATGCCCCCACGCCCGGCATCGAGCCCCTGCGTCAGGCCCTCGCCGACAAGTATCTGGCCGACTACGGCCTTAAGTATGCGCCGTCGCAGTTCATCGTTTCCCCCGGCGGCAAGTTCTCCTGCTACCTCACGATCCTCGCGACCTGCTCGCCGGGCGACGAGGTCATCATCCCCGCGCCGTTCTGGGTGAGCTATCCCGAGATGGTGAAGCTTGCCGGTGCCGTGCCGAAGCTCGTCCTTGCCGACGACACGACCGGCTTCCGCATCACTCCCGCCCAGCTCGAGGCCGCGATCACGCCGAAGACGCGCCTGCTCATCATCAACTCACCGTCCAATCCGACCGGCGCGGTCTATACCAAGGCCCAGCTCGAGGCCCTCACCGCCGTCGCAGTGAAGCACAACCTCTACATCATGTCGGATGAGATCTACGAGCATCTCACCTATGACGGTGCGAAGCACGTCAGCCCGGCCTCCTTTTCTCCCGAGGCGTTCGCCCGCACGATCATCGTGTCGGGCTTCGCCAAGACCTACGCCATGACCGGCTGGCGTCTCGGCACCACGGTCGCGCCCGCGCCCATCGCCAAGGCCATCGCGGAGCTCCAGAGTCAGATGACCTCCAACGCCACGACCTTCGCCCAATACGGCGCCGTCGCCGCGCTGAAGGAAAAGGAAAAGACCGACGCCGCGCTCAAGACGATGCTCGTCGCCTTCGACCGCCGCCGGAAGTTCCTCCACGCCGAGCTCAACAAGATCCCCGGCATCAAGTGCCTCCTCGCCGAGGGCGCGTTCTACCTCTTCCCGAACATCTCCAGCTTCGGCCTGAGCTCCGCCGATTTCTGTGCGAAGTTGCTGGAGGCCGAGAAGGTCGCGGCGGTCCCGGGCAGCGCGTTCGGTGCCGAGGGCTACCTGCGCCTCAGCTATGCGACCAGCGACGAGATCATCGCCAAGGGTGTCAGCCGCCTCGCGAAGTTCTGCGCCACGCTCAAGAAGTAAGCCGAAGACGCGTTTGTTTTCATCCAAACCCGGAGGCCGTCGCCTCCGGGTTTTTTTGTGACCGCACGGTGTCGTCCGTCCCGCTCTTCGTCGTGAAACCCGGCGGCGCGCATTGCGTCTCTGAAGATATGAAAAGTCGTTTCCTCCTCTGGGGATTGCTGATGGCGGCGGGCTGGGTGGCGCAACTCCATGCCGCCGGCCTGGAGCGTTTCGAGTGGACGGTCGACGGAGTGAAACGCGAGGCGTTGGTCAGTCTGCCGGACAGGCTCTCGGACGCGGGACGCACGCCGGTTCCGGTCGTGTTCGCGTTTCACGGCCATGGCGGATCGATGCGGCAGGCGTCACGCAGTTTTCCGATCCACGAACTCTGGCCCGAGGCGATCGTGGTCTATCCTCAGGGCCTGCCCACGCCGAGCGCGCTGGTGGATCGCGAGGGGCGGATGGCCGGCTGGCAGTCGGTCGCGGGGGCGCAGGGCGACCGAGATCTGAAGTTTTTTGATGCGATACTGGCCGACTTGAAGTCCCGCTATCCGCTCGATGGAAAACGCATCTACGCGACCGGCCACTCCAACGGAGGGCTGTTCACATACCTGCTTTGGGCGGAACGCGGAGACACGTTCGCGGCCTTCGCTCCCTCGGCGGCGCTGCTGGCCGTCGGGTTTTCAAAAGCCCCGCCCAAGCCCGTGCTGCACATGGGCAGTCCGCAGGATCCGCTGGTGAAGTTTTCCTGGCAGGAGCGGATGCTCGACACCGTGCTCGCGCTGAACGGCTGCGGACCTCGCAAACCCGACGCCACCGGCTACACGGTTTATCCCTCGACGAAAGGAGCCGAGGTGGCGACCTACCTGCACGACGGCGGCCATCGTTATCCCGAGGCTGCGCCGAAGTTGATCGTGGCGTTTTTTAAATCACACGCGCGGCCCTGAGCGGTCCGTGCGCGGATATGACGAGCTCACCCAGGGAGAGCTGATGAGGAAGTCGGCGGTGGCCGGATTCATCGCGCACGGGACGTTCCAAAGGACGGTGAGCCGCAGCAGCGCCTTCACGTCGGGATCGTGGGGCTGCGCGGCCATGGGGTCCCAGAAAAAGATCAGGAGATCCACGCGCCCCTCGGCGATGGCGGCGCCGATCTGCTGATCGCCGCCGAGCGGACCGCTGAGATAGCGGTGCACCGGCAGGCCGAGCGCGTCGGCGATCAACCCGCCGGTCGTGCCGGTGCCGGACAGTTCGTGGCGGGAGAGCTCCTCGCGATGAACCCGCGCCCAGGCCAGCAGAGATTGTTTCATATGGTCGTGCGCGACGAGGGCGATGCGTTTGCGGGCGGGCAGGGGAGGCAGCGTGGTGTCGATGGCGGGCATGACGGATATCTGTGGTTTCGATGGGCGGGAGTCCAGCATGGCGCGCCATGGCAGCTCGCGCCAAGTGTTTGCCGGTCGGTAGAAATCGAAAAATGGAGATAGCTGCGCGCACGGAGAGTGTTAGCGTTTTCCGAACTGGAATGCTCCGTCCATTCGCCACCTATTTAGCGCAGATCGATTCCACGTATGGTGAACGGCCGTATCTGGTCGGTCTGAGGGCAAGGCTGCTGACCCTCTTCTGCTGGCTGCTGCTGGTCCTGGTGCCGCTGAACATCGCAAAACTGCTGTGGATCAATCCGCCGGTTGTTCTCTTCCGGATTCTGTTCAACGTCTTCATGGCGCTGGCGTGCGTTCTGGCCTTGCGCTGGTCGCGGCGCGGGCGACTGGAGGCCGCGGGCAACATGCTGGTGCTGGGCACGGTCATTCCCGCCCATGTGCTGGCGCTGCTGGTCTCGTCCTACGAACAGCCTTTGAGCGCGGCGATTCTGCTCTTTGCGTTTGATTTGGTGTTTCTGTTGTTTGCGTTGGTGTTCTCTTCGCGCCGGGTCTCGCTGGCCGTGTTGCTGGTGGTGGTGATCAGCCGGATCGCTTTCCATCTGCGCGAACTGTCGGCGGATCCCATCGCGGGATCCCTCAAATTCGCTGCCGACGCGTTGCTGCGCGATGGACTGGTCGTGATCGCCGTCATCTACTGCCTCGGGCTCGCGCTGGTTCGCCTGATCGAGTCGGCGCACCGCCGCAGCGAGGAATCGTTGATGGAAACCCGGCGGACCAACGAAAACCTCGAACGTCTGGTCGCCGAGCGCACTCGCGATCTCGAGGCGGCCAGCCTGCGCGCCAACGAGGCGTCGCGAGCGAAGGGCGATTTTCTCGCCAACATGAGCCACGAGATCAGGACTCCGCTCAACGGCATCATCGCCTCGTCGGACCTTTTGTTGCGCCGCGCCGACCTGTCGCCGGAGGCCTTCGAGCAGGTCCGGCTGATCGCGGATTCGGGCGAGCTTTTGCTAAAGCAGCTCAGCGACATCCTGGACTTTTCCAAGATCGAGGCCGGACAATTGATGCTCGAGACCCGGCGCTTCGAGCTGGCGTCGCTGGTGGCGGATTGCGTGACATTGCTGCGGGCGAAGGCCGATCAGGGAGAGGTTCGGGTCGAGTCGAGGGTGGACGCGTCGATTCCCCGTTACCTGGAGGGCGACAGTTACCGGTTGCGCCAGGTGCTGCTCAACCTTGTGGCCAACGCGATCAAGTTCACCCCGCCTGGCGGCGAAGTGCGGGTCGTGGTGTCCTCCGCCTCCCCGGTATCTGACCCGGTTCTCGTGCGCTTCGAGGTGATCGACACGGGCATCGGCATGGACGCGGACACGATGAAGCGCATGTTCGATCGTTTCACTCAGGCGGACTCGTCAACGACCCGGCGTTATGGCGGAACCGGATTGGGCCTGGCGATCAGCTCTCGGATCGTCTCGATGATGAGCGGGCGCATCGATGTGGAAAGCCAGCTCGGCAAGGGCACGCGGTTCCACTTCACGCTGCCGTTTCGCATCAACAGCAGCCCGCCCGAAGTGTCGGCGGTATCGGCGAAGGGACTGGTCCGGCTCGGGCTGCACGTGCTGGTGGCGGAGGACAACGCGATGAACCGGAAAATCATCGGCGTGCAACTCGGCGAGCTCGGTTGTTCTTACGAGATGGCCAACGACGGCGAGGAGGCGCTGACCACGTTGTGCACGAAACCGTTGCCGGATGTGGTGCTCATGGATTGCCACATGCCCAACCTGGATGGATGGGAGGCGACGCGACGCATTCGCGGAGCCCGCGACGACGTCGCGGCGTCGGATCTGCGCAAGCGGGCCGCGGAGCTGCCGATCATCGCACTGACCGCCGCCGCGCTGCCGGAGGAACGCGCGCGCTGCCTCGAAACAGGGATGAACGATTTCCTCACCAAGCCCGTGAAACTGGCCGATCTCCAGCGCGCCCTCCAACCCTTCGCTCGGAAAAACGGCGTCTTCGGGGACCACTGAGGCGCGCCGCTCGCGTCGTCGCGACGTAATACCGCCTCCCGCCAATCTGCTTCAATGCCTCAGACCTGCTCCCCGTGGTCTTTATTTGCCCGGCTTGGCAGCCGGTTTGATGGCCGGCTTGATGAATTTCGACTGGGTGTGCTGCTTCTGCTGATAGCGTGCGTTCGCTTTCATGTCTTTCTTGGACGGCAGGTATTTGGCTCCCATGGCATCAAGGCCGTCGATAATCCGGCCGCGGGCAATCCGAAACTTGCCGGTGTGGGGCGACGGTGCCGCCGGTTGCGACCGGACTCACCGCATGGCCGGACGAAGTTCGCGGCGCAGTTGTCCCGCGAGGATGACCTGTTCGCGACAAGCCGCAGCGACCGCCTCCGGTGATTTGTCGGCTGGGGTGACGATTTTAAACGAGACCGTAAGCGGAGTGCCCGGCGGAATTTTGGCGGTTTGCAGGCGCTTCACACAGAGGTCGCGCAAGCTGCCCGCGCGCGATTCGAGCACGAGGAAAACCGTTTCGGCGGACTTTGCCTTCGCATAGACGACCGCGATGCCCTGGGAGTCCGCGGCGATGGCCGTGCTGACTTTTTCGGCCGCGCAGGTCTTGAGGTCGAAGCGATCCTGCCAAGGTGTGGTTTCCATTCCGCAGCGTTCCTGCGTCGTGCGTCCGACACAAGCGTTTGAGCGAATCCTCGATTTATTCTGATGCGTGCGAGGAGGGTATTCGACAATGAGTAGCGGCGGGGCGTGCACCCAATGGATACCGTCTGCTCTGGGCGCGGCATTTTTTATTACTGGCTGCCAGCACGCGCTGACCGTCAAGAGGTTCTGCCAATATCGCCGCACCGGCGTGGTCGCGGCGCAGCCGATTTCCGTAGGGTTGGTGGTGCCGGCGCGTCTTGTTGACTCGCGCCGGCGCATAGGCGCAGAGGGAAAAACGCTTACGCAGCATTTGGGCGATCTGGATCTCACGTCACTCCGTCGAAAACCAACGAGGATGGTGACGGCGCGCATGGCAATCGGGCGGACGGGGATTGCAGCCTGTGGACGCTGGCCGCGCAAAGTCGGTCGGTGGCCAACGATCCGATCAATCCGGGAACGGGTGCGCCGGACTACATTCGCTGGATGGACGGCAAAGCAAATTCGGGTTTCTGAACGAGCCTCTGCAGATTCTAAAAATGGCCGAGGTAAAGAAGAAGAATTTCAATCCGGCGCTGCAATAAAGGGTGCAGGCGGGACGGCTCTTGTGATGTGACTCAACACGGGATTGTCTCGCCGGCCTTATGTGCGCCGCCTTTTCCCCGGAAGAAGACTCCTTGTTTGAAAAAACCGGCGCGGCGGTGCTCAAACGCCTGCGCAAGACGCGTAATCCGGCCGAGCTGCTTTCGGTCGTCCGGGGCGCGCACAAGGAGTTCGATCGCGCCTATGCGACCGCTACCTCCGAGGCCCGGGCTTCGGTCGCGTGCCGCGCGGGTTGCGACGCTTGCTGTCACGTGCCCGTGGGCGTGCAGGCGCACGAGGTGCTGATCATGGCCCAGCATGTGCAGACGCATTTTTCACCGACGGATCTCGATGCGCTGATCGCGCGGACGGCGGTCCATCGCCAGGCCTTCGCGGGACGTTCCGATGGGGAGCGCGCGGCGTTGAAATCTCCGTGCGTGCTGCTGCGCGAGGGCAGTTGTTCCGCCTACGAAGCCAGGCCCGAGGCGTGCCGCTCGCACCACAGTCACAACGCGGACTCCTGCCGGACGAATCTCGAGAGCGGTCGCGAAGACCTCGATGTTTATATCCCCGGCGTGCGCGGACGGATGTTTGCGGTGATGCTGGCGATCGACCAGGCCGTGGCTGAGGCGGGTTTCGATGGCCGGGCCTACGACTTTGGTTCGGCCTTGCACGAGGCGCTCACCGACAGTCTTTGCGCCGTGCGGTGGGTTCAGCGCCAGCCGACATTTCCCGAGTCCTGTCGGGAGTCGTTGGATTCGGAGGGTGATGACGACTCCGGCGTGATGCATGCCGAGGGCTATTTCCAATAATAGTCGTGCGAAAACGCTTCCGGAAAAACCGCGGAGGCGACCAATCAAAATCCGGAATGCCGCGAAGTGCGCGGAGTAATACCGCGGGTGTTGCCGGTGGTTTGCCCAATGGGA
>Ga0207704_10001311_pt1 | contig 11129 bp, 9 predicted proteins | sample KBSMisM12_FD_184308 | JGI IMG/M metagenome (GOLD analysis project Ga0207704, IMG submission 184308) | Miscanthus rhizosphere microbial communities from Kellogg Biological Station, Michigan, USA - KBS Miscanthus M1-2 (SPAdes) (version 2) | ecosystem: Host-associated > Plants > Roots > Rhizosphere...
CGTTGTCGGCGTGTTCGCGATCGTCGGCGCCTTGTTCATCTTCGCGCCGAAGCAGCCGATCGGCTTCTTCTTTGCGCGCATCACGTCGAACGCCAACGGCTGGCCGTACTGGTGGGCGTTCGTCGTCGGCCTGCTGCAGGCGCAGTGGACGTTCACCGGCTACGACGCGTCGGCGAGCGTGTCGGAAGAGACCGTGGATCCGCGTCGCCGCGTGCCCTGGGGGATCGTGCTGGCGGTCGTGGTCTCGAGCGTGGTGGGCTACCTGCTGCTGATGGCGCTGACCCTCGCGATTCGGGACATTCCCAGCGTGCTGAACGCGCGCGACGCCGCCGGCCAGCCGATTCCAGCCGTGATCGCGATCCTCACCACGGCGCTCGGGATGCGGGCCGGCGGGCTGGTGACTGCGCTGGCCGCGATGGCGATGTGGTTCTGCGGCCTCTCGGCGGTGACGTGGACGTCGCGCGTGATCTATGCCTTCGCGCGGGACGGCGGGATGCCGATGGCCGAGGTCTGGAGGCGCGTGAGTCCGAAACACCTCACGCCCGCGCCGGCGATCTGGCTCTCAGTCGTCGTCGCGTTCGTCGCCACCATCAGCAGCGGGACCTATGCGGTGGTGACGTCGCTGAGCGTGATCGGCTTGTACGTGTCGTACATCGTCCCGGTGTACCTCGCGTGGCGGACGAGGGGCTCGGCGATGGAAGTGGCGCGCGGTCCGTGGCATCTCGGCCGCTACGGATCGGCGGTCAACGTCGTCGCGATGATCTGGGTCGCCTTCATCACGGTGATTCTGGCGATCCCCGACGACATGCGAGCGGGGAAGACGATCGCCGGTCTGACGCTCGCGCTCAGCGGCTGGTATCTGCTCGCGGAACGGCACCGCTTTCAGGGCCCGGCCTGGACGGCACAGGACTGACGGCAAGAAAGAAAAACCCGCGGACACCTTCCGGCGCCCGCGGGTCACGAATTCTAAATTCCTAATTCCAAATTCTTAATTCTAGTATCGGTAGTGGTCCGGCTTGTACGGCCCTTCGACCGGCACGCCGATGTAGTCGGCCTGATCCTTCGAGAGTTTCGTCAGCTTCACGCCGAGATGGTCGAGGTGCAGCCGCGCCACCTGCTCGTCGAGGTGCTTCGGCAGCATGTAGACCTTCTTCTCGTACTTGCCGGTGTTGGCGTGCAGCTCGAGCTGCGCGATCACCTGGTTGGTGAACGACGCCGACATCACGAAGCTCGGGTGGCCGGTGGCGCAGCCGAGATTCAGCAGCCGTCCTTCCGCGAGGATCATCACGCTGTGGCCGTCGGGGAAGCGGAACTCGTCGTATTGCGGCTTGATGTTGATCCGCTCGACGCCCTTGTATTTCTTCAGGCCGGCCATGTCGATCTCGTTGTCGAAGTGGCCGATGTTGCCGACGATCGCCTTGTCCTTCATCTTCGCCATGTGGTCCACGGTGATGATGTTGTGGTTGCCGGTCGCGGTGATGAAGATGTCCGCGTCCTCGAGGACGTCGTCGATCGTCGCCACCTGATAGCCTTCCATCGCCGCCTGCAGCGCGCAGATCGGATCGATCTCGGTGACGATGACGCGGGCGCCCTGGCCGCGCAGCGCCTGCGCGCAGCCCTTGCCGACCTCACCGTAGCCGAACACCACCGCGACCTTGCCGCCGAGCATGACGTCGGTGGCGCGGGCGAGGCCGTCGGGCAGCGAGTGGCGGCAGCCGTAGATGTTGTCGAACTTGCTCTTGGTCACCGAGTCGTTGACGTTGATCGCGGGGAAGAGCAGCGTGCCCGCTTCCATCATCTGGTAGAGCCGGTGAACGCCGGTGGTGGTCTCCTCCGAGACGCCGCGCAGCGACGAGGCGATGCGGGTGTAGCGCCCCTTGTCCTTCGCGATCGAGGCGCGGATCGTCTGGAGAATCACGCCCCACTCTTCCGGATCCTTCTCCGCGTCGAACGCCGGCACCGTGCCCGACTTCTCGAACTCGACGCCCTTGTGCACCAGCAGCGTCGCGTCGCCGCCGTCGTCCACGATCAGCGTCGGGCCGCTGCCGTCCGGCCACTCGAGCGCCTGCTCCGTGCACCACCAGTACTCCTCGAGCGTTTCGCCCTTCCACGCGAACACCGGCGTGCCCCTGGGGTTGTCGACCGTGCCGCCGTTCTCCGGACGGCCGACCGCCACCGCCGCGGCCGCGTGATCCTGCGTCGAGAAGATGTTGCACGAGACCCAGCGCACGTCGGCGCCGAGCTCGACCAGCGTTTCGATCAGGACCGCGGTCTGAATCGTCATGTGCAGGCTGCCCATGATGCGGGCGCCGGCCAGCGGCTTCTTCGCGCCGTGCTGCTTGCGCAGCGCCATCAGGCCGGGCATCTCCTGCTCGGCGAGCCGCATTTCCTTGCGGCCGAATTCGGCTTCCGCCAGGCTGCGGACCTTGAACGGATCGCGTCCCGCCGCTTTCGCGGCGTCGTACGGGTGCATCTTCTCAACGACTGTTGCCATGTCTCTCTCTCCTGTAGCGCGTAGGCGTCAACCGAGCGGACGCCTCGCTGTTGCGACGAACAACCCTGGACCCTTTGCCTTGGCATCGGGCGGTAACGATACGATCCGAACCTCTTCGAACCCGGCTTCCTGAAACAGGCGACGCACGTGCTCGTCGCTGAACCCGAGCCACACGTGGCCCATCTGCTGGCGGTAGCTCTCGCGATCGTGCGGCAGCATGTCGACGACGATCGCGCGTCCCTGCGGCTTGAGGACGCGCGCGACGTCGGCCAGCGCGCGCTGCGGCTCCGGCACGTGATGCAGGACGAGCATCAGCGTGGCGGCATCGAGCTGTCCATTGTCGATCGGCAAGGCTTCGAGATCGCCGCGGCGCAGCTCGACGTTATCGAGGCCGTTGAGCCGCTTCCTCGCGGCCTGCAGCATCGCCGCCGACGCATCGACCGCGATCACCCGCGCCACGAACGGCGCGAGCGCGGCGCTGACCTGGCCGGTGCCGCATCCGAGATCGCCGACCGTCCACGTGCCTTCGGCGAGGGCCGCGAGCGCCGCGAGGTGGGAGCGATCGCCGAACAGCTCGTCGCGCATGCGATCCCACTGCCCGGCGGACGAAGAGAAGAACTCCTGCGACTTGGTCCGGCGCTCGGCGAGCGCCGCCTGCAGCCGGCGCTGATCCTGCGCCGCCGCCGGCGACGAGCCGACCTGCTCGCGGACCAGCAGCCACAGCCGGCGCATCGACGGATCGAGATCGTCGCGCGTCATCGTATAGAGATTGCTGGTGCCTTCCGCGCGCGCCGCCACCCAGCCGCTGTCGGCCAGCGCCTTCAGGTGCCGGCTGACCGTGGACTGCGGCAGCTGGACGATGCCGCACAGCTCGGACACCGTCAGCTCCCGGCGATCGAGCAGCAGCAGCACGCGGCTGCGCGTCGTGTCCGCCAGCGAGGCGAGATGATCGTGGATTGCTGCCGGGCGTGCATTCATCCGTATAGCCGGATGCAAGGATACATAACGTGGCGCTGCGCGTCAAGGCGCGCTGCCCGTTCCGCATCCCGGTCGGCGGCCGGCCGGGGCCGGCGCCGTGGGATGATGGCGCCATGACGCTCGATGTCTCCGAGGTGTCGCGGGATGAACTCATCAGTGGGCTGCGCGCCAGGCGCATCACCCTGGTGGACGTGCTCTCGCCGGAGTCGTTCGCGGCGATGCACATCCCCGGCGCCATCAACCTGCCGGTCGTCGACCTCGCGCGTCGCGCCGCCGAAGTGCTGCCGGACCGCGCCGCCGCGGTCGTCACCTATTGCGGCGGCCCCACTTGACCGCTCGGTGCGCAGGCCGTGAGCCTGCTCCGCGAGCTCGGCTACGCCAACGTCGGCCACTACCCGGGTGGGCTGATGGAATGGCTGGAGCTCAATCTGCCGACCGAGCCCTCGTCCGTCCGCCGCGCGGATCCGCCGCAGCAGTCGAGCGATCGATCCGGGCGCACGGGACCGCCGTCCGCAGCGCCTCACCCGCACCTGGCGCCGCGGTCCCGCCTCGCGCTGCGGTCGTCCTGGTCCTCCCGTTTCATCGACGCGCTCGCTGAGCGCTCCGTTGGCGCGCTGTTCTGGCTGTGGCTGGAGATCGTGCTCGGCTGCGGGCTCGCGTACTGGCTGATCGCATCGCTGTTCCCGCAGTTCGCGCTGATGTCCAACGGCGCGCCGATTCCGGGCGGCCTTCCCGGGCTGCTCCCCGCGCTGTACTTCAGCGCCGTGACCGCGACCTCGATCGGATACGGCGACATCGTGCCGGCCGGCGTGGCGCGCGTCCTCGCGGTCGGCGAAGGGATCGCCGGGTTGATTCTCTTCGGCTGCGTGGTCTCGAAGTTCGTCTCGCGGCGGCAGGAAGAGCTGATCGGCCAGATCCACCGCATCGCGTTCGAGGATCGCCTCGGCCGCGTGCGGACCAACCTGCTGCTCGTCCGCACCGAACTGCAGGCGACCGCGCGGCTGTGCGAAGGGCGCGACATCCCGCCGCCCGAAGCGGTCGCTCGCGTCGAAAGCGCGGCGATGGTGTTCGTCGGCGAGCTGCACGCGGTGCACGACCTGCTCTACCGGCCCCAGGACACGCCGGAAGAAGCGGTCCTCGAGGCCATCCTCGCCGGCCTCGCCTCGGTGTTCCGCGAGTTCAACGAGCTCCTGGCGTGCGTCCAGGCGCAGCGCGCCGAACGTCCGCCGGCCCTGACCGCCAGCGTCAGCACCATGTCCCGCCTGGCGCGCGAGATCTGCGGCGATTGCGTGCCGCGCGAGTTCGCGCCGGCGCTGCGGACCTGGATGGATCAGATTCAGCGGATGGCGGGCGAAGTCGAGCAGATCTGAATCGTGTTCGCGTTCGGCTGCACCGCGCAGTAGTTGGCGATCGCGCGCTGGACCTCTTCGCGCGCCAGGCGCTGGTCGCGCGCGCGCTTCGCGTCGGCGGCGGCGTGCAGGCCTTGCTGCAGCAGGCCGAGCAGGTTGAAGCCGATGGCCGGCGGCTGCCAGCCGATCGGATCGAGCTGCCACGCGGGCTTCTCGAAGATGTCGTGCATCGGGTGGATCGCCTCGATGTGGATCTTGAAGTCGGCTTCCTGCTCCACCGGCGTCAGCCGCAGCGGCGTCCGCTGCAGGACCGCCTTCATCCGCGCGAGCGACGGATCCGGTGCGGCCTCCTGCGCGTGCGCGGCGGCTCCGCCGAGGATCATCGAGCACGCCAGCAGGAGCGTCGCTCTCATCGGACCGGAGTATCGCAGATCTGGATGCCGGCGCCGTTGTTCGGCTGCGCGCCGCAGTACTGCGCCACGGCCGCTCGCACTTCCTCTTTCGCGGCCGCCTCAGCGCTCGTCCGTTCCCATTTCGAGATCGAGTGCTGCGCTTTCCCGCCGAGGTACTTCCCCACCAGGTTCTCGATCAGAATCGTCAGCAGCTCGGACTGATTGAAGGCGCCGAACTGCTGGCGCAGCGGGTTGTCCACGGGCGGGAACATGATCCGGTTCTGCTCGGCCATGTAGACGCCGCCTGCAGGGACATATCCGGCCTTGTAATCGAGCGTCGCGAGCAGCTCATCGATCCTCCGGCGTTCCTGAATCTGCATCCGGAACAGGGGGCGCTCGTCGGTGGTGCTCAAGGCCAGGGCGGGGGTCGTTTCGAGCGCTTCGCGGATTTTCGCGACCGACACGGGGAGCTTCAGCTCCTCCTGGCCGGTAGCCGGCGCGTCCTTCGTGTCCACCGTCTCCGGCCTGGAGGACGATGATGGAGGCTGTGCCGCCGCGGGCGAGGCCAGGAGGGTCGCCGTAAACAGCAGAGCCATTGGGCGCATGGTGGTTAGGACGCTGCGGGGCCGCCCGCAGCTTGTCCCAGAGTAGCGTACGCGTGCATGACGGGGGCCACCAAACGCCGTCCGTTTTCGAACAGATGCAAGGGCGGCTGGCGAAGCGTAGAATGCGAACGACGGAGGCGAGGATGCATCAAGTCCTGCGCGCGGATCAGATCGAGCTGGCAGACGCCATCGCCGAGGGTGCGAAGCGCCGGCCCAGCCAGGCGTTCGGCGAATACTTCTCCAGCAAGGGCGGCTCGTGCGCGCTCGGCGCGGCCTACGAAGGCGCCTACGCGCTGCCGCAGGAAGCCGGCTCGATCCGGCCCCGGCTCGATCGCCTGTTCGACTGCCTCGAGAACGTCCGGCGGCGCTGCCCCGAAGGCTGCAACAAGCGCCTGCCGCTCAACGCGATCATCCTGCACCTGAACGACGATCATCACTGGACCCGCGAACAAATAGTCACGTGGCTTCGGAAGTAGTCGTTGGTCGTTAGCCGTTCGTCTTGCCGGAACTCCCCGACGTCGTCGTCTACCTCGAGGCGCTGACCCGTCACGTCGTCGGACGCCGCCTCGAACGTCTCGTCCTCCACAGCCCGTTCGTGCTCCGTACCGTCGATCCGCCGATCGACGCGCTTCAGGGCCAGGTCGTCCGCGGCGTGCGGCGTGTCGGCAAGCGCATCGTTCTCGCGTTTGACCATGAGCTCTTTCTCGTCATCCACCTGATGATTGCCGGCCGCCTCCGCTGGCGGGAGCCGGGCAAGAAATCGGGGATGGGTCCCAAGCTGGTGCTCGCCGCGTTCGTCTTCGAGCACGGCACGCTGTTCTTCACCGAAGCGAGCTCGAAGAAGCGCGCGTCGCTGCAGCTGGTGCGCGGCGAGGCGGCGCTGCGGGCGCTCGACCCCGGCGGCGTCGAGCCGCTCGACGCCACGCGCGAACAGTTTCACGAGGCGCTCACCCGCGAGAGCCACACGCTGAAGCGTGCGCTCACCGATCCCCACCTGTTCAGCGGCATCGGCAACGCGTACTCGGACGAGATCCTGCACGCGGCCAAGCTGTCGCCGCTCAAGCTGTCGAGGACGCTGACCGACGCGGAGTTCGCGCGGCTGTACGACGCCACGCGGGAGACGCTCACACGCTGGGCGGACCTGCTGCGGGCGCAGACCGGCGACGGGTTTCCCGAGAAGGTGACCGCCTTCCACGGCGAGATGGCGGTCCATGGCCGCTTCAAGCTGCCGTGCCCGGTCTGCGGCACGCCGGTACAGCGCATCGTCTACGCGTCCAACGAGTGCAACTACTGCGCGACCTGCCAGACCAACGGCCGCCTGCTCGCCGACCGCGCTCTATCCCGCCTGCTGAAGGACGACTGGCCCCGTTCGATCGACGATCTCTGACACTTGCGATCTGTGTATCAACACATGTAGATTTATAGATGTGAAACAGGCGTCGGCGCTCTACCGGCTGCTCGGCGACGAGGCGCGGCTGCGCCTCCTCCGGGTGTTGTCCAGCGAGCGGCTCAACGTGACCGAGCTGACCGGCGTGCTCGGGCTCGCCCAGTCCGGCGTCTCGCGCCACCTCGGCCTCCTCAAGGACGCCGGCCTGGTGGCCGAAGAGCGAGATGGCGGCTTCAGCTACTACCGGGCGGCCACGCCGGCCGGCGCCGGCGCGCCGCTGGCCGCCATCCTCCAGGCGCAGTTCGACGCCTCCGCCTCGGACCCCGCGGTACGCGCCGACGAGGCGCGCCTGCAGGAAGTGCTGCGGCTGCGGAAGGAGAACTTCGACGCGCACGCCGGACCCGACACGCGCGACGCGCGCCAGCTGGTGCCGGGACGAAGCTGGGCGGCCTGGTCGCGTGCGCTCGGCTTGCTGATGCCGCGGGTGAAGGTCGCCGACCTCGGCTGCGGTGAGGGCTACCTGACGATTGAGGCCGCGCGCTGGGCCTCGCGGGTGATCGCCGTCGATCGCTCCGAGGTCGTCCTCACCCGCGCCAAGGCGCTCGCGCAGCGGCGCCGCGTCTCGAACGTCATCTGGAAGAAGGGCGAGCTCGAGCACCTGCCGATGAAGGACGCGTCGGTCGACATCGCGATGCTGTCGCAGGCGCTGCACCACGCGCAGGCCCCGGCGCGCGCCGTCGCCGAGGCGGCGCGGGTCACGACCCCGGGCGGCCGGGTGCTGCTGCTCGACCTGCGGGCGCACGACGAGGAGTGGGTGCGCTCGAAGCTCGGCGACCGGCGCCTCGGATTCGCTGACGAGGAGCTCCGGCGGATGCTCACCGCGTCGGGCCTGACCGACGTCAAGGTGGGTGTCGGCGCGCGAAAGGCCGGCGATCCGTTTACGGTGCTCGTGGCGGCCGGCGTCAAGCCCGCCACGAACCACGCCAAACGCACCAGGCAGACGAAACCCCATGACCTCTAACGTACGCACGCAACTCGACGCGCTCCTCGCCAAGCGGATCCTCGTGCTCGACGGCGCGATGGGGACGATGGTGCAGCGGCACCAGCTCACGGAAGCCGACTTCCGCGGCCAGCGGTTCAAGGACCATCCGAAAGATCTCCGCGGCAACAACGACGTGCTCGTGCTGACGCGTCCCGACGTCATCGCCGAGATCCACCGGCAGTACCTCGAGGCCGGCAGCGACATCATCGAGACGAACACGTTCAGCAGCACCTCCGTGGCGCAGGGCGACTACGCGCTCGAGCCGCTCGTCTACGAGCTGAACCTCGAAGGCGCGAAGCTGGCCCGCGCCGCCTGCGACGAGTACACCGCGAAGGATCCGTCGCGGCCTCGGTTTGCCGCCGGCGCGATCGGCCCGACCAACCGGATTCTCTCGATCTCCCCCGACGTCAACAACCCGGCGTTCCGCAACCTGACGTTCGACGCGCTGCGCGACGCGTTCAAGGAGCAGGCGCGCGGCCTGATCGACGGCGGCTGCGACCTGCTGCTGGTCGAAACCATCGTCGACACGCTGAACGCCAAGGCCGCGATTGTCGCCATCGAAGAGCTCTACGCCGAACGGCGTACGCCGCTCGCCGAACGACTGCCGCTCATGATCTCCGTGACGATCACCGACCGCAGCGGCCGGACGCTGTCGGGGCAGACGATCGACGCGTTCTGGGTGTCGATCGCGCACGCCAGGCCGTTCAGTGTCGGGATCAACTGCGCGCTCGGCGCGCGCGACATGCGCCCGTACCTGGCGGAGCTGGCGGAGATCGCCACCTGCTACGTGAGCTGCTATCCCAACGCCGGCCTGCCCAATGCCTTCGGCGCCTACGACGAGCAGCCGAAGCAGACCGGCGACTACCTGACCGAGTTCGCCACCAGCGGCTTCGTGAACATCGTCGGCGGCTGCTGCGGCACGACGCCGGACCACATCGCCTCCATCGCGCAAGGCGTGGTCGGGCTGCCTCCCAGAGGAATTAAGAATTCGGAATCAAGAATTAAGAAGAATTCGTACACGCAGTTCGCGGGCCTCGAGACGCTGACCATTCGACCCGACGCGAACTTCCAGATGATCGGCGAGCGGACCAACGTCACCGGGTCGCTGAAGTTCGCGCGGCTGATCAAGGCCGGCGACTATGCCACCGCGACCGAGGTGGCGCTCGAGCAGGTGCGCGGCGGCGCCAACCTCATCGACATCAACATGGACGAGGGCATGCTCGACTCCGAGCAGGCGATGACGCATTTCCTGAACTACATCGGCACCGAGCCCGACATCGCCCGCGTCCCGTTCATGATCGACAGCTCGAAATGGTCGGTGATCCTCGCCGGGCTGAAATGCGTGCAGGGCAAGGCGGTCGTCAACTCGATCAGCCTGAAGGAAGGCGAGGCCGATTTCCTGGCGAAAGCCGCGATCGTCCAGCATTTCGGCGCCGGCGTCGTGGTGATGGCGTTCGACGAGCAGGGCCAGGCCGACACGATCGAGCGGAAGGTGTCGATCTGCCAGCGCGCCTACGCGCTGCTGACCGAACGCGCCGGGTTCGATCCCTCCGACATCATCTTCGACCCGAACATCCTCGCGATCGCGACCGGGCTCGAGGAGCACAACGCCTACGCGATCAACTTCATCGAGGCGACCCGGATCATCAAGGCGACCTGCCCGGGCGTGAAGATCAGCGGCGGCGTCAGCAACCTGTCGTTCTCCTTCCGCGGCAACGACGTGGTCCGCGAGGCGATTCACTCCGCGTTCCTGTATCACGCGATCAAGGCCGGCATGGACATGGGGATCGTCAACGCCGGCCAGCTGGTCGTCTACGAGGACATCCCGAAGGATCTGCTCGAGCACGTCGAGGACATCATCTTCAACCGCCGGCCGGACGCGACCGAGCGGATGGTGGAGTTTGCGGCGACGGTGAAGGGCGGCGCGACCAGGCGCGAGCACGATCTGACCTGGCGCGAGGCCGGCGTCGAAGCGCGGCTGTCGCACGCGCTGGTCCACGGCGTCGTCGACTTCATCGAGAGCGACGTCGAGGAGGCGCGGCAGCGCTACGCCAGGCCGCTGGACATCATCGAAGGCCCGCTGATGGACGGCATGAAGATCGTCGGCGAGTTGTTCGGCGCCGGCAAGATGTTCCTGCCGCAGGTGGTGAAGAGCGCGCGGGCGATGAAGCGCGCCGTGGCCTACCTCGAGCCGTTCATGGCGGCCGAGCGCGAGGCGCGGATGGCCGCGGGCGGCGCCGCCGAGACCGCGTCGAAGGGCAAGATCGTCCTGGCGACGGTCAAGGGGGACGTTCACGACATCGGCAAGAACATCGTCGGCGTGGTGCTCGGCTGCAACAGCTATGAGGTCGTCGATCTCGGCGTCATGGTGCAGTGCGACAAGATTCTGCAGACCGCGATCGACGAGAAGGCCGATCTGATCGGGCTGAGCGGGCTCATCACCCCGTCGCTCGACGAGATGGTGCACGTCGCGAAGGAGATGGCGCGCCGTGATATCCACCTGCCGCTCCTCATCGGCGGCGCGACGACCAGCCGCCAGCATACCGCGGTGAAGATCGCGCCGGAGTACGGCGAAAGCACGGTCCACGTGCTCGACGCGTCGCGCGTGGTCGACGTGGTGGCGAGCCTGATGAGCGACGATCGCCGCGCGGCGTTCGAAGAGACCAACCGCGGCTTGCAGGAAACGCTGCGGTTCCAGCACAGCCAGCGGAAGGAGAAGCCGCTGCTGCCGTATGAGACCGCGTTCGCCAACCGCCTGAAGATCGATTGGCCGGCCGAGACGCTGCCGGAGCCGCCGTTCATCGGCCGGCGCATCGTCAACGTGCCGCTCGCGGATCTGGTCCCCTACATCGACTGGACCTTCTTCTTCGCGGCGTGGGAGC
>Ga0207704_10001313_pt1 | contig 11120 bp, 11 predicted proteins | sample KBSMisM12_FD_184308 | JGI IMG/M metagenome (GOLD analysis project Ga0207704, IMG submission 184308) | Miscanthus rhizosphere microbial communities from Kellogg Biological Station, Michigan, USA - KBS Miscanthus M1-2 (SPAdes) (version 2) | ecosystem: Host-associated > Plants > Roots >...
GGTAAACGAGCGCGCGCCGCATCAGTCGCGGAAATTGTCGAACTGCAGCGACACGTCGAGCTCGGTCTTGCGCAGCAGCGCGATCGCGAGCTGCAGGTCGTCATTCTTCGTGTCGGTGACGCGGAGCCTGTCGCCGTTGATCTGCGTCTCGACCTTGAGCTTCGCGCCCTTGATCGCGGCGACGATCTTCCTGGCGACCGGTTGCTCGATGCCCTGCTTGACCTTGACCTTCTGACGCGCGGTCGCGAGGTTGATCTCGGGTTCGGCGACGTCGAGGCAGCGCACGTCGATCTTCCGCGACGTCAGCCGAGCGCGCAGGATGTCGAGCATCTGCTTCAGCTGGAAATCGCTCGGCGCCGCCATCGCGATGACGACGTCGTCGAGCTGGAACTTCGCGTCGATGCCCTTGAAGTCGAAGCGGTTGGTGAGCACGCGCGAGGCCTGGTCGACCGCGTTGGTCAGCTCGTGCTTGCCGACTTCGGATACGACATCGAACGAAGGCATGGCGTCGGGCCGGCAGGGGAACGGCGCAATTGTAGCAATCGACTCGGCGCGCGGCTCCGGTGACAATCGGCGGATGATCGCGCGCTTCGCTCCACCCGTCCTTTCGCTCGTCCTCGCCCAAGCCGCGTTCGCGCTCGACGTGCGCGAACGCGACGACCGACGCGGCCGTCTACTGCGTCGTCACGCTCGATCTCGCGCGCGACACGCCAATCGATCTAGGCACGGATCACCGGATTAGCGCGGCATAGTTGAGACCCGCGTGCCGTCCAGACCCCAAAGCAGAAGGACTACTACCCGCCGCTTTGGTGTCCGAGCCGCCCGACGTTGTTCACGTCGCTGCCGGCATCGTCGGCCTCGCCTTGATCGAGATCTCGGAGTCCGTCCCGCGCGCTCCTGCATCTGTAAGTCGATTTATCGTAACGTCGAACTCGAGGCCGCGTATCAAGTCGTCCCTCTACTCACCCCGTAGCGTATTCCAGTCCAACGCATAGCGGGCAAGGTATTTCCTGACGCGATCCGCGTCATTCTTGCTGTTACGGCGTGTCCGCGAAGCCGCGAACAGCGTGCGGCCCGCTTCAGACAACGATCGCGATCTGCGGCATACGTCGACGACTTCACGGAGTTGGACTTCATCGAACCGATCGATCTCCGACAAACGATCGCCGAGCAGCTCCGCCAGCGCGTCGGCACGCTCTGACCTGGGATTCCACAGGCGCTCGAGTCGAGCGATTTCTTCGTCGACGATGGGCACCTGGATGCGCCCAGCCTGCGCGAGCGTAGCCATTCGAGTGACCGACGCCGACAAGTCACGAAAATTGCCTGACCATCGGCCATTGCCCGACGTTGCAAAATCCAGAAACTTTTGCCGCGCCTCGCGATTGAACTTCACGCGCTGATTGTTGTGTCGCTCGAACCGTTCCAGCTCGAAGTCGAGATTCGGTTCGATGTCCTCCCGACGCTCCGCCAACCCTGGCAGTCGGTAGGTCCATAGGTTGAGGCGCGCGTAGAGATCGTCGCGGAATCGTCCCTCAGCGACGCGCACGCCGAGATCACGATTCGTGCCGGCGATGAGCTGAAAGTCGCTCTCCGCTTCACGGTCGCTTCCGACCGGCAGGAATCGCTTCTCTTCGAGCGCCCGGAGCAGCATCGCTTGCTCGTCGGGACCGAGCTCGCCGATCTCGTCGAGGAACAGAAGACCGCGATCCGCCGATCGCAGCAAACCTTCGCGACTGGCCGCCGCACCGGTGTATGCCCCTTTGACGTGGCCGAACAACGCACTCATGGCACCGTCGCCACGGAGCGTCGCGCAGTTCACCTCGACGAACGAGCCGGCCAGCTGATGCTTGAGCTTCTTCAGATCGAAGACGCGGCGGGCGAGTTGGCTCTTGCCGGCACCGGTCGGGCCCATCAGGAGCATCGGCGCGGTCGAGCGGATTGCGACGGTCTCGATCTGCTCGATCATGCGGTTGAATGCCACGTTGAGCGTCGCGATGCCGCCCTTCAGGAACGCCTGGTCTTCTTGCTGTTCGCGCTGGAAACGCTGTGCGATGCGGTCGTACTTCGACAGGTCGAGATCGATGATGCTGTACGTGCCCGGCAGACCAGACTGGAGCTTGCGCGGCGGAGAGGTTTGTAGCAGTCGCCCGGGGAAAAGCCGGCTTTCAGCGAGAAGGAAAAGGCAGATCTGCGCGACGTGCGTGCCTGTCGTGATGTGGAGGTAGTAATCCTCCTTCTCGGTGTCGAAGGGATAGTCGCGACAAAACTCGTGCAGCGTCGCGTACATCGACTCGAAATCCCATGGGTCAGCGAGATACGTGTCGTGCATGACGACTTGGGTTTCAGGCGAGACCTGAGCGAGATCCTCTTGGACGCGTGCCGAGAGCGCCGAATAACGCCGCTGATCAATCATCAGCTCCACCCGATGCACGAGGAAGTCGTCATGCATCCCCAAGGAGATGGTCGGACGCCATTTCTCCCAACGGCCCGGCCCGTCGCCAGCGTCGAGCTGCGTTCCCACGAATCCGACGATGACAACCGGCCTAACGTTCATATCTCATAGGATAAAGCACTTATTAAAATTGATCAAAAAGCAGACCATGTATTCGGATACCTAGGCGAATAAAGCTCTCCATAACTCAATCGTTTCAATAACTTGTAATTACCTGGCTTGGCTGGCACGGCCGTTGCGATAGCGGACGCTAGCATCGGAGGATGAGCCATGGCAAACAAGCAGCTCTTCGCGAGTACCCGGGGTCAACTTGTTCCGGCAGCCAACGCTGTCAATGAGGCCGGCGGTGCCGCTTATGTGCGCGACGCGAAGTCGGCGTTGGCACTCTATGCGGCGACGGGCTGCTTGAACGACGTCTTCTATGCCGACGCCGAGACGCAATTGGGTCAGGTGTTGGCGATGTGTGAGGCCGTGCCGGCCGAGTTCGTCGCGAAGACCGCGATCTACGCCCGCCAGCGCGCTTTCATGAAGGACATGCCGGCGCTGTTGCTCGCGTATCTGGCGCAACGCGACGGCGAAACGATGGCGCGCGTGTTTGATCGCGTCGTCGACAATGGCCGCATGCTGCGTAACTTCGTGCAGATCGTGCGGAGCGGCACGGTCGGTCGCAAGTCGCTCGGTACGCGTCCGAAGCGCGTCGTGCAGCGTTGGCTCGAGCGTTCCTCCGTGCAAGCGGTGTTGAGTGCGTCGGTCGGTCGCAATCCGTCGTTGGCGGATGTGATCAAGATGGTGCACCCCAAGCCGGCCAATGCTGAGCGTGCTGCGCTGTATGCGTGGCTGATCGGCAAGGCGTATCAGGCGGAAGCGCTGCCGGCGGTCGTGCGCGAGTTCGAGGCGTTCAAGCTCTCGGCGGACGAGCCGGTGCCGGATCTGCCGTTCCAGTTCTTGACCGCGTTGCCGCTCACGGACGAGCACTGGAAGGCGATGGCACGCGGGGCTTCGTGGCAGGCTTTGCGCATGAATCTGAACACGTTCGCGCGTCACGGTGTCTTCGCGGACGCGAAGCTGGTCGCTTTGGCGGCAGCGCGCTTGCGCGATGCGAACGAGATTCGTCGGGCGCGAGTGTTTCCGTACCAGTTGATGGCCGCCTACAACGCTGCGTCCGAGGGTGTGCCGCAGTCGATCCTCGAGGCTCTGCAGGACGCCATGGAATTGGCGACCGCGAACGTGCCGGCTGTGCCGGGTCGTGTGGTCATTGCGGTGGACGTGTCAGGATCGATGAATAGCTCGATCTCCGGTCACCGCAAGGGCGCGACGAGCAAGGTGCGTTGCGTGGATGTGGCGGCTCTGCTGGCGGCTTGTGTGAAGCGGGTGAATCCGGAAACTCGGATTTTGCCGTTCGCAGAGAGCGTCAAGTCGTTGCGCTTGAATGCACGCGACAGCGTGATGACGCAGGCGCAACAGATGTCGGCGCTGTGCGGTGGCGGTACGCGGATCAGTGCCGCGCTCGCGATGTTGAATGACGAGCGTGCGCCGGTCGATCTGCTGGTCGTCGTGTCGGACAACCAGAGCTGGATGGCTACGCGCGCCACCGGCGCAACGGAAACGATGCGTCAATGGGCCGAGATCAAGAGCCGCGACCCGGCTGCGCGTATGGTCTGCATCGACCTTCAGCCGTATGCGACGAGTCAGATGTCGGAGTCGCGCGACGTCACGCATATCGGCGGCTTCAGCGATGCGGTATTTGATCTGTTGTCGTCCGCGGACGCGAGTCGTGCGGGAAGTTGGACGGAGCGGATCCAGGCGATCGCGCTCTAAGTTGGAGGCTCCGGCGGGAGGGCCCGCCGGGGCAACGGGTTTGGCGAATGCCAGTGGAACTACATCTGTCGCGGGTTCGACTCCCGCCGGCCAATGGGCCGTAGCTCAGCGGTAGAGCAATGAGATTTCACGAGGTTCCTAGTCGCCAATTTGACGGGTTAGGACGACGGAATTCATTTGCGGCGAATGCTTGTGGAACTACAAGAAATCATCGGTCGCGGGTTCGAGTCCCGCCGGTCTTCCTCGAAGGCTGTAGCTCAGGGGGTAGAGCAATGATCATGTTTCACGCCTTCATGGTCGCTGCGAGCGGTACCCCGGCGGGAGCGCCCGCCGGGGCGCCGATCGGACATGGTGAAGGATGAGAGGCTTTATCGTTTTCCGTTGAGGCGAATGCATCGGCGACTACATCTATCCATGTTCGGTCGCAGGTAATACTCGTCGCCTCACTTACGCCAACGACCGCGAAAGCGCACGGTCGCTGGAATCGAAAGGTTTTGTTCGCAGCGAATGCTGGTGGAACTACAGGGCAAGGCCTTCGGGCCGACAGGGTTCGAATCCCGGCTCTCGGCGGTCACCATTCCGTCGAAAGAATGTTTCACTTCCCCTAGTCGCTGCACCCCATATCGAAGCTTGGAAGGAACGAGAAATGAGCGCGACGGCATACAACGTCATTCAAGAATCCGGCGTCCCGATCAAGCTGTGGACGCGCGGTGTTCCGCTCGAGGACGAAGCGCGGCGCCAGCTGATGAACATGGCGTTGCTGCCGTTCATCCATCGCTGGATCGCGGTGATGCCTGACGTGCATCTGGGCAAGGGCGCAACGGTCGGTTCGGTCGTGCCGACCGTCGGAGCCATCGTGCCTGCGGCAGTGGGTGTCGATATCGGATGCGGCATGATTGCGACGCGCACGACGCTGGCGGCATCGGACCTGCCAGACAATCTTGCAGGTTTGCGCAGCGCGATCGAGCACGCCGTTCCGCACGGCCGCACGCCCGGACCGCGCGATCGCGGTTCGTGGTCGAACCCGCCGGAAGCTTCGCTCGACGGCTGGAAGGCTCTGGAGAACGACTTCCGCAAGATCATGTCGAAGTATCCGAAGCTCGCGAAGACGAACAATCTCAACCATTTGGGTACGCTCGGCACGGGCAACCATTTCGTCGAAGTTTGCGTGGATGAAGCGGACCAGGTGTGGTTCATGCTGCACTCGGGCTCGCGCGGCGTCGGCAACGCGATCGGCACGCATTTCATTGAACTCGCGAAGCAGGACATGCGGCGCTGGATGATCAATCTGCCGGATGAGGACCTCGCGTACCTACCGGAAGGAAGTGAACACTTCGAGGACTACGTGTTCGCGGTCGAATGGGCGCAGCGCTTCGCGCGGACGAATCGGGCGATCATGATGCGTCACGTCGTGGAGGCGGCGAAGAAAGTAATTGCCAAGCCGTTCGACGCGGCGACCGAAGCCGTGAACTGCCACCACAACTACGTAAACCGTGAGCATCACTACGGCGCCGATGTGCTAGTCACGCGCAAAGGCGCCGTGAGTGCCAAGCAAGGCGAGATGGGCATCATACCCGGGAGCATGGGCGCCAAGAGCTTCATCGTTCGCGGACTCGGCAACCCGGAGAGCTTCCATAGCTGCAGCCACGGTGCTGGGCGCGTGATGAGTCGTACGGAAGCGCGCAAGCGCATCAGCGTCGAAGATCACAAGCGCGCCACGGCGCATGTGGAATGCCGCAAGGACGCGGAGGTCGTCGACGAATCGCCGGCGGCTTATAAGCCAATCGATGCGGTGATGGCAGCGCAGAGCGATCTCGTCGAGATCGTTCATACGCTGCGCCAGGTCATCTGCGTCAAAGGATAGGGAAGGAGGCGACCGCGCCGCCTCCCAACGGAACGGAACCATGAGCGACAAGGACATGATCGAGATCAGCGGCGCCGACGGCGGCGGACAGCTGTTGCGCACGGCGCTGTCGTTGAGCCTATGCACGGGCACGCCGTTCCGCATGAGCGGAATCCGAGCGGGTCGCAGCAAGCCAGGCTTGATGCGCCAGCACCTGACGGCCTTAGAGGCGGCGGCGACGATCAGCCACGCGGCTGTGACGGGCGCTGGACTTGGGTCGCAGGAAATCACCTTTCGTCCGGAGGCCGTGAAGGGCGGTGACTACCTGTTTTCGATTGGAACCGCCGGATCGACCACGTTGGTTCTGCAGACCGTGCTGCCGGCGCTTTGGCACGCGACCGCGCCGTCGAAGTTGCGCTTGGAGGGTGGTACGCACAATCCGCTGGCTCCGCCTGCAGATTTCTTGATGCATGCGTTCGCGCCGATCGTCGAACGGATGGCAGCGCCGGTGGCGATCGATCTGGAGCGACATGGGTTCTATCCAGCGGGTGGCGGCTCGATCAAGGTGAGCGTTGCCCCGGCGAAGCTCAAACCATCGTCGTTCCTGGAGCGAGGTGCGATGCGTCGAACGGTGGCGCGCGCGCTGATTTCGGCCATTCCGAGCGGAGTCGCGGAGCGCGAGCTGCGCGTCGCCAGACGCTACTTCGATCTACCGGAAGACGCGTTGGAACATCGTTCGGTGCGTCCGGCAGTCGGACCGGGCAACGTATTCATGATCATCTTCGAGTTCGACGAACTGACGGAGATCTTCACTGGCTTCGGCGAGCGCGGCGTCAGCGCGGAGCAGGTAGCCGAACGCGTATGCCGCGAGGCCCTGACATTTCTGGAGTCGAAAGCCGCGATCGGCCCGTACCTTGCCGATCAGCTGCTATTGCCGATGGCGCTCGCCGGCGGCGGCGAACTCAGCACGCTGACACCCACGAGTCATTCGCGCGCGAACGCAGCGTTGATCGAGAAATTTTTGCCGGTGGAATTCTCGTTTGTCGAAGACGGTGGCAAGCGTTGGGTCGTGACAGTTTCGTAGGCAGCCGTAGCCGTTTAGAACAGGTCGGTTCCCGAAAGAGCCATCTCTGTTCCATTCCCTACTAGCTCCCTGTTCACTGCCTGATACGTTCCCTGTTAAGAGAGAGCCGATTTGCGCCTGAACAGACGACAAAACGGCTCTGGCGCCTCGTTTCCGGTAGGGGTTGGCGATCAGAGACGCGAAAATACCCTGAAAAATTCGCTGTTTACGGGAATTCCCATCAGAGACTGGTTGCGGGGAACCTGCGCACACCGCCATCTTGAAGTCCCGAGATTTCCAAGCCATCCCGGGATTGATAAAAGAACCCGCCAAAAGCGGGTTTTTTTGCGCCCAAGGATGCCGAGCCGTCCGTTGCACCATGATGGGTTTGTGAGCAAGGTGCTGAGTACGTCGCCATTGGCATACTCAGGGTACTCACCCCCGCTATGTTGACCGATACGAAGCTCAAGGCTCTCAAACCGCGCCAGGCGTGTTTACCGCGTCGCTGACTCCGGCGGGCTGTGCATCGAGGTGCGGCCGACAGGATCGAAGCTGTGGCTGCTTCCGGCACCGATACCTGGCATCCCAAAATGTCAAATGATTAGTGCAAACAGGAGATAGCCATGGCGAAAAAGCACACCGGTCAATGCGCGTGTGGCGCGATCAAATTCGGCTTCGACAACGATCCCGACTTCATCGCCGATTGCTTTTGCCTCGACTGCCGTAAGGCCTCGGGTGGAGTGATGGCGACGTTTTTCGCGGTGCCAGCTGACGACTTCACGCTCTACAGTGGCAATCCAAAGCCGTTCCGCTATGTCGCTCAGTCGGGCAAGAGCCTGGATCGCAATTTCTGCCCCGAGTGCGGGTCACGCGTCTTTACGACGAATCTCGAAAGCTTTCCCGGCACGGTTTTTGTGCAATTTGGCAGTCTCGATAACCCGGACTTCATCGCTGCGAAAGTTGAAATGTTCACCAAACGGCGCCCGAAGTGGACAAGGCCCCTGGATCTACCGCAGTTCACCGACATGCCATCGTGAGGTGGCTGAAGCGCCCGCTGCCTCGGATGACTCGCCGCCAGGTCGGACCTCAATGATCGGTGGCTCTTGAGAGTGCGATGCTGATCCTCAAAACGCTCGGGTTTACCTGTCTTGTCTCCGGCACGACCATGATCATCATGTTCATGTGGCTAGCATTCAACTCGAAAGCTTTCTTCGACAAGCAGAGTCCTCGCTACTACGAAGTAACGATGGGGAATCCACTCAATGCAGCGTTTGACGACGGTCTTCTTACCGAAAGGGGACTGCGGTGGCGAGCATTGATAGGAAAAGTCCAGATCTTCATCTGGATCGGATTCGCAGTGGTCGCGCTCGTTGAATCATTATTCGTCATGTGACCGGAACCATCCATAGCGCCAGGCGGCGAACAGCTTGTCGACCTCGGCGATTGTGGAAAGCATCCCGGCGTATCCTGCGATCCTTTCGCGAGCGTACGCGGTGCTGTCTCAATTTCCGATACGGCGCGGGACAAGTCACGGTGGCAACGTTCGGGTGTGCAGGGCTGGCGAGAACGCTAATATGCGTCGCCCAAGGATTGAATCGAGCTATGCGATCGGAGTTTGTGCCGAAAGTACTCTTGACGGCGACGCTCGCAGCCGCGTCCGCCGATGCCTCCGCAACCACGATCGCCTATGCGTCGCAACTTGACTTCGGCAACATCGACTACCTGCGTCTTGATCTCGAGGGTCACTCCCAGAATATCGGCGCGATCACGCTCGTGCCGGCGGCGGGCGCGTTCGCCGGCGACGGCTATTCGACGCAGTACGTCGTCCACTCCACGGTAGCCGATCTGTTTTCGATCGACGTGCAAGAGCCGCACCTCCACCTCATCGGCACGATGGACATCGGTGGGCGCCGGCCAACTGGCATGCACTGGGATCTATCCAGCAGCCAGATGTACCTGATCGCGCAGGACAGCCCGTGCACGACGACCACGCTGTACGTCGTCAGCACGTCCAACGCCGCGACCTTCGAGATCGGCTCGACCCCGCGCTGCATCGTCGGTTTTGCGATCGATGCGGCCGGCGAGGGTTTCGGCATTGATGAGGACGGGAGCGCGCTCGTCTCGATCGACATCGGCACGGGCGCGGCGGCGACAATCGGTCCGCTCGGCATTGAGGTCGGCACGCTGATCGGCGGGCTCGATGTCGATCCGTCGACCGGCGAGCTCGACCTCTTCGGCCCGGCCGGGCGCTATGTCGTCGACACGTCGCAAGGCAGCACTACTCTGGTCGCGACGTACGACTTCGCGCCGCTCGGGATATCGCTCGCCATACAGGCTGACACAATCCTTGCGGACGGGTTCGATCCGTAAGGCAGTCGCCCGCTCAAAGCCGGAAATACGCAGGCATTCGCGTCAACCACATCGATAGTCGTGCGTCAGGGTCACGAACAACGCCTCAGCCCCCCATGTAAGCGGAGGGCGCGCCACCAGAGTTTGCTGCTCGGGCGCGTGCGAAGCGTGCAGCGATGGTGTCTCGCAGCGGCAATCTCTGCGGGCGGTTCATCGTAATCGCAGCGACGAGAACAGCGGGTCACGCATGAAGCGTCACAAGGAATATCCCGGCAAAGAATACGAACCAAAGGACAAAGACGCCGCGGTGGCTCGCAAACCCGAAGATGCTTGCGATTATTCCTATGAAAAATGCCGAGGATGCTCCGGACGCAAATTGTCGCTCGAACGACATTGCTAGGATCGTCCAGATAGCGCAGACGAAGCAGACCACATGAGCCGCAGCTGCGACATAAACGGCACTGTCACCGCCTATGCGTCGCTGAGGAGCGCGTTCCTTCCGCACAGAAACCGCATCGGCGAGATCATCCGGGTCGGGTGCCATTCGTCGCTGTCTCCACAAGCTCCGGCGAATCGTTCTTCGGTGACCCACCGCCTTCCACTCTATCGTCACGAGCCGCAAGTCAACTCAACCCTTCCGAAATCGAGCATGTAGGGCCCATCCGCGGTACGCAACTTTGCAAGCGGATGCGCCAAGACACGGTCCTCGCATCCCTCGGACTTGATGACGACTCGAAGGGCTATTTCGCCTCCGGCGTCGTCGGCTTCCGAACGGAAGCCCCAGAAAACATTCTTCGCCCTGTCGATTCGACTGTCCCGTTCAACCGTGAAGCGGTCAATCTCGCCTGACTTGCGACCGTCTTCAACGTCGACGAAGACGCTGATATACACAACGTTCTTCGAAGAGCTGTTCGGGCCAACAACGACGCCAACTAGGTGTAGATCAAAGTCCATGTCCACGTTGACAGCGCCGGTGCAAACGACCAGCGCGATGAGGGCTAGAAAGAGCCAACTCGCCGAGCGCCGGAAGATCGGACCGTAGAGGGCGTAGCGGCCGCACATGCATCAATTGTAGTTGGCGCGGACTTGGGCGGAGTAGCGCACGCGCGCGCTACAGCGCTGATCACCTGCGCAGGGCGGAGTGATCGTGGTGCCAAGCAATCCACTGAAGGCCGAATCGTTCGGCTCGCTCAGGAATTGAAGCAGTCAGGCTAGTATCGAGTTCTTCGTCTCCAACCCCCAAGGGAACATGCCATGACGACAGCGCACTTCCAGCTGTTAGGCCGCCGCCGCGCGACTGCACTGTTGCTCGCCGCCGCGGTTGGCCTGCCTGGTATTTCCTGCGCGGCTGGACCCGATACGGCAGCCATCCAGCGCGAGATCGCCAAAAACCACGACGAAGCCGTCAAGCGCCTGCAGGACTGGATCGCATTGCCGTCCATCGCAGCCGAAAACCGCAATTCGCGCGAAGGCGCCGAATACATGGCGAAACTCGCGCGCGAGGCCGGGTTCCAGAAGGTCGAGATCGTCGACACATCAGGCAAACCCGGCGTATTCGCGACGCTCGACGCGGGCGCTGCGAAGACCGTCGGCCT
>Ga0207704_10001314_pt1 | contig 11115 bp, 7 predicted proteins | sample KBSMisM12_FD_184308 | JGI IMG/M metagenome (GOLD analysis project Ga0207704, IMG submission 184308) | Miscanthus rhizosphere microbial communities from Kellogg Biological Station, Michigan, USA - KBS Miscanthus M1-2 (SPAdes) (version 2) | ecosystem: Host-associated > Plants > Roots > Rhizosphere...
CCAGGCGCGCAGCACGAGGCGTTTCTCGATTTGTCGGGCCATCCCGCTCCGCTATCGATCGCTCGTAAGGCGGTCGACGCGATCCAGGCGCTCGGTTATCAAGTGCATTGGGGGCTTGCCCAAACCAAATGGCTTGCATCGATCGGCGCACAGTTCAACGCGCATGACGATCCTCTTCAAGACAGCGCAGATTTTCTTTGGCCGCTTGCGATCAAGCATCTTCCGATCTCCTTGGAAGCGCGGGAAAGATTTCAGATGCTCGGCTATTCCACGGTGGGACAGCTCACTGAGCTGCGCATGAGCACTTTGCGCGAGCAGTTCGGAGAAGAGAGTCATCGCATCTATCAACTGGTGTGGGGTGGTGGATTCGAGCCCGTGTACACGCTCTATCCAAAAGATGCGTTGCACGATCATCTGTATTTCGAGAGCCCTATCGAAGATCTGGAAATGTTCGATCAGGCGTTGCGCTTGCTTTCAAATCGATTAGGGAAAAAGTTGCGCGATCGCGATTTGTGCGGTCAGAGTGCGACCGTTTATTTGGACACCGAGAAAGGGGTGCGACTCTTCAAACGCTCGTTCAATAAACCGATCGAAGGTCCGCGCACGGTCTATGGCGCGCTTTCGTTGACGGTCAACAAGGTGGAAGAGCCAGTAAGTGGAATTCGCGTGCGCTTACCGAGTCTCACGAAAGCGGAACAGTTGCAAAGAACTTTGCAAGGGGTGCAAACCGCGCAGCAACCTGCGGCGGAAAAGGCTTTGACGGCCGTTCGAAAAGTGTACGGAGACAAGATCATTCAAAGAGGTTCGGAGATCCCGACGGATCGCAGGAGCCTATTGCTCCGGGAGTGGCGAAATGCGACCGGCTGGCGCTGACACGGTTGCGATCTGGCGTGAGGCGCGGCAGTGGTGGATCGGGGAATCCGCTACCGAACACCGACGCTGGATCGATAACAAAGGGGTGATGCGCGAGGAGCAAATCGCACTTGAGCCGCTGGGCATGCAAGGGGAAGCAACTTATGAGTACGACACCAGCCAGAGGGAGGAATGGAGTCTGCGCATTCAGAAGACGCGCGATGAGAAGGTAGCGAAAGCCTGTGGTCTTCTGCCGCCTACTCCTTCTGTTCATAAGCGCACGCGAACCGTCAATTACGCACCGCTGCATGTTCTAAGCGGATACGCATTTGGACGTGGGACGATGCTCGCGGTCGAGCTGCCGATCCTTGCCGCGCAGGCAGGGATTCCGGCGATCGCTCTGACCGATCCGTTTTCCTTCGTCGGGGCGGTGGAGTTTGCGCATTCGGCGCAGAAGTGCGGGGTGAAGCCGCTGATTGGAACGACGATCGAGATCCCGGAAGGGGGAGAGATTGTTTTGATCGCGCGGAACAAGGAGGGATATCGAAACCTTTCCCACTTGATCACGGAGTGTCATTTGAACGAACCCCGGTTATTTCCACTGAGTAATTGGGAACGGTTGCAGCGCTATTCGTCGGGGGTTTTGTGTTTGACGGGAGGAGATCGGGGGCCGCTAAATCATTTGGTCACGCGTGGATGTTTGGAGTCCGCGCAAGAACTCTTGGTGAAGTTGAAGGATGTGTACGGAGCGCGGCACGTGTTCGTGGAAATCGAACGGAGCTACTTGCCGTGGGAAGCGAAAGCGAATCGCCTGCTTATCGATTTGGCTGCCCAATGTGGACTGGTTGCGGTTGCGGGAGGAGAGATCACGCATGCACGGCGTGATCACTATCCTGCGCAGGACATCCTCACTTGTGTGGAGTCGTTGTGTACGGTGGAAGAAATCGTCGGTCGAAAACCGCAACGCGATCCCACTCAGCCGCAAGTGAAGCCACGCATCCAGCGTGCGTTGAACGCAGAGCGGTTTTTACGAACTCCCGAGGAGATGACCGCGCTTTACTTAGATGCGTCGGAGTTGTTGGACAACACTCACCGCGTAGCAGCGCAGTGTGAGGATGATGTGTTGCCGGGCCGCACTACGCTCCCCAAGCTTTTTCCAGATGGTGCGGCGACGTTGTACGACGTCACTTTCATGGAAGCGCGAGAGCGGCACCGAACGATTTCAACCCCTCTACGAAAACGCTTGGAGCATGAGTTGGCACGCATCACGCGTCGTGGTTTTGCGGATCATTTTTTGATTATTTGGGATGCGTGTAAATGGGCGCGCGAGCAAGGGATCCAGATGAGTGGTCGCGGCTCGGTGGTGGATTGCGCGGTGGCGTATTGCATTGGGCTCTCGCGCATCGATGCGTTTAAGCATAAGTTGCACTTCGATCGATTCTTGCCCGAAGACGACAAGCGCCCCGATATCGATATCGATTTCGAGGCACGCAGGCGAGATGACGTTCGCAACTACATGCGGCTGAAATACGGCGATGACAAGGTGGCGACGGTCGCTGCGATCGGCAGCTATCGGACACGCGGAATCGTTCGTGAAGTGGGGAAGGCGTTGGAACTACCGCTTGAAACGGTGAACTTTCTTTGTAAGCGCATCCATGGCGGAGTGTCCGCGCACCATTTGGAATCCGCACTTGAGAAAAGACCGGAGCTACGCAACAGCGACATTCCCAAAGAGAAATTCAAGTGGGTGTTTCTTCTTGCTGAACGGTTGATGGACGTGCCGCGTGGCATGCGGTCGCATTCCTCAGGTGTGATCATTTCAGATCGGCCGATGGCGGATACGGTGCCGGTGACGTGGTCCGGCGCGGATGAGGTGAAGATCGTTCAGTGGGATAAACGCTCCGCAAAATACTTCTTCGATAAGTTCGATATCTTATGTTTGCGCGGTCAGGACGTTTTGTCGGGCACTGAGAAGCTGGTTCATCAGAGCAATTCTGGTTTCGATTTAGAAGGCGTAGAGGTTGAGCACGAAGAGAATTTTCGCGCGATGCGCGCTGGACAGCTCATCGGGGTTCCGCAATCTGCGAGTCCGGCGATGCGGCAGGCGCATCAGCGTTTGCAAACGAGAGACCTTCATGACGCGAGCTTGGTCCAAGCGGGTATCCGGCCGGGCGTTGGTGGTGCGGTGAAGTTGAATGAACTCATCGCGCGGAAGCTCGGTAAGAAATCGTATAGCTTCTTGCATCCTGAGTTGGAGCGAATTCTCGGAATCACCTATGGACTTGTTGTGTTTCAAGAGCAGGTCGATCAGTTGCTGCAGTCCTTCGCGGGTTATTCCTCGGGCAAAGCGGAGGAGATGCGCGAGCAGATCCATGAGAAGAGGCATGAACGTTACGCGGAAGATGTCCAGCAACAAGTTTTCGCGGACATCATGGCGCAGGGACATGGTCTGCAAATCGCGGAGTCGGTGTTCGATTACGTTGCGGGATTTAAGGGGTATGGATTCGCCCAAGGTCACGCTTTAGCGTTTGCCGAGATTTCGCTTCGCTCGATCTATTGTCAGCGTGAGCATCCGGCGGAATATTTCGCGGCATTGCTAAACGCACAGCCCGCCGGCTATTACGGTCCGAGTACGATCGCTAATGAAGCACGATTACGCGGTGCGAAGATGCTTCCGCCCGATGTGAATTTTAGCGAGATCGAGTTCTCGGTCGAGGATGTGCAGTCGGCAGATGACCCTAAGTTTGTGTTTCCTCACACCGGTGTTCGAGTGGGGCTCAAACAGATTCAAGGTCTGTCGGCTCAGACCCTGGGTCGCATCGTGAAGGAGAGATGGAATGGGTTCTACAATTCGATCTTCGATTTCGCAGCACGGGCTCGACCAGAGCGAGACGAACTAGAGAATTTGATTCTCTGCGGTGCGTTGGATCGGATCGGGGAGAATCGCAGGTCCTTGTTGTGGTCGATTCCGAAGGCATTGGAGTACATGGCGGTGGTGAACAGCCGCGCGGTAGATACGTTGCCATTGCCGGTCCCCGAGCCAAGCGTTGAATTTAGCGGACACGATCTCACCGCGGGTCAACGCGCGGTGTATGAACGCGTGTTGATGGGGCTAGATGTGGAACGACATCTTCTTGCTTTTGAGAGGGACAGGATCAAGCGCAAGGGTGGTCTCACGGCGGGAGAGGCGAGTGCGCTTCCGAATAAGACCAAAGCTTTTGTCGTGGGGAATCCGTTACGTCTTCGCTTTCCACCGACGAGTAGCGGTAAGCGCGTGATGTTCTTCGATCTGGAAGACGAGACGGGATTGCTCAACGTTACGTGTTTCGATGAGACGTATCAACGCTATGGACACGCGGTGGTTTGCAATGCGTACGTGACTCTTTTCGGAGAAGCGCAAGATCGCGATGGACATACGGCGTTTCTCGCCCAAAGAATCTTGCCTTATCAACCCACTTTGGAAAGCCAACTGATCGGAGATGTTGTGCGAGTTGGCGATTTTCTTGTCGGCTGAGCGCATAATCCGTTTGCTGACATGAGCCACGCCTATCCTCAGGTTTATCTTGCTCGCCACGGTGAGACCGCGTGGTCGATCTCGGGGCAACACACCGGATTGACCGACTTGCCCCTTACCGAGCAAGGTGAGAGGAACGCACGGCAGTTAGGAGGGCGCCTAGAGGGCCTGCGCTTTGCCGCTGTCTTTACGAGCCCTCTCCAACGTGCTCATCACACTTGCGAGCTTGCCGGGCTGGGCGACGTTGCGCAAATCGATCATGACCTCGTCGAATGGAACTACGGCAACTACGAGGGGCTGACCACGAAAGAGATACGGCTGCTTGACCCGCTATGGGATATCTATCGAGACGGTTGCCCGGGTGGGGAATCGGTGGCTGAGATCGTCGCCCGAGCGCACCGGGTTGTTGAGAAGTGCCGGTCGATCCAAGGCGACGTCATTCTCTTTTCCAGCGGCCACTTCCTGCGCGTGCTTGCCACGGCATGGCTCGACGTGGATGTGACGCAAGCCCGGTGTTTCTTCTTGGGAACAGCCGCTCTCTCCGTGTTGGGTTATGACCATGCGATGGACGACCCTGTCGTGCGACTTTGGAACGAGTGCCCCGGCATGGCGAGCACTCCTTGATCAGGAAGTGTTAGGGCCGCCCTAGTATTTATCGCACAAATTTTGAGGTTCTTTGGTCTACGGCTTTGAAATTGCCTACCGGATATGTACAATTGCGGAAGCCCAAACTTTATGGGCACGGATTCGCTTTCATGGTTAGTTTTTGCAGACTTCGTCTTCCCGCGGCGCTTTCCGCGCTCGCCCTCCTGGCTTCAGCCCATGCCCAAACCGACGTGCTCACACAGCACAACGATAACTCGAGAACGGGCTGGTACAAGAGCGAAACCAAGCTGAATCCGTCCACGGTGAACGTTCACACGTTCGGTCGAATTCTGTCCCGCTCCATCGATGGTCGGTGCATGAGCCAGATCCTGGCGGTGGCCAATGTCCCGATTCCGAACATCGGTACACGAAATTGCATTTACGTCACCACCGTGAAGAACACGGTTTATTGTTGGGACGCGATCAACGCATCCGCGACGACTCCTTTCTGGACGCGAAATTTCGGACCGAACGTGTTGTCTTCCCTCGTGTCGGGCGGCGTTCAACCGGAGATCGGCATCGTCGGAACGCCGGTGATCGACAAGGCGGCGAACGCACTTTATGTCGTTGCTTATACGAATGTTGCGGGAGTGATCACCTATCACCTCCATGCGATCGACATTCGCACCGGAGCAGACCTTCCTGGAAGTGGATTGTTGATCCAGGGAAGCGTGCCCGGAATTGGTGTAGGTTCCGTCGGTGGCGTCTTGACTTTCAATCCGATGAAGCAGTTGCAGCGCAGCGCGCTCTTGCTCCAGAACGGAAAGATCATCATTTGCTTTGCTTCACACATGGACAAAGATCCGTACCACGGATGGGTGTTCGAAGTGGATCAGGCGACGATGGCGATCGACGCGATCTTCTGCAACACCCCGAACACTTCTCGCGGCGGAATTTGGATGTCGGGTCAGGGGCCTTCTTCCGACGGCACGTCGATTTATTTCTCAAGTGGTAATGGACCGACGAAAGCGACGAGCGTTGTCGGTTACGGCGATAGCGTTGTCAAGTTATTGTTGGATGGCCACCTGACTTTTCAGGATTCGTTTGCGCCGTTCGACTCAACAACTTTAGACAAATACGATCTCGACTTTGGAAGCACGGGCGTCCTCGCGATTCCGGGAACGAACTATGTGATGTGCGGAAGCAAGTCGTCCATCCTTTACATATTGGATCGCAATAACCTTGGTGGATATCATCCGGCGGGCGACACGGTTTATCAAGAATTCAAGGCGACGCCGGAACATATTCATAGCGCACCCATCTGGTGGAGTACTCCGGCGGGATCGTTCGCTTACATCTGGGGTGAAGACGACGTTGCTCGTCAATTCCAGTGGCAGGATAATAAATTCAATACGACGCCCTATGCCACAAGCACGTACAAGCTTTTGGACGGGCACATGCCTGGCGGAATGCTCTCAGTGTCGTCTAACAACACTGATCCGACGACGGGAATTGTTTGGGCGCTTCACATCGACCACGCCTTGAGCCCGAACACAATCTCGACCGGCCCGAGCGTGCTGCGCGCATTCCGCGCTGACAATATTGGAGTCGAGCTGTGGAATTCGGAGATGTTCGGCACGCTCGATGCGGTTGGTAATTTCTCGAAGTTCACGAGTCCGACGATCGCCTTTGGCCGCGTGTACACCCCGAGTTCTGACGGCAAGGTTCGCGTCTATGGAATTCTGGGGACGAAGCGGGCGGTTCTGACGTTGAGCAATCTTGCTCAGGTATTTGATGGAACGCCAAAGAGCGTGTCGGTTGCGATCGATCCCGTAGGATTGGCCGGATTGAAGGTCACGTACAACGGTTCGACGACCGCTCCGACGGCAGTCGGTTCTTATGCAGTTGTTGCGAGTTTGACCACGACGGGCTGGACGGGCCCATCGGTCAAGGGAACGCTGGTGATCTCGCCTCCTCCTGCGAAGTAATTATTTGGCGACGCGGTAAAGCATTCGCCCGATACCAAAGCTGCCGGCATCGAACGGCAGCTTTGATAGTTTTACGGACTTCACTCGGCCGCCGGTGAAGCCAAAGAATCGCGCACCTGGATCGATCTTTACAAACTGGGTCAACACGATTCCCTTTGGAGAGATGATCTCCATTTGCATCTTCCGTCCTTTCTTCCACACGGGCATTAGCTCCACGCCAAATGCGGAAAGAGGCTTGGAGAACGTGAGGGTGACGGCAACGCCATCAGGCGACTCGAGAATCTTTGGGTTTAGACCTTTTTGCCAGAACGACCATCCCGTCGGGACGTCTTGTCGGGTTAGAGGGATTGAGAAGTTGACGGTGAGTCCGCCGGGCAAGGAAAGGGAAGTGAGCGGGTTCTCGGGCACGCCGGGGAGGACAACCTCCTTCGCTCCTGTACGGAGGACCTGTGACCTTTCCGTCGTGAGGGTTTGGGCATGTGCGAGTCCGCCGGATAAGGCGACCAGGGCAAGGAGCGGTAGACGCATGAGGGGAATACGCAAGGTGGTGGCTTGTGAATTTCCCTCTTTGCGGCCGGGGTTCGTGGTATTGATTCTAGGAACTGAGTGAATTCTGAAGCGGTATTGTCTGAACAATGCCCCTCATAACATTCTTGCTCCTTCCTTTCCTGGCAACGCAGGGAGCTGCTGCGAAGCCGGCAGCCCAGCAACAAGCGCCCTATCCGATCTTTGAGACCGACAAGATCGCGCCTTCTGAATATCGCGATCGACGCGAGAAGCTCATGGCGAAGATGGAGCCGGGTTCGATCGCGGTCGTGCTGACGAACCCAGTCCGCAATCGCAACAACGATGTCGATTTCGAGTTTCGCGGTTCCTCCGACTTTCTCTATCTCACTGGTTTTGAGGAGCCGGATGCGGCCCTGGTGTTGATTCCGGACGGCGTCGACTTCAATGGAAAGAGAGTGAGGGAAGTGATGTTCATGAACGAGCCGGACATCATGTCGCTCACGTGGCTTGGCTACCGGATGGGTTCGCAGAATGCGCCAAAGATGCTCGGCGTGGACGCGGCGACTTCGAACGGATCCTTCGAAACAGTTCTTCCAAACTTGGCAGCGGCGGCGAGCGCGAAGAAGATCGCGATCGTTGGTCCACCCGACGCGACGGGAAGCATTCTGGGCATGATTGCTACTGTCCAAAAGTTTGAGAAAGACAGCGGATACACGGAGGCTAGTTCGTTGTCGCCAGTCATACGACAGATGCGCGCGATCAAGTCGCCTGCCGAAATCGTGTTGTTGAAGAAAGTGTGTGAGGTCTCGACGCACGGACATGTGGAAGCGATGCGCTCGATCAAGCCGGGAATGCATGAGTGGGAAATCGGTTCGCTCGTCAAGTATTTGTTTGGTCGAGAGGGATGCGAATACACCGGGTATCCACCGATCTGTGGATCGGGTGCGAATAGCACGATCCTTCACTACGAAACGAATCGTGGGCCGATTCATGACGGCGATGTGATGTGCATGGACACGGCGGGCGAATTTCATGGCTATTCTGCGGACGTGACGCGATCTTTTCCGGTCAACGGTAAGTGGTCAAAAGAGCAGCGCGAGATCTACATGGTGGTGAAGAGTGCGCAGGACGTTGGCATCTCGATGTGCAAGAAAGATGCGACGATGCGTGGGATCGAAACTGCGGTGCGGGCCGAACTCACAAAGGGGCTCGTTGCGCTCGGGATCATCAAGGATGCTTCTCAACTTCGCCAGTACTACCCGCACGGTTTTGGACACGGCATCGGGCTCGATGTGCACGATCCGGTTCCTCCGACGCTTCAACCAGGAACTGCTTTGACGGTCGAGCCAGGCATTTACATCAAAGAGGGAAGCCCGTGCGACAAGAAGTATTGGAACATCGGGATCCGAATCGAGGATGACATTCTTGTTACGGATGGAGATCCGGTGAACATGTCGGCTGGCGCGCCGCGCGACCCGGATGTGATCGAGAAGGTTATGAAGGAACAGGGCATCGGAAACATGCCCTTCAAGTCAGCTAGCTAGTTCTTGGCGTTCTTGGAATCGGGTGCGTCTTTATTGGGCGCGCCCGCATCCAACTTTTCTTTCAGCCACGCCATACGCGCGCCGAGTTTCATTCCTTTGAGAGGATCGGACTGTTTGAATCGCGCAAGCAGTGGTGCGAGTCCTGATTTGTAATCGTTTCCGGCGAGCCAGACAATTTCAACTTTGTTCTTGTCGAGATTCAAGACTTGCATTTGTTGATGGACTCGCTGAGCCCACTTGCGTTTGATGGCGGGAGAGACATTTTTGAGGGTGCCCTCATAGTCTTCGAGCATTTCGTTGGGTCTTACCAATCCGTGCTTTGCTGATAGGATGAACCATCTGTCGGCGTGTGTCTCGGCATATTGGCGACTGTATGTGAAGAGGGTCGAGTTGTAGAGATTCTTGGCTTGGTGTCGGCCGGTTCGCTTCGACTTGACGCACGCGACGAGCGCTATTCTTTCCATTATTTGTTTGTTCCTGGGATGCTTGGGAGGGGAGAGTGGGATAGCTGCTCCGGAGATCCGCTCATCACCGCTTGCGCGGTTCAGCGTATAACTACCCCTTCGGCTTCTATCGACTCTCTTATATTGGCTAAAGCTGAAAAGGAGAGAGTGGGATTCGAACCCACGAGCCCTCTCGGGCTAACGGTTTTCAAGACCGTCGCGATCGACCACTCCGCCATCTCTCCGTCGAAGCGTCTATTTTACGTCAGACTCGCTTATCCGATTTCAACCTTGTAGGTCTTGCCACTTGGCACGAAGGTATCGCGAACGTCGGATTCGCACATTTGCCGGCGGGCTGCCGGCGAAGCCTACTAGACACCGAATTCAAGTTCGTCAAACACCTTCTGGAACTTGCCGTGGACTTTGGAAAATATCATGAAACCGCCAGCTTCCATCGCGCCTTGAGCGCAAACAATCTCTTGCACTCCGTTACCGTCTATGTCGAGAGCATCGAAGGCATAAGGATAGACTTCGGTCTGCGGTTCGTCATACAAACTTACAAATGTTGTGCCGTTCAGGTTGCCGATGGCAAATATTGAGACGGTCTCCTCTTCGTCGATTGAACCGAGATAGTCGACAACATATTCGCGCTTACCGTCGGCGTCAACATCGAAGGCAGCAAACGAATTGAGTTTCAATTTCCTGGGGTCGATCTTTGCTTTCTTGGCTCGCCGAGCGATTAACGATTGCATCGCTTTCTCGACTTTAAGTTTTTCGGACGCAGTCACATGGAGTGCACCAGTGTGTGCCGGTCGTTTCGCGTTGATGCCGAGGACGACGCGATAGGGTGGATCCGATTGTCCGAAATCATCCCAACGCATGTTTGCTTCTAACAATTCTTCTGCCTCAGAGTGTGCTTCTCCGCGACGAGGCATAGCTGAGGGCAGCAGGTTCCACTTACCGTGGCCAAGAATGAAGTCGCCGATAGGTGTCTTTTTGGTGTCGACGGATTCAACGCTCAAACTTCCAACTGGGTGCGCATCTCGATAGAACGTAAACAATGTTTTCGCGGCGAGCTTTCCTTTCTTGGGAGAGTCGCCGGTCGATGAATCGGCGGAAACGTAGTGGCCCTTCCGATAAACCGCCACGGGGAAGAAGTCCATGGACGTTTTCTTACCGATGGTGCGAAGGACGGCCGCTCCGATCAACACCTCACCTGGCTTCTGCGCCACTATTCCAGGGGGCCAGGCGGATGCGGAGAGCATGAGGGCGGCGATCAGCATGAGCGGATATTACACAAACGCTGTACACTCCGGGCATGGATTTTGGATTGCAGGGGAAGATCGCGATGGTCGCGGCTTCGAGCAAAGGGATTGGCTTTGCGGTGGCGAAGGAACTTGCCGCGGAGGGATGTCAACTCTCCATTTGCTCGCGAAACGAGCAAGACCTGGAGCATGCAGTCGAGCAGCTTGGTGGGGAAGCGCGTTCCTATTGCGTCGACGTTACGAGTCCGGAGGATCTTGCCTGGTGGGTTCAAGAGACCAAAAATGATCTGGGAGCGCCTGACATTCTTGTGACCAATACGGGTGGCCCGCCGGCTGGGCAGGTTCGAGGAGGCGCAGGGCGGGACCTTGCTGCTCGACGAGGTCAGCGAGATGGAGTTGCGGCTGCAGGCCAAGCTG
>Ga0207704_10001318_pt1 | contig 11100 bp, 10 predicted proteins | sample KBSMisM12_FD_184308 | JGI IMG/M metagenome (GOLD analysis project Ga0207704, IMG submission 184308) | Miscanthus rhizosphere microbial communities from Kellogg Biological Station, Michigan, USA - KBS Miscanthus M1-2 (SPAdes) (version 2) | ecosystem: Host-associated > Plants > Roots >...
ATATTTGGTCTGGGGCGAGAAGGCCGGCGGCGACCACATCGCGCCGCCCTTGCTGCCGGGCAGGATCGACAAAGGCTTGTCGCTCAGCGGCTTCATGAAATTCTCATTCACCGTCACAAAGGGCGGTGACTTGCGGATCAGCTTGCCGGTCAGGCGATTGACGATGAAAAGGCTGCCCACCTTGCCCGCTTCCGCCGCCGCGGGCACCACCTTGCCGTGTTCGTCGATGGTGTCGAACAAAACCACCGGGGCGCAGGCGTCATAGTCCCACACATCATGGGCGACCTGCTGATACCACCATCTGATTTTTCCGGTGCGGGAGTCGATGGCGACAATGGAGTCGGTATAGGCATTGTCGCCCTTGCGGCTGGTGCCATCCAAATCGGGATTGGGATTGCCGGTGGCGAACAGGATCAAATTGTTTTTGGGATCGATGGCGGGGGTGTTCCACACCGAGCCGCCGCCATATTTCCAGCTATCGCCGCTCCATGTCTTGCCGCCGGGCTGGTCGGGCGCGGCGGTGGTGCTGAAGCGCCAGACTAGCTTGCCGGTATTGGCGTCCAGCGCTTCCAGGAAACCACGCGTCGGCCATTCCGCTCCGGCATTGCCCACCAGGATCATGCCGTTGAAGGCAATCGGTGCCATGGTGAAGGAATAGAAATAAGCCGGCTGGGGCAGGGCGTCGGCATGGTCTGTTTTCCAGAGCTCTTTGCCGGTGCGGGCGTCCAGCGCCACGACATGGCCGTCCAATTGCGCCGCGAAAACCTTGCCATAGGCGACAGCCACGCCGCGCGCCTGCTGACCGCAGCACAGATTGGAATAACCCAGCTTGGGCGCATAGGCCCACAGCTGCTTGCCGGTAATGGCGTCATAGGCATGAATATTGTTGTCGGCGCTTTCCAGATAGAGCACGCCGTCCACTTCGATCGCGGTCATCTCCAGGGTCTTGTTGATGCCGGTCTGGATGATGGCGGTGGGCCGAAGTTGGCGCACATTGGATTTGTTGATGTCGGTGAAAGGCGAGAAGCGCTGATTGTCGTAGGTGCGGCCATGCAGGATCCAGTCATCCGAATGATCGGAATCCAGCATCATCGCGTCGCTGATATCGACCTTCTGGGTGACCGGCTGCATCTGGAACGCGCCGGGATTGGCGGGGTTCGAGCCCAACAGAATGGGATTGATGCCCTCGGTCGCTCGGCCGCCGATCGGCGCCGCCGCTTCACCGGCGCTGCCCACCGGTTCCGGTGTCTTTGCCGCTTGGGCCAGGGCACTGCCGCTCAGGCTCAAGCACGCTGCTGTCAGCAGCGCGATTGCGGAGTTCTTCATGGCGTTCTCCGCGAGCGATTTAAGGTGTGATCTTGGCGTCTTTTAGTCCCGCCGCGCCTTTTGCCAAAGCGGCGCTGCCGGCCGGATAGCTGTTCTGCTGCAGGATATAGGCGGTCACCGCCGCATATTCCTCAGGCTTCAAAGAGCCGGGATCGGATTGCGGCATGGTGTTGGCGACCACGTCCAACAAAGCGTCAGCGGTCAGGCTCTGGGCATTGGCCATCTCGCCGAAGGCCGAACCCTTGAGTGCGGGCGCGGCCACGCCTTCCAACGCCGAACCGTGGCAGGCGGCGCAGCTTTGGGCATAGACGCCGGCGCCTGCCGTCGCCTGATCGGCGGTGTAAAGCGCGGGCTTGGCCGGCTGGGCCGTAGCAATCAGCGGCGCGGCGGCAAATGTGAGGACGGTAAGCAAAAGCAGCGAGCGGTGCATGGCGATCCCTTAGACCTTCTTTTCTAGTCTTTTGTAGCAACAGGATAACGGCAAGCTTTGCTTATAGCTAGCAGGGCACCATGTCAGAAAGTGGGCAATCTTATTTGGCCAATGTTTTCAGTTCTTTCAGGCCATCCGCGAAGGAGACTTGCGGCGACCAGCCCAGCACGGCTTTGATCTTGGAGATATCGGCCAGAGTGGCGACAGAGTCGCCCTTTCGCCCCTCGGTCACGATTTGGTGGGGCGAGATCATATCGGCCAGTTCCTTGACCGAGATATTTTCGCCGCTGCCGACATTGAAGACTTCGCCGCGAACGCTTTTTTCCCGGGCGCGCTCAAAGGCCGAGATATTGGCCGTCACCACATCGCGCACATGCACGAAATCGCGGCGCTGTTCGCCGCCGCCATGGATTTCCAGCACCTGCTTGTTGGCGCGGCGGTTCAAGAAAATACCCAGCACCAGGGCATAAGCGCCGGTTTCGGGTTGGCGCGGGCCATAGACATTGAAATAGCGCAGCACCACGCAGGGCAGGTCGAAATCCTTGTCGAACATCAGGCAATATTGTTCGCCCGTCCGCTTGGTCAGGCCATAGATATTGAGCAGGTCGGGTGGATCGCTCTCGCGATGCGGCACCGCGCGGTTGCCGTAATAGGTCGAGGAACCGCTATAGATGAAGCCCTTGACCCCCGCGTCGCGCGCCGCCAACAGCATGTTCTGGGTACCGGTAATATTGGATTGGGTGCAGATATCGATCTGCTCCTGCGACGGCCCTGAACGGGACATGGCGGCGCAATGAAACACGCCATCCATGCCTGCGGCGGCGCGCTGGCAGGTCGCGATATCGCGGATATCGCCCTGAATGAATTCCACCGCTGCCGGCAGGTATTCGCGCCGGCCATAGATCAGGCTGTCCAGCGCCCGCACGCGGTAGCCGCGAGCAAGCAAGCCTTCGCAAAGATGACTGCCGATGAATCCCGCCCCGCCGGTGACCAGAACCTTTTTCATAGCCTGTCTTTATACAGCTTCTGGAAGAAGGCGAGATCCTCTTGGGTATTGATGCCGCGGGCTTCTGTGGCGTCGGCGACTTCCACGGGCGTGAAAATCCAACCCTGCTCCGCCAGATAAGGCAGAAAGGGCAGGAAGTTGATTTCCCCGGTCTTGCTTCCCTTGAGCCCGCCATGGGTTCGGCTCAGAAAATCATCCCACTCCGCCTTGAGGCTTGGGGTGCCCAACAGGAAGGTGCCCACATCGGAGAAGCCATTCGGCGTGGTGGTATCGCCTTCGCGGGTCAGCAGCACCTTGGTGAGACGCCGGTCCTCAAAAACATATTCGACGTAAGGAGCGGCCATGCGGGTCACCGGCAGAACGGCTTGGCGTCCGCCGTCTCCCAGCGCCGCGATGGCGCGGCGCAAAGTGTCATGGGAAACGAACACCTGATCGCCCCACACAATCAGCACCGCGTCATAGTCCGACCAGACATGATGGCCGCGGAAGATGGCGTCTCCCATGCCCAGCGGGGCGGGCTGGATGGAAGTGGAGCTATTGGCCGGCAGGGAGGGGAAGGCCGCCGCGCCGTCGGGCGACAGGATCAAATGGATGTGATCCACCAGCGGCGAAAGCTTGGCATGCAGAATGGACCAGATGGTCTCATCCGGCGTGATGGGCAAAAGAATTTTTGGTGCGTCCGCACCCAATCTTGTGCCACCGCCTGCGGCCGGAATGAGAGCGCAGATTCTCATGCGGTTGCCAGAAATTGTTTGAAGGCGGCGAAGTCGGAGAAATAGAAATCCGACAAGCCGCGCAGGGCCTCATGATGCATGCCGATGACTTTCAACCCCGCCGCCCGCGCCGATTGAACGCCTGATAGCGCATCCTCGATCGCAATACTATGGGACGGCTTCGCATCCAAAAGTTTCAAGGCGGCCAAATAAGGATCGGGCGCCGGTTTGGCGGACGCGACGTCTTCGGCGGCGACCAAGAGCGGGGCAAAAGCCGCCAATTCCGTCGCTGCCAGCGCGGCTTGCGCGGAAGCGCGGCTGGCGGAGGTGACGATAGCGATCTGTGCGCCGCGCTTCTGCAAAATCGCCAGCAGCTCGGCCGCGCCAGGCAGAGACTTTAGGCTTTGCACTGCGCCGCGATAATGCGCCTGCTTGGCTTGCGTCAGAAGCGCAATGGCGTCTTGCGCAACGCCAAGCTGGGCCAGGGCCGCCTGTGTGGGAAGTCCCGCAATGGCGCGATAGTCAAATCCGGCCAGGAGATGGGCGTGATTAGGCGCCAGCACAGCGCGGAACGCCGCTTCGTGCAGCGGACTGGAATCCACCAGAGTGCCGTCAAGGTCGAACAGAAAATGGCGTATGCCCGAAAGCATGGTCAGGAGTTTAATCGCGATCTTTCGCAAAGGTCCATCACCAGGCGGCTGACGGCGGCGCCATTATGGAGCCTGGGATGGCCGGCGCTCGACAGCGGCGCCCGCGCCACCATTGCGCCGCGATAGGACGCGCCGGTCAATGAGCCTGGCGGCAAGAGACAAGCCTCATCCAGCAGGATATGGCTTACCTGGGCGCCATAGCCCAAAGCCCTGTCGACGATATCGCCGGCGGAAAGATTTTGGATGTCATTGTCACTTTCCAGATTGATCACCAGCGCTTTGACGGGAGCGGGCGATTCTTCCAGCGCGGCGCGGGCGATGCGATAACTGGGAAACAGCGAGGAATGCTGGGTGCCTGGGCCATAAAGGATGATGTCGGCGCCCGCCAGTGCTTCGGCGGCCGCACCGGAGAGTTTCGGCACGGCATCGCGCGCCGACAGCCAGGCTTGCTTGCCGAGCGTGTCCAGCACCGCCAGTTCTTCCAGCGCCGCCGCCGCCAGAGGTTGTTCCAAGAGATAAAGGTCGGTGATGGGGCTCACCGATTGCGGGCCGACGATGGCGGCTTCGCTTGCCAGCAGGGTGCCGTCCTGCTTCAGCCCTATCAGCACGCGATTTTGCGGCTCGCTGACATTGAAAAGCCTGGCGTGGCTGTTCCCCAATGCGGCCACCGCGGCGGCGGCGGCGTTGAAATCCTCGCCTTGTTCCAGATAGGCGCCGGCGAAAACCAGGTTTCCCAGCGCGCAATCTTGATAATCGAAGGTTGCGCCCGCGGCATGGGCAAAGAACCGGGCCAATAGTTCGCGCATCCGGTTCAACGTCTGGTGAGGCAATTGGGCGAACCAATCTTTCAGCGGCTGATCCGGAAGTGCGGAACCGGCAGATGCCGCGAAACCGGCCAGCTGTTCGATTTCCGCCGCCGCGCCGGAAAGCCGGTATTCCATCAAGCTCTTCAGCGCCGCCTGGGAATAATCGTCGAACAGATAGGACAGGTTCTTGCGGAAGTCCGACGGCCCCAGCATGCCGGGAATGAAATTGCGCAAGGTTCCGGTGGAAAGCCCGTCGTCATAAGCGTTGACCAGCAAGGTCAGTTCTATCTCGCTTTGGCGCAGCAGGGCGCGGATGATGGTGGCGCTGCCGCGTCCGCCGCAGAACAGCACAATGCGACTGGTCATGCCTTGTCCAACATGTCGGTATAGGCCGCTTCCAGATTGCGGGTGAAGCGGGTGGTGTCGAACAAGGGCATATGGTCTTTTGCGGCTAGTTTTTCGCGGATCGCGGCAAGCGCGTGCTTGTCGCGCGCCAGTCTTAAGGCAAGCTTTTCATATTCGGCAAGGTCCGGCGCAATCAACTCCGGCAGGTTTGCCGCTTTCAAGATACTGGCGGCGACGCGAGCGGGGAAAGCGGTTCCGGGGGTGGTGATCACCGGCAGGCTCATCCACAATGCGTCGCTGGCGGTGGTGTGGGCGTTGTAGGGCAAGGTGTCCAGAAACAGGTCGGCGAGGCGGTGCCGGGCGAAATGCTTGTCGGGCGTGGTGCGGCTTGCGAACACCAGCCGGTCCTCAGCGATGCCGTGCGCCGCCGCCTGCTTGCAAAGATTGGCGCGAATACTGGCATTGCCTTCCAACAGCCACAGCACGCTGCCTTCTATCTTGTCGAGCAGCCGCATCCAAATATCGAACAAAGGCGGCGTGATCTTCCAATTGTGGTTGAAACAGCAGAAGACAAACGCGTTTTCCGGCAAGTTCGCTTCGGCACGGGTGGGTGGCTCGGCAATCGCGCGCTGGCGATCGGTCACCCACAAAGTGTCGGGAAGCGCGGCGATCTTCTCGCTGAAGAAACGGTGCTGGTCCTGTGGCGCCACCGTGTCATCGGCTATGATATAATCGATAAAGCTGCTGCCCGAGGTGCCGGGAAAGCCCATATATTTGACCTGCACGGGGCAGGGGCGGTGCGCCAAAACCCACGGGCGCGCGCCGCTGGTATAGCCCCCCAGATCGACCGCGATGTCGATTTCCCAATGGCGCAATAGTTCGGCCGCCTGGCGGTCACTTTGCTGACTTGCATCATGGAAACGGTCGAAGGCTTGGATCAGCCTTGCGCGCATCTGGCTGTTGTCGTCGCGGCCGAAGGATATCGCGGTGACATCAAACCGCGCGCGGTCATGCTGTTCGAACATCTCGGCCAGCAGACTGGCTGTGACATGCTCGTGGAAGTCGGCGGAAAGATAGGCAAGACGGATCTTGTCATGGCCATAGGCCTGGCCCGTCCATAACGGCGCGAGCGTTCCCGGGCCCGCCTGGCGCACAAAATTCTGCGAACAGCGCAGTTGCAGTTCATTGTCGTCGTGATAGCCCATCAACACAAAAGGCTGGATGCGGGACGTGCCCGCCAGGACATCCGCTTTCAGCCGGTCCGCCAGCCCAGCGGTGCGGTCCCAATCGCCAATGGTCATGGCGGCATTGGCCAGGCCGCTCAAAGCATTGGGATGGTGGGGATCAAGCGCCAGCGCCTGCTCAAAACAGCCAAGCGCCTCTTGCGGCCGGTTGAGCTCAAACAGCGCATTGCCGCGATTGTAGTGTGCGTCGGCATAGCCGGGGCTAAGCGCCAGAACGCGATCACTGTCGGCTAGGGATTCGGGAAAGCGCCGCAGACCGAACAGCGCCGCGGCGCGATTGTTGAAGGCATCGGCATAATCGGGCTTGAGCACCAAGGCCTGTTCGTAGCTCGACAAGGCTTCGCTCAGCCGTTTCAATTCGAACAGAATGATGCCGCGGTTGTTCCAGGCTTCGGCAAAGCCCCGTTCCAGCGTCAGCGCCCGTTCCACCGATGCCAGCGCTTCTTCCGGCCGCTTGAGGTCCTTGAGCGCCAAGCCGCGGTTGTTCAGCGTGTCGGGAAAATTCGGCGCCAAGGCCAGCGCCCGGTCGTAACTTGCCAGCGCTTCCTCGGGCCGTTCCATGCCCGCCAAGACCATGCCGCGAATGTTCAGCGCTTCGACATGATCGGGCTTGAGCGCCAGCGCCCGCTCCACGCTTTCCAGCGCCTGATCCGGCCGTTCCAATTCGTGCTGTATCAAGGCGCGCTTGGTCCAGGCAGAGACATAATCGGGTTTGACCGCCAGCGCCTGGTCGTAGCGCGCCAGAGCGTCGGCCAGACGTCCCTGCGCTCTGAGCACATTGCCAAGATTGGAAAGCACTTCCGGCATGTCAGGCTTCAAGGCCAGCGCCGTGCTCATCAATTCCAAAGCTTCGCTGTTGCGCCCCTGTTGTGCCCGCACCACCCCCAGCATGTGATGCACCACGGCTTCCTTGGGAATCGCGGTCATCAATTGGAGGTACAGCCGCTCGGCATCCGCCAGTCTGCCGGTCTGGTGGAAGGAGATTGCCTGGTCGAGGACGGCTCGTGGGTCCATAGCTGTTTCTAGACAGTAAGCGGCTGGCCGCTGCAAGTCGTGCGCGGTGCCCCTTGATGCGTTTCATCGATATTGTCTTTTACATTCAGATATTTAGCGCATGAATAGCAGATAAATAGCGGCCTCAGAATGGGTTCATGGACACCCTGTCATGGTCCTCCTCAACGACGCGGTTTTCGCGCCGCTCGAAGAAAGGGACCAAACCATGAAACGCCTGATTAGCGCACTGACCGCCGGCACACTGGCCCTGTCGCTGCTGGGCACCACGGCGGCTTCCGCCCAATCCTATCGCCATGGCGGCGGATGGGGTCACGGTGGCGGCTGGCATGATCGCGGTTGGCATGGCCGCGGCGACAATACCGGCGCTCTGGTCGGCCTCGGCATCGGCCTGTTCGCCTTGGGCGCCATTGCGGCCTCGTCGCACCACGACCGCTATTATGACCGGTACGACTACGGCCCGCCGCCTCCGCCTCCCCCGGCTTACGGTTATTACAGAGACGGTTACGGCTACTGACGTGAAGAAGAGCCCCGGCCCCGCCGGGGCTCTTTTTCTTTTTTAATGGGGCGGTCCGCCTTTCGGCTAACGCCCCCCGGGACGGTCCGGCTGTCGCCTAACGCCCCGTTTAATGAGGCGGTCGATCAATAAGGCTTATAGCTCTTTTCCTCGATCAGCTCGGATCCCAAGGCCAGATTGAGCGCCCGTTTCACCTCTCCGCGTTCGTCATTGCGCTTATAGACCGATCGCGCCAAGCCGATGAAAGCGTCATCGAACGTGCCGGAGCGCTCGTGATCACGGATACGGTCTTCGATCTCCCACAGCGCTTGGTTCACACTCTTGAGGCGCGCCACCAGCGCCTGGATATCCGGGACCGCGGCCAAAGCGGGGTTGGCGATCTCGCGCAGCAGCGCCAATTCCTTGGCGGCATTGGCGCGGGCTGTTTCCCGGGAAAGCCGTTCCACCTTGATTTCCAAAATCGTGATCTTGTCGATCAACTCGCCCCAGGAGGTTGGGACATAGGGCGTGGTCTGCAATTTGGTCACGGGTGCCCCCTCAGAATCGCATTCTGGCGCCAGAGTAGCGCAAAAAGCGCGACTTCTTTTCACGGGCAGGGGCGCATGCTTGCACCCCCGCCCCGCCGGGCCTAAACGGGACGGGTAATGTCCGCGTCCAAGCCCCATTTCCGCACCATCGCCCTGATCGTGGGCGCCGCCATGTTCATGGAGCAGTTGGACGGCACGGTGCTGGCAACTGCCTTGCCCAGCATGGCGCGCGAATTGGGGGTGTCGGCGCCCAGCCTGTCCATCGCGCTGACCTCCTATCTGATCAGCCTGGCGGTTTTCATTCCGGTGTCGGGGCGCATCGCCGACCGGTTCGGCGCGCGCACCGTGTTCCGCAGCGCGATTGTGATCTTTCTGCTGGGCGCCATCGCCTGCGCCAACGCGCCCAATGTCGCCTTCCTGGTGATCGCCCGTTTTGTCGAAGGAATAGGCGGGGCGATGATGATGCCGGTGGGACGGCTGGTGTTAATGCGCAATGTGGAAAAGCGCGATCTGATCCAGGCCACCAGCTGGGTGCTGATCCCCGCCGTGGTGGGCCCGATCATGGGGCCGCCGGTGGGCGGCTTTATCGTCACCTATCTGCATTCCTGGCGCTGGATCTTCTATCTCAACGTGCCCACCGGCCTGATCGGCATTGTGCTGGTCAGCCTGTTCATTGCCAACGACAAAGGCGAGATGCCGGAAAAGACCGACTATAAGGGCATCTTTCTTTCCAGCCTGTCGCTGGGGCTGTTTCTGTTCGGCTTCGAACTGATCAGCCATGAGGGCGAGACGCAGCTGGCGCTGTCCTTCCTCGCCATTGGGGCGTTGTTGGGGGCGCTCTACATCTATCATGCCCGCAGGGTACGCGATCCCATCCTGGATATTTCGCTGATGAAGATTCCGACCTTCGGCACCTCGGTGATTGCGGGCGCCATCACAAGATTGACGCAAGGGGCCCATCCTTATTTGTTGCCGCTGATGATGCAGCTGGGCTTCGGTCTCAGCGCCGCGCAGTCCGGCCTGATGACTTTGGCGACCGCGCTAGGCTCCATCGCCGCCAAGCCGATCGCGCCGGGCCTGCTGCGCCGTTTCGGCTTTCGCGACACCTTGATGGTGAACGGCCTTTTCGCCAGCGCCGGCTATGCGGTGTGCGGCTTGTTCCGGCCCGGCTGGCCCATGCCCGTGATGTTTCTGATCATGGTGACCAGCGGTTTCTTCATGTCCATCCAGTTCACCGGCTTCAACACCATTGCCTATGACGAGATCGAACAGGACCGCATGGCGTCGGCCACCAGTTTCTACACCACCTTCCAGCAGCTGATGCTGTCCATGGGTATCTGCGCCGGCGCCGCCGCGCTGCAAGGCGCCATGGTGCTGCGTGGCCATCACGCGCCGCAATTTCCTGATTTCACCGCCGCCTTCTGGACGGTTGCGGCGGTGTCGCTCACCGCCACCATCTGGAACCGCCGCTTCAGCCACGAAGCCGGCACCGAGATCAGCGGCCACACGCCGCGCACCTGGCCGGCCCGCCAGGTGATCAAGGAACCGCGCGGCCTGAATTCATAAGGCCAGAATTCATAGGAGCACCGCAGATGAGCACCTTCCAGATCGGCGGCGAAATCACGGTCAACCGGTTGGGCTTCGGTGCCATGCAGATCACGGGCTCGGGCGTGTGGGGTCCGCCGCGCGACAAGGCCGAAGCCATCCGGGTGTTAAAGCGGTTGCCGGACTTGGGGATCAACTTTATCGACACCGCCGATTCTTACGGCCCCGATGTCTCCGAACAGCTGATCCGCGAGGCGCTGCATCCCTATAAGGGGCTGCTGATCGCCACCAAGGCAGGCTTCACCCGCAGCGGGCCGAACATGTGGCATATCGATTGCCGCCCCGAACATCTGATCGCTCAGGCCCATAAAAGCCGTCGCCAATTGGGCGTGGACCAGATCGGGCTGTGGCAATTGCATCGTATCGATTCTCGCGTGCCGCGGGCCGAGCAGTTCGGCGCGGTGAAACAATTGTTGGACGAAGGCGTGATCCGCCATGCCGGCCTGTCGGAAGTGTCGGTGGACCAGATCAAGCAGGCTTCGCAGGTGTTTCGCGTCGCCACGGTGCAGAACAGCTACAATCTGGCCGACCGGGAAAGCGATGATGTGGTGGATTATTGCGAAGCCAATGGCATCGGCTTTATTCCCTATTACCCGTTGGGTGGCGATGGCGAGCTGACCCGTCCAGGCGGGACCCTGGACAAGATCGCCAAGGCGAAAGGGGTCAAGCCGGGGCAGGTGGCCCTGGCCTGGCTGCTCAAGCGCAGTCCGGCGATGCTGCCGATTCCGGGTACTTCCAAAGTGGCGCATCTGGAAGAAAATGCCGCCGCCGCTTCCGTTACCCTGACGGACGACGAATTCGCGGCGTTGGACCGTAAGCGGCGCTAGGCTATGCTCCGTCCAAAATAAGACGGGGCGTTAGGCTTTAGCCGGACCGCCCAATAATAAGGGCGGAAACATGAAGACCAGAGCGCTATTTCT
>Ga0207704_10001322_pt1 | contig 11078 bp, 10 predicted proteins | sample KBSMisM12_FD_184308 | JGI IMG/M metagenome (GOLD analysis project Ga0207704, IMG submission 184308) | Miscanthus rhizosphere microbial communities from Kellogg Biological Station, Michigan, USA - KBS Miscanthus M1-2 (SPAdes) (version 2) | ecosystem: Host-associated > Plants > Roots >...
GCCGGTGCGCGAAGCCGTCGCGCGGGACCGCCGATCACTGCCGCGTCGTCGGCGAGCTGTGCATGAAGGCCGACGAATGCTGCGACGGCGAAACCTGCCGCGCGGACAGCACCGGCCGGATGCGCTGCCTGCCGGCGGAGGCCGGGTGCGCCGCGGTGGGCTTTCCGTGCTCGGTCGCGGAACAGTGCTGCGGCGGGCGGTGCCTGCCCGACGGAGCCGGTGGACACGCGTGTCGCGACGCGTGCGCCCCGATCGGCGCGGCCTGCGCGGCGTCCGCCGACTGTTGCAGCGCCTCGTGCGTGGGATCGCCGGGAGCCACGGTGTGCGCGACCGTGCCCGGCGCGCCCGTCGATCCCGTCTGCGTCAGTCCCGGTGAACCGTGCGACAGCGACTCCGGCGGCTGCTGCGGCGGTACGACGTGCGCGCAGCTCGAAGCGGGCGGCCGCGCCTGCGCGCTCCCCTGACGGAACCACCTAACCTCCGCGCCGCCCCCGCCACTGAACGGGCCGTGGATGCCAAGAAATCGACGGTGAAGGGTCGCGTGGTCGAGGTCGACATCTGCGAGCGCGAGGTCGGCTTCGTGCTGTCCGTCGGTCCGGTGTCGCTGTGGCTGGGACCGGCGGTCGCCATCGACGTCCTCGACACACTGGCCCGCGCGGTCGCGTCGCGCCGGAACGATGACAGCGAGCCTTGCCCTCCGGACCCCCTGGCCGCCCTCCGCCGAAGAATTTTTTCCTGATCTTTTTCCTAACCTCGGCGCGCGCGCTGGCCACTGTCCGGAGGCGGAGGAATCACCATGCGAGTTTCCAATGGCGTCCTGTTGTCTGCCCTGCTCGTTGCGTCAATGGCCGGCTGTGGGGGCTCCCCGGGGACCAGCGGCAGCGGCGGAAGCGGCCCGATGGGCATGGCAGCCCGCGGTGGTCCGGGCAGCGGCGGCAAGGTCGGTCCCGCCGGCAGCGCCGGCGCGGGCGGCTCCACCGGCGGCATGACCAGCGTGGGCGGAAGCAGCGGCGTGTTCACCTGCACGGCGGGCGTTCAGCAGCTGGTGATCACGGACTGCGGCTATCCGTACGCGAGCAGCAACCCGCTCACCAGCACCGTCTTCAACGAGAGCGAGGTGCTGGCCGCCATCCAGCCTTCGGGTTCGTGGCCGAACGGCGTGGTCAGCGTGTTCTACAACGACGAGCACGCGCTCACGATGGGCGTCCGCAGCGTCGTGGTGAAGAGCGCCGGCGGCATGACCACCACCGACTATCCGGTCTCGCCGCTCGCGGCCAGCCCCAGCGCCGTCACGAACCCGCAGACGGGGACCAACATTCTCGTCGGCGATCAGAGCGGCCTCGACGCCTCGCTGCGTCCGATGTGGCCCGTCATGTTCATCACCGACATCAGCACCGATCCGAGCAGCAAGGCGGGTGACTGGCAGCAGGGCGGACGGCCGATCTCGCCGAACGGCGTGTTCGGCACCTGGAAGGCGGCGGTCCGCACGGTCGACACGACGACCTCGCCGCCGACGGTCATCATCACGCCCGACGCCGATCCGGCCAAGAACAACTGGAACCTCGCCGGTGGCGCCACGCCGCCGAGCGGCCTCAAGAGCGAGGGCTACGGCACCGAGGCCCGCTGGAACGTCGGGCTCATCCCCGGCCATTCCTATCGAATCCAGGTCATCGTTCACGACGGCGACCAGAACAAGGTCGGCGGCGACTCGGGCGAGGCCTGCGTCCTGTTCTGCGCGGGAGGCAGCTGTCCGACCGAGGGTTGCGACCCCCACACCACCGGCACCGGAGGCAACTGCGGATCATCCGACGGCTGCCCGGACGGCGGCAACACGCCGATGTGCCCGAACGGCGCCGCGGTGTGCGGCGCGGGCGGCATCGACCCGTCGAAGTGCCCGGTCGACACCGTCTGCGCGAACGGCTGCTGCCTCCCGCATGTCGGCTGAGGCGGTCGCGCGCCCCGCGCGACCTACTGGCTGACGATCACCGGCTTCTGCGGCGCGCCGCTCGCGTAGTCGATCGTCACGGCGACATTCTTCGCCGGGAACATGGTCCGATCGGCGAGCGACAGCTTGTCCCAGCCGACGCCGCGCGCGCGCAGATCCGCGACGGACGCCGCCGAGATCCATGACCCGGTGTTCGCGTACCAGCCCGACTTCTTCTTGGCGCGGATGCGCTCGACCGAGCCGCCCGGCGTGTGGGTGTGGCCGAAGATGACGACGCTGATGTTGCGGTCGCCGCCCAGCATGCGCGTGGCGGCCGTGCTGAGCGGATCGCCGAACACCTCGTCGCGCAGGTGGGCCATCGCGTCGGGATCGACGGCGCGCAGCTCCGCCGCGGCCGCGCGCATGTCGGGCAGCGCCTTGGCGGCGCGCGCGAGCGCCGTCCACAAACCCGCCAGCTCCGGATCGAACTTGAAGCGCATCAGCGCATCCGTGATCGCGCCGGCCGTCATGTCCCCCTTCGCGAGGCGATCGCTCACGTGTCCGACGACCTCGCCCACCGATTCGGGTCCCAGGTCCTTGGCGCCTGGCGTTCCCAGCGTGCTCTGCAGCAGCGACGCCACCGCGTTGCGATTGAAGTCGCGCCCCTCGGCGACCCGGATCAGATCGATGAACTTGATGACGGCGCCCACGTCGCGCTGCGGATCGGGGTTGTCGCGCATCGCCCACAGGATCGCGGCGGACTGCGGGTACAGGTTGTCGATGAACGGGACCTTGCGTTCGACGTCCGTGTAGAACTGGTCGACGAACACCTCGCCCCAGCTCGCCTGGACGCGGCAGGTGCCGTCGCGGTCGCGGCCGAACGGCGCGTTGTTGGTCGAGAAGCGATTCGCGGCATCGAACGCGTGTCCATGCTCGACGTGTACGCCGCCGTGCTCGTAGCCGGGGCCGCGCGTGAAGATCAGCCGCCCCGGATCACGCGGTTTGATGGCGCGCGCGATGGCGAGCTGGACCTTCGGCCAAAGGAGATCGACGTCGTGGTTGCCGGCGATGACGATCACGCGGTGATCGCCGTGCTCGAGAAACCAGCCGAGGTCGCTGAACACCGACCGGTGCGCCGCGAGCACCAGCTCCGTGGCCCCGACCGCGAACTTCTGGTCCGAGGCGAGCACCGCGCCGGTGGCGGGCTGGCGCGGATCGTTGCGCTTCGGCAGCGCGCCCAGCGCGGCCGCGATCTGCCAGTACTCGATGAAGTCTCCGTTGACGATCAGATCCGTCGGCCCGTCGGCGGACTGCTTCTCGAGGAAGGTCCGCCATTCGGCGTCGGAATAGAAGTCGTCGATGCCGCTGAACCGTGGGTCGGCGCTGCCCGGCCCCAGGTGCAGATCGCTCACGATCACCTTGCGGCGGTTGCGCGGTTCCGGGTCGGCGAACATGACGTCGGCCGCGGTGCGCGTCATCAGCCGATCGCACAGCGCCCGATCGTCGAGCTGCGCGTCCGGGAAGCGCGCTGCGAGCGGATCGCTCGGCGGCGTCGCAACCGGCGGCGCAATTGGCGGCGGCGACGGCGGCGCCACCGGTGCCGCCCGGGCGAACGCCGCCCAGCCGAACAGCAGCACCACTCCGGCTCCGGCCCGCATCGCCCGAGTTTAATCGATGGGGGCGGTCGCGCATGCCGCGGGCTTGAAGTACCCTGCCGGACCAAGGACCAAGCGCGGCCTTGTCACCCTTTCGGACAGCCGTCCTGCGACTGCTGCTGTGCCTGCCGGCGTTGCTCCCCAGCGCCTGCTTCATCCCGCTCGTCTCGCCGCCGTCACGGATGGACTTCGGCGCCGCGCACGACTTCGGCGCCGACGATCTGACCGCATTCCATTACGCGATCGGCTTGCACACCGGCAGCCTCGACCCCGAGGCCTTCCCCAAGTCGGACGTGTTCGACCTGGGCGCCGGCTTCGTCATCGACGCCGACGCAAATGGCGCGCGGTCCAAGGGGTTCTACGGCGGCGTCGACTGGTTCCCGGTCCGGCGGACCAGCGTTCGCCTGGGAACCGGCATCCGGGGCGAAGCGCTGACGAAGGGGCCGAACTGGGGCTCTGGCGCGTTCGCGCGGGTGTCGGGAGAGCTGTTCATGAGCGGACACGGCACCGGAAGCGGGTGCAGCTTCATGCTCTGGCGCGGTGCCGTCGGAACCGCCATCTTCGTCGAAGCTGGCGGCCAGCACCTCGCCGACGGGCGCGACGCGTTCGTCGCCACCGCCGGACTGTCACTGCGTTTGCCAGCGATGGTGGGACTGCTGTCCACCCGCTGCTGACGACGATCAGAGGGACTTCAGGATCGCGCGGATCTCTGCAGCGTACGAACCGTTGGGGGCGACGCGCAGATACGACTCGTAGGCGCTGCGGGCGTCGGATGTCTGCCCGGCCGCTTGCTGCACGGTTCCGATGAGGAGGTATGCGTCGGCGCACTTCGGATCGAGCTCAGCGGCGGCGCGCGCGAGGCGCAGCGTCTCTCGATCGCGTCCGGACAGCAGGTTCGCGTGGGCCAGCAACGCCATCGCGTCGGCCGACACGGGATTGGCGCTCGCGGCCTTCGTGCACGCGGTCATCGCTTGCTTGGCGCGCTCGCGGCGGACCGCGGCCTGGCATTCCTGCATGCTGTCGCCTGCGCTCGCCGCGGCCGGCACCGCGGCTGCCGCGGCGGGCGCCGTCGGGCCGGGCTTCGGCTCGCGCGCGACGGCGACGACGGGCTTGGGTTCCGGGCGAACCGCGGGAGCGGCCACAGGCTTCGGCTCGGGGCGCGCCACCGCAACGGCGACGGGCTTGGAATTCGGGCGAACCGCGGCAGCGGCGACAGGCTTTGGTTCCGGGCGCGCCACCCCAGCGGCGACGGGCTTCGGTTCCGGGCGAGCCACCGCAGCGGCCACAGGCTTCGGTTCCGGGCGAGCCACCGCAGCGGCCACAGGCTTTGGTTCCGGGCGAGCCACCGCAACGGCGACAGTCTTCGGCTCGGGGCGAACGACGGCCGCAACAACCGGTTTCGGTTCCGGGCGAACCACGGCAGCGACGACGGGCTTCGGCGTCGGGCGAACCACGGCAGCGGCGACGGGCGGTGGCTTCCGTGCTGGCGACGGTTTCCGCACGGAGACAGGCATGGGATCCGAATTGGGGGCCTCCGAAACGGGCGCGACCTCTGGCTCAACCGCGACGGGCGGCGGCGCCGCCGCGACCGGTGGCGGCGCTGGCGCGGGCACCGGATCCGGACGCGCCGCGACCGCGACGGGCGGCGGCGCAGGCGGCGCGGCTGCGACTGGCGGCGCGGGCGGCGCGGCCGCGACTGGCGGCGCAGGCGGCGCGGCCGCGACGGGCGGCGCCTCTGGCGCTGGGACGACCGCGGCGGCCGCAACCTGCGGCTGCTCCGGCGCCGGGGCAGGAGCGGCGGCGACAGGAGGCGCCGGCGGTGCAGTCGGTGCCGGGACCGCAGGGACGGGGTTCGGCGCCACCGCCGGCGGCTTGTCGGACTCAGCCTTGCTGGTCTCGGGCGCGCGCGACAGCGCGCGCGTCGCGCCGACGGCGATCGCCAGGACCGCCACCGCTGCGAGCACGTATGCGAAGCGACGGCGATCGGCCGCCAGTCCGCCCAGCGTCTGAAACGCCCCGCTGGGCCCGACCGTCCGCCCGTCCTCCGACAGCCGATCGCCCTCGTCCAGCCAGCGGTCGATCAGATCCGCTTCGCGCGGGTCGGTATGGCGCGAGCCCGATCCGCGTAAGTCGCCCTTCCGCAGATCCGCTTCGCCCGCATCGGCTCCGCGGGTCGAGTTTTCTGGCCGTGAGGTCGACATATAAGCTCGCGACGAAGCCCGTAATCATTACATACAGGAGCCGTTTTGGCAGGTCTGTGCGGAACGGCACATCTTTCCACACCCCCCGCAGTTCCGGGGGTCGGTCAGGACGTTCACGCACGCGCTACCGCAGAGGTTGGTCTCGGCGCCGCACGCGCAGGTGCCGTTGTTGCACGAGGCGCCGCCAGAGCAGACGCGGCCGCATTGCCCGCAGTTCGCCGGATCTATCTGCAGATCTGTGCAAACGCTGCCGCAAACCTGCTGACCGCCGGGACAGGCACACCGCGAGGCGACGCAGCTCTGTCCCGCCGCGCAGGCGGTGCCGCAGGCGCCGCAGTTGGTGACGTCGTTCGTGAGGTTCGCGCAGCGGTCCCCGCACACCGCGCCACCGGCCGGGCAGCCACAGCTGCCGCCGGAGCAGACACTTCCGGTCGGGCATGCGCTGCCGCAGCCGCCGCAGTTCTTGGGGTCGTTCAACGGATCGATGCACTTGCCGTTGCAGGCGCGGAAGTTCGGGCCGCACATGCAGACGCTGTCCCAGCAGAACTCGCCCGCGCCGCAAGCGTGGCCGCACGTGCCGCAGTTGGTGCCGTCATTGCGCAGCTGAACGCACTGATCTCCGCACACCGTCAGACCGTCTCCGCAGGTCGTCGCGCAGTCGCGGCGGCTGCAGACCTGGTTGGAGGCGCACGCGCGACCGCACTGCCCGCAGTTGTCGTGATCGATCCGCAGATCGACGCACGTGCCGTTGCAGAAGGTGGTGCCGGGCGGACAGCGGCACGCGCCCGAGACGCAAAGCTGGGCCGCGCCGCACGCGCGGTCGCAGCTGCCGCAGTTGTTCGGATCGGTCTGTAGATCCGCGCACGCGTTCGTGCAAGCGGCCAGCCCGTTCGCGCACGCGCAGACGCCGTTCGTGCAGCTGGCAGCGGGCGGGCAGACGTTCCCGCAGCGCCCGCAGTTCTGCTGCGAGCTGCTGAGATTGACGCAGGCGTTGCCGCACGCGCTGGTCCCGGCCGGGCAACCGCAATGGCCGCCGTTGCAGATCTGGCCCGCGCCGCACGCGATTCCGCAGCCGCCGCAGTTCCGGGGATCGGTCGCCGTGAACGTGCAGGTCCCGCCGCATGCGACGGCGCCCGACGGGCAGACGCACAGCCCGTCCGCGCAGCTGGTGCCGCCCGTGCAGGTCCGCCCGCACGCGCCGCAGTTCTGCGAGTCGGAACGGATGTCGAGGCACCGCTCCCCGCAGCGGAGCGTCCCGATCGGACAGCCGCAGATGCCGCGCACGCATTGCTCGCCCTGCGCGCACGCCAGACCGCAGGCGCCGCAGTTCGCGGCGTCCCGCACGAGGTCGACGCAGGCCCCGCCGCAGTTGCTGGTCGGGGGCGGGCAAACGGACAGGCAGACGCCCATCGCGCAGACCTGGCCGGCGCCGCAGACCTTGCTGCAACCGCCGCAGTTCTGCGGGTCGCTGGCGATGTCGGCGCACGTCGCGCCGCACGCGACCGTTCCGGGCGCGCAACCGCACGCGCCGGCCGCGCAGATCTGACGCGCCCCGCAGGTGCGCCCGCAGGCGCCGCAGTTCGCCGGATCGTCGGTGACGTCGGTGCACGCGCCGCCGCAGACCTGCTGGCCGCCGGGGCAGACGCAGGCCCCTGCCCGGCACGCGCTTGGCGCGGGGCAGACCGTCCCGCAGGCGCCGCAGTTCGCGCCGTCGCGGCTCACGTCGATACAGTTCGCGCCGCACGCGACCAGGGGCGGCATGCAGCTGGTCGCGCACATGCCGCGCGTGCAGACCTGGCCCGCCGCACACGCGATCCCGCACGCGCCGCAGTTCGCGGCGTCCGCGCCGACGTCGATGCACTTGCCGCCGCAGGGGATGGTTCCCGTCCGGCAAACGCAGGCGCCCAGAACGCACAGCGCGTCCGCGCCGCACGCGATCCCGCACGCGCCGCAGTTCGACCGGTCGAAGTCGACGGTGACGCACGCGCCGCCGCAGTCGGCGAAGCCGGTCGTACAGGCACACTTCGAAGCCATGCAGCGACGGCCGCCGCCGCACACCACGCCGCAAGCGCCGCAGGCGCCCGAGTCGCTGGTCAGATCGACGCAGCTCTGGCCGCAGGCCGTGCGAGGTGGGGCGCAACCGCGAACGCAGGCCCCTGCCTGGCAGAAGGGGGTGGCGCTGGGGCAACCAAAGCCGCAGCTACCGCAATTCAGCGGATCGCTATCGAGCGAGCGGCAAGCGCCGTTGCACACGACGGTGCCGACCGGGCAGCTGCATGATCCCGACAGGCAGGCCTGACCGCCGGCGCAAGCGCGCTCGCAGCTTCCGCAGTGGTTCGGGTCGGTGGCCGTCAGCACGCACTCGTCGCCGCAGGTCGTCTGCCCGGGAGCCGAGCAGGTGCAAACGCTGTTGCGGCAGGTCTGGCTTGCGCCACACCGATTTCCGCACGTACCGCAATTGGCGGCGTCGTTGCGAACGTCGGTGCAAACGCCGCCGCAGACCTCGAATCCTGGCCCGCACGTCGTCGGCAAGTCCGGCGCGACGTCCCGCGGTCCGTCGGGGCTGACGTCCGGCCGCCCGCCGTCGCAGCTGCCGCCGGTGCAGATCGACACCGATGCGTCCTGACAGGGAACGCCGTCCGGACAGGGCTTCAGCTTCGTCCGGCCGCAGCCGACGACGGCCACGAGCCAGATCCCGAGCAGCGCAGAAAACAGGCGCCGGGTCATGCGGTCATATATTCCCGGTAACAGGCGATCGCGTTGCACCAACAGGCGCGCCGTCCTGCATTTTGCGCGGGCATCGTTGTTTTCTTCATGCACCGCAAGGGCGAGAATAACGCGCAAACGATGAAGGTGGGGCTGGCTTTGTTCGTCGTGGCGGCGCTGGCGCTGGGCGGTTGCGGCCGGCGGGCGATCGGGCCGCGAGACGGATCCACCGATGCGCCGCGCGACGTGGCGGCTGCCGACATGGCGAGCGGCGCGGTCGATGCCGGTCCTGCGGATGCGATGGGCGCGGCGGACGCTGCCGGCAATGTTGATGCGGACGACACGGCGGACGCCGCCGGCGATGCCGACGCCAGCGCTGCGGGCGATGCCGACCGGAGCGACGTGGCGGATGCCAGCCGCGACGTGACCACGCCACCGGACGCGACCACCGACGTCCCCGGCCCGATCTGCCCGCGCCCGACGAAGCGCGACCCGCCCAGCCAGTACCCGCTCCTGTCCGGGCCTTGCGAGCACGTGGGCGACACCTGCGGCACCGCCGACTACTGCTGCGTCTGCAGCGAGGTGCCGAGCTGCGGTTGGGCCTGGCTGTGCGGCTTCGTGCGCGAGGGACCGGGCTGCCCGCCCGACGAGCCGACGCTGCGCACGGCCTGCGTCCCCAGGGACATCGGGGGCGGCTGCAACTACTGCCCCGGTGGAATGCTGCACGCGTTTCGCTGCGCCGCCGACGGCATCTGGGTCGAGAGCCGGATCGGCTGCGCAAACTGAACGCGCCGCGCCGGCGCGCGCGCAGGATCTGCGTTGGCTTCGAACGCGCGCTCGTCGATGCAAGCGGGAACAACACGACGAAGGCGCTCCGGCGACGAAGCTGTGACGCCGTCGCCGGGGCACGGCTCTTGCGAACGCCGTGTGCATGTTCACTCGCAACGCCGTCCGGACGACCGCCCTATCGCTTTCGGTGTTGATCGTGGCGGCGCCAGCGGCGCGCGCGACCGAGAACGCGTCGTTGCCGGCGCTCCCCGAGACGGAGCACTTCACGATCGATCCGGTCGTCGACGGCGTCCTGGTCGCGGGCGGCATCGGGTTCGCGGAGATGCTCAGCCTCATCCTTTCCACGGGCGAGATCCGCCCGACCCAGCCCGGCAACCCGGACGTGCTGCTGTCGATCGATCGCGGTGCGGTGACCCAGACGATCGATCCGAATGCGGGCACGCGCTCCACGGTCGGTCTCTACGCGGCGTACGGATACGCGTTGCTCGATCCCATCCTCAGCGGTGTTCGCGACGGCCGCCACGCACTGCTGGTGGACGCGGTGCTGTATGCAGAGTCGATCGCGCTGACGCAGGCGTTCACGGGCGCCACGAAGATCGGCGTGCGGCGACCGCGACCCATCGACTACGCGCAGTGTGGCGACGTCCCTCCGGGCTCGCCGGGGTGCTCGAGCACGGATCTCCAGCTTTCATTCTTCTCGGGCCACGCCTCGACGACCGGCGCGATCAGCGCGACAGCGACGTACCTCGCTTTCATGCGGTCAGGGCCGCGGCACGCGCGCCCGTGGATCACGCTCGGCGTCGGGACGCTGCTGACCGCGTTCGTCAGCTACGAGCGCGTGCGCTCGGGCTATCACTTTCCGACGGACGTCATCATGGGATCCCTCGCCGGCGCCGGAATCGGCGTCCTCGTCCCCCACTTCCACCGGCGGCCTCACTTTCACGAGAGCACGTACTGCGCGCCGCCGGTGATCATCGGCTTCGGTCCTACATCGCCTAGCTCCGGCGAGGTCACCCTCAGCTTCCGTTTCTGAGCTGCGCGCAACGCTGTCGCCGCAGGGCCGTTCGCGACGCACGAATTTCGCGGCCGATCCGTCCGCCGTCGAGCCGCATCCGCGGCGGAGGCGGGCGACGCGCGCCGGCGGCGCAGGCACGGCTCTTGCGACGCCACCCGAAGGGAGGACGCGATGACCTTCCAGAACCAGCTGCGCAGCGGGTTCGCGCGGGCGTTCCGGCCGTTCAGCAAGGTCCACCCGGACGAAGTCGGGATCGTCGTCCTGATGACGCTCACGACCTTCCTGCTCCTGACCGCGTATTACCTCCTCAAGACGGTGCGCGAGCCGCTGATCCTTCTACAGGGCGGCGCGGAGATGAAGCTTTACGCGCGCGCCGGTCAGGCGGTGTTGATGGTGGGGGTGGTGCATCTTTACGGCGAGCTCGCCCGCCGCGTCGGCCGCATCCGCCTGCTCTCGATCGTCTTTCTCTTCTTCATCTCGAACCTGGCGATCTTCGCCGTCCTCGCCCGGACCAGCGTCGCGATCGGCCTGCCCTTCTTCCTGTGGGTCGGCGTCTTCAGCTACACCGTGATCGCGCAGTTCTGGGCGCTGGCGGCGGACATCTACAGCGAGGACCAGGGCAAGCGGCTGTTCCCTGTCATCGGCGCCGGTAGCTCGATCGACGCGGTGGTCGGCGGCCTGTTCGCGAAGTCATTGGTCCCGTTCGGCCCGTCGGTCCTGATGGGGACGGCGGTCGTCATCCTGCTCGCGTGCGTCGGGCTGATCCTGCTGATCGAACGGCGCGTGCC
>Ga0207704_10001329_pt1 | contig 11034 bp, 4 predicted proteins | sample KBSMisM12_FD_184308 | JGI IMG/M metagenome (GOLD analysis project Ga0207704, IMG submission 184308) | Miscanthus rhizosphere microbial communities from Kellogg Biological Station, Michigan, USA - KBS Miscanthus M1-2 (SPAdes) (version 2) | ecosystem: Host-associated > Plants > Roots > Rhizosphere...
CGTGATCCAACATCATCTTCACCATCCAAGTGTTGCCGTGCCTCGCCGCAGGAAACATAGGCGTTTCCAAACATTCGCCCGATCTCACGTTTGGATCCGCGCCGTGATCGAGGAGCCACTCGCACCCCTTCATAGCGTTCGCATACGCTGGCTCTCCAACGCGATGGCCCGCATTGAAATACAGTGGCGTGTTCCCATAATTCGGATCTGTTCCAGAGATATCTCCGCCGTGATCCACCAACAGTTGGAGCATGTTCGGCAAATACAATTGCGCGGAATGGTAGATCGACTCCCCGTCGTTGGTTTTCGCCCCTCGCTCCAATAGCATCCGAGCGATGCCTTCGTGCTGTGCGTGGCAAGTTGCTCCATAGAGAACTGGCAATGGCGCGTTCTCGCTGCCTTCATAGTTGTGCGCTGTGTTCGGCTCGGCTCCAGCATCCAGCAAGACGCGTGCACATTCGAGCTGCGGCTCGTATCGGTCCTTTAACACCCGCGAGATGCGCGAATAGCATACGTATTCGAGCGGGCGCCAACCCAACGGTTCGAGCTTTTCGTCGACCGAGTGACTGCCCAGCCACTCACGGACCATGTCCACCTCTCCGAATGCCAATCCGGTTTGGATGTTGTGTTTTGGTAGTCCAGGATAGAGCTGCAGCATTCGCTCCAAACTTCCCTGCCGCTCTCCCGTAGCAATGCGCAAGAAATTCGCGACAACTTCATCAGTAATTCCTCGTTTAGAGTTCACTTCCTCGACATGGCCGACAAGTTTCCGCCAGCTGTCAAATCCGTATTCCCGCGCGACAACGGATTGGGCGTCATGAAGCGCAGGTCTTCCGGTTTTTCCCGGAAGTTGTTTGAATCGCTCGATTGCTTCGTGATCGCCTCTCCGATAGGAAGCGATCAACTCCTTCGCTTGCTTGCGAAGGTGGTCCAAATTTGGACGATCGGGTAGTTGCTTTGACATATAAACCTCCATGCACTAGCCCGTGATCCGCAACCAGGCCGCATAAAGGTCTGAGTCGATTCGAGAAACTTTTGTGGTGGGTTCAACCCTTCCCGCGGATCCGGTGGCACCCGTCGCGCCACCGAAATTATACACACGATTGTTTGCTAATGACTAGCCGTTCAAAAGATCTTTCGCAACCGCGACCACGTTCTCAACTGTAAAGCCGAAGTGCTTCATCACGTCTTCGCCCTTGCCGGATGCGCCGAATGTCGTCATCGCAACTTGAGCCTGCGAGTAGCGATCCCAACCGAGCGGTGACGCTGCTTCGACCGACACGGTCGGAATGTTCTTCGGAAGCACCGAATTTCGGTATTCCTTGCTTTGCTTCTCGAACAAGAACCAACTTGGGAAGCTGACCACACGTGTGGGTGTTCCGTTCTTCTCTAACTGCTCTCTAGCCGACATAGCGAGTGATACTTCACTTCCTGTCGCCACAAGAATCAAATTTGGTGATCCGCCGTTAGCTTCGGCCAAAACGTACGCGCCCTTTTCGGCGGGATGATCTTTGAAGTCGCTTGGGGTGAGTGCGGGCAATCCCTGTCGCGTCAGCGCCAACAAGCAAGGATGGTCCTTAGTTTGCAGTGCGATCTTCCAACATGCAACGGTTTCATTTCCGTCGGCCGGGCGCATCAAGTTGAAATTGGGTATCGCGCGGAGCGATGCCAGTTGCTCGATCGGCTGGTGAGTCGGCCCGTCTTCGCCAAGGCCAATCGAGTCGTGAGTAAACACGTAGATCGAGGGGCACTGCATCAACGCGGCCAAGCGAATCGAAGGTCTGCAGTAATCCGTGAAGATGAGGAACGACGCGCCGTATGCTTTGCATGCGCCGTGCAGCGTAATTCCATTGACCGCCGCAACCATCGCGTGCTCTCGAATCCCGAAACATAGATTGCGACCACTTGGTGTTTCCGGCTGGAACAACGCCGATCCTTCGATGTGGGTGTTGTTGCTTTCGGCCAAGTCAGCGCTTCCGCCGATCAGAGTCGGTAGATAGGATGCAATTGCGTTGATCGCCTTGCCGCTCGCGGCGCGGGTTGCGATTTTCTCATTGATAGCGGGCAGAGCGCTAACCCACTTGTCCCCGAAATCTCCTTCGATCGCATCCTTCAGAATCTTGGCTTCTTCCGGAAACGCATTTGCGTACTTATCGAATAGGACATCCCAGGCAAACTCCAATTCGTCGCCGCGGGGTATTGCCTTTCGATATTCTTCGAGCGCCTCTTCCGGGACATAGAACATCGGTTCGAGTGGAATACCAAGTGCCTGCTTGGAGAGTTCAACTTCCTTGTCGCCAAGTGCGGCGCCGTGCGATTTCGAAGAGTCGGACTTGTTGGGGCTGCCGTATCCAATGATCGTTCGGCAAATGATAAGAGTCGGCTTCTTCGTTTCAAGCTTTGCTTCGTACAGAGCTCGATCCACGGAGGCAACGCTCATTCCGTCAACGAGCTTCACCTGCCACCCGAGTGCTTCGAATCGCGCGCCAACATCTTCGGTGAATGCGATGTCGGTTCGTCCATCGATCGTGATGTGATTGGAATCGTAGAGAAAGATGAGTTTGCCCAACTCAAGATGTCCCGCAAGCGATGCCGCTTCGTTGGCCACGCCTTCCATGAGATCGCCGTCGGAGCAAATTCCGTAGGTGTAGTGATCGATGATTTCGAGGCCGGGTTTGTTGTACGTCTCAGCGAGATATTTCTCAGCGATCGCAAAACCCACGCTTGTCGCAAAACCTTGGCCGAGCGGCCCCGTTGTCATTTCCACGCCGACGGTGTGACCGTACTCGGGATGTCCCGGCGTCTTGCTACCGAGTTGTCGGAAGTGTTTGATGTCGTCGAGCGAGAGATCGTAGCCGGTCAAATGCAGCAACGAATAAAGAAGCATCGACCCGTGGCCGGCAGAAAGAATGAACCGGTCTCGGTTGAACCACTTTGGATTTTTTGGATTGTGGTGGAAGTGCTTTGTCCAAAGGGCGAAAGCCATCGGCGCGGTGCCCATGGGCATGCCAGGGTGTCCACTGTTGGCCGCTTGAACGGCGTCCATCGCAAGGCCTCGAATCGTGTTGATACAAAGGGTTTCGAGGTCGGTTTTGGCGGGGGCGCTCACAGCTTAGAGGGTACCTCTCGGTTTTGAGTGTCGAGCATTGAGTATTGAGCCTGTAGAAGGGCTGAATCCCTCAACTTTTCCACGTTTCTCAATGTTCAATGCTCAATACTTAACTATTCACACAAAAGCGTTTCTGCGAGTTGTTCGGCTTGAACGCGAATCTCTGGAACGGCAGTCGTTTCCCAGAGCGTGCCCTTTCGAAGCGGCCCGAGGGTGAAGAGAATTCCACGGCTGTTCCCTTCCGCATCCAGTAGCCCGCCATTCGCGTCCGTGTCCAAGCCAAGGGCGAGGTCATCCGGGCGGACAAGTCCCTGACCGAGCAAGCTGGCGATCAGCGGGTGCCGCATCCGTCGATAGTCGCACTCCGGTCCCGTGCAATTGATGACGCGATTCACCTTCAACACCGTGTCTTCTTCCGCGCCGCGAGCCCGGTAGCGAGCCTCCACGCCGCCGTTCTTTTCTTCGATCGACATGATGCGCCCCCCGTGCAACTGCAACCGTTTGTCGGCGAGCATCTGATCGGTGAGGTCGGCAACGTCATTCGGCATGCGGTGACGGTGGACTTCCCAATAGGGTCGAACGTGGCTAAGAAATCTTCGCTGATCGTCAAGGGAGAGCGACTGCCAAAGCTCCTGGGTGCGAGGGCGCATTGAATCGAGCACGGGGCGCCAGTCGATTCCCTGCTCCGCAGCCGCCTTCAATTCTTTGCGGACAAGCTTCACGAGGCCGCGCACCGTGGTCGGCAGCGGATCCTTCAGGAAAGCAGGATAGGGATCAGCAACTTTGTGTCGCAGAGGAAGCTGCTTGCGACGTGACAGCAGGTGGACGACGCCTTGGTGTCCACGCTCCCGCATTCCGAAGGTCAGATCTAGTGCGGTCAGGCCAGAGCCGATGAGGAGAACGGTGTCGTCAGCCTGGACGGAATCAAGGTTTCCCTTGGACCACGGATCGCCGACGTAGCGCTCGCTGGCAAAGAAACTCCTATCGCCGAGGTGAGGGTGACCAGGAGGAAAGTTGCCGATGCTGAGAATGACGCGGTCGACGGTGATGGACTCACCGCTTTCCAGGTTGATCGTCGCATGATCGTCCCACACGTCGAGGTCGATCGCCTCGTCAGTCCAGTGTGTGACCTGCATGTCGACCGACGCCTTGGCCTCTGCCTCAGCCAGCAAGGACTGGACATAGGCACCGTAAACCTTTCGGGGGGCGAAGGTCGTAGGGGCGGGCGGAGCGGTCAAAAGCTCGGGGTGTGCCTGGAGCCAGCGGAGGAAATGTTCAGGATCGCTGGGGAAAGCACTCATTTTTCCTGCGGGCACGTTAAGCAGGTGGCTTCCATAACGGGTGCCATAAGCGACGCCACGACCGAGCGGCGGCTTCCGCTCGATGATGTGGAGTTCGATCGGCCGCCGGGCCATCCGAAGGATCTGGACCGCGGTCATCGTCCCGCTAAAGCCGCCACCGATGATGGCAATTCGAAAGGGTTTGGTCGGCTTCATGGGAACTGTAGATTTTGACTTATTTGGGCAGGCGGGTATTCGGTATTCGGTATTCGGTATTTGGGGCGCTTATTTTAGTGACGGGGGGATACATAAAAGCCCTTTCTAGGTGGGAATTGCGAGCAGGGAGGGTGGAATTCATGAGATTAGTGAAAGAGGGGACCATAAAAACTCGGAGCTGGGTACCGAACAGGTTAGAGAAAAGGGGGCACCAAAAACCTCGATGCTGGGAGCTCGGCACTTGGAATACGTGCGGTTCTCACAACCCTGAATTATAAGCGATAATAGCAGACATTCGTCTATCTTTATTGCGAATTTGACCGCTCGTCTTACGTGATCTCCCGCCTTGCTCAAACCGAGTTCTTCGGGACGAGGACGTCCCTCGGTTTGTGCAGGCGTGGACGCCTGCGCTCCTAGCCCCAACCCCACCTAAAATCATTTTCGCCAACGGCCAACCACGCGGTCGCGCTTCATGTCGTCGACGCTGACCGTTTGGTCACCTGTCGACAGAGTGATAGCCTCGTGCAAATCAGGCCGGCCCAGCACTCGGTAGATGCCTTCGACGGGCAAGCCGAGCACACTCAGGGAAGCGGCGACCTTTACGATAGAAGCAGATTTGCTCCCTTGCCGGAACAAGAGCGCTTCCTTAAACGCGCGGGCCGCTTCCTTGCGATCCGTTTTCGATAAGAGCCTCCCGCGCAGTACGCAGCGCATCGCGGCAACTTCATCCCAGGTGTTCTCGAGTTCATCCAATTCCTGATCAGTCGCGGGAATTCGGTCGCGATATAGACGGATAAATTCAAACGAGTATCGGTAAGCGTTCTCCAGGATGGACGACAGGTTTCCCTGAGTAACCGACTGCGAGTGGCGACGCCAATAACCAAGGACGCGATCGTGAAAGCGAAACTCGCCCTCTAACGACAAGCGAAGAAACGTTGGAAAATCTACGAGCGGCAAATAGGGCGGCTGCTGAAATCCTCCGATTTTACGCAGCGCCGAAGCGCGAATCATTGTCGACACAGGAAACGTAAACGTCAAGTTATCTGGCTGCATCATCGAAAGAGCCGCACGGCCAACTGGACGATTGACCGCGGCGTCTGCTTGCGGAATGCTCGCAGGCGTGCGTCCTTCAGTTTTTCCGTCTCGCACGATCTGAGTGAAACCAGACGAGAGAACGACGTCGGGATTATCGAAGTCGGGGACCTGGACTGCTAACTTGTCACTTGGCCAATAGTCGTCACCTTCGAGAATTCCGATGACACGTCCCTGCGCCATGTTCAGCGCGGTGTCATAGGTTTCCTTTAGTCTTCCGACCCCGATGTTCTCCTGACGCACATATCGAATGCGCGGTTCTTGATAAGTATCGACGACTTCTGAGGTGCGATCAGTCGATCCATCATCGACGATGATCATCTCCCAATCTTTACGCGACTGCGCCAATACGCTGTCGATGCACTCGCAGATCACCTCTGCGTGATTAAAGGTCGGCGTGATGATGGAAACGGCGGGCTGCACGATCACTTCCCTGCTTCTAACCATCCGCTCAGCTTCTGGACGAACGCCGCATCGAACGCTTGATCCCACGTGCGCGCCCAATTCAGTTTCGTGCCTTTCATGCGCGCATCGATGTCATCGACCTTCGACTTCGCCTCGATCAATCCAACGCGAATACCCTCGATCGTAGGTGGCACCACAACCAGGTTCGAACTGATCGGTTGAAGCAATTCCCTCGTCTTGATGTCGAACGTGTTGGTTACGGTTACGATTCCTGAGGCAGCCATATCCAACGGGACGAGGCTGGGGTGTGGAGTGAGCATCAGACTGAGGCCGACATCATAGTCGGGGAGCATCGCGTAATACTCTTCCAGGCTCACCTTAGGAAGAAGTCGCAAATCCGCGCGACCCGAAAGGCGCATATTGCCGTTGACCTTGACCGAGCCAATTCCGTGAAACTCCCACTCTTCCGTTGGAAAGTGACCGGCATCGATCGCTCCGATCAAACCGAGCGCAGCGAGTTGGAAGCAGTTGCGGTTCGCGTGATCTTCTGGTCGCGCGTAAACAAGAACGCGTTTCTTTCGGCCGTGGCGCTCCAACCGATCGCGGCGCGGAGTCGGCGCCTTGATCGCATTTTGGAAGGACATGGAATTTGCATCGCCGATTTCCGTGCCCTCGTTGAACACCCCATAGGAATGCGCACGCGAATAGATGCGAAGGAATTCGGTTGAAAAGATGGCGTAATGCGGAAGACTGTAGGACTGAAGGGACAGCGCGTAAAAACTCGAAGCGGCATAGAAATACGGTTCGAAGTCTTGAGACAGATAAATGAACCTCGGCGTGCCAAGTTGTTGCGCGCCACTGTGAGCGGCGAAAGCGGTCCACCAACTCGTCGCGATGAATCGATCTTGTGGACTCGATTCAATCGGCCCCCTTTCATAGTTGGGCAGCACTTCGACTCGATCGAAGAAATCGCCGAGACCGTGGTACTTCTTGATCTCGTGCTTCCAGAAATTCGGCTTGTAGTCGACCGGGTCGGTGAGGATGAGCCGAACCTTGTATCCGGCCTTGTCGAGCGCGAGAGCCAGACTGAAGACGGCGAAGTAACCACCGAAAAGATATTTGAAGTCGATTGTCGAAGTGACGATGTTCACACGTCGAGGATGATCGGGAGATACGTCGAGATTGAACGGCGCGATCTTCTTCGGAATGAAATCGATGTGCATGCGAGCCGCATCGACTCCCGCATTAGGCATCGTCCCCTTCGCTCTACCGGCAAGTCCCCAAAGGGAGCGCAATGCGTGGAGCACGTCGGTGCGCTGCCGTTTCGTGAATGCGCTTAACGCCTTTTCCGACGACAACGCAAAGTGCGTCGTCCATGCATGACCAGATTCTTTTCGAGCTTCAGCCGACATGGAACGCGGTGAATCGAGCAGCGTGGTCCACCGGTCTAGGACCGGCTTCTTGTCTGGGGCCGGATTTCGCTGGGCGAGAATCGTCGACCAGAAGGTGGCGCGCTCAGGAATCCACACTCGCGTCACTTGCCTTGCGATCGCTGATTCCGGATTTGCGCGATCAATGATCAACTCATCCATCCACGCGAGGTTCGTCTTAGTGCCTGCGAGCCAGGAGGTCGGATCGAACACGATCTCCGCCGGAGGTTGAGCCGGAAGGAACAGTTGCTTCTCAATAAACTTTGCGTTTCCGAGTGCGAGCGCGGCTATAGAAATCCACTCATCCGCCGTCGTATTTGGAGTCTCGGGCGGGAACGGCAACATCCCGGCGACAAGTGACGTGCGAAAGACGATCGCGCCTGCAGGAATCATTCGCCCAAACAATGCGGTTTCTAATCGCGTCGATCCGGGTTTGTGCTCGCTCGCATGGCGATCCTCTTCGCTTGATTCCCAGTCGCTGTAAACCATCGCGGTTTGGGAATCGAAGGCCGCGACACATTCCTTCAACTTGTCGGCGTGCCAGATGTCGCCGGGACTTGCGATTGCGATGAATTCGGCCGCCGCGCTGTTGAGCAGTTTCGCAAGAACGCTTCTTTCGGGTTCGTCGCCGTGGCGATGGACGGTGAAGCGTTGGTCGCCCTCAACCGACTTAAGGAGCTGAGATACAGATGCGTCTGTCGGGAGGCTTAGGTCGCACTTCCAATCTCGATACGATTGCGAGATGAGGGACTCGATCTGCCGTGTGAGAGATTCCTCATCGGGATCTGAAGCGACCAGAAGGATTGAGACCCCCAGCCCCGAGGATGTGTCGCGTGACAGCGTGCTCTCCTTAACTTCCTCCGCAATGAAATCAACGGAGCCTAACTCACCCGTCTCAATGACTCCGCCCGCAAACTCTGCGCGGAGGGACAACGAGATCGTCTTGCCCAAAGAGGGATGAATCGGAACGACAACAGCAAATCCGCTGTTCAGCGCGTTGCCCGATCCGAGCAAATCCGGCTCGCGTTCGCGAAGGATGTCGAACCGAGTCAGCGAATGACGCTTGACCGGAAACGCCTTCCCGTCCACCAACACTTCAAGCTTCCGAAGGGCGCGGTCCGGGTGGTAGCACCAACCCTTAAGAAGCAAAGCAGAGCCAGCGCCGACCTCCAGGGAAACCGGTAATGGAGTTTCGAGGGCGAATTCCAAGGTTTAGATCGCCTCCAAAAAATCGGAGTGAAGTCTCAACCTCCACCCCCGGACCTGTGAGTCGCCGCAAAAAAAGCTATGTCCTGCTCGTCTGATAACTGGGAGTGCGGCGACCGGTCCGACCCCTCCTCCTCCACCGCACGAACATCGGTGCAAGAGGAGGGGACTCCACTTCCAACGGGTTTGTGCTCCGGGCGAAAAAATTATACTTTGATGCTCAGAACTGTTCAAAATAGCCAACATTTCGTAAGTTCCCACGTTGAGCGGTCACGGGTCCGCCGGAATCCACGTAATCTGCTAATAGCGAACGATGCCGAAACAGGATCAACCGAACCAGGAAACCGGCCGTTACAAAAGAGTTGCCAGGGGCCAGGGCAACAATGAGGAGAATCCAAAACTTGAAGACACGTCCCCTATTCGGAGCTGCAATTGCTCTCGCCCTTTTTCTGGGGCTTACCGGCGCCGCCTCCGCGCAAGACGCGGGACCCGGTAAATCCAAGGACGCTACCAAGACCGATACAAAAGCGGCAGATAAGCCCGCCGACACGTCCGCCCAAACACCGAAGAGCGACCCCAAGGACGATCAGCTTTCGGCCGATTACGCCAAGGCGATCAAAGACCTTCCGAAGACGCCGGGCACTTTCACGTTTTACATGCGCAAGAAAGAGGTTCTTCTCGAACTACCTTTCGATAAGTTGAACAAGACCTTCCTGATCCAAGCCGCGATGGAGACGGGCATCACGAGCATCATTCTCCAAGCAGGAGATCCGATCGGTGGCAACGAAGTCGATGCCTATCACTTCGAGCGACACGAAGACCAGGTGTGGCTTGTCCGACCGAACCTTCGCTTCCGCTGGGGCAGCGACGACATGCTCAAGACTGCCGCCCAACGAAGTCTGCCGATGGCTATCCTCGGAAACTTCCGGGTCGAGCAAGAAGACCCGAAGAAAAAGCTCCTCCTCATCAATGTCACCGGCATGTTCTTCGGCGACATGTTCCGATTGAACGACGCGGTGAACGCGATGCTCGGCGGACAATACGGTTTTGATCGAGACAAGTCCGCGATCGATTCGATCAAGAGTTTTAATGACAACTCAGTGATCCAAGCGCACATGCACTACTTCAGCCCGCGTGGCGCAGAAGGAAGTTCGCTCGCCGATCTCCTTGGTATCGATTCCGGCAACACGTTGGAAGATGACCGCAGCGTTCCGTTGCGAGTGACTTATAACATGTGGTTCCGGCAGCCCGATGGATATGTGCCCCGCCTCGCGGATGGCCGAGTGGGATTTTTCACGGAAGACTTCTATAGTCTTGCCAAATTCCTCGAGCCAGATCGGACCAAGCGATACATTTTCCGATGGAATCTGAAGAAGAAGGATCCAACCGCGGCGATCTCCGAACCGGTGAAACCCATCATGTGGACGATCGACCCGTCCGTGCCCGAGAAATATCGGGACGCGGTGAAGGACGGCGTTCTCCGATGGAATCGCGCATTCGAAGAACTCGGATACAAAAACGCGATCCAGGTGCAAGACGCACCGACCGACAAGGATTACGATCACGCAGACGGACGGTTTAACGTTGTCCGCTGGACCTTCAGCCCAGATGCCGGTTACGCGGTCTCCCTTGCCCGAGTCGATCCGTTCAACGGCGAGATTCTCAATGCGTCGGTTACGGTCGACGCGAACATGCTTGCATACATCACGAACGACTATCAGAACTCGACAACCGCGATCGAGTCGGCACACGCTCGAGCTTCTCAAGCGTTGTTGATGGACAGTTCGATCAAAGAGGGTGCGGACTCCTATCTGTGGACGACGCCCAAAGAAAGAGCTCTGACGACTTTGCAGAATCGTCTTCAAAAGGTTGGCTGGAGCCAGATGGCATGCGAAGAGCCAGCCGGGCTTGCAGCTTCTGCTTCGTTTGCCCTATCTACGCTTCAGGCCATGGGTCAGAACGTGGACAAGGATGCCTATGCGAAGCAGTTCATCTCGGATACGGTGTGTCACGAAATCGGCCATACCCTTGGATTGCGACACAACTTCGCTGGGTCGACCTATCTCAGCACGGAACAACTTGCCGACGATGCATTGACCTCCAAGGACAACGTGACCGCGAGTGTCATGGACTACGTTCCCGTGAACATGGTCGCCGTCTTGAAGGGCAAGAAGAATTACTTCGGCACCACCGTCGGACCCTACGACAGATGGGCGATCTCTTACGGCTACTCAGATTTTGGATCGGCAACTCCGGATGGAGAAGTGGGCAGCCTTGCGAAGATCGCTTCGAAGGC
>Ga0207704_10001339_pt1 | contig 10982 bp, 11 predicted proteins | sample KBSMisM12_FD_184308 | JGI IMG/M metagenome (GOLD analysis project Ga0207704, IMG submission 184308) | Miscanthus rhizosphere microbial communities from Kellogg Biological Station, Michigan, USA - KBS Miscanthus M1-2 (SPAdes) (version 2) | ecosystem: Host-associated > Plants > Roots >...
AGCGCGCCCAGAACGGGGATAAAGGCGGCGGGCGGATCGTCAACGTCGCCAGCCGCGCCGCCTACCGCGGCGACAGCCCGGCCCACTGGCACTACGCGGCGTCCAAGGCCGGCATGGTGGCCATGACCAAGTCGATCGCGCGCGGTTATGCGGGCGAGTCGATCCTGGCCTTCGCCGTCTGCCCGGGCTTCACCATGACCGGCATGGCCGACGACTACCTGGCCAGCCGCGGCGGCGACAAGCTGCTGGCCGACATCCCGCTGGGCCGCGTGGCGAGCCCGGAGGAGGTGGCGAACGCCGTCGCCTACCTGGCGCTGGAGGCCCCGCCCTCGATGACCGGCGCGGTGCTCGACATCAACGGCGCGAGCTACGTGCGCTAGCCGCTATTCCGACCGCTTCAGCAGCGCCGCCAGCTCGTCCTTCCAGAACACAGCCCAGGTGTGGGTTCCGTGGCCGTGGGTGTCGGGGCCGGCGGGGATCAGGACGAACTTGCCCTGCTTCACCCGCTTGATGGCCGCCCGCGCCATCGGCATCTCCGGCGGATTGATGAAGTCGTCGCCCGAGTTCACCCAGGTGAGCGGGATGGTGATCTTGTCCAGATCGGGCTCCGGGTCATAGGTCCGCGAGGACTCCAGCTGATAGATCGTGTCGTTGGCGTCGACGGCCTTCAGCCGGGTCGGAAGTTGCTCGGCGTACCAGGCGTCGACCTGCGCGCCCTTGGGCATCTGCAGCTGCATGGGCCAGGGCGAGGCGCCGACCAGGATGTTGAGGTTCACCGCGCCGCGGAGGCCCTGCAAGGGCTGCGTGGCGTAGTTTCCGTCCTGCCAGGCCGGGTCGGACTTGATCGAGGTGATCGACATCTCGCGCCAGAGCCGGTTGCGGCCGCCCAGCGCCATCGCCTGGCAGGCCAGCGGCATGGCGGCCTTGGCGCCTTTCGGGAACATCTCGGCGTAGAGGAAGCTGTGCATGCACCCCATCGAGGTGCCCATCACCAGGCGCAGGGTCTCAACGCCTTCGTGGGCGGCGATGGCGTGCTCGGCCTCCACCATGTCGGCGTAGTCGTACTTGGGAAACTTCATCCGCAGCCCGTCCGAGGGCTTCGACGAGGCGCCGTGGCCGATGTCGTCGGGCAGGATCAGGAAGTACTTGGCCGGGTCGAGCAGGCCGCCCGGGACCATCAGGACGTCGGCGAACTGCGGCGCCATGAGGCTGCGCCCCGAGCCGCCGGTGCCGTGCAGCAGCAGCACGGCGTTGGTCACGTGGCCGGCGGCGTCCCTCCTGGGAGTCCCGATCGTGTAGTAGTGCAGCCTCAGCTCCGGCAGGGTCTCGCCCGAGCGGAAGTGGAAGTCCTTGAGGACGAGGTCGTGAGCCGTGGATTGCAGCGCGGCGGCGGCCGGACCTCCCAGCCCCGCCAGCGCGCCCAGCGCCCCCGCCAGGGCCATGCCCAGCCTGCGAATCCCACCCATCGGCCTCTCCCCTGCTGACGGGCGCGACCTTAGCCCAGCCGCTCGCCGGCGCCAGCGTCCGGCGCGGGGCCGACCTGGGCGATGGTCACCCGCGTGCCCGGATCGGCGCCGGCGAGGTCCACGGTGGCGCCGAGCTGACGGGCCAGGGCGCGGACGACGCCGGTGCCAAGCCCGACGCGGTGGCCCGGCTCGGCGGGCTGGCGGCCGATCCCGTTGTCGGCGACGCTGAGCGCCCAGCCGTCGGGGCCCACGTCGTAGGCGACATCGACCCGGCCCTCGCACCCGTCGGGGAAGGCGTATTTGAAGGCGTTCATCACCAGCTCGGCGACGATCAGGCCGAGGCTGGTCACGTCGCGCGAGGTGACCACCGCCGGGTCGGCGCGGACGCTGAGCGTGGTGATCCGCCGTTCGTCCCCCATGGCCGACTCCAGGCTCTCGCAGAGCTTGGTGAGATAGGGTCCCACCTCGACCTCGCCGGCGCCGAGCTCAAGGTGGCGCTGCACCGCGGCCACCGCCATCACCCGCTGGTGCGCGTCGCGCAGGAGGCCGCGGCTTTCCTCGGACACGGCGCCGCGGGCCTTGATCTGCAACACGCTGGCGATGATCTGCAGGCTGTTGGCGATGCGGTGCTGCATCTCGCGCATCATCATCCCGCGTTCGACGAGAAGCTCGTCCTTCTCCAGCGCCAGGATCGCCAGCTGGGCCTCGGCCGCGCGGGCCTCGGTCACGTCTTCCAGGGCCAGCAGGACCCAGCGTCCCGGCGCGGCCGCGGTCTCGACCTCCCGGGCCTTCAGCACTAGCCGCCGGCTCGGTTCGCCCGTCCTGACCAGGTCGGTCTCGCCCGCCTCAGCTTGCCCGCCATTGGAGAAGGCGCCCTCCAGCAGGCTGCGGACCTGCGGCGTGTCCCAGCCGCCGCCGAAATCCTCCAGGGCGCGGCCGTCCTCGGCCTGCAGCCAGCCATAGGCGGTGCGGAAGGCCTCGCTTGCGGTCACGAGGCGCAGGTCCTCGTCGAACAGGAGCAGGGGCTGGTGCGAGGCGTCCATCAGCGCCCCGGCGACGGCCAGGCTATCGCTCGACGCCGGCCGCGTCTCGGGGGATTGGCGCTGGGGACTCGACATCGTCGTACAGTTTAGGTCAATTACTCTCTCATAGATAGCATTTGCTTCACCATCTTAGAATTTGGCTGAAACAATTCTTACGGAAGAAATTCCAAGATGAACGTTCGTTCAGTTATTGATCATTCTTTATTTTACATTTTTCTGAAAACTACGGAACCTAGTCCAAGCGCCGCCGTTTAAGTGGTCAAGAAAAGGAGATGAATCCTTTTCAGGAGCAACACCTCATGCGCAAGCATCTTCTGGTCGCCGGCATCGCCGTCGCGACCCTTATCCCCACATTCGCCCTGGCCCAGGAAACCTGTGAACAGCGCAGCGCCAACCGCACGACCGGCACGGTCGTGGGCGCCGTCGCCGGAGCCCTGTTGGGCAGCGCCGTCGCCGGACACGGTGAAAAGGGCGCGGGCGCGGCCATCGGCGGCGTCGGTGGCGCCATCGCCGGCAACCAGCTTTCCCGCGGCGCGCGCGACTGCACCCACGCCTACGGCTACTATGACAACGGCGGCCGCTGGCACGCCAACACCGTCGCGGCCACGGGCTACTACGACAACGACCGCCGCTGGCATGCGAACGACAACCGCACCGTCGCCACCGGCTACTACGACCGCACCGGAAATTGGGTCGACGGCCAGCCTCGCGGCTACTACGACAGCCGTGGGTCATGGGTCGCCCAGTCGGCCACCAGCTATGGCCACAACGCGTCCTATGACACCCGCGAGCACACCTGGGACATCGACACCCAGATCGCACGCGTGGACGACCGCATCCAGCGCGGCCGCAACGACGGCTCGCTCTCGAGCCGCGAAGCCCGCAGGGCCACGAACACGCTCAACGATATCCGTCGCGAGGAGCGCAACGAAATGCGCAACGGCCGCCTGAGCTACAACGAGCAGACCAAGCTGCAGGGTCGACTCGAAAGCCTGTCGAACCAGGTCCGCATGGATCGCATGGATGGCGACGACCGCAGCAACTGATCGCAAGCGTTCGACCTACGCGGCCGCGTAACTGGCCCGCGTACCTCAGGCTCCCGGCGCAAGTCGGGAGCCTGTTGGCGCTTGCAAGCCGCCGCGCTAGGAACCGCAACCGTGAACCCTGCGTTAAGGGCGCCGTATCGAGGGACCCACGTCCCACGGAGGAGAATTCATGCGCAAGCACATCCTGGCCGCCGGCATCGCCGTCGCGACCCTCATCCCCAGTCTGGCGTTCGCCCAGCAGACCTGTGAGCAACGCAGCGCCAACCGCGCGGCGGGCACGGCCATCGGCGCGGTCACCGGCGCCCTGCTGGGCAGCGCCGTCGCCGGCCACGGCGACAAGGGCACGGGCGCTGTCGTCGGCGGGGTCGGCGGCGCGATCATCGGCAATCAGGTCAGCCGCGGCGCGCGCGACTGCGTCCACGCCTACGGCTGGTACGACAACGACGGCCGCTGGCACGGCCAGCGGGTCGAGCCGTCCGTGGCCTCGGGCTACTACGACCGCAACGGCGTCTGGATCGACGGCCGCCCGGCCGGCCACTACGCCAACGGCGTCTGGATCGCCGACGCCGGGGCCTATGGCGCCAACGCGTCCTATGAAACCCGCGACCGGACCATGGACATCGACAGCCGCATCGCGCGCCTGGACCAGTGGATCGACCGCGCCCGCAACAACGGACGGCTGTCCTACCGCGAAGCCCGCAATGCGACGCGCACTCTGAACGACATCCGCCGCGACGAGCGGTATCGCATGTCCGACGGCCGCCTGGGCCGCCGCGACGAGGCGGCGCTGCAGGACCGCCTCGACCGGCTGCAGCAGCAGATCCGCTACGACATCAACAGCTAGACGTCCGGCATCGCCGAAGGAGGCCCTCTCCCGCCCGGGAGGGGGCCTTTTTCGTGGGCGGCGGCGCCTGCCGAAAGGGCCTTGACGCTTGGAATGACGCTCGTAATCTTCGAAATGATTACAGGTGTAAGACCATGACCCGTATCTCAGCCGCCGAAAGCCAGGTCATGGAGGCGCTGTGGGCGGACGGCCCGATGGGCGCCGAGGAGCTGGTCGCGGCCCTGTCGCGCACCCAGGATTGGGGCGGCGCCACCGTCAAGACGCTGATCAACCGCCTGTTGAAGAAGAAGGCGCTGGCCTCGGAGCGGGTCGAGGGGCGCACGCGCTACCGGCCGCTGGTGACCCGCGAGGAGTACGTGACCGGCGAGAGCCAGGGCCTGCTGGACCGGCTGTTCGACGGCCAGCTCGCGCCGCTGGTGGCCCACTACGCCCAGCACCGGGCGCTCTCAGCCAGCGAGGTCGCCCGCCTGAAGCGGCTCATCGCGGAGCTCGATCCGGATGGTGAATGAGGTCTGCGCAGCCCTGCTGCGGGCCAACCTGCTGGCCGGCCTGGCCGTCCTGGCGGTGATCCTTGTCCGGCTGCCGGCGCGCCGCTTGTTCGGGGCGGAGGTGGCCTACTGGCTCTGGGCCGCCCCGGTGCTGGTGGCGGCGGGCGCCCTGATTCCCGCCGGGCGGGTCGCGGTCCACGCGCCGGCGCACGCCACGGTGATCGGAACCTTCGCACCGCCGGCGCCCGGCCTGCTGCTCACGATCTGGGTGGCCGGCATGGTCTGCGCGGCTTGGGTGCTCTGGAGGGCTCAGGCGCGCTTCCAGCGCCTGGCGAAGGCCGGACGGGCCGGGCCGGCGGTGGTGGGCTTCATCTCGCCCCGCATCGTCATGCCGGCCGACGACGGCCGCTACACACCGGAGGAACGCGCCCTGGTCCGCGCCCACGAGCGCGAGCACATCGCGCGGCGCGACCCGCAGGCGCGGGGCTGGATGGCCGCGCTGCAGTGCCTGGCCTGGTTCAACCCCCTGAGCCACGTGGCCGCCCACCTGGCGCGGCTGGATCAGGAGCTGGCGTGCGACGCCGCCGTCCTGCGCCGCCATTCGCGCGAGCGCGGACCCTATGCGCGGGCGCTGCTGAAGACCCAGCTCGCCGCCACGCCCCTGCCCTTCGGCTGCTATTGGCCGGCGCGCGGGCGCCATCCGCTGGAGGTCCGCGTGGCGCTGCTGAAGGCCGAGCCGCGGCCGCTGGAGCTGACCGGCGCGGTGCTGATCGGCCTGGCCCTGACCACGGCCGCCTTCGCCGCCTGGACCACCCAGCCGCCGCAGCCGCCGCGCCTGCCCTATCCCGGCGAGCTCGAGCGCACGCTCTACGCGCACGAGAACCACGTCTCGGTGCTGCTGGTCCGCGTCCCCGCCCGGGACGCGCAGGCGGCGCGTCACTGATCCCCTAGTAGCGCTGCTCGACGGTGGCCACGCCCCACTTGGGCGGCGGCGGCTTGTAGCCGCGGAAGGCCTCGATCACCTCGCCGGTCGTGTCCCGCCAGATGAGCATGTCCACGTACTGCTGGGTCAGGAAGCCGTTGTCGGCGAACTCCTGGGTGAGCTTCCTGAAGGTGTCGTAGTAGCCCGAGGTGTTGACGAAGCCGCAGGGCTTGGCGTGGAAGCCCAGCAGGGCCCAGGTCCACTGCTCGAAGATCTCCTCGAAGGTCCCCGGGCCGCCCGGCAGGCAGAGAAAGCCGTCGCTGAGCTCCGCCATGGCCCACTTGCGCTCGTGCATCGAGTTCACGATCTTGAGCTCGGTCAGGCCCTTATGGCCGATCTCCTGACTGACCAGGTCGGCGGGCATCACGCCGATCACCTTGCCGCCGGCCGCCAGCGCCGCGTCCGCGGTCGCTCCCATCAGCCCCACGCGGCCGCCGCCGTACACCAGCGTCAGCCCGGACTTGGCGATCAGGGTTCCCGCCGCGACGGCCTCCTCAAGGAAGGCCGGGTCGTTTCCGGTCGAGGAGCCGCAGTACACACAGATGCTTTTCAAGGGCTCCAATGCCGCCTTCCGCACGCTTTGTCAGGGGGCGGTCCAATAGGCCGAATGTGTCCTTCTGTCACCGTGCGGCTGGCCTACCGGCTTTTCGCCCGCTACATAGCTTTCACGGTTCGCCAAAATCGGTGGCCGGACGTCGCGTCCTGCGGCGGAAGATTCTATCTCGGTTAGGTTGCGCGAATGGCGAGCGGCACGGTCAAGTGGTTCAATACGGCCAAGGGATTTGGCTTCATCCAACCGGACGACGGCGGAAGCGACGTCTTCGTCCACATTTCAGCGGTCGAGCAGGCAGGCCTTCGCGGCCTGAATGAAGGCGATCTGGTCAACTTCGAGCTCGAGCAGGACCGCCGGTCCGGCAAGCTCTCGGCGGGCCAGCTGGTGGTCACCGGTCACGGTGAGGCTCCGGCGCGTTCCGGCGGCGGCGGCTTCGACCGTCCCCGCGGCGGCGGCGGCGGCTTCGACCGTCCGCGCGGCGGCGGGTTCGGCGGCGGCGGCGGCGGTCGTCCGGCGGGCGAGAACGTCGGCGCGGGCTCCGGCACCGTGAAGTGGTTCAACCCGACCAAGGGCTTTGGATTCATCCAGCCCAACGACGGCGGCCAGGATGTGTTCGTGCACATCTCCGCGGTCGAGCAGGCGGGGCTGCGTGGCCTGAACGAAGGCCAGCACGTGGCTTACGACCTGGAAGCAGACCGTCGCTCGGGCAAGACCTCGGCGACCAACCTGCGGGTCGACGGCTAGGACACGACGATCTTCCCTTCCCGCAACGCGGGAAGGGGGACCATCGGCCCCCCGGGACCGACCGACGGTCGGCCCGAGGACAGGCTTCGAGCCGATGGTGGGAAGGGAGGGCCGCAAGCTCGGCGCTTGAGCCTCTCCCTCTCCACCACTCGCTCGTCGCTCCGCTCGGCGAGCGGTCCCCCTTCCCGCTGTCGCGGGAAAGGAGGGCTAGAACAATCCCGCCGTCAGGTTGATCGTCAGCGCGACGATGATGGTGTTGAAGGCGAAGGCCACCAGGCTGTGCAGCGTGCCCAGCCGGCGCTGGCCCTTGGACGTGAACTCCACGTCCGCCGTGGCGCAGGCCACCCCGATGACGATCGAAAAGTGCAGGAAATCCCAGTAGTCGGGCTCGGCGACCCCTGGAAAGTGCAGCCCCTTGGCGTCGGCCGCCCCGTCGTCCTCGTCCACGCCGTAGTACTCGTGCGCGTAGTGCAGCGCGAAGATCATCTGCACCATCAGCCATGAGCCGACCACGGTCACGAAGGCCATGGTGATGTGGATCGCCTTCATCAGGCCGTGGGACTCCTTGGCCAGGCTGAGCTCGGCGCTCACCGCCCAGACGCTGGCCGCCGCGGCCGCCAGGACCAGGGCCAGGATCGCGCCACGGCCCTCGTCGTCGAGCGCGGCGTGGGCGCGAATGTCCGTCGGGCTGCGTTCGATCATGCTGAACATCATGCTGCCCAGGAACGTGGCCCAGAGCGCGTCCCAGCCGACGATCAGCCGGATGGCCGGCTGCATCTGCGGCGCCAGCAGGCAGGCCAGCCCCGCCGCCACGCCCACCGCGATCGAGGCGGTCAGCCTCGGCCGTCCCAACAGAATGTTCGGCGTCAACCTCATGCGGTTCCCCGATCGGGCGGCGGCCCCTGCGCCCCACGCCCGCAAGCGCCGCACCATCGCGCGAGTCCGCCGTCGCACGCCAGCTTGACCAGAACTCCGCGCCCGCCGCGGCGTTGTTGCCCCTCACTGGGGACGGACTGGAGTGAAGAGCATGCAGACGACGCCCGCCCTCAAGGCGATCGCGGCCGGCCTGATCGCGCTGGCGCCGCTGAGCGCCCACGGCCAGGACGTTCCCCCGCCAGACGGCCCGCCCGCCGCGGCGCCACAGACGCCGCAGGTCGGGGCGCCCTCCCCTGAGGAACTCGCCCGGGACGCGGCGCTCGCCCACGACCGGCAGCAGGCCGAGGCGCGCAATCCCCCACCGCAGGCCAAGCCCAAGATCACCGGCGGGACGGTGGCCGAGGCTGGCGGCGGCGTGGCCGGAAGCCTTCTGGCCCAGGGCGTCGGCACGGCCGTCGCGGGGCCGATTGGCGGATTCGCGGCGGGTTGGATCGGCGGCACGGTTGGCAGCAAGGCCGTGCACGCGGTGCGCAAGGTCTTCGGACACAAGGATCAGAAGGACCAGGCGGAAGCCGCGCAGCAGGTCCCGCCGCCGATCGCCGAGGCGCCGCCCGCGCGCGACGCGGCGGCGCAGGCCCCGGCGCCCCAGCCTACCGAGACGCCGTCACCGGATTGAGCCGCGCCAGGCCGCCGCCCGGCAGGTGGGTCTCGTAGTCGCTGAACCGCTTGTCGGGGTGCATGTAGTCGGTGGAGACGTATTGCGCGCCCGAGGCGAAGGCGGCCGCCTGCGGGGCCCGGTCGTTGCGGCGCGCCTCATAGGTGTCGGCGTCGGCGCGTGTGCGCACGATCAGCCCGGCCTTCACCGCGGCCTGGATGCGGGCCTGTTGCTTGATGGGCTCGTTCAGCGTGATGTAGCCCGCGGCGGGCGAGGTCTCGTCGGGGGCGTTGATGAACATCGCCCGGCCCTCGAGGCTCTTGCGGTTCCCGCGGTAGACGGCGACCACCTCCGGCCCCTCGTCCATGGCCAGCAGGAACTTGCCGCGCGCCTGTTTGAGCGTCGGCCAGGCGCCCGCCGCGACCGCCTCGCGCAGGGTCTTGTGCTTGCCCTGCACGCTGTCGGGCGTGATCAGCTGGTTCGGCCGGAAGACGGCGCGCATCTCGGCGTCCACCGCATCCATCGCCTTGGCGTCGAACGGCAGCAGGGGAACCGCGCCCGGCACGTTCTTCAGCTGGTCCTGCTTGAGGTTGAAGATGATCAGGATCGGCACGTGCTCGGGGTGCTTGTCCGACCAGGCCCTGATCTCGCGGAAACAGTCGGCCAGCAGCGGGCAGACCGAGCGGTAGTCGATATCCGGCACATGGATGACCTTCATCCCGGGCTTTTTCATCGGCTCCAGGTCGTAGGGCGTGGTGTCGGGCGTCATCTTGCGGCCCAGCGGCGTGTAGTAGCGTCCGCCCTCGGGGTCATAGACGAAATCCAGCTCCAGCTGGCGCGCCCCGGCGTCCAGCTGTTGGGTCAGGGGCTCGTGGCTGTAGTCGAGCGTCTCGGCAGCCTTGGGATTGCGCGCCTTCAGCACCGCCATCTCCCTGGGCGCGATCGCCTCCTTGTAGCTGTTGTGGGAGCCGACCACCTGGATCTGGTTCATTTTCAGCGCGTCGACCGCTGCGCGCGTGCAGCCGGGCTTCCCAGACGGGTGCTCCAGGTCGCAGCCCGGGGAGATGGCGAGCGCCGCCGCGGCGAGAATCGGCAAGATCATGGCGTCACTCCAACCAGCCTTGGGTGACGCCACTGTGAAGCCGGGCCCGGCGGGCGTCTACCGGCGGCGGCGGCCGCCCTGCGGATCATTCAGTCACTTACGGTTCCGCTTGCGGCGCAATTGACGTAACTTGATCCGCGTAGCGTTGTTCGGGTTGGCATGGGGAGTGCGTCTGGTGACTGCGAAGGTATCCAACAACAGCCGGATCATGGTGGCCGGAGCCGCGGTGGTGATGGCCGCGGTGGCGGCGTACGGCCTCGGCCGGATCTATCCGCCGCTGGGCGGTCCGACGGGCGGGACGATCGCGCCGGCGGAACGCTATCAGGTCAGCCAGGTCGGCGCGGGTGACGTGGTGCTGGGCGACGCCTCGGTGCCGACCCTGATGCAGACCGACGCCTTCGAGCTGATGGTCAAGGATGCGAACTTCCGCAAGCTGGCCACGAACCCGGCGTTCATCGCGCTGGCCCAGCAGAACCCGGCCGCGCTCAGGGTCATGGCCCAGAACCCGGCGGCGTTCGCGGCCCTGGCCAACAATCCGAAGGCGTTCGCCGAGCTGAGCGCCGACGCCAAGGCCTATGCCGCCCTCACGCCGGCCGCCCAGGCCGCCAATGCGCAGGTCTTCGCGGCGATGGTCGCCAATTCCCAGGCGTTCCGGGTGCTGGCCCAGCAGCCGCAGGCCCTGGCCGCGATCGCCGCCCACGCCGATGCGTTCTCCGAGCTGGCGCGCTACCCCGAGGCGCTGCAGCTGATGGTCGCCAATGCGGCGTCCTTCCGGATGTTCGCAAGCGATCCGAAGTCCTTCGCGGCGGCCGCGGCCAATCCCGCATCGTTCACGGTGATGGCGAGCCAGCCCAAGGCGTTCGAGGCGTTGGCCGCCGACGCCAAGGCGATGTCGGCGATCACCAGCGACGCCCAGCTGTTCGCGGCGCTGTCCGCCAACGCCCAGGCGTTCCGGATCCTGGCCAGCGACGCCTCAGCCTTCAACTCCGCCAACGGCGTGAAAGCCCTGGCGGCAATGGGGGCCAACGCCCAGGCGTTCCGGGTCCTGGCGAGCAATGCGACGGCGCTGAGCGCGATGGCCGCCAGCGCCAACGCGGTCGAAGCCCAGATGACGGCGGCCGGGAATTCCCAGGCGCTGTCGCCGCAGGCGGTGGCGCAGGCGGCCGAGGCCTTCGCCAGCCAT
>Ga0207704_10001340_pt1 | contig 10981 bp, 6 predicted proteins | sample KBSMisM12_FD_184308 | JGI IMG/M metagenome (GOLD analysis project Ga0207704, IMG submission 184308) | Miscanthus rhizosphere microbial communities from Kellogg Biological Station, Michigan, USA - KBS Miscanthus M1-2 (SPAdes) (version 2) | ecosystem: Host-associated > Plants > Roots > Rhizosphere...
GGCGCGCACATTCGAGGAGCCGGCGAACCCCGAACAGTACGCCAGCTCGCGCATCTGCCCCGCGGCGGCATCGGCGAGCTCCGCGCGGCCATGGCCGACGTTCACGTTCCAGAGCCCGGACAGCCCGTCGATGTACTCGTGCCCGTGAATGTCGTGCACCATGACACCGCGTCCGTGCGTATAGATCACGGCGTCTTCGCTGTCGCCTGGGTTGTGCAGCGGATGGATCAGATACTCCCGATCGTTTCTGGCCAGCTGCTCCCGCTTGCCCAGGCTCAATCGATGGCGTGCCGTCGACGGATCCATCATGGCGCCTGCCGGTGCGCCGAGCGCGCGAGCTTGACGACGTCCGACAGAACACCGCCCGCGGTCACGTCGGCGCCGGCGCCCGGCCCCCGGAGGATGAGCGGTGTCTGGGCGTAGCGGGTCGTCGTCAACGCCACGACGTTGTCGGTGCCCGCCGTCGTCGCGAACGGATGATCATGCGAGAACTCCCTCAGCTCCGCATGCGCGCGGCCGCCTTCGATCGTGCCCACATAGCGCAGGACGGCTCCGCGCGACCGCGCGCACTGGACCCGCTCCTGCATCTCGGCGTCGTGCGCCTCGTACGCCGTGAAGAACTGCGGTGAGAATGCGCCGCTGCTCAGATGCGGCGGCACGAGCCTTTCGACGGCAATGTCCTCGAGCTCCATCTTCAGGCCGATCTGGCGGGCGAGGATCAGCAGCTTGCGCCCGACGTCCTCGCCGCTGAGATCGTGGCGCGGGTCCGGCTCGGTGTATCCCATCGCGTGCGCATCGCGCACCAGCCGGCTGAATCGGGCGCTGCCGTCGAGCGTGTTGAACAAATAACTGAGCGTCCCGGAAAAGATGCCCTCGACCTTCGCGATGGTCTCGCCGCTGGCCATCAAATCCTGCAGCGTGGCGATGACCGGCAGTCCCGCGCCGACATTGGTGTCGATCAGGAGAGACGTTCGATGACGGGCCAGCAGTTCCTTCATCGCGAGGTAGCGCCGCCAGGGCAGAGTACTGGCGCGCTTGTTCGGCGTGACGATATCGAGCTTGGCTTTGATGAACGCCGGATAGGCATCGACCACCGCCGGTGCCGCAGTGCAGTCGACGAGTACCGCGCGGGCGAGCTCCAGGCCGGCGATCGCCTGCGCCAACGAGCCCGGACTCATCTCGTCGGTTGACGCATCGAGCTCCTCGCGCCAGCGCCGCAGGTCGATGCCGTCGCGTCTGACCAGCAGCCGCCGGCTGTCCGCGAGAGCGACTACCTGCAGATCGATGCCGCGCTCGAGCAGCCAGGCGTGGCGCTCACGAATCTGTCGCAGCAGCGCGGTCCCCACATTCCCGACCCCGACAATCGCGAGCCCCAGCGGCCTCCGCCGCTCGAACAACGTCTCATGGATGACGTTGAGCGCGCGACGCCGTTGCGCGGAGTCGAGCACGCACGTGAGATGCCGCTCCGACGACCCTCGAGCGACCGCCGTGACGGAGACGTCATGCCGGCCGAGCGCGCCGAGGAGCGCTCCGACGACGGCGGCTTGTTGCCTCGCGCCGGCGCCGACAAGGGCGACGATCGCCTGATTGCGCTTCCGGCCGAGGACTGCCGTACGTTGCCGAAGCTCGGCGCGGAATTCACGGCGAATGGCCTGTGTGGCGGCGGCGGCCTCGGCGCTGTTCACCACCAGCGACACCGTACGCGCCGACGACGCCCGGGCGGAATGAATCACGTGCACGCGGCTCGACGCGAGGGCCCTGAATAGCCGCTCGCTGATGTCGTGAGCGTCGAGCGCAAGACGTCCGCGGAGTGTCAGCAGCGCGACGTCCCCCATCGAGGCGATACCGCTGACAGGGCGACCACGGGCGACGGCCTTCCGCGAGATGAACGTCCCTGGCGCCGCCGGATTGAAGGTGTTCTTGACGACGACGGGGATCGATTTGGCGGCAGCCGGCCCGATCGTGCCGGCGTGGAGCACCCTGGCGCCGAAGTGCGCCAGCTCCGCGGCTTCGTCGTAGGTCAGGTGCGGCAGCGTGAATGCCGAGGCGACGCTTTTAGGATCCGCGCTCAGCACGCCGTCGACGTCCGTCCAGATTTCAATCCTCGACGCCCCGAGCGCGGCGCCGACGATCGCCGCGGTGTAGTCGGATCCGTTTCGACCGATCGTGGTCGTCCGGCCGTCGGCCGTGCGGCCGATGAAACCGGTGACGACCGGAATGCGCGCGAGGGAGTGACGCCAGAAGGAGGCGAAGTACTGTCGCGCCGCGCCAGTTGTGCTGGGCAGCATCACGCTCGCGCGCGTGAAGTCGTCGTCGGTCGTGACGAAGTGCCGGGCGTCGACGAATTCGACGTCGGCGAACTGATTCAGGTGGGAGGCCACGATGCGGGCCGACAGACATTCGCCGAAGCTGGCAACCAGATCCAGGGCCGATCGACCGGGACCGAGCACGCGGAGCTGCAGCAGCGCGTCGCGGAGCTCGTCGAGTTGCCGATCGATTCGGGCGCGAACTCCGGCTGCCCGGCCGCCGCTCAGAAGGCTGTCGACCGCGCCGCGATGTTGCGCGGCGATCCGGCCGTACACATGCTCCCACGCGGAATCGTTCCTTGCCGCGAGCCGTGCGCACTCGAGCAGCTGATCGGTCGTGCCCTGGAACGCCGAGACGACCACGACGGCGGGCCGGCCATCGATGCGGTCCAGGACGATTCGCGCCATGGCCCGAATGCAGTCCGGGGTGGCGAGAGACGAGCCGCCGAATTTGAACACGCGTAGCCCGTCGACCAGGGGGAGCTTAGGGGAAGGATCGAGTTGGGTGAGACACGTCTCCCGCGGGGACAACACCTCTGCTTCGGAAACAAGCGGTCCGCGCCCTTCGCCGGCGTGCTGAGACATGCAAGAGCTTCCCGCGTCGAGCCAGCGCGACGGGCGCGACGGCCGGAACACGACGTCGATGCCGATTGTAGAGGCCCCGAGAGGCGTGGGACATCACACGGAGGTGACTGGTCGGGGTAGCACGGCGCTGCCCGGAACGTGCCGGTGTTCTCGCTCGGGCGCAGGACACCGCGTCGCGACTTCAGGCGTTTCTCGATTGGCGTTACCTGGAATCCGTCTCGCCCTCGTCCGGTTCGTAGAGGGATGTGAACTTCGCGGCGCGGATCGCGTACCCATCCGAGCCGTCGCGGTTGTTCGACACCAGGTAGTCGCCGGCGTCGTAGTGAGTCACGCCTTCCTTGGTCCCGACCTCGCCCGCCTGCTGTGCCCGTTCGGCCCACACCGGTGTCGTCTTCACGTAGGTGCCGAGCCCCGTTTGCCGGTAGGTGCGGGCGAACACCTCAGCATCGATCGTGTAGACATCGCCGTCGTTGTCGACGATCCAGTCGCCCGGCTTGCCGCGCTGTTCGCTGCCCCACTTCCGATAGACCAGGCCGTCGGTCTCGAGCGCGAGGCGGACGGCGGCAATGGGACGATCGGGGCGCCGGCGGTATCGGCTGCGGATCGCATCAGTCACGTGACCCTCGTGTGTGACTGTATCAAGGATTCGCATTCCGCACCCGACGTGAGGCGACGTATTCTTAGTGACACGATCACGTTCTGAGGAAGGCGTACATGAAGGTATTTCTCCATGCGATATTTTTGTTCGCGCTGGCGGCGGAGACGACGCAGGCGCCCACCAACGCGGGCACTCTGAAACCCGAGGCCGAGCTGCCGTTCACGATGACCCAGGTGGCGACGTTCAATCGGCCCTGGCGTATTGCCTTCCTGCCGGATGCGCGGATGCTCATCACCGAGAAAGTGGGCCCGGTGTGGCTGGTGACTCCACAGGGCGCGAAGACACCGGTCGCGAATGTTCCGCCGGTCCTGTTTCAGGGCCAGGGCGGGATGCTGGGCGTGTTCGTGTCGCCGCATTACGCCACCGACCATCACGTCTACCTCACCTATTCAGAGCCGGGCGACGGCGGGTCGAGCCTCGCTCTCGCGCGCGCGAAGCTCTCGATTGGCGAAGGCACCGCGAGCCTGGACGGATTGGAAGTGCTGTGGCGCCAGATGCCCAAAGGCAAGGGCGGTCAGTTCGGCGCGCAGATCGCGTTTTCACCCGACGGCCGTTATCTCTTCCTGGCGGTCGGCGATCGCCAGCGCATGACGCCGGCCCAGGATCCGAATCAGGAACTGGGGAAGATCCTCCGCTTGACGCTCGACGGCAAACCGGCGCCGGGCAACCCGATGGCCGGAAAGACCGGCGAGCCGAGCGTGCCGCTGATCGATCCGCCGCGAGACACGGAAGTGGCCAAGACGGCGCCCGTGGTCAGCGTCTATACGTTCCCGTCGCCGAACCTGGCGCCGGCCGAAACCTGGAGCAGCGGTCACCGGACGCCGTACGGTTTGGCGTTCGCGCCCGACGGCCGCCTGTGGGAGCTCGAGCACGGTCCTCGCGGCGGCGACGAACTGAACCTGATCGAGCCGGGCAAGAACTACGGCTGGCCGCTGGTGTCGTACGCCACCAACTACAACGGCGTGCCGATCCCGAGCCCGGATACGCGGGCGGACCTCGCCAAGCCGGTCATCTACTGGACGCCGGTGATCGCGCCGGGCAACTTCATCTTCTACAAGGGCAAGATGTTTCCGCAGTGGAAGGGCTCGGCGCTGATCAGCGGCATCGCGACCCGGACGCTGAGCCGCGTCACTTTCGATGGCAAGGGAGGCGCGACCCCCGCCGAACGTTGGAGCGTCGGTCACCCCCTTCGCGACGTCGAAGAGGCCGCCGACGGCGCGCTGTGGATGCTCGAGGACACGCCCACCGGCGGTCTGTTCCGCGTGACGCCGAAGTAGACGCGGCCGGTCTCTTGCGACCGCTCGGTCATGGCCCGCCCGGAGTTCTGGGCGCGGTGGCGTTGGCTGGCGTGGTAGAAGCGCCGTTCGCCTGGGTCACCTGTTGCGCGTCTCCGGGCCCCGCCTCCTGCAAGGCTTCGAAGTCGACCAGGGCGAGGTCGTACGCCAGCGTCGCGGCGACCTCATTCGTCCTCGCCTGCGCCAGGTCGCGCTGGGCCTGGATCACCAGGAAGCTGGTGGAGATGCCGACGTCGAGCCGTTTGCGCTCCGCATCCAGCCGTTGCTCCGCCAGCAGGCGCGCGGCCCGGGTCGTCTCAATCCGCTTCGCATTCATGTCGATCTGCCGCCAGGCGTCGCGCACCTGTTGAACCGCGCGCGACTCGGCGCTCTTGAGCCGGTCCTGCGACTGGACGTGTTCGAGCCTCGCCCGCGCATGATTGGCCTCTTCGGTCGCCTGGCCGATCGGATAGCTCACGCTGACGCCGACCGCCCAGGTCGAGTACTGGCCGGTGAACAACTGATTCAGCACCGACCCGAAGTCCGTCACACCGCCTGAACCGGTCACCGTGCCGGGGAAGCCGCCGGTACGAAGCAACTGCGTGCCGCCGAGCCCGCTCGCCAAATAGTTCGCGTTCAATCGAACGTCCGGCAATCGCTGGTTGTTGGTGTAGGTCACGGCGACCCGCGCGGTGTCGATGTCCTTGCGCGCCCGCGCCAGATCGGTCCGGTCCCTGAGCGCGGTGGTCACCGCCGCATCGAGATCCGGCGAGGCCAGACCGAGAGGCGGCGGGTCGACGGGATCGATCGTGACATTCCACACGCTCCGGTCGCTGGTGTCGAAGATCAGGGCGCGGAGCTGGTCTTCGATCTGTTTGACCGCTGTCTCCGCGATGATCAGCTGTTCCTGATCCGAGGCGACCTCGGCCTGCGCCGCCACCAGATCCAACGGCGGAGACTGCCCGACCTCCACCTTCGCGGTGTTGACCCGGACGAGCTCCCGCGCGAGATCGACTGCAGCGCGCCGTGACTCGACGTTGGCGATGGCCGACACGAGGTTCCAGTAGGCGCTCTTGACCTGCGCCGACGTGTGCACGAGGGTCTCCCGCAGGCGGGTGTCCGCGATCTCCCGATCGATGCGGCTGGTCGCGAGCTGCTGGCGCGCGCTGTCGATCGCCATGTCGCGGATCAACGGCTGCGACACGCTCACCGCCAGCCCCGATTCCAGGAGTGGGTTGAAGCTGTTGAGGATGCTGTTGCTGTCCGTGTGCGCCGCGCTCCAGGACAGGTTGTACGACGTGCCGAACCACGGCAGCTTCTGATCGATGCCGACCTTCGAGGTGACCGCGTCGTTGCGCGTCGGCGTCGGGACGAGAAAGTTGGCTGGCGGCTGCAGCTGGTTGTTCCGCTGCAGACCCGTGGTGAACGACGGGCGGAACACGCCGGCAGCGGCGGCCACGCGGGCGTCGCTGATCTGCGGATCGAGCCGCGCCGCGGCGAGGTCGATGTTGTGGTCGACCGCCATCTTGACGGCGTCGTCCACCGTCAGGTGAAGGACGGGCGGCGCGGCGGCCGGCGGCAGAACCGCCTGTGCGGACAACGCCACGCTCGCGGCCGTCCAGATCGAGGTCATCGCAATCCATCGGCGCATGGTCAACTCCCCCGCTAGGCGGGGACCTCCAGGAAATCGGGTTCGTCGGCGGTCGCGCGTCGCGACGCGGGTGCCGCGGCCGTGTGCGTCCGGGCCACCAGCACGTAGATCGACGGCACGATGAAGAGCGTGAACGCAGAACCGATCGTCATGCCCGTCACCAGCATCATGCCGATGCTGTTGCGCGCGCCGGCTCCGGGGCCGTGCGCGAAGACCAGGGGGAAATGGCCCATCACCGTCGCCGCCGTCGTCATGAGAATCGGACGCAGCCGCGTCGAGGCGGCCTCGATGACCGCGTGGACCTTGTCGCGTCCCTGCTCCTGGAGCTTGTTGGCGAACTCGACGATCAGGATGCCGTTCTTGGACACGAGCCCGACCAGCGTGATCAAGCCGATCTGGCTGTAGATGTTCAGCGTCGTCAGCCCGAGGAACGAGAAGAGCAGCGCGCCCGACAGCCCGAGCGGCACCGATCCGACCAGGATGATGAAGGGATCGCGGAAGCTCTCGAACTGGGCGGCGAGCACGAGATAGATGAGGATGGCCGACAGCGTGAACGTGCCGAGGAAGTTGCCGCCTTCGGTGCGGAGCTGGCGCGATTCGCCGGCGTAGTCGATGGTGAAGCCCTGGCCCGACGGCAGAATGCGGCGGGCTTCGTCTTCGAGCATGCGCAGGGCGCTGTCGAGCGATACCGGCGGCGGGATGACGCCCTGGATGCGGACGGCGTTCAGCTGCTGGAACCGCTTGAGCTCGCGAGGCTCGCTGGTCGCCTTGAGCGTCGCAAACGTCGACAGCGGCACGAGCGTGTGGCCGGCCCCGGTGATGTAGATGTCCTTGAGTTGATCGGGCGTCAGGCGTCCGGAGCGCTTGATTTGGGGGATGACCTTGTAGCTCCGGCCCTGCACGCTGAAGCGGTTGACGTAGTCGCCGCCGAGCAGCGTCGAAAGATCGCGCCCGGCCTGCGCGAGGTCGACGCCTTGCGACCGCAGCTTGTCCCGATCGAACACGACCTCGGTCTGCGGCTGGTCGAACTTGAGATCGGCGTCCGCGAACATGAAGAGCCCGCTGGCGAACGCCTTCTTCACGAGCTGATTCGCGAAGTCGACGAGGCGTTCGGGCTCGGCGGTGGAGGCAATGACGAAGTCCACCGGGAAATCACCACCGCCCGGCAGGGCCGGAGGGACGGTGGAGATGACGCGGACGCCGGCGATCTTCGACAGTTGGCCGGCGGCTTCCACCTGGAGCTGCGCGGTGTCCTTCTGCCGCTGATCCCAGGGCTTGGTCACCAGGCCGCCGAAGCCTCCGGCCGGAGACGTGATCTGAAAGATGTTCTCCGCTTCCGGGAAGGCGCGATAGACGTCGTGGACCTTCTCCGCGAACAGCCGGGTCTGATCGAGCGTGGCATTCGGCGCCGCCTGGATGATCCCGAAGACCACGCTCTGGTCTTCGGTCGGCGCCAGCTCTTTCTGCGAGAAGAGGTAGAACGGGATCATCAGGGCGGCCACGATCGCCCACAGCACGAACACCACCGGGCGATAGGCCAGGGTGCGCGTCAGCGACCGCGTGTAGGCGTCGCGCACGGCATCGAATCGCCGGTTGATCCACCCCGCGAGCCCGTGCTCAGTGTCGCCGGCGCGCAACAGGCGCGAGCCCATCATCGGCGACAGCGTCAGCGCCACCACCCCCGACACGACGACGGCGCCGGCCAGCGTGAAGGCGAACTCGCGGAAGAGGGCGCCGGTCAGCCCGCCCTGCAGGCCGATCGGCGCGTAGACCGCCGCCAGCGTGATCGTCATCGCGATGATCGGCCCGACCAGCTCGCGCGCCGCGGCGATCGCCGCGTCAAAAGGACGCTGGCCGAGCTGCAGGTGCCGCTCGACGTTTTCGACAATCACAATCGCATCGTCGACCACGAGACCGACCGACAGCACGATCGCGAGCAGCGTCAGCAGGTTGATCGTGAAGCCCGCGAGCAGCATCAGGAAGACCGCGCCAACGAGCGAGATTGGAATCGCGACTGCCGGAATCACGACCGATCGCGCCGAGCCCAGGAACAGGAAGATCACGACGATGACGATCACCAGCGTGCCGATCAGCGTCTTGAACACTTCGTGAATGGCGCTCTGGATGTACACCGTCGAGTCGTAGGGAATGCCGACGCTCATGCCGACAGGCAGCTGGCCCTGGATGTCGCGCACCGCCTCCCTTACGCGTCCGATGACCTCGAGGGAGTTCGCGGTCGGCAGCACCCAGACACCCATGAAGGTCGAGTTCTGGCCGTTGAACCGGACGTCCGAGTCGTAGTTCTCGGCGCCGAGGACGACGTCGGAGATCTCGCCCAGCCGGACCACGACGCCCTTGTCCTCCTTGACGACCAGCTGCCGGAACTCCTCCGCGGTGCGCAGGTCGGTGTTCGCCACCAGGTTCACCGACACCATGGACCCCTTGGTTCGGCCGAGCGCCGCGAGGTAGTTGTTCTTCGAGAGCGCGTCCCGCACCTCGGATGGCGAGATGCCCAGCGCCGCCATCCGCTCCGGTTTCAGCCAGATGCGCATCGCGAACGTGCGGTCGTTGAGAAAGTCGGCGCGCTGCACGCCGGCGATGGCCGACAGCTTCGGTTGAACCGTGCGCATCAGGTAGTCGGTGATCTGGGTCTGATCCAGATCGGCCGACGAGAACCCCAGATAGATCGCGGCGAACCGGTCATCCGCGGTCGCCAGTTCGATCACCGGCGCCTCGGCCTCCGGCGGAAGGTTGTTCCGCACCTGCGCGACCTTCGCCTGAATCTGGGTGAGCGCGGCGTTGGTGTCGTAGTTGAGCTTCAGGTGAACGGTGATCGTGCTCGCGCCCTGGGCGCTGGACGACTCCAGGTAGTCGATGCCGTCGGCGCTGGCGATCACGCGTTCCAGCGGCGTGGTCAGGAAGCCGCGCACGAGATTGGCGTTCGCGCCGACATAGACGGTCGTCACGGTGACGATGGCCATGTCGCTGCGCGGGTACTGGCGCACGGACAACGAGCGGACCGACTGAAGGCCGGCAATCAGGATGACGAGGCTGACCACGATCGCGAGGACCGGTCGGCGGATGAACAGATCGGTGAATCTCATTAGCGGTCCTCGACTTTCGGCGCCGGGTCGTTCGACGGTTGAACCGTGTTGTTGACCTGGACGGCGGCGCCGTTCCGGAGCTTGAACACGCCGGACGTGACGACTTCGTCGCCGGCCTTCACGCCCGACAGCACCGCGATCTGGTCGCCGCGTGCATCCCCAAGCTTGACGAAGCGCTGGGCGACGCCGCGATAGGTCGCACCGGCAGGACTCTTGAGGTCGGCGACCACGAACACCGAGTCGCCGAATGGGGCGTAGTTGATCGCGGAGGCGGGCAGCGTGACGACGGCGGCGCTGGTGCCGAGCGCCGCCGTCGCCTGTACGAACATTCCGGGGCGCAGCTTGCCGTCGGCGTTCGGAAACGTCGCCTGAACCTGGGCGTTTCGCGTGCCCTGATCGACGACCGAATCGATTGCCGTGACTCTTCCCGACGTCCTCGCCCGCGCGTCTTCGGTGACGACGCCGACCGGCGTGCCGACCTTGAGCCTCGCCACCTGCTGCTGCGGCACGGAGAAGTTCACATAGATCGGGCTCATCGACTGCAGCGACACGATCGGGGCGCCGCCGGTCAGGTACTGCCCCAGGTTGACCTGCCGCAGGCCAAGGACGCCCGTGAACGGCGCGCGAATCGTCTTGCGCCCGATCGTGGCGCGAATCTCTCCGGTGTTGGCTTCCGCCGTCTTGTTCGCTGCCTCGGCTTGATCGAACTCCGCCTGGGCCACGATGCGATCGGCGGTGAGGCTCCGCATCCGCTCGAGGTTGCTGTGGGACAGATCGCGCTGCGCTTCCGCCGCAGTCAACTGCGCGCGTTCCTGCCGTGTATCGAGCTGGACCAGGACCTCGCCTTCCTTGACGGCCTGGCCTGAGCTGAAGGCGATCGCCTCGACGATACCGGGCAGATCGGCGCTGACCGTCACGCCCCGGACCGCGGCGACGGTGCCGATCGCCGCGAGCGTCGCGGGCCACCGCTCCTCGCGGGCCACGATCGTGGTGACCGCCTCTGGCGGCGGCTGAAACGACGCGTAGACCGCCATCGCCGCCTTGACTTGCCGGAACTTCACGAAGCCGAGAGCCGCGATGAACGCGGCCGCTACGGCCAACATCAGAATCATTCGCTTCGCCATGAGCACGTTCCCTCCACGCCGGTCCGCATCGCGCGGTCGACATCCGAAGGGCAAGGGACGATCCGCGCCGCGGACCGATCGGCGCGGCGCGCTATGGTCCGCAGATTCAGGCGGTTGGGCGATCTCGTGGCGGGAATGGACAGGTCGAGGAGCTGCGGCGTGGCTGCGCGGTGGTGCGCATCTTGCGCACGGACGAACAGGCGCTCAGATCACAGCCGGCTGGGCTCGAGGCTGGACGCGGGATGCTCGAGGTCGTACTTGCGCAGCCGCACGTACAAC
>Ga0207704_10001350_pt1 | contig 10951 bp, 10 predicted proteins | sample KBSMisM12_FD_184308 | JGI IMG/M metagenome (GOLD analysis project Ga0207704, IMG submission 184308) | Miscanthus rhizosphere microbial communities from Kellogg Biological Station, Michigan, USA - KBS Miscanthus M1-2 (SPAdes) (version 2) | ecosystem: Host-associated > Plants > Roots >...
CGAGGACCAACTCGCCGACCGCCGCGCACAGCTGACCCTGGAGCTTGCCCTCCTCGCCGACCGGAAGAGCTCGAAGGTCATTTCGCTGCTGGAGGAACTCCGCCGCGATCATCCCGACGTCGCCGATCGCGTGGACCGGGAAACGGATGACCTCGCGACGCCGGCAGACCCCAAGGCCGTGCTTGCGGCCATCGACGAGCAGACGGAAGCGCGAAGGCGCGATGGCCCCTAGGCCAGATGCTGGCGGCCTCGCTGGTGGGCCCGGCAGGACTCGAACCTGCGGGTCGATTTCGGTCCTGACGCGCAGATGTACCAACACAGATACCAATACGTGGAGGCGGTGCGCTGGTCGGAACGGTGCGTTCCACTCGCCACGCTTTGTCCGCCTCTTCCCATCGGGTACTAAACGGAACCACATCGTTTCGTTATCGCTCCGTTGCTACCGAGAACCGGAGGCGCCGGATAAGGCCACGCGCCGACCGTTCGGAGCACGGCCTCGGCCCACCGCGGGCAAGGAAAGGTTCGTGATGCAGAGCGAAGTCCGCTATCTCGCACAGCACCTGCTGCACACCGGGCTCTCGCCGCTCGAAGCGCGCGACCGCCGCGTGATCGCGCGGGTCGCCCGGCGCATCCATGCGGCCCACGGCCCCAATCAGGTCTTTGAGGATCGGCTCACGTTCGGCGAGAGGCTTGCGGACCGGGTCGCCAAGATCGGCGGATCGTGGAGCTTTATCGTCGGCTTCGCGCTCTTCCTGGTGGGATGGGCGGTGATGAACGCCGTCGTCCTCGCCGGCCACGCGTTCGATCCATATCCCTTCGTGTTCCTGAACCTGCTGCTTTCGATGGTGGCGGCGGTCCAGGCGCCGCTCATCATGATGAGCCAGAACCGCCAGTCGGCGAAGGATCGACTGGCCACGGCGCTGGACTACGAGGTGGACGTGAAGGCGGAATCCCTGGTCGCGGAGTTGCACGCCAAGATCGACGCCCTGCATGCCCGCTTCGACGTGATCGCACTGACCGCCACCCTGCCGACGGCGACTATCGACATGTTCCAAGCGCGCCTGCGTCAGCAGAACGCACCGTTCCAATCGCGCTGACTACAGCGGCCGCCGCTCGGCGATTAGGTAGTCCCCGACGATCGAGCAGGCTCCCGCCTGCGCCCAGGCCGAGCGAGGAATGTCGCGCAGGCCAGCATACAGAGGACCAGGCCATGAGCTTGCGAGACAAGACTGCCGTCATCACGGGAGCGGGCAGCGGCATCGGCAAGGAGATCGCCCGCAAGTTCCTGATTGAAGGGGCGAACGTCGCCATCGCCGACATCCACCTCGACAAGGCGGTTGCGACCGCCGCGGAGCTCGGCCCCAACGCCATAGGCCTCGCCATGGACGTGGCCGACGAGGGCCAGGTCGAGGCCGGGGTCCACCAGGTTGTGGAGCGGTTCGGCGCGATCGACGTCTTGGTCTCCAACGCCGGGGTGCAGTCCGTCGCCCCGCTCGACCAGTTCGAGTTCGACACGTGGCGCAGGCTGCTCGCCATCCATCTCGACGGCGCTTTCCTGACCACGCGCGCATGCCTGCGCCGCATGTACGCGCAGGGGCGTGGCGGATCGATCATCTACATGGGGTCGGTGCACTCGAAGGAGGCCTCCGTGCTGAAAGCGCCCTACGTGACGGCCAAGCACGGGCTGATCGGCCTGGCCAAGGTGGTGGCCAAGGAAGGCGCCGCGCACGGCGTCCGCGCCAACGTCATCTGCCCAGGCTTCGTGCGCACGCCGCTGGTCGACAGGCAGATCCCCGAGCAGGCCAAGGCGCTGGGCCTCAGCGAAGACGAGGTGGTGCGCAACGTCATGCTCAAGGAGACGGTCGACGGGGAATTCACCACGGTGGAGGACGTGGCCAGCTGCGCGGCCTTCCTCGCAGGTTTCCCGAGCAATGCGCTCACCGGCCAGTCTCTCGTGGTGAGCCACGGCTGGTCCATGCAGTAGCCCGGCCACGCGCAGCCTGCGCCGGTCCACATCCCAGAAAGCCCGCAAATGAACATTCACGTCCCCGCGCCGTCCAAACGGGTGCGCCCCCAGGCGCGCCGCCCGGACGCCCGTCCGCCCTTCGATTGCATCGCGCTCTTGCTGCAAGGCGGCGGGGCGCTCGGAGCCTATCAGGCGGGCGTCTACGAAGGCCTGGCCGAAGCCCACCTGCATCCCGACTGGGTCGCCGGCATCTCGATCGGCGCGATCAATGCGGCCCTGATCGCCGGCAATCCGCCGGAGCTGCGGCTGGAGAAGCTGCGCGGGTTCTGGGACGCCATCACGGCCGACCCGCTGTGGGCGGGAGCCATGTCCGGCGCCGTCCGCGGGGACGTGGCGCGCGGCGTCGCCAACCAGGTCAGCGCTGGCCTCGCCGCGACGGTGGGCGCGCCTGGCTTCTTCTCGCCGCGGCCCCTCACGCCCTGGCTCCGGCCGGCGGGTACGGCCGAGGCGACCAGCTACTATGACACCGCGATGCTGCGCGCGACGCTGGAGCGCTTTATCGACTTCGACCTGATCAACACTGGCGAGACCCGCCTTAGCGTAGGGGCGGTCAACGTCGCGACCGGCAATTTCGTCTACTTCGACAACACCACCCACGTGATCGGACCTGAGCACGTCATGGCCAGCGGCGCCCTGCCGCCCGGCTTCCCAGCGGTGGAGATCGAGGGCGAGTTCTACTGGGATGGAGGTGTCGTCTCCAACACGCCCCTGCAGTGGGTTCTGGAGAGCGAGCCGCGCCAGGACACCCTGGCCTTCCAGGTCGACCTGTGGAGCGCGCGGGGTCCCCGGCCGCGGACCATGGGAGAGGTGGTCACCCGGCAGAAGGAGATCCAGTATTCGAGCCGCACGCGCGCCAACTCGGACCGGTTCCGGACCGAACAGAAGCTCCGCAACGCACTGGCCGACCTGCTCGCCCAGACGCCGGAGTGGCTGCGCGACACGCCCGAATATCGAACCCTGCAAGCGGTCGCGGACCGCAAGGTCTACAGCCTGATCCAGATGATCTACCGCTCCAGCCAGCATGAGGGCGGGTCGAAGGATTTCGACTTCTCGCGGCAGAGCATGGAAGATCACTGGCGGGCGGGCCGCCACGACACCGTGCGCACCCTGCGCCATCCGCGCGTGCTCGACCGGCCATCCAATCCCGAGGGCGTGGTCATCTTCGACCTCGCCACCCAGGGCCGCGAGTAGAGCCCGCGCCCGCCCGCGACTGTTGCCGGAGCCTGCCATGAAGATCGAAGACGTCCGCGAGCGCGCGTTCGCGATGCCCCTCAACCACCCCGCCTATCCGCCGGGGCCGTACCGGTTCGTCAACCGCGAGTACCTCGTGGTCACCTACCGCACGGACCCCAAGAAGCTTCGCCAGCTGCTGCCCGAACCGCTCGAACTCGACGGCGACTTGGTCAAGTTCGAGTTCATCCGCATGCCCGACTCCACGGGCTTCGGCGACTACACGGAATCCGGCCAGGTCATCCCCGTAACCTTCGAAGGCCGGCCAGGAAACTACACCCACTGCATGTACCTCAACGACCATCCGCCGATCGCCGCCGGCCGGGAGCTGTGGGGCTTTCCTAAGGTGCTAGCCCAGCCCAGCTTGCGGCCGGAGATCGACATGCTGGTCGGCAAGCTCGACTATGGTCCCGTCCGCGTCGCCACGGCGACCATGGGCTACAAGCACTGCGCAACGGACATGGCGGCCGCGAAGGCCGAACTCGAGACGCCGAACTTCCTCCTGAAGATCATTCCCCACGTCGACGGGACGGCGCGGATCTGCGAGCTCGTCGAGTACCACCTGCAAGACATCCACGTGAAAGGCGTCTGGACCGGACCGGGCGCCCTGTCGCTCGAGCCGCACGCCCTCGCGCCCGTGGCGGAGCTGCCGGTGCTGGAGGTGGTTTCGACCACGCACCTGGTCTGCGACCTGACGCTCGGCCTGGGAAAGGTCGCCTACGACTATTTGGGTGCGAACAGCGCCGCGCCCGGTCTGAGACCGGCGCGAGGCAACGCCACGCCGGGTCCGAGGTCTGCGCGGGACGCCATCCGGATGATCCGCGCAACGCGGTGAGCGCGGGAGTGCGAGTTCCGGAAGGACGCTCAGACCCCCCGCTTCACTCGCGCCCACTCCTGGCGAATGATCGTGCGGCCGATCGAGGTGATGGCCTCGACGCAGCTGTCCAGCTCCCGGTCGCGGAGTTCATCGTGCTGAAGGTGGCCCAGCGCGGTGGCCAGCGCGTCGTTGAGCAGCTGGTGTTCCGGATCCGACGCGTTGGTCAGCAGCCGGATCTCCGACAACGCCATGAAGGCTTTCTCGAACTTGTCGGTGACGTCGACGTTCGCAGCTGCGCCCAAGCCGCCGCGCCAGGACTCGTTGGAATGACGCTTGATCAGCTGCGCGGCGTTCATGAGGGACAGCAGCTCGGAGACGCGATCGCGAAACGTCTCGATCCATTTCTGGCGGTTGGTCGAAATGACGTTGGCCCGGAACTGTCGGCGAGCCACCGACAACGTCACCAGGGGGCCCATGACGGACGCAACGAGCGCCGTCGAGGCCGTGATCAGGTTGATCTCGAAGGGCGAAGGGAACATGGCGTTTCGGCGCTCAGAACGCCGCCTCCCAGCCGGAGGCCTTCGGGCTGAGTGCTTCGGCCAGGAAGTCGAGAACGGCCCGGACGCCGGGGAGCAAACCCCGGCGTGAGGTAAAGACCATGTGGACCATGCCCTGCTGACGCGTCCAGTCCGGCAGGATCCGGACCAGGCGGCCGTCCTCGAGCAGCTCGCGACAGCACCACTCGGGCACCACCGCGACGCCCACGCCGTCGGCCGCCGCCTGGCGAACGATGGCGGGCGAACTGGAGGACAGCCTCGGCTCATGGACGACCTCGACCTGGTCGCCGGCGTCGTTGCGCAGGAGCCAGCGGTCGGAGCAGGCCGTGTCCGTGAGGCTGACCGTCGGATAGGCGGACAGGGCCTTGGGGCTTTCGGGCGCGCCATAGGTGGCTAGCAGCTCAGGGCTCGCCACCACCACGCCGGCGGCGCGCGAGATCACCTTCATCTGCAGGTCCGTGTCGGTGTTGGGCGCCTCGCGGAAGCGCACGGCGATGTCGACGCGCTCCTCGATGAGGTCCACCCGCCGGTTGCTGACGATCACCTGCACCCGCAGCTTCGGATGCAGTTCCAGCAGCCCTGGCAGGGATCGGCTGATCAATCGGTCCACGCCGGGCGGGGCGGCGATCCGCACCAGGCCCTGGGCCTCGCCCTTGCGGAGCAGGACGATGTCATCGATCGCCTCGGCCTCGGTCATCGCGGCGCGCGCGTGGCGGAAGACGTCCTCGCCCACCTCCGTCACCTGGAAGCGGCGCGTCGACCGCTCCAGGAGACGCACGCCCAGGTGCTCCTCCAGGCCGGCGACGCGGCGGCTGAGCTTCGACTTCGGAGCGTCGAGAGCGCGGGCCGCCGCAGAGAACCCGCCATGGGTGACCACGGCGACGAACAGGTTGAGGTCGTTGAGGTCTTGCATGACGGGTCTCCCGGCAGTCTTGGGCGGAGTTAGTGGGCGCCGCTGGTGTCGATCGGGCCGGTAGGCTTCGGGGCAATCCAGATCAGCGTGGCGGAGAAGGCGAAGCAGGCGGCGATGACCGCGAACATGTTGAGGGTCGCGAGCATCACGCTCTGGCCCTCCATGAGGTGGGTCAGGAGCTCTGTGGCCTGGTCACGCGTGGCCCCGAGCGAGCGCATCCACTCGACCAGGCCGTCGCCGAAGTGCAGCACGCCGGCCAGCTCGGTCTGATTGTGCCGTGTAGCGTCCGACCAGCCGGTCTGCACAAGGGAGGTCGCGAAGGCGCCCGCCAGGGTCCGCATGAAGTTGGAGAGGCCTGCGGCGTTCGCCTGATCCTCGTGCGGGACGCTGGCCATGGCGAGACCGGTGACCGGCACGAAGAACATCACCATGAACGGCCCGGTGAGCAGCGTCGGCAAGGCCATCTGTGAGAAGCTGACATCCGGCGTGAAACCCATCCGGTAGACGGAGATCAGGCCAAGGCCCACGATGCCGAGGCAGACGATCAGGCGGGCGTCGATCTTCTCGACCGCCTTGCCGACCAGGGGCGCAGTGAGCACCGCGAAGATGCCCATGATCCCCGTGGCGTAGCCGGCCCAGGTCGCCGTGTAGCCCATGTTGGTCTGCAGCCAGAGCGGTATGAGCACGATGCTGGCGAAGAAGGCGCCGAAGCCCACCGAGTAGGTCGTGGCCGCCGCGACGAAGCCGCGGTAGCGAAAGATCTTCAGGTTCACGATCGGGTTCGCCTCGGTCAGCTCCCAGATCAGGAAGACCAGGAAGCCGATCGCCGCGACCGCGCCCAGCACGCAGATCTCCGGCGAGTTGAACCAGTCCTGGTTGCGGCCCTCATCGAGCATGATCTGCAGGGCGCCGACCCAGACGACGAGCAGGCCTAGGCCCACGCCGTCCACCTTCGCCGCCTGCGTCGGATCGGGCTGTCCGCGCAGAAGGAACGTCAATGCAGATCCGCCAACGACCGCCATAGGCACCATGATGTGGAAGATCCAGGGCCAGCCGACGGAGTCGCAGATGATCCCACCCAGGATCGGGCCCGCGACGGGACCGATCAGAGTGGTCATTGCCCAGATCACGGTGGCGAGGGTCGCCTTCTCCTTAGGGAAGATGCGCAGGAGCAGCATCTGGGAGAGCGGCATGATCGGACCGCCGACAAGGCCCATGAGGACCCGCATGCCCAGCAGCATGCCGAGCGAGTGGGATATGCCGCATAGGAACGAGGCGCCGGCGAAGCCCAGATAGCAGACCAGGAAAACTCGTTGCGCGCCGAAGCGCCTGGCGAGGAAGCCGGTCAGCGGAACGGTGATCGCCTCCGCCACCGCGTAGGATGTGATCACCCAGGTGCCCTGGCTCGAAGAGATGCCGAGGTTGCCGGCGATGGTCGGCACCGAGACGTTGGCGATGGTGGTGTTAAGCACCACCAGGAAGTTGCCGAGTCCGATGAGGATGGCCGCCGCGAGCAACGGAAGGCCGGTGAGCGGCTTTTGGGCCGCCGGGGTGAAAGCCGTGGACATGGGGATGCGCCCTTGGGAGGTCAGACGGGGATCAGCGGGAGACGTCGATATCGGCGTCCATCGAGAGCCCGACCTTGAGCGGGTGGGCGGCGAGCTCGCGCGGATCGAGGGCGATCCGGACGGGCACGCGCTGAACGACCTTGATCCAGTTGCCGGTGGCGTTCTGCGCCGGGACGATGGCCATGGCCGCGCCCGTACCGCCTGAGAAGCCGACGACGCGGCCGTGGTAGACCACCTTACCGCCATAGAGGTCGCTCTTGAGTTCCGCCGGCTGGCCGATGCGGACCTTGCCCAGCTGCACTTCCTTGAAGTTGGCGCTGACGTAGGCCTCTTGCACCGGCACAACGGTCATCAACGGCGTGCCCGGTTGGACCATCTGGCCCACCTGCACGTTGCTCTTGGTGACGATGCCGTTGACCGGAGCGCGGACCACTGTCCGCCCCAGGGCCACCCGCGCCTGTTCCACGCGGAACCGCGCGGCGGTGACCTCAGGATTTTCCTCCAGGGACACGCCCTCGATCAGCACGTCGTTCGCCGCGTGTGCGCCCTGCGCCGTCGTGACGTTCGCTTGCGCCTGGGCGTAGGCTGCCTGCGCAGACTGAAGCGCCGTCTTGAACGACGTCAGCTCCTCGCCCGACACGGCCCCCGAGGCGGCAAGCGGCTCGCGGCGGTCGAACTCGGTCTGGGCGCGCTGTAGCTCGGCCTTGGCGTGGACGAGGTCAGCCTCCCGCGCGGAGATCTGGCCGCCGAGCGTCGTGTTGTTGGCCTGGTAGCTGCGGATCTTGCGCTCCACCTGGGCCAGGGCAGAGGCCGCCTGCGCGAGCTCCAGGCGTCGGTCGGTGTCATCGAGGACGACCAGGATGTCGCCCTTCTTGACCGGCTGGGTGTCCACCACCGGCGCCTGCGCCACCGGTCCGCTGGTGAGCGCCGTGACCTGCGCCGACTCGGCGTCGACGTAGGCGTTGTCGGTAGAGACGTGCTTGGCGGCGACCGTGGTCTGGTAGGTCCAGAACCCCGCGCCGGCGAGCGCGACGCCGCCTGCGAGCGCGAGGAAGAGTGTCTTACGCTTGCGCGTCGGGATGGCCGGGTGCGGGATCGCTGTGGCGAGCTCGTGGGCGTCGACGATCTTGTTCATGGGGAGGTCCTCTGGGATCGTGGGGTTTGGGATCAGGCGTGGAAGCCGCCGCCCAGGGCGCGCACCAGGGCGACGTCCAGGGTGAAGGCGCGGGTTTCGAGGTCCGCGACCGCGCGGCGGTTGGAGATCAGCGCGTCTTCGGCCGTGAGCACGTCGAGGTAGGTGCCGAGGCCGCGGGCGTAGCGCTGGCGCGTCAGGTCGTAGGCCGCCTGAGAGGCGGCGAGCGCCTCCTGGCTCTTGCCGAGGCGCGCGTCGAGCGCACGGGCGCTGACCGCGCTGTCGGCCACGTCCTGCAGCGCCCGGGTGAGTGTCTGGTCGTAGCTGGCGACGGCCTCGTCGTACTTGGCGCGCACGCCGCGATAGTTCCCTTGCAGGCGGCCGGAGTCGAAGATCGGGAGGGTGATCGCGGGGCCGATGCTGCCCATGCCCGAGCCAGACTTGGTCAGCATGTTCAGACCCAGCGACTGGACGCCGATGAAGCCGGCCAGATTGACGTTCGGGTAGAAGTCCGCCTTCGCGGCCTTAATCCGCTTGCCCGCCGCTTCCGCGGTCAGCCGGGCGGCGACCACGTCGGGCCGACGGCCGATGAGATCGGCCTGCAGGTCCGCCGGCAGGCCAAACGCGCGGATCGCGCCGGGCGCCGGCCGCTCGATCGCAAGGCCACGGTCGGGACCCTGGCCAAGCAGGGCGGCGAGCGCGTTGCGGGTCAGGCCGATCGCCTCGTCGACGGCGGCGAGTTGAGCCTCGGCCGCGGCGCGGCCGGCGTGGGCGCGTTCCAGGGCGGCCTGGGTTTCCAGCCCCTGGGCGCATCGCGCGCCAATGAGCCGCTCACTGTCCGTGCGAACGCGGAGCGCATCCTCGGCCGCGTCCCGATCGGCGTAGAGCTGGGTGAGGTCCGCGTAGGCCGCCGCCACGCCAGTGGAAAGCGTCAGCCGCGCCTGCGCCTCGTCAGCGCGCGCCGCCTCGGCCTCCGAGGTCGCCGCCGCCAGCAAGGCGCGGTTCTTGCCGAAGAAATCGAGCTGCCAGTCGAGGCTCAGGCCCACCTGGCCCGTGTCGTTCCAGCCGTTCGGGACAGCGGCCTTCGGGACGCCGTTGTTGTAGCTCTGCTTCACCTCGGCGACCGACGCGACGGCGGCCAGGTGCGGCCCCAGAGTCGAAGCGGCGGTTTCCCGGAAGGCCTCGGCCTGACGCAACCGCGCCCGCGCCTTGGCGAGGTCCGGCGCCCCGGCGAGCGCTTCGTCGACCAGCTTGTCCAGCTGCGCGTCGCCATAGGCCGCCCACCAGCGGTCCGCGGGCCACTCAGCCGACGGCGCGGTGAAGGACCGGCCCGCGGCGTAGGCGGCGGCGGGCTTGGGCTGCGGCGCGGGGCCCAGGTGCGGAATCGATGCGCAGGCGCTCAGCGTCGCCGCGGCGCCGGCCAACAGGGTGAGGCGGAAGAGCCGCCCGGCGGAAAGGTCTTGCATCTGGGTGATCTCGCGCTAAATGAAACGGTACGGTTTCGTTTCGATAAAGCGCGGCGATTGCGCGGTCAAGCGAAAAAGGTACTGTTGGGTTTCGAAAAAGGATTCGTTGAAAAGTGCGAGTGAAAACAGACGCCAAACGTCGCGAGATCGTGGCCATGGCCTGGGAGGTGTTCCGGGCCAAGGGCTTCGACGGCACGAGCATGTCGGACGTGGCGGAGCGGCTCGGCGGGTCGAAGGCCACGCTCTATCGCTACTATCGATCGAAAGAGGAGCTGTTCGCGGCCGCCCTCGAAGAGATGATCGGCGAAAGCGGCCGACACATCTTCGCCGGCCTATGGGACGAGGGAGAACTGAGGCCACGCCTGCTGGAGTTCGCCCGAATCTATATGGCGAACCGTTTGAGGCCGGACATGATCGCCATCGAGCGCGCCCTCATCGCGGAAGGCGATCGCTCTGACTTGGGCGAGCGCCTGCGCAAGCAGTTCATCGAGCCCTACTGGCGTCGCCTCGCCGCGGTGTTCAATCACGAGATGCGCGGGGCGCGCATGCGCAAGGGGGATCCCTTGGTCGCCACCTGGCAGTTCCGTGGCTTGATCGAGGCGGCGCTGGTCGAGCGCTGCCTGCATGGCGATCGGACGATCACCGATCACGAGGTTGAGCGCGCCGTGGTCGAGGGGGTTGAAGCTTTCCTGCGTGCGTACGCACGCTGAGCGCCCGCGGTCCAAGGCGCGTCTAACTGCACCAAACGAATTAGATGACGATTTCGCGGCCGAGGCCAGCGAGGAGATCGTTCGGGTGCGGCCCTATGGACCGCCTTCTCCGAGCCGCCAGCGGAGACCGCGCACGGACGCTAGCGTCAGCATGCCGGCTTCACGGGCGCTGCGCCCTCGATATGCACGGGTTCGGCGTAGAGGCCATCGCGCCTCGTGCCGAAGACAGCGACGCCCAACGACAGGGTGAAGACGACCAGCGACATCGCCAGGATCGCCACGGAATGCAGGCGTGACACTGGATCGCGACCTCAGTGCGCCAGGAGGGCCGGCGCGCGGGCCCCCATTCCCACCACGTTCATTGCAGCGCTCCCCGAGCGTCGCCGCCGAAATGGCGGAAGCTGGCGACGTGGACGACGCCCTCGCGCCCGTCATCGAGGTCGCGCACCCAGGCCTTGTCACCGCGCACAGCCATGACCTCGAGCCTGAAGGCGGCATTGGGACCCAGCATGACGATGTCGCCTTCGGCCAC
>Ga0207704_10001352_pt1 | contig 10950 bp, 10 predicted proteins | sample KBSMisM12_FD_184308 | JGI IMG/M metagenome (GOLD analysis project Ga0207704, IMG submission 184308) | Miscanthus rhizosphere microbial communities from Kellogg Biological Station, Michigan, USA - KBS Miscanthus M1-2 (SPAdes) (version 2) | ecosystem: Host-associated > Plants > Roots >...
CCAAAAATACATCGGCTCAGTCGTCCCTTACAGCGACAACTATTACGCCACTCTGAACAGCGCGGTCTTCTCCGATGGCAGCTTCGTCTACGTCCCCAAAGGCGTGCGATGCCCGATGGAGCTCAGCACCTATTTCCGAATCAATGCCGCCAATACCGGCCAGTTCGAGCGCACCCTCATCATCGCGGAAGAAGGCGCATACGTCTCCTATCTCGAGGGATGCACCGCGCCTATGCGCGATGAAAACCAGCTCCACGCCGCCGTGGTCGAACTCATCGCCGTCGGGGATGACGCCACCATCAAATACAGCACCGTGCAGAACTGGTATCCCGGCGATCCGCAGACCGGCAAAGGCGGAATCTTCAATTTCGTCACCAAGCGCGCAAAGGCCATCGGCAAAAGATCAAAGGTCACCTGGACGCAGGTCGAAACCGGCAGCGCCATCACCTGGAAATATCCAAGCGTGATTTTGCAAGGCGATGATTCCGTCGGCGAATTCTATTCCGTTGCTCTCACCGCAAATAAGCAGCAAGCCGATACCGGCACCAAGATGATCCACATCGGCAAGCGCACCAAATCGACCATCGTGTCGAAGGGCATCTCCGCCGGCAACGGACAGAACACCTATCGCGGCCAGGTGCGCATCAACCCCGGCGCGGAAGGCGCGCGCAACTATTCGCAGTGCGACTCCATGCTCATGGGCGATCGCTGCGGCGCGCACACCTTTCCTTATATAGAAGTGAAGAACCCAACCGCGACGGTGGAGCACGAGGCCTCGACCTCCAAGATCGGCGAAGACCAGATCTTCTACTGCAACCAACGCGGCATCCCGACCGAAGATGCCGTCAACATGATCGTCTCCGGCTTCTGCAAGGACGTCTTCCGCGAGCTCCCGATGGAATTCGCCGTGGAGGCCCAGAAGCTTTTGGGTGTTAGTTTAGAGGGTTCAGTAGGTTGAGCCAGCCGGTCGGCCATTCTGAGAGTGATAGGCGACGGACAACTTGGTAGGCCCGAGAATCTAGGATGATGGTGCACTGCGCCGACGAATGAAATTGCAGTAGGAGCCCATTAAGTTGGGGTCTGAGCAATTTAGGGAAATGTTGGATAGTCACGGGCATAGTGGTCCCAGCATAAGGGGGTGGTGCCGTAATTGGTCACGGCGGACTCCAATCACTTGGTCGTTTCCCTAGTGGTCGTTGTAAGCCCCCGAACCTCAAGGTAACCTGGGACTTAGGTTGAGAGGCGACCCTGGATTCTGGCGACGGTTTGCGAACGCGTACTTTGAAGTTAACGGCGTTTTGGGCACTCTGTTTACTGTAATCCTATCTTTTCTTGTCTGGAAGCTTGCGAACGGCGCAACAATTGATGTGTGGCTGGCGGCGGCGACCTGGGCAATAGCTTTCGTGCTAGTAGTGGTCCTTGCACGAATGTGTCTTAAACTTCTAAGTGAAGTAGCTCCGAGCGCGACAAAAGTGTTGAGAGTCGTGAGCGAGGATATCCCTGAGACGGGCGCAAGTATTGTTTGTCTTCTTTCTCCATCACCGCTTCTGTCGCATGATTCATTGGTCGCTTTTTACGTCGTCGACGAAACCGGTTATGAGCGGCAAATTGGCACCGGCAAGGTGATAAATGTTCAAGCAAACGGCATGATTCAGGCGTTGCTATGGGCGGTCAATGCCGCAGCTGAAACAGACGTAGAGAAACTGCTCCACAACGATCCCCTGATAATTGGAAGAACTATGGTTAAAATCAGTGCTCCCGGTAGTCACTTAGCGAAAGCCTTGCACTCGGCTGAGGTGGAAAACAAACGTATGATCGAAACAAAGGAAGTCGATTAATGGCTAGCAAGCGCGGTGCAGTCGCATTGGTTTTAAGTCCATCGAAGGCTGTGATCAACTTGGGTAAATCTGAGGGCGTACAGCTGGGTTCGAAGTATTTGGTCTATGCCACCGGCCCAGAAGTTACTGATCCTGTCACTGGTGATTCGCTCGGACAGTTAGAGTTGGTCAAGGGCTTTGGTCTTGTAACCCATGTGCAAGAAAACATGGCCACCTTAAGTGCAGAAGTGTCGGCAGGTTTTGCTACCGTGGGTAGGGGTGACTTGATAAGGAAAGTTTCTTGAGCTTCCCTATGCGGCTTGGCTTTAATGGCTCCCACTCAGTAGGGCTAACCCCTAAATTTCGGCAACTTGAGCCGATCCCGGGAAACCCCTCGTATCGAAATCACTCGTAGCATTCAAAAGAATCGTTATTCGAATTCTAAGATCGGTGAAGACCAGATTTCCTACTTCAACGGACGCGGCATCAAACTCGAGACGGAGTCAATCTTGTTTGCTTGCTTGGAGGCTAGGCGGCTGTCGTAATTCTATAAATTGTTCGTACGAAAATAATTTCTTAGCGTAGAATTGATTTCGCAATGTCCGCGTTGAGTATCGTTCCCAACCGTTTCAGCGATGTCTTGCGCCAAAACCAAGCGTTGGATAGTGCAGTGCGGCTGTCCATTGAACGATTCAAGCCCTGGATCGAAAAGAACGACCTATATTTTTTCCCAGAATTCACCGATCACGGAATTCGACATTTATCGTTAGTTGCGGAGTTGTGCCAGGAACTGATCTCAGACGATGTATGGAAGGTTAGCGGACTACTGTCTTCCGAAGACGTAGCCGCGATAATCCTTGCGGTGCTAGCGCACGACCTTGCGATGCACTTCAGACCGGATAATTTCCTTCAGTTGGTCGGTGAAGAGTCGAGCTTTTCTCAGTGTTTAGCAACAAATGGGCTCACCTGGTTAGATGCATGGCAAGAATTTCTAGGTGAAGCCAGACGATTCGATGACAAGACATTAATTGACATCTTTGGAGATGATCTACCGGCGACCATTCCGGGCCCTGATCCGGAGGTCTGGACCATACGTGATCGAAGATTGATCGGCGAATTCATAAGGCGCCATCATCCGCAAATTGCCTATCTGTTGTGCGTCGAAGGAGTGCCGGTATCGGGACACCAAATTTGTATGTCCCAAGATCTGGATTTGTCTTTTCGCACGCTTGTCGGGACTATTGCTCGGAGTCATGGTCAACCGCTCAGGAGGGCGATTGCGGGCCTCAGTGAGGACGACGCGAGGCAGTCTTTGCAAACTCATCCCGCGTTTCTGATGGGCTTACTAAGGGTTGCAGATTATCTTGACATCAGATCGGACCGCGCTCCCGCGCAGCTCCTGGACTTACTAAAGATACGGAGTCCATTTTCTGCCCGCGAATGGGATGCCCATGCGGCTGTCAGGGAAATTAAATATCATCGCGACCCAAAGGCGATAAAGATTAGTTGCGCGCCCCGTAGTATTCGCACGTTGTTGCGCATTAGGGAGTGGTGTGAAGCATTCCAGAAGGAATTAGACACGACTTGGGCGGTATTGGGCGAAACGTATGGAAGGTACGACAAGGAGCACGAAAACCTCGACAAACTCGGATTGCGGATAAGGCGCGTTACTTCAAATGTCGACACTGACGAAGAGTTTCACGCAACCCTGCCGCAAGCCGATTACTTGCCAAAATTGTTTCGATTCGATAGTAACAGCGATCGGCTACTACCACTGTTAGTGGGCCCCTTATACGGAGACGATCCAAGTTATGGCGTACGTGAGCTTACAGCGAACGCCATGGACGCAGTTGTTGAAAGGCAGGAGCGACTGCGTCACGAACCTGACCTTGCTTTTGATCCATACGATCAACAAGTCGACGTAGAGGTCAAAGTCGATGCGGATGATCGCGGCCATACCGTCACCATAACTGATAAGGGTGTGGGCATGGATGAGGAAGTAATTTCGAATTACTTTCTTCGCGCTGGCGCCTCATTCCGTGGATCGGGTGAGTGGAAGAAGCTGTTCGTTAACGACCAGGGCCGAGCCACCCTGCGCAAAGTTGGCAGATTCGGAATCGGCGTCCTTGCAAGTTTTTTGATTGGTGACGAAATTGAAGTCACTACACGAAGACTTGGCCATACAACGGGCCTCGCTTTCCAAGCGAAACTGTCCGATGACGTCATATCAGTAAAGTCCGTGAATTGCCCGACAGGGACGCGAATCAGAATTCGAGTGAACCCCGGTATAAGCGAGGAACTAAGTCGCGATGAAGTAGCTTTGGATGACTGGCTATGGAGCGTAGTTGAGTGGCCGTCCATCAGAATTATTGGACCCAATGGCCAAGTCTACACGCCAAGGCATAAATTGGCACAATCTTGCGAGCAACTGCCTGTCGATTGGTATCGGCTCGTAGATCCGCGCTTCGAGGACATTCAATGGACGTTTGAAAACGTGCCCAATTTGACGTGCAATGGAATTGAAGTTTCCGCAAAGCGAAACAAGCTCCTGCGCTACGCATACCGCCAAGAACGCAGGGAGGAAGAACTCCGCTTGCCTCGACTAAATGTATACGACGTCGATGCACTTCTACCGCTAAACCTCCAGAGGACGCAGCTCATTGAGGCTCTGCCATTTCGCGATAGCCTCCTGCATGAAGTTGCCGTTGACATCATAAAGACTCTGAACGAGATAAGTATCAAGGACTTTTCCATCGGATCCCTCTCCAGCCTGTGGCGCTCAGCGCACACCGACCAGGGCCCAGAAATGTCGATGACATCATGGTCAACGGGATTGCATCCCGGGCTATTGCCTCGAGCGCAGTATGGCCAACGCGATCTTGCTCCGCTCATCTTTTATCGTGGTGGAATTATTCCGGTCGACGGTTACTTTCTGAGCTCCCTGTCCATAAAGGAACTGTTGATTGTTCCCATCTTCATGACATATGGCAAGTGGTCAAAGGTAAACAGCGACCTGAGTCTCCTTGCCGGGAAGGAGTGGGAGCCCGAAGTTGCAATGGCGAACGTCTTTGTACCAGATGGCGATGTTGCCATGCAAAACTTTCTCCGATCATACAAAAACTTAAACACTATTAATGAAGTGCTTGGCGTATCGCTAACCGGCGGAAACTGCATGCTTCCAGAGGAGACCCTATCCAGAATTGACCGTCAAGGCGGGCGAAAGTCAGTGATTCCGGAATTCAAGGCGAATCAATACACTGACGGATGGACGGGACTCCGGTTTGGAAACGCCTCTCAATTTTACGACCTTCGGAAAATTTGCGGCCTGGTTCCTCACGATAGTAAGTGGCCCGGAATGATAGCTTTTACCGAGATTAATGTCAAGAAGGTTTCAGAGCCCACTACCCACCTCGGCAAAGCCTGGAAGGCTAGGCATGGTGTGAAACCAATCACATTGCGACCGAGCCCAACAATGAGACTCCCTAACTTGTTCGAGTGAGACCGATGCATCAAATCCGTCAGGCAGTTGGAAAGTTATCCAAGTCCGCGAAAAACAAATCCGCGTCTGAGTGAGGAAAACCCGGCGAAAAGCGCTCGGATCGGTGGCGATTCCACCGGTCATCATGGTTACCAGCATGAAGCGAAGTGAATTGGTACGGCACTTGAAGAAGCATGGATGCTTCGTCGGGCGTCAGGGTGGCCGCCACGAGATTTGGGAGAACTCGAAAACGGGTTCGACGTCCTCAGTGCCGCGGCATGATCCGATCAAGCGCAACACGATTAGGCAGATCTGCAAGGACCTGGAAATTCCCGTGCCATTCTAGCCGGGCGAAAGCTGGGCCCTCTGCACGACAGAACCCTTATGCTTCAGTTTGAGAGCCTTTTCCAGGCGATACGAAATCAACTCACGTGCCGCATCGAGCACCATTTCGCGTGCTTCTTCAATCGTCTCGCCCTCGGATACCGCACCGGGCAGCTCCGGAATGGTCGCCGTGAATCCGCCTTCCTCGGCTGGCTCGAAAATGATCGTGACTTCACTGAGCATCAGTAAGACATTCTACGCGTTACGGATAACGGCTTGTAACGTTATGTTACAAACATTGGCAGTTAAGCTAAATCTCGGACTAGAAATGGATTCACCGGAGCCCAAGTGAACCAGGGACGAGCCCGCCGGGTTCATCTGCGGGCTACGGAAGTAATTGCCAACAGCCAACAATTCAGGCGATGGAAGGCTTGCTCCATGATTTCTTTGACCTGCTAAACCTTATCGGCCGAAAGCACCCCAAGACGGGCCTCGTCATCGCAGCGGTGTTCGCGATTCCGGGTGTAGGGTTTACGTGGATCTGGCCGAAGAGCCTTTCCGGTTTTGGAGTGCTAGTCGGAATGTTTCTAGTTCTGATAGCCATGGGCATGGTAACAACTTCAGCGAAGGGATTCATTGACCACGCCTTTCGACGCTCACGACTCAAGTCGCAAGAAAGGCTCGAAGACCTCCACGACTTAACGTGGCAACAGTTTGAAGAAGTCGTCGCCGACACATATCGCGGAAAAGGATTTCGTGTTCAAGAAGTTGGCGGGAAGAACGACGGCGGAATCGACCTGATTCTTCACGGTGCGAATGGAGTCGTCATTCCTGTGCAGTGCAAGCGATGGAACGAATGGCGAGTTGGCGCGCCAAAGGTTCGTGAGTTTGTTGGTGCGATGGCAGGGCTGCCCGGATGCAAGCAAGGCATCTACGTGACATGCGGCACTTACACCCTGGACGCAATCAACTTAGCTAAGCGACATAACATCGAGCTGATCGACGGCCAGAAGTTGATGCACTTGGTTGCGTCGGTGAACGGGCAAGCACTTGGTTGGCAGGCTGCGTAATACACGGAGTCTTCGCTAACTCAAATAAATTAAACAGCCGCAACCCTTCGTCGCGCAGTCCGCGACGAATTCCCGAACACTCCTCGCCGCATCTAACACGTATTCCCGCGCATCATCGCCGTCCCAAATCTCCGGATAGACCGCCTGCGCCATCATATCATCCGGCTTGTAACGTGACTCAAACACGTCATCGGTAAGCGCCTTCATCGCCTCGTGAACGACGCGCATCTCCGCAGATGAAAACGTCCGCGCCTGCCCATAACCGACATCGATATTCCCAACAAACCGAGAATTCCGAATCAGGAAGTCGAGAGGGAAGAGGGTTCCACCAGCCTTCAAAGCCTGAGCATGGTTCTGTAAAGCCGCTCCCGTCAAGAGATAATTCACGCCGTCCCATGCCTTATCCAAATCACAAGAGAATAAAGAAGCGATCGGACGATCATCCACCTTCTTACCAAAGAGCTTGCCCAATAATCCGCGCTTCTGCTCGGCGCGCGATTCCTCATACGCCTCCGGATCATCCGGCGCGACGATCAACCAAACCAGCGGTGGATCGGCGTGCAACCGCTCGATATCCGCATCGGTCAATGCCTCCAACCCCATCACCATTCCCATGACAACATTATGGGAGCGCGCGCTGGCACGCCCTTGATGAACCCGAGGGCTTCACACTTCGCCGATCTCCCGTTATACTTCTCTCACTCGGCTCTTCGGGCCGCTTTGCTTTAAGGAGTTTCGAAAATGGCTACCCCTCGCCTCTGCGCGATTGCCGCGCTCTCCGTCTTCGCCGCCTCCGCGTTCGCGCAAGATCAGTTCGTCGATCCCAACCTCATGGAAGCGCAGGACGGCACCTACATGGGAATCGCCTGGAATTTGAGAGGGGTGCGAAGACTCGACCCCATTAAGCTCGAAATTAATCCTCTCGAGGACCGCATGCTCTTCAGCTTGTACGGCAACAACCCCATTCTGCAGATTCTCAAAAAGAATATCGGTGGCAGTGTAAATGCGGAGTGGATCACGAACACTTGCGCGATCCGCCATACGCGCGCAGCCAACTCTGTCATGCTCGGACCACTCACGCCAACCGAAATCGTTTTTCCGGCGTGCGATGCGGATTCTAAAGATGCAGCAGGAATTGTGGTGGTCGCAAGCGGAGACGCCAAGACGATGCCTCCTCCCGATGACGCGAAATTGAAAGCGGCAACGCAAATTGCGAAAAGGCAGAAGATGTGGCTTTGCTCGGCATTCCGCGTGCGAGTGGGAGACCTGCCATGCACGCGAGTCAACAAGATCGAGGCGATCTCTGTGAAACAAGCGCTCGCGGATCTCGATAGCGATGGCGCGCCGGATAGATTCTTTACGCCCGGTGATCTGGACTTCACGGTGCCGATGGCGGATGCCAAGCCATTCCAAGATGCATTCAATGCCGCCGTGGCGGGTAAGCCGACGGTCTATCCGGTGCAACTCGATTATTTGGATGACTCCGGCAATCCTATCTTCAGTCTCTACTGGACGGTGACGATCTGTGCCGCGGGCCCGGACGATCTCTTCAATCCCTTCGATCCAAATGGATTTTTGCGTGTGGTTGGAAAGAAGTCGAAGACGTTCGAGAACATAAAAATGAGCGACATCGCGACCTAGGTTAGGTGCGAAATTTGCACAATGAGGCGGTCGCCCTACAAGGGACCGCAAGATCGTCTGGAGAAATTGTCCTGAAGGGACATCGCACCCTGGGATTAGGCATCGAAAAGCAATCGGGTGGTGGATGTTGAGCGCCAGCGAAATCCCGGATAATCGACGAAGTCGTGAGATCGGGAGGCTCGACGGAACGTCGAGGTCAAAAGATACACTGATCCCAATGCCGCAGCTCGCCGCCGACGAAATCCCCGAGCTGCTCGCACGCCTCGTCGACAAGTCCTTGGTTCAGGTCGACGCCGACGGGCGGTTCGATGTATTGCAAACGGTCCGATTGTTTGCGCAACAAGAGCTACTCCAAGTCGAGGGTGGAACTATCACGAGAATTCGTCATCTCGAACATTATCATCACACCTGTCGGACCTGGGCCGATCAGATCTACGGTCCGAATCAGTTAGAAATCAACGAGCTTTTCAAGCTAGAGGCGGAGAACCTGCGCCTCGCGGTCGAATGGGCGGCCGTGAATTCTGGGCTCTGGACGATGGGTGCCGAGATGGTCGTGGATGCGTACTTCCCCCACCTCATCCGTGGAGCGCCTTCGGAAGGGCAATCCCTAAGCTCCCTCGCTCTCGATAACGCGCCGCCGGACGAGCAAGCGGCATTAGCTGCAGTTTGGGCGGTGGACTCACACTTTAGCAGGCATCTTCGGTCACCGAAAGCACTGGATGCATGCGACCGAGCGATCGAACTCGGGCAACGGACAAGATCTCTATTCGCGACCTATTTGGGAATGTATAACAAGGCGACCATTTGGATAGGTGAAGGAAAGACCTCGCAAGGTCTTGATCTCATGGCACGAGCCCTTGAAGGCGTTAAGCAGGATTCCGGAAATCGTGCCCGATTCTTTGAGTACCAGATGTTAATGGTGCTTGGCAGCATGGCCGTCATCAACGGCGAACTCGAGAAAGCTCGGGGATATTTCGAGGAATGCCAACGACTTTGCGAGCTATTGCAGGGGCCAGGTCCATTCGCATTGCTGAACATAAATCTAGGGCTCCTATCAAATCGACTCGGCGATCTAAAAGGTGCATATCGACACTTACGGGATTCCCTTGCCCCATTGCTAGCCTTGAACGATTTGCGCAGCGTAGCGGGATCGACGGCGAATTCGGCGTGCGGCTTTTTTGTGGCGGGAGACTACGGAATGGCAGCAACGGTTCTCGGGTGTGGCTATGGAATTTGGGAGAGGTCTCGAATGGTCCCTGAACTCGTCGATTCGGTCATGGCCGATCAATGGCGCAGCCGTTTGATCGAAGAGATGGGAGAAGACGCGTTTCAGGTCGCGTTCGAGCGGGGGAAGACGATCTCGGCAAAGGATATGGTTGCCATCATCCTGGCAAATCCGGAACCCTGGACTATTTGAGAAAAGCCTTCAGTCGAGATCGACGATAAGTCCTGACTGGAGCGTGCCTGAGACGACTTCGAGAGCACGAAGGCGTCAGCTCGGGGCGTCTCGATCTAGCGTGTTGCCCAGGGGAAGGAACCCCGCCATGAGCTCAGCGGATGAACGATCCTCGCCGCCATGACATCCGCCGACATTTCCTAAACGCGGACCGGCGTCAACGCGTAAAACTCCTCGCGCGCTCCGTAATACGCATTGAATACAATCGTGTCTTTATCGTCGAACGTCGGCTCCGTTTCCCAAAACAACTTCTCCGTACCGGCAGGGCGAACGAACTCGATCGGAGTCATCAGGTTCCCGCGAAGGATCGCGACATCCCACTCTTGATAGTCACCTGGGTCTTTTCGCAAGAGGATATCCCCGCGGCTGTTCACAACAATCGGCTTCCAAGCCCTTGGCAGCTCACGACCTCGCAAGAACTTTCCGAGCCGCCAATCGAACAGGCCCGTGCGATCGGGCGACAAGTCGACGTGCCAAAGCAACAGCGTGTGGTCGGAGAGCGCACCGAGGTAATCGCAGCGACCGATCTCTATCCGCTTGCCGCGCAGATAAAACCGCAAGAACCATGAGTTGACAAACTCGCGCACACACGGCACCCCACGGTCATCGATTGGGATCGTCGTCAGAATTTCATCGGCGCTCCAAACGGCGATATCATCGCCAAGCCCGTAATAGCGATCGACCTTGTCTTTCTTGACATGCAGTTCCGGCGGACCGAACGTCGAACCGAGCGGGGAGTCTTGCAAATCCCAGTTCATCTCATAAATGGAAGTACGTGCATCCAAATAATGCTGCCCTGGAACCTACGCCGTCGCAATGAGCTTCTTCTGCCTGGGATGCTTGATCAAGAATCCCCGATCTGGCCCATCGTAGACATTCTCCATCTCAGAGCAAAGCAGGGAACCATCCTTTCCCGCGTATGCCCTCCACACAGACCAACCCTTCGTGTGTCGAGGAATGTGGACGACCTTGCCGTGAATCGTCCAGTCGAGCGAGCCGTCCTTGTTGGCTTTCTGGGGATCGACTGGTTTGCTGGTTCGCCGAATCGCGAAGGCTAGCGGTTTACCGATCTCGACGGGCACCGGCATCGGAATGGGCGGCTCGACAAGGACGCCCGGTTGCTGAGCGACGCAGATCAAAGCGGCGAGAAGCGAAACCATTGCT